>MTEW01004229.1_pt5 | contig 36602 bp, 29 predicted proteins | sample 1042681 | NCBI WGS metagenome assembly MTEW01 (sample SAMN06185811, study PRJNA358809) | soil metagenome | isolation source: soil biostimulated with citrate as carbon source | place: India | collected 2015-05-23
ACGCATCGATCTGGAAAGCTCCGAAGGCATCACCGATTACGTCTTTCACCTGCTGCGCAACGCGCAGACCCTGCGCAGCGGCGTCGAGCCGAAGATGGTGGTGTGCTGGGGCGGCCACTCGATCAGCACCGAGGAGTACAAGTACACCAAGAGGGTCGGCCACGAGCTGGGCCTGCGTGGCCTGGACATCTGCACCGGCTGCGGCCCGGGCGTGATGAAGGGGCCGATGAAGGGCGCCACCATCAGCCATGCCAAGCAGCGCAACCTCACCGGCCGCTACCTGGGCCTGACCGAGCCGGGCATCATCGCCGCCGAGGCGCCCAACCCGATCGTCAACGAGCTGGTGATCCTGCCGGACATCGAGAAGCGTCTGGAGGCCTTCGTCCGTGTCGGCCACGGCATCATCATCTTCCCGGGCGGCGCCGGCACCGCCGAGGAATTTCTCTACCTGCTGGGCATCCTCACCCACCCGGACAACAAGGACCTGCCCTTCCCGGTCATCCTCACCGGCCCGAAGAGCGCCAGCACCTACCTGCAGCAGCTGCACGACTTCATCGGCGCCACCCTGGGCGAGGCGGCGCAGCAGCGCTACCGCATGATCCTCAACGACCCGGCCGAAGTGGCCCGCGAGATGGCTGTCGGCATCAAGGCCGTGCGCCAGTTCCGCCGCGAGCGCAACGACGCCTTCCACTTCAACTGGCTGCTGAAGATCGACGAGAGCTTCCAGCATCCGTTCGAGCCGACCCACGCAGCCATGGCCGGCCTGCAACTGACCCGCGAACAACCGCTGCACGAGCTGGCTGCCAATCTGCGTCGCGCCTTCTCCGGCATCGTCGCGGGCAACGTCAAGGAGAACGGCATCCGCCTGATCGAGGAGCACGGCCCGTACGAGATCCGCGGCGAGGCAAGCATCATGCGTCCGCTGGATCGCCTGCTGCAGGCCTTCGTCGAACAGCATCGGATGAAACTGCCGGGCGGCAGCGCCTATGAGCCCTGCTATCGGGTGGTGGAATAGGCAGACCGCCTGTGCTTTCACCGCGCGGGCAAAATCGCTAATCTGGCGCTATGCCATTATTCAAGCGCCAGATTATCGCCATCCTCCTGCTGTGCGGCCTCGCCTTCGCCGCACGCGGCGAGACCTTGCGCGTGGTCACCGAAGCCTGGCCGCCCTACGTCTTCGAGGAGAACGGCCAGCCGGCCGGTCTCGACTACGAGATCAGCCGCGAGGTGCTGCACCGGCTGGGTATCGAGCTGGACCTGCAGTTCATGCCCTGGAAGCGCTGCCTGCTGGCGCTGGAACAGGGACATGCCGACGGCATTCTGGACATCTTCCATCTGCCCGAACGCGAGGCGAGCATGCTCTTCGTCGAAGAGCCGCTGAGCGAAGTCGAGTTCGTGCTGTTCCACGCACGCAATCGCCCCTACCCCTATGAGCGCCTGGAAGACCTGCGCGATCTGGTGATCGGCATCTCGCCCGGCTACTGGTACAACAACGAAGCCTTCCGCAACTCGACGCTGTTCAGCCGCGAGGAGGCGCCGACTCACGAAGCCAACCTGGGCAAGCTGGTGCGTCACCGTGTCGACCTGGTGGTCAATGACCGCCGTGCGGGCCTCTTTCTCAGTGCCCAGCTGGGCCTGCTGGATCAGGTCGACTACAACCGCAAGGCCATCGGCCACGACCGCATGTACCTGGCGCTGCGCCGCGACCCGGCGCTGCAGCAGCTGGCGACCGACTTCGCCCGCGAGCTGCGCCGCTTCAAGCGCGAGCCCGCCTACGCACGCCTGCAGGCGCGCTACGCCAGGCCCGAAGATTCCAGGCCGTGAACCAACCGACAGGCTGGTAGCTGCGCAGGCCATCAGCTCTGTTATACTCGGGCCTTCCCGCCAGGCTTGCGCCCGGATGCTAGCTCCCAGAAGCCAGCAGTACCGGACGGGATCACGCGCCCCACGCATGATTCAAGCCAGGCAATATCACCCCATAGGGCCACGCCCTCACTACGTACAGGATTGCCCATGTCCTTTGCTTCCCTCGGTCTCTCCGAGGCTCTAGTCCGTGCGATCGAATCCGCCGGCTACACCCAGCCCACTCCGGTGCAACAGCGGGCCATTCCCGCCGTGTTGCAAGGTCGCGATCTCATGGTGGCGGCCCAGACGGGTACGGGTAAGACAGCAGGCTTCGCCCTGCCGATTCTCGAGCGTCTGTTCCCCGCCGGCCACCCGGATCGCGAACAGCGCCACGGCCCGAGACAACCGCGCGTGCTGGTGCTGACCCCCACCCGCGAACTGGCCGCCCAGGTGCACGACAGCTTCAAGATCTACGCACGTGACCTGAAATTCGTCAGCGCCTGCATCTTCGGCGGTGTCGGCATGAACCCGCAGGTTCAGGCACTGGCCAAGGGCGTTGACGTACTCGTCGCCTGCCCGGGCCGCCTGCTCGACCTGGCCGGCCAGGGCAGCGTCGATCTGTCCCACGTGGAAATTCTGGTGCTGGACGAAGCCGACCGCATGCTCGACATGGGCTTCATCCATGACGTGAAGAAGGTCCTCGCCCGCCTGCCGGCGCAGCGCCAGAACCTGCTGTTCTCGGCGACCTTCTCCAAGGACATCACCGATCTGGCCGGCAAGCTGCTGCACAACCCGGAACGCATCGAGGTCACGCCGCCGAACACCACGGTCGAGCGCATCGAGCAGCGCGTATTCCGCCTGGCCGCCAGCCACAAGCGCGCCCTGCTCGCCCACCTGATCACCCAGGGTGCCTGGGAACAGGTGCTGGTATTCACCCGCACCAAGCACGGCGCCAACCGTCTGGCCGAGTACCTCGACAAGCACGGTTTGCCGGCTGTCGCGATCCACGGCAACAAGAGCCAGAACGCGCGCACCAAGGCCCTGGCCGACTTCAAGGCGAACAAGGTACGCATCCTGGTCGCCACCGACATCGCCGCCCGTGGTCTGGACATCGACCAGCTGCCGCACGTGGTCAACTTCGAGCTGCCCAACGTCGAGGAAGACTACGTCCACCGTATCGGCCGTACCGGTCGCGCCGGCCGTAGCGGCGAGGCCATCTCGCTGGTCGCCCCGGATGAAGAGAAGCTGCTGAAAAGCATCGAGCGCATGACCAAGCAGAAGATCCCCGATGGCGATCTGATGGGTTTCGATGCCAGCGCCGTGGAAGCGGAGCGCCCGGAAGTGCGCGAACCGCGTCAACCACGCAATGCCGGGCAGAAGAAGCAGAAGGCCGAAGGCGGCGACAAGCCCAAGGGCGAGCGCCACGGCAGCGGCCGCAAGGACAAGGGCAAGGACAGCGGCAAGGAGCAGAAGGCCAAGCCGCAAGGGCAGAAGCGCCGCGGCCAGGGCCCGCGCAACGATGGCCCGAGCCAGCCCGCCGCAGCGATTCCACCGTTGCCTCCGGATCGCGATCCGGAAGAATTTCTCGACGACGAAATCGACAACTTCGGCAACCGTGTCGACTACGTCAGTCCCAACCAGAACAAGCAGCAGGGCCGTGGCCGTCGTCCCGGCGCCGCACCCGCCAATGGCGCGCCGCAGGGCCAGCGTCAGAACGGCAAGGGTCCGCGCAACAACAATGGCGGCGGCAATGGTGCGGGCAAGAACCGTCGCCAGGGCAGCGGCCAGGGCGGACAACCCGGCCAGGGCCGCAACGGCAGCAATCGTGGTCGTGGCCGTCCCGCCCATGACGGTCGCATCACCTCGCTCGACCGCGACGAGCTGCCTCGCACAGAGGCCGCCGTGCGCAATCCGCGTGAGAAGCAGCCCGTCATCGTGCACAAGGGTTCGCGCCTGGATCGCTTCCCCACCGCCGAGCAGCTCGACGAGCTGAGCAACAGCACGCGCCCGCGCGGCGAGAAGCCGGCACTGCTCACGCGCAATCGCGACGAGTAAGCTGACGCGCAAACGAAAACGCCGCCCGATGGGCGGCGTTTTCGTTGGTGCGAGGGCGTTGCGCCTAGGGTGCGCCGTGCGCACCGATAGCTCTCCGGACCTTACTGACGAATACCTTCGATCGAGAGGATCAGCTCGACGGTTTCCGACGCCGGGCCGAGATCCTTGGTGATGTCGAAGTCCTTCAGTTTCAGCGTGGTGGTGCCTTCGAAACCGGCACGGTAGCCGCCCCACGGGTCCTTGCCTTCGCCGATGAACTTGGCGGCGATCACCACGGGCTTGGTTACCCCGTTCAGGGTCAGGTCGCCGGTGATGTCGGCGGTGCCTTCGCCGGTGGACTTGACCGAAGTCGACTCGAAGGTAGCGGTGCCGTGCTTGGACACGTTGAGGAAGTCGGCGCTGCGGATGTGCTTGTCACGCTCGGCGTGGTTGGTGTCGACGCTGGCGGTGTTGAGGGTGACGCTGACCTTGCTGGCTTCCGGGTTGGCGGCATCGAAGCTGAACTTGCCATCGAAGTCCTTGAAGGTGCCGTACAGCCAGCTGTAACCCAGGTGGCTGATCTTGAAGTTGACGAAGGCATGCTGGCCTTGTTTGTCGATGGCGTAGTCGGCCGCCATGGCCTGGCCGCCGATCAGCGCGGAACCCAGAACCAGTGCAGCGAGGGCGTTCTTCAACATGGGTATTCTCCTTGCGAGGTTGTCGATCTAGATGGGCCTTGGCCCGGTTGTGAATGACTTCAGCGCCCGAACATCCGCAGCAGGGTGCTGTCGCGGTCGATGAAATGGTGCTTGAGTGCCGCCAGGCCGTGCAGCCCGGCGAAGATCACCAGCCCCCAGGCCAGGTATTCGTGGATGGCGCCAGCGATGTCTTCCTGTTGCGGGATACCGGTCAGGGTTGCCGGCACACTGAACAGCCCGAATACATTGATGCCACGGCCATCGGCGGTCGAGATCAGATAGCCGGAGATCATCACGCCGAACAGGCCCAGATAGAGCAGGCCGTGGCCCAGTCTGGAGGCCAGGCGAGTGAGCCGACCGTGACTGGCCAGCGCCGCCGGAGCCGGGCTGAACAGACGCCACAGCAGGCGCAGCAGCATCACGGCGAACAGCAGGATGCCAATGCTCTTGTGCAGATCGGGCGCGCTCTGCCGCCAGGGGTCGTAATAACTCAGGCCCACCATCCAATACCCCAGGGCGAACAGGCCGAACACGACCAGCGCCACCAGCCAGTGCAACAGCACGCTGACCAGACCATAACGAGCAGAGGTGTTACGCCATTGCATGGGGGCTTCCCTAATCCAGTTTCCGAGCAAGACTAACGGCAAATCTATCGATTTAAAGCGGAAAATTTCGCTATGAAATATCGAGAAATACGATATTAAAAAGGCGTGATTCCAACCCGCCAGCTTAGTCCAGCGCAGCGCCGGGGAAGTTCGTCATGCGGGGCCGGACGGCCGTATCCGGCGGATCGGCGGGCGCGCCTTCTGGTAGGCTGTTGCGCTGATGATTGGGAGACGCACCATGAGCTTGAACGACCACTGGATGCAGCGCGACCTCGAGGTCCTGTGGCATCCCTGCACCCAGATGAAGGATCACGAGCGCCTGCCGCTGGTGGCGATTCGCAAGGCCTCCGGCGTATGGCTGGAGGACTTCGACGGCAAGCGCTATCTGGATGCGGTCAGCTCCTGGTGGGTCAACGTCTTCGGCCATGCCAACCCGCGCATCAATGCCCGCATCCGCGAGCAGCTGGAAAGCCTCGAGCACGTGATGCTCGCCGGCTTCACCCACCAGCCGGTCATCGAACTGTCCGAGCGCCTGGTGCAGATCACCCCGCCTGGCCTGGACAAGGTGTTCTACGCCGACAACGGCTCCTCGGGCATCGAGGTGGCGCTGAAGATGAGCTTCCACTACTGGCTCAACAACGGCCAGGCCGGCAAGAAGCGCTTCGTGACCCTGAGCAACAGCTACCACGGCGAAACCGTGGCGGCGATGTCGGTGGGCGACGTATCGCTGTTCACCGATACCTACAAGGCGCTGCTGCTCGACACCCTCAAGGTACCCAGCCCGGACTGCTACCTGCGCCCCGAGGGGGTGAGCTGGGAAGAACACTCGCGCGTCATGTTCGCTCATATGGAGCGCACCCTGGCCGAGCATCACCACGAGGTCGCCGCGGTGATCGTCGAGCCGCTGATCCAGGGCGCGGGCGGCATGCGCATGTACCACCCGATCTACCTCAAGCTGCTGCGCGAAGCCTGCGACCGTTATGGCGTGCATCTGATCCATGACGAGATCGCCGTGGGCTTCGGCCGCACCGGCACGATGTTCGCCTGCGAGCAGGCCGGCATCACTCCCGATTTCCTGGTGCTGTCCAAGGCGCTGACCGGCGGCTACCTGCCGATGGCTGCGGTGCTGACCACCGACGAGGTATACGGCGCCTTCTACGACGACTACGCCACCCTGCGCGCCTTCCTCCACTCGCACACCTACACCGGCAACCCGCTGGCCTGCGCCGCCGCCCTGGCGACTCTGGACATCTTCCGCGATGACGATGTGATCGAACGCAACAAGGCGCTGAGCGCGCGCATGGCCAGCGCCACCGAGCATCTCAAGGATCATCCGCATGTCGCCGAAGTGCGCCAGACCGGCATGGCCCTGGCGGTCGAGATGGTGCAGGACAAGGCCAGCAAAGCCGCCTACCCCTGGCAGGAGCGGCGCGGCCTGGCGGTGTATCAGCATGCACTAAAGCGCGGTGCGCTGCTGCGCCCGCTGGGCAGCGTGGTGTACTTCCTGCCGCCGTACGTGATCACCCCGGAGGAGATCGATTTCCTCGCCGAGGTGGCCAGCGAAGGCATCGATATCGCCACCCGCGAAACCGTCAGCGTGGCCGTGGACAATCGCTATCCCGATCATCGCGATCCGGGTTGAGCGAGCCATAAGCGAAGCCCGGTGCGCACGGCGCACCCTACGAAGAAGCGGCGCCATCGCAGTAGGGTGCGCCGCGCGCACCACCCCTTTACACTTGCCGCTTCGAACTTGCCGCCTGCAGCCCTCCCTATGCGCCTTTCCCGTTTCTTCATCGACGCCCCGCTCTCTCTCGGCCAGCATGAGCTGCCCGAAGCCCAGGCCCACTACATCGGCCGCGTGCTGCGACACGCCGCGGGCGACGCGGTGCAGCTGTTCGACGGCAGCGGCCGTGAGTTTCTCGGCGAGCTGATCGAAGTGGGCAAGAAGACAGTGCGCGTGGAGCTGCGCGAAGCGCTCGACGGCCTGGCCGAATCGCCGCTACGCATTCACCTGGGCCAGGGCCTGTCACGCGGCGAGCGCATGGACTGGGCGATCCAGAAGGCCACCGAGCTGGGCGCCAGCGAGATCACCCCGATCGTCAGCGAGCGCTGCGAGGTGCGCCTGAAGGACGAGCGCGCCGACAAGCGCCTGGCCCACTGGCGCCAGGTGGCGATCAGCGCCTGCGAGCAATGCGGTCGCTCGGTGCTGCCAGTCATTCATCCGCCGCTGGAACTGTCCGCCTGGCTGCAGCAGACCGAAGCCGACCTGAAGCTGGTGCTGCACCCGGTCGCCGAAGCTCTGCAGAGCCACAACAAACCGAACAGCCTGGCCTTTCTGATCGGTCCGGAGGGCGGCCTGAACGAGGGTGAAGTCGCTCAGGCGAAGCTGGCTGGCTTTCATGCAGCCCGCCTGGGCCCCCGCGTGTTGCGCACGGAAACGGCTCCCGTGGTCGCCCTAAGCGTCGCCCAGCAGCTGTGGGGCGATCTTCAGGCGTAAAATGTCGCCTTGACGTAACAAAATGTGACCTCAAGAGATTGCAAGACGGGCAGTCTTTGTCATGCTCTGCGCGCCGCGTGCGCGACCCGCTCTACCAGCAACCCGCGTCCGGCCGAGGCCGGCGCCCCGCTGCGTCGTTCTCTTCCAATAACAAATCAACGGGCTTCGGTCCCGCCCAAAAGGCGGCCGTGTGCCCAGGAGCATTGCATGAACGAACTGGTCTCGACCCTAAACGGTCTGGTCTGGAGCCCGGCGCTGATCTACCTCTGTCTCGGCGTCGGTCTTTACTTCTCTGTGCGCGGCCGCTTTCTCCAGGTTCGCCACTTCAAAGAAATGATTCGCCTGATGTTCAAAGGGCGTACCGATGAACACGGCATCACCTCCTTCCAGGCCCTGACCATGACCCTCGCCGGTCGCGTCGGTACCGGCAACATCGCCGGTGTGGCCACCGCCATCACCTTCGGTGGCCCGGGCGCCGTGTTCTGGATGTGGATGGTGGCCTTCCTCGGCGCCAGCTCGGCCTTCGTCGAGTCCACCCTCGGTCAGGTCTACAAGGAAAAGCTCAACGGTGAATACCGCGGCGGTCCGGCCTTCTACATCGAGAAGGGCCTGGGTCTGAAGTGGTACGCCTGGCTGTTCGCCGTGGTCACCGTGTTCGCCTGCGGCCTGCTGCTGCCGGGCGTACAGGCCAACTCCATCGCCTCCAGCGTCAACACCGCCTTCGGTATCGACCCGAACGTGACGGCCGCCGTACTGGCCGTACTGATCGGTCTGATCATCTTCGGTGGCGTCAAGCGTATCGCGCATTTCACCCAGGTAGTGGTGCCGTTCATGGCGCTGGGCTACATCATGGTGGCGCTGGTGATCATCCTGCTGAACATCGAGAAGCTGCCGGAAGTCGTGCTGCTGATCGTCAAGAGCGCCTTCGGCCTCGAGGCCGGTTTCGGCGCCATCGTCGGCATGGCCATCCAGTGGGGCGTCAAGCGTGGCGTGTACTCCAACGAAGCAGGTCAGGGTACCGGCCCGCACGCGTCGTCCGCCGCCGCCGTCAGCCACCCGGCCAAGCAGGGCCTGGTACAGGGCTTCTCGGTGTACATCGACACCCTGTTCGTCTGCTCCGCCACCGCCTTCATGCTGCTGATCACCGGTCAGTACAACGTGCAGGCGCCTGACGGCAGCGCGATGTTCACCGGTATCGCCGGCGTCGCCGCTGGTCCGGGTTACGTGCAGACCGCGATGGAGAACATGATGCCCGGCTTCGGCAACGCCTTCGTCGCCATCGCCCTGTTCTTCTTCGCCTTCACCACCATCCTGGCGTACTACTACATCGCCGAGACCAACATTGCCTACATCAACCGCAAGGTGAAGCGCCCCATCCTCACCCTGCTGCTGAAGTTCGGCATCATCGCGGCTACCGTCTACGGCACCGTGCACACTGCCACCTTTGCCTGGGACCTGGGTGACCTCGGCGTGGGCCTGATGGCCTGGCTGAACATCATCGCCATCTTGCTGATGCACAAGGTCGCCTACAAGTGCCTGAAGGACTACGAGCAGCAGCAGGACGAGGGCAAGGACCCGGTCTTCCACCCGGAGAAGCTCGGCATCAAGAATGCCGACTACTGGGGCGGCCACACCTCCGAGGACAATCTGGAAGTCGAGAAGCTCTCAGGTGAAACCTCGCAGCGTTGATACCCCATCGCTGACATGAAAAAGCCCCGGCCAATGCCGGGGCTTTTTTATTCTCCTGTCGAAAGCGGGCTCAGATCAGGCCGGCATCGGCGAGCAGTTGTTCCAGTCCGGCCAGATCGGGGATGCGCACCACTTCGTCGCCGACACGTGCCGCGCCCAGCTCCAGCGGCGCCAGCTCGACGTCGGCGGCAGGCAGATCGCTGGCCACCTTGAACGAACGCGGAATGCCCTGCACCAGCAAGGCGAGGAACTTGACCTTGGGCCGTCCGCCCAGGGCGTTGATCACCGCCACCCGCGCGCCGCTGGCGATCTGCGCCTGGCCGCCGCTGGCGGCCTCGAACGAGAGCAGCGGCAGACGCAGGTCACGCCAGGCGATCTGACCGAGAAACCAGTCAGGCGCGCCATCGCTGGTCTGCGGCGCGCGGTAGGGGATCAGCTCGGCCACCGCCACGTTGGGCAGCAGCAGGGTGCGGTCGGCCAGGGGAACCAGCAAGCCGGTCAGGCTGGCAGCGCTGTTCTGGGTGGCGACGGTTTGACTCATGAAAACGTCCTAGGCGGGCAGGGCCCGATCAACTGCAATGTTCGGCCAGGTGATTGACCAGAGCCACGGCCAGCTCGCGCGGATCGGCACTGAAACTGCTGTAACCACCCTCGCGCAGGCTGTCGGGCATGCTCGGGCAGGCGCAGCTGTCGCCGCGCTGGGTCCAGATGATCCCGCCCTGGCGCTTGACGTAGGCCGCGGCCGCGCTGCCGTCGCTGCCCATGCCGCTGAAGGCGATGACCCCGCACTGGGCGCCGAACTGCTGCGCCAGGTTGAGCATCATCTGGTCGATGGAAGGACTGTAGGGCTCGGGCCAGCCGCGCTCGCTGATCTGCATCGCGCAGTCGTCGGCAAAGCCCATCTCACGGGCGATCGGCACCACCACCACCTCGCCGCAACGCACCGGGTCGCCGTGGCGCGCGGCGTTGACGTGCCACTGGCTGTGCCGGCCCACGGCCTGCGGCAGCGCCGCCTCGAAACTGGCATCGATATGCTGGGCATAGAGGAAGCCGATCGGCAGCCCGCCCGGCAGCGCATCGAGGAATGCCTTGACCGCCGCCGGACCGCCCAGCGAGGCGGCCAGCAGCCAGACCTGGCGCGCCGGCTCGCCCGCCTTGAAAGGCGTGTCGGCCAATGCCTGCGGCAACTCCAGGCGCGCCGGACGCTGCGTCTCGTCGAGCAGCGCCTGCAGGCTCGGACCGACCGCCTGGGTCGGATCACCGACCAGGCGCTTGAGCTTGCCGAACAGGCTGCGCTCCCAGCGCGGATAGTTTTCCGAATGACGCTCCGGCGCGTGGCCTTCGCCGAACAGCACCGGGGCGCTGGCGCGCTCCAGCAGGCTGTCGACCAGCGGCGAGTCTTCCGACTGGGCCAGGTCCACCAGCCACAGGTCGGTATCGCAGGCCGCCAGCGTGTCCTCGTCGAGGCGCGCCGGGTCACTGTTGAGCACCACCTGGTAACCGCCACCGGCCAATGCCTGCTGCAGCACATGGCGCTGCAGCGAGGTGTCGGCGATTACGGCGATACGTGCCGCGGATTTGTCTGTCATGTCCGTTTGCCCCGCTGACTATCGACCAACTGCGCGATGGTTTCGAGCAGCAAGGACTCCTGATAGGGCTTGCCGAGGTACTGGTTGACGCCAATGGTCATGGCCCGCTCACGGTGCTTCTCACCGGTACGCGAGGTGATCATGATGATCGGCAGATCCTTGAGGCGCTCGTCGTGGCGCACCAGGGTGGCCACCTCGAAGCCGTCCATGCGCGGCATCTCGATGTCCAGCAGCATGATGTCGGGCTTGTGCTCCTGCAGCTGGGCGATGGCATCCACCCCGTCCTTGGCAGTCATCACGTTCATGCCGTTACGCTCGAGCAGACGACTGGTGACCTTGCGCACGGTGACCGAATCGTCCACCACCATGACCAGCGGCGGCCGGTCGACCTCGACTTCCTCGCTGATCGCCAGCTGGCGCGAAGCCAGGCGCGGGGTCAGCTGGTTCTGCAGGTGCGCATGCAGCACGCGGATGGTCGCCAGCAGGTCGAGAATCACCACCACGCGGCCGTCACCGAGGATGGTCGCACCGGAAATGCCGTGCACCCCGGCGAACTGCGGACCGAGGCTCTTCACCACGATTTCGCGCGAGCCGGCCAGGCTGTCCACCTGCACCGCCACGGCGTGCTCGCTGGAACGCACCAGGATCACCGGCAGCGGCAGGCTCTGCCCCACCAGCTTGGGCTGCTGACCGTTGTTCAGCAGGTCGCCCAGGTACTTCAGTTCGTAGGCCTGCCCGGCATACTCGAAACGCGGCGCATCCGGCGCGTAGTAGGCCTCCAGCTCGTACGGAGACACGCGCACGATACCTTCGATGGTGTTCAGCGGGATGGCGTACAGATCCTCACCGGAGTAGACCATCAGCGCGCGGTTGACCGACACGGTGAACGGCAGGCGGATGGTGAAGCGGGTGCCCTGACCGACCGTCGAGTCGATGCTCATCGAGCCGCCGAGCTGCTTGACCTCCGAATGCACCACGTCCATGCCGACGCCGCGCCCGGAAATCTGCGTGACCTTCTCGGCGGTGGAGAACCCAGCCTCGAGAATGAACTGCAGCACCTCGTGATCGCTCAGGTCGCTGTCGGCATCCATCAGGCCACGTTCGATGGCCTTGCGCCGCACGGCCTCCAGGCGGATACCGCCGCCGTCGTCGACCAGGGTGAGAACGATGTCGCCGCCCTCGCGGCCGAGATCGAGGCGGATGGTGCCGCTATCGGGCTTACCGGCCGCGCGCCGCACCTCGGTCGGCTCGATGCCATGGTCGACGGCGTTACGCAGCATGTGTTCCAGCGGCGCGACGATGCGCTCGAGCACGGTACGGTCCATCTCGCCTTCGGCGTTGCCGACGACGAACTCGACCTGCTTGCCCAGCTCGCCGGCCACCTGCCGCACGATGCGACGCAGACGCGGCACCAGGCGGTCGAACGGCACCATGCGGGTGCGCATCAGGCCTTCCTGCAGCTCGGTGTTGACCCGCGCCTGTTGCAGCAGCAGGGTCTCGGCATCGCGGTTCTTCGCCGCCAGGGTTTCCTTCAGGTCGAGCAAGTCGGAAGCCGATTCGAACAGCGCGCGCGACAGCTGCTGCAGTTGCGAATGGCGGTCCATTTCCAGCGGGTCGAAGTCCTCGTAGCCGGCGCGCTCGGCCTCGGCCTGGTAGCGGCTGAGGATCTGCGCCTGGGTCTCGGTATCGAGGCGGCGCAGCTGATCGCGCACCCGGTCGATGGTGGCTTCCATCTCGCTCAGGGTGAAGCTGACGTCACTGACCTGCTGTTCGACCCGGCCCCGGAAGATCGAGGTTTCACCCGCCAGGTTGACCAGGCCTTCGAGCAGCTCGGCCGGAACCTTGACCAGCTCCTGCGGAGCACGACGGGACGCGGCCTCGGCAGCCGCCTCTTCGGCACGCCGTACGAACGGCAACACCTTGGGCGACTGTACCTGGGCAGGCTGTTCGCTGGCCGCGATGATCGGGTTGGCCAATGTCGGCATCGTTGCCGGCTGTGGCTCGACGGGCAGCTCAGGCGCTGGCGCCGCTTCGTTGAGGCTGGCGCTCAGACGCTGACGCAGCTGATCGAGCTCCTTCTGCAAGCCCTCGAAGCCGGACTGCACGTCGAGGAACAGGCTTTCCGGCCAGGGAGCGCCCTGTTGCAGCGCTTCGCTCAGGTGCTGCTCCAGGTCATGGCTCATGTCGCCCAGGCGCTTCTGCCCGGCCAGTCGCGCACCGCCCTTGAGGGTGTGCAGGATGCGCAGCATTTCATCGACCGCCGCGCTATCGTCGCGCTGAGCTTCCCAGCGGCCCATGGCGGCTTCCATCGCCTCGAGCAGGTCGTCGCCCTCCTCGAGGAAGATATCGAGGATATCGCTGTCGGCCTCTTCCGCGTCGTCGCTCTCGACCACGGCCTTCAGCTGCACGGCCGAAGGCATGCTCAGTTGCTCGTCGGGGTTGGCGCGGAAACGCTTGATGGTCTCGATCAGCGCATCGCCGGAGGGCACCGCGCGCTGGCCGCGCACGGCATCGAGCATCTCGGCCAGGCGGTCGTGGCAGGTCTGCAGCAGGGCGAACAGCTCGGGGCTGGCGCGCAGGCGACCGCCGCAGAGGCCTTCGTAGAGGAACTCCAGTTCGTGGGCCAGATCACCGATCTCGCGAATCTCGGCCATGCGCGCACCACCCTTGAGGGTGTGCAGGTCACGCTGCAGGGCTTCCAGCTCCAGGCTGTTGTCGACGTCGGCCATCCAGCGCTGCAGGGCACCGCCGGCGCTGTCGATGATGTCGAAACCTTCCTCGAGGAAGATCTCCACCAGCTCCGGGTCGCGCTCCTCGTGCCAGCTGGCCGGCGCCGCAGGCTCGGGCTCGGGCTCGGGCTCGGGTTCGGGTTCGGGTTCGGGTTCGGGTTCGGGTTCGACGGAAGCGTCCTCCAGCGCTGGCAGTTCTTCCACCACCCATGCGTCAAGCGGCAGCTCCGCAACAGGCTCGGCTGGCGTCGGCTCGTCGTCGAGCGGCACCTCGGCAATCTCGTCGAGTACGTCTTCATCCTCGACCAGAGCCAGAGGTGGCAGCTCTTCTACTTCGAACTCGTCCAACTCGACAACCGCCGGCGCCGCTGGCGCTTCGTGAACAGGCTCGACCACGGCGGCCGAACCGCCCTGGCGGAACGTGCGGATCTGTTGAATCAGGTCGTCACCGGAAACCAGCGGCTGACGCGCCTGCAACTGATCGAGCATCTGCGCCAGGCGGTCATGGCTACGCTGCAGCAGGTCACCCAGCGCAGCAGAATAGTTGTAACGACGGTCGACCAGCCCTTCGTAAAGCGACTCCAGCTCGTGCCCGAGATCGCCGATCGGACGAATCGCCGCCATCCGCGCACCGCCCTTGAGGGTGTGCAGGTCGCGCTGCAGCGACGACAGCGGCAGGGTGTTGTCGGGCTCGCCCAGCCAGCGCTCCAGGGCCTGGCCGGCGCTCTCGAGGATATCCACCGCCTCTTCGAGGAAGATTTCCACCATTTCCTCATCGAGGTCGGACTCGACGGGATCGAAACCCGCTTCCAGCTCGGGCTCGGGCTCGGGCTCGGCAATGCTGTCCTGCGCCTGCTCGAACGAGACAAGCTCCAGCGTCGGCTCCTGCGCCTCCGGCAACGCCTCGCTGTGCTCCAGCGCGGCGGTGGCCTGGTCCAGCTCGATGACCTCGAAGCCTTCCGAGCCAGGGGCAAGCAATGCCAGGGTCGCCGGGTCGATGGCTTCGGCAAGCAGGTCGCGCAGCGCCTGCACACGCTCGGGCTGGGCGCTGACCTGCAGCGCGGCAGCGACCTGATCCATCATGCCGATCAGCGCTTCATGGGCCTTTTCCGCCTCGTCGAAGAAGCGCTCGCTGACCGCCAGACTGCCCTCTTCGACGGCGCCATAGAGGTCCAGCAGAGCCTCGCACAGCTCGTCGATCTGCGGCAGCTCGGCCATCTCGGCGCCACGGCCGAGGGTAGTCAGCTCCTCCAGCAGCGCGGACAGTTCCTGGCGCTCGGACGGATGCTCGCGCCATTTGCGCAGCAGGTCCTCGGCGTCCAGCAGGATGTCCATGCCTTCGGCGAGGAAGATGCTGATCAGTTGCGGGTCACGGCTTTCGCCGTGCTGCGCCATGCGCTCGTCTTCGAGGTTGGCGAGCCGCTCCTGATGCAGCGCCTGGACGCGGGCGAGAAACTCGCTGGCGCCGGGGATGGCAGCCAATGGCTGGCTTTCCAGATTCTCCAGGCCGGCGCGGAACAGCCGCTCGGCGCTGCTGAGCAGCTCGGCAGCGGACAGGTCCACCTGAATCAGGTTGGTCTTGAACTCCTTGACCAGCTTCTCCAGCGGCGCGGCAATTTCCGCCACCGGCAGGATGCCGGCCATGTAAGCGCTGCCCTTGAGCGTATGCAGGGCGCGCTGCAGATCGTCGGTCACCGGTTGCGGCAGTTCCTGCGCGCAGTCGGCGAGAAAGCCCACCAGGGTGTCCAGATGGGTTTCCGCTTCGTTGCGGAAGATCTCCAGCAACTGCGGGTCGAGGGGCTCACCCTCGAGGGATTCGCCATCGAGGGACACCTCCCCGTGAAGCCCGACGTCGGTGAGTTCGTCGACGAGGCTTTCGCCTTCCTCGACGGCAGCGGTAGCCTCGGCAACGCCCGCGGGCTCGGCTACCTGCTCGGCGGCCGGGGCGTCAGATTTTGGGGGCGTCAGGCCCTTGGCCAAGGCATGCGCGGTGGCGGCCAACAGGTCGACATCGTCGCGCTGGCGCTGCGCCTTGGCGGCGAACTCTTCGACCAGCGCCGGCATCAACGCCACCACGTCAAGCACCACCTGCTGCACCGGCTCGCTTGCAGCGATGCTGCGATCCAGCACGCGATTGAGCAGGTTCTCGATGGACCAGGCCAGCTCGCCGATGATCAGCGCACGCACCATGCGCCCGCTGCCCTTGAGGGTGTGGAAGGCGCGACGGACTTCGATCAGCGCGTCCTTGTTGTCGGTATCGGCCTGCCACTGCGGCAGGTATTCGGCGATGGTTTCCAGCACCTCGCCAACTTCTTCGATAAAGACTTCCAGCAGCTCTTCATCCACCGGCTCTTCGTCCGCCGGCGGCGGCAGCAGGCTCGGCGGCACATCGGCGGCAGGCGGATTGATCGCCTGCACCGGCGCGGCCATCACGTCAGCCATCGACAGCGGCTTCTCTGCCGCAGGGGCCTCGAGCTCCGGCGCCACTTCAGGCGCGCTCGGCAGATCGACTTCCGGCAGCTCCAGCTCGGCCAGCTCAAGCTCGTCCCACTGCGGCGTCGCAGCCAGCTGATCCAGGCTCAGTTCTTCGAGTTCCAGCGCAGGCTCGGAGTCGGCATCGAGCAAGGGTGCGGCAACGATCTCTTCGCTCTGTAGCGCCGGCAACTCTTCGAGCTCGTCCAGCTCGAAGGTGAAGGTATCGGCCGTCTCGCTGGCGGCCGGCAGTTCGGGCTCGGCATCGGGCAGTTCGAGATCGGCAACGGCTTCGCCGGACGTCTCGCCCGGCTCAAAGGCCAGCGGCTCGATCTCGGCGAGGGGCTCTTCGAGATGCTCGTCCTCGGCACTCAGCAGCTCGATCTCCTGCAGCGGGTCGGCCAGCGGTGCCAGGGGTTCTGCCTGCGGTTCGACGCGGTCGAGGATCGAAGGCTTCTCCTTGAGCGGGTAACCCAGGGCCTCCAGGCTCTCCTCGGCCACGTCGAGAATCAGATCGCCCTGGGTGCCATGGTCTTCGGCCAGACGCTCGAGGTAGTACTCGACGCTGGTGATGGCATCGGCCAGGGTGTCCAGGCTCTGCCAGTTGGGCACGGCCTTGCGCGCCAGCAGCTGTTCCTGGATATAGCGGTTGCAGGCGTTGAGCAGGTCGGCAGCGCGCTGCAGCGGGATCATCGCCAGGCCGCCACGGACCTGGGTCAGCAGCTCGGGCACGCGCGCCAGGTGCTCGTGGTTCCACTGCGAGGCAATGAATTCGATGATCGCGTCCTTGGCCTGCTCCAGGCCATTGCGCGCTTCCTTGATCACCAGCTGGTGGATCTGCGCCACGTCGGTGGTGGGCAGGTGGCTCTGTTCGTTCTGGCTGTCGTCGCTCGGACCGACCATGCCGGCCAGGGTCGCCTCGACGTAGAGCAGCGCACCGGCGACGTCCATCAGCACCGCGTCGTTGGGCTCGCGCTGACCCAGGGACAGGCTGTGGACCACGTCGATCTGATCGAGGATGACCTTGCGCGGCTGACCGAAGCCCAGCACCGCCAGGGTATCGGCGATCTGCTTGAGCGGCGCGAGCAGGGCGTCCAGCTCGCCGGGTTGGCTGCGATCGCTGCGCACGAACAGGTCCAGGCTGTCCTTGACCCGTACCAGCTCCTCGCACAGCGCGGCGACCACCGAGCGCATGGCGTCGCGGTCGGGGCCGGCCAGACGGGCACGCTCTTCGTCCACCACTTCGGTGTCCGGCAGCGCCTCGTCGAGACGGTACTGTTCCTTGAGGGCGCGGATACGCGGCGACTGCGCCGGCGCCTTGGCCACGTAGAACAGCAGGTTCTTGGTCAGTTCATCCGGCGCGGACTGGTTGATGCCATCGGCGCCCTGTTCGACCAGGCGCTTGAGTTCCTTGTCGACCTGACGCAGCAGGGTGCGCACGGAGGTGCCGTTGACCACGCTGCCGTTGGCCAGGCCTTCGACCATACCGGAGGCGATCTGCCACAGGCTGCCCAGCGGAGCGTCCTTGCACAGGGTTTCCAGGCGTGCGAAGACACGCGCCATGTAGCCGAGGTTGGTGGCCAGATCCTGATTGCGGATCACGCCGACCAGTGCCATCTGCAGCATCTGCCGCAGCTTGCGCAGCAGCACCGGCAATTCGGCGGTGCGCAGGCGCGCCAGGCTGTCCGAGGGCAGCGCGGGCAGGCGCGCGGACATGTCCGGGGAGAACAGGCTGGTTTCCGACAGCAGCTTCTCGCCGCGGGCGGCGCGCAGGTCGTTGAGCAGCGGCAACACCACCATGGGCAGGTCGCGGCGGGCGGTCTGGATGCGGTCGAGGTACACCGGCAACTGCAGGATGGCCTGCATCAGCACTTCCAGGGCTTCGCCCTGGTTGGCCACGCGACCTTCCATCAACGCCTTGGCCAGTTGCTCCATTTCCTCGGCGAGCAATGCGGCGCCGTAGAACTCGACCATCTGCAAGGTGCCGTGAACCTGGTGCACGTAGGTCAGGCAGAAACGCATGCGCGTGGGGTCCTGCGGGTTCTCGACGAACGCCTCCAGGGCCTGCCGCGCCTGCTTCAGGGTTTCCCCTATCTCGCCTTTGACCCACTCCAGGGCGACATAATCATGCCGATCACCCATAGCCACTCCACTCATAAACTTGGCCTTATCCCTTGCGGGTAAACGCCAGAACTCGCTCGTCGGCCACCGGCACCAGCTGCGGGTGCTGCCAACCGGCTACTTCGCCCACGCCCACGACCAGCAGGCCACCCGGCGCCAGGCTCTCGGCCAGGCGGTTGAGGATGTCGCGGCGACGCCAGCGGCGGAAATAGATCAGCAAGTTCTGACAGAAAATCACATCCATGCCGGACATTGGCGCCTTGGCCAGTTCCAGCACATTGAGCTTGGCGCAGCACACGCGCGCCGCCAGGCTCGGTACCACCTTGAAACGTCCATCGGCCTGGGCGAAAAAGTAGCGCTCGCGCAGCTCACTGCTCACCTGCTCCAGACGCCGTGCCGAGTAGCAGCCCTCGCGGGCCTTGCTCAGTGCGCCCTGACTGATATCGGTACCGGTCACCGCGAAATGCTCGGGCGACTCGGTGCCTTGCAGAGCCTCGGCGGCCAGAATCGCCAGCGAGTAAGGTTCTTCACCACTGGAGCAACCCACGCTCCACAGTTCCCAGGGTTTATCCAGACCAGCCGCCAAGCGTTCCTGCAGATACTGCGACAGCACTTCGAAGGACGGCGGATGGCGGAAGAAGCGGGTTTCCTGCACGGTCAGACGGTCCAGCAGGGTCGACCACTCCACCGCGCCACGCGGGCCATCGGTTACCTGGCGGTAGTAGCTGGCGTAATCCGCCACGCCCAGTTCGCGCATGCGCGCGGTCAGGTTGGTCTGCAGGAAGGCGCGCCGCTGCTCGCTGATCACCACGCCGGTGCGCGCCTCGAGCAGCGCCTGCCAGTCGTGGAAATCGGCCTGCGACATATCGGTCACCGGGCGCAAAGCCCACACGCCCGCTGACTGCATACCTTCGCCCTGGGTCATGGCTGTGTTGCGCTGACTGCCGGCAGCCAGCGCACTCCTTTATCAGGCGTCCGGGAGGGTAAAGCCGGACACCGACTTGCGCATCTCACTGGCCATCTTGGCCAGGTTACCAATGCTCTTGGCGGTGGCGGTGGTACCCGAGGACGTCTGCGAGGTGATTTCCTGGATCACATTCATGGTGTTGGAAATATGGCCGGCCGAAGAGGCCTGCTGACGTGCGGCGTTGGAAATGTTCTGGATGAGGGCCGCGAGGGTCTTCGATACCTTCTCGATCTCTTCCAGTGCCACACCGGCGTCCTGCGCCAGGCGGGCACCGCGCACCACTTCGGAAGTCGTCTGCTCCATGGAGATAACGGCTTCGTTGGTGTCGGTCTGAATGGTCTTTACCAGCGCCTCGATCTGCTTGGTCGCCGCCGAGGAACGTTCCGCGAGGCGTTGTACTTCGTCCGCTACCACGGCGAAGCCGCGGCCCGCATCACCGGCCATGGACGCCTGGATCGCGGCGTTCAGTGCGAGGATGTTGGTCTGGTCGGCAATGTCGTTAATCAGGCTAACGATGTCACCGATCTCCTGGGACGATTCACCGAGGCGTTTGATCCGCTTCGAGGTGTCCTGGATCTGCTCGCGGATGTTATCCATGCCGGTGATGGTGTTGTGTACGACTTCGTTGCCCTTGTTGGCGATGGCTACGGAACGTTCCGCTACCGCGGAGGATTCCGAGGCGTTCGCCGATACCTGGTCAATCGACACGGCCATTTCGTTGATCGCCGCGGAGGCACCGGCAATTTCCTGCGCCTGGTGCTCGGAAGCCTCGGCCAGGTGCATCGCCGTGGCCTGGGTTTCCTGGGCCGCACCGGCTACCTGAACGGCGGTCAGGTTGATGGTGGCCACCAGGTCGCGCAGCTGGTCGATGGAGTAGTTGATGGAGTCGGCGATGGCACCGGTGAAGTCTTCGGTTACCGTCGCGGCCACGGTCAGGTCACCGTCGGCGAGGTCGGCGATTTCGTCGAGCAGACGCAGAATCGCCGCCTGGTTACGTTCGTTCTTCTCGGCGGTTTCGGCCAGACGACGGTTGGTCTCACGCACCATCACCAGACCGATGAGAATGATCGAGCCCAGCGCCAGGGCGCCCAGCAGGTAACCGAACAGGGTGTTGAGGGCACGCCCCGAGGCCAGGTCGTCAAAACCGGTAGCCAGTTGCGAGGCCTTGTCCAGCAGGGTCTGCGACACGGTGAAGATGGCGTTCGCCGATTCACGCACCTGGAACAGTTCCGGCGAGGTTTCGAGAATCTCGTCCACCGAACCGGATACGAATTCGAACAGCTCGGAAATCTCCGCCAGACGCTCGAGGGCTTCCTCGTCGGTCACCTGGCTGATTTCCATCGCCGCATTGCCTTCGAGCATGGCGGCCAGTACACGGCCGAACAGGCTGGCGTCGCGGCCGAACATGTCGGCGGCCTGGACCGAGTCTTCGTCACCGGCCAGTACCTTGTTCACCGAGCCGAGGATACGTTCGGCCAGCAGCGACTGACGCTGGGCCACGGAAACCTGGGCTGCCGGCGCACCGCTCTCCAGCAGGATGTCGACCACTTCTTCGTACTCGACCTGCAGCTGCGGAATGGTTTCCGCCAGGGTGGCGGCTACCTGGTGCAGAGACAGTACGGTCTGCTCACTGGCAAGAATGGCGTCGGTGTTCTGCCGCAGCGCATCCCAGTCCTGCTGCACCGCAGCCATCTGCGCCTGCACGGCTGCCGGCGCCGGCGGCAGGCCGGTGCTGGCATCGCCATCGGTCAGATAACCCCAGCGCTGCTGGAAGTCGTTGCGGGCTTCGCGCAACAGCCCGAAGGCCGCGGCGGTACCCGCTGCCGCTTCGGTGGCGTCCTTGGCGATACGCTGGGACAGTACGCGCAGCTCACCGGAGTGGCTGATGTACTCGGTATCGTAGCTGGACTGGGTGTTGATGTAGGCGAAGTTCGCGAACAACAACACGATGGAAACGATGAGCACGACGAACAGCGCTGCAATCAGCGTACTGCTGCGCGCCCCCGCCAACAAATTGCCTGCATTGAGTTTTTTCATTATCTGGCCCCCGCCTGGACCGACCGCACTACGGTTCCCATGTAACGCCAAAGGGTCGGCAGAACCGACCCAACCGAAAATCTGTTAGTAAGCCACATCGAGAAAGCCCGGATCGGTAGCCAGCGCACGAGGGCTGAACACCAACCAGGGCTGTTCCCGCTGAAAGACACCGTGGATGAACGGCGCAATGCTCGCCTCGAGGGGCGGCAGTTGTTCTGAAAAGGCATCCACGGGGAAATGCTGCATACCGAAAACCTCGTCGACCGTCAGGCCGGCGAAGATTTCCTGGTGGTCGACCACCAGCACCCGCCGCAGCTTGCGCAGCGGCGACAGTTCATTGCCAAAGAACCCGCACAGGTCCATCACCGGCAACAGGCGGCCACGCACGTTGGCCACCCCCTTGACCCAGCTCTTCACACCCGGCAGCAGGGTGTAACGCGGCTCGTGCAGGACTTCGCCCACCTCCCCCATGGGAGCGACGAACAGCCGCTCGCCCATGCGAAAACCGATACCGCTCCAGGTCTGCACCGCCGCCTGTTGCGACGGCAAGCCGGCCGCCAGGGCGCGGCAACGCTGGTCGATCTCGAGGAGAATCTGGAAAGGAGTCTGCACGGACATGCCAGCCTTGGCCTTCTTTTTATTTAGTTAGCGGCCAGCACGGCATCAGCCGGCCAGCACAGCATTGAGGGTTTTCAGCAAGGTTTCTTCGTCGACCGGCTTGGTCAGGTAATCCTTGGCACCCTGGCGCTTGCCCCAGACCTTGTCGGTTTCCTGATCCTTGGTGGTGACGATGATCACCGGAATATGGCTGGTCTCGGCGTCCTTGGTCAGCTGACGGGTCGCCTGGAAGCCATTGAGGCCGGGCATGACGATATCCATCAGCACCGCATCGGGCTTTTCCTGGCGCGCCAGGGCCACGCCGTCGGCGCCGTTTTCCGCCTTGAGCACCTGATGACCATGCTTTTCCAGCATGGCGGTCAGCTTGTACATCTCGGTCGGGGAGTCATCAACAATCAGAATTCGAGCCATGGTGTTTCCCAATACAGAAGTGGCGTGCGGCCGTCAGGCCGGAACGTCAGGAGGCTTGTTCCACCGGGGTGAAGTCAGGCACGTGAGCCTTGATCGCACCGAGCAGCTCTTCCTTGCTGAAAGGCTTGGTCAGATACTGATCGGAGCCGACGATACGCCCCTTGGCCTTGTCGAACAGGCCGTCCTTGGAGGACAGCATGATCACTGGCGTGGACTTGAAAGCACTGTTGTTCTTGATCAGGGCACAGGTCTGATACCCATCGAGACGCGGCATCATGATGTCGACAAAGATGATGCTGGGGTGAGTGTCGGCAATCTTGGCCAGGGCATCGAAGCCATCGACCGCGGTGATGACGTCACAACCCACTTTTTTCAGCAGAGTTTCCGCGGTGCGACGAATCGTTTTCGAATCGTCGATCACCATAACTTTCAAACCGTCGGAATGCTGTTCCATGTTCGCCCTACCATCGCCTCGGTGAGTCGTTATATTCGCGTTATCAGTATGCCTGAGGCCCAGTCTTCGATGGGGCTTGACCCAATCGTCGGGCCTTTTTAGCACACTCTCCAGATGCAATCTATAAGCCTGCCAGAGCAGCTCCAGCCCTTGACCGAGGCCCCGGCCGGCGCCACCCTGACAGCTATCGTTCGGCACGGCCAGCCCGGCCTTCGCCCTCTATCTCGCGGAGTTTTACCCCCATGAGCCTTCGTCTCGGAATCGTCATGGATCCGATTGCCAGCATTTCCTTCAAGAAGGACAGCTCGCTGGCCATGTTGCTGGCCGCTCAAGCACGCGGCTGGTCGCTGTTCTACATGGAACAGCAGGATCTCTACCAGGCCCGCGGCGTGGCTCGTGCCCGTATGCGCCCTGTGGAAGTGTTCAATGATCCTCAACGCTGGTTCGCCCTGGGCGCTGAGCAGGACACGCCGCTCGCCGAACTCGACGTGATCCTGATGCGCAAGGATCCGCCCTTCGATAACGAATTCGTCTACTCCACCTACCTGCTCGAGCAGGCTGAGCGCGACGGCGTACTGGTGGTCAATCGGCCGCAGAGTCTGCGCGACTGCAATGAAAAGTTGTTCGCCACCCAGTTTCCCCAATACACACCACCGACCCTGGTCAGTCGGCGTCCCGACATTCTGCGCCAGTTTGCCGATGAGCACCGTGACATCATTCTCAAACCCCTGGATGGCATGGGCGGATCGATGATATTTCGCCACCGCGATGGCGACCCGAACCTGTCGGTGATTCTCGAGGCCCTCACGCAACACGGCCGGCAACAGATCATGGCACAGGGTTACCTGCCCGCCATCAAGGATGGCGACAAACGTATCCTGATGATAGACGGCGAACCGGTGCCCTACTGCCTGGCGCGCATCCCGGCCATGGGTGAAACGCGTGGCAACCTGGCCGCCGGCGGGCGCGGCGAAGCTCGCCCACTGACCGAACGCGATCGCGAGATCGCCGCCGGAGTCGGCCCGACTCTACGCGAAAAAGGGCTCATCTTCGTCGGCCTGGACGTGATCGGCGACCATCTGACGGAAATCAACGTCACCAGCCCGACCTGCATCCGCGAGATCGATGCCGCCTTCAACACCCGCATCGGCGAACGTCTGATGGACTGCATTGCCAGCAAGCGCGGGCTAAAAGCTTGACGCAGGTGGCAGCCTGGCGCCTGCAACTTGCAGGCGCCCACCGCTACCCGGCAGACTGCGCCCCATTCGAAAGCAGACCCGATACGCGATGAACGCAGCAGCCACCCCACCGACCATGTCCTCCGCCACCGTCCGTCCGGCGGATCGCCTGGGGTTCACCCTGTTTCTCGCTGCTGCGTTGCACGTGGCGCTGATTCTGGGCGTCGGATTCACCCTGGAATCGCCGCCGGAAATCAGCAAGACGCTGGAAATCACCCTCTCCACCTTCAAGAGCGAAGAAAAGCCCAAGGAGGCCGACTTCCTCGCGCAGGACAACCAGCAGGGTAGCGGCACGCTGGAACATGCCGCCGCACCGAAGACCACCGAGCAGGCACCCTTCCAGGACAGCGAGGTGCGCAAGGTCACGCCGCCCGCCACCCCGCAGCAGCCGGCCACCAGGCAGGAAGCGCCCAAGGCCGCCGTCGCCACGCGCGCACCGCAGCAACAGAAGACACCGGTCAAGCGCGAGGAAGCCAAGCCGGTTGCGGAAACGCGCCCGGCGCCAGTGTTCGACTCTGCCCAGCTGTCGGCAGAAATCGCCAGCCTGGAAGCCGAGCTGGCGCAGGAAGTTCAGGCCTACGCCAAGCGCCCGAAGATCCACCGCCTCAACGCCGCCTCGACCATGCGCGACAAGGGCGCCTGGTACAAGGACGAGTGGCGCAAGAAGGTCGAGCGCATCGGCAACCTCAACTACCCGGACGATGCCCGTCGCCAGCGCATCTACGGCAGCCTGCGCCTGCTGGTGTCGATCAACCGCGATGGCTCGCTGTATGAAGTGCAGGTGCTGGAGTCCTCGGGCCAGGCGGTACTCGACCAGGCCGCGCAGCGCATCGTGCGCCTGGCCGCGCCCTACGCCCCCTTCACCGGCGACCTGGCCGATATCGACCGTCTGGAAATCATCCGCACCTGGCGCTTCGAGCGCGGCGATCGACTTTCAAGCAACTAGCGACAACGGCACTGGCCCGACGCAGGGTGCGCTGTGCGCACCATTTTTCAAACGACAGCAGTGGCCGGTGCGCACGGCGCACCCTACGGGATGGCTTGTAGCCCGAGGCTTGTCGTTCCAAACTAGGCGCCATGAAGAATTCAGCCCCCATCTCGCTCAAGCACCACTTCCTGATCGCCATGCCGCACATGGCCGATCCGAATTTTGCGCAGACCGTCACCTACCTGGTCGAACACAACGAACAGGGCGCCATGGGCCTGGTGATCAACAAGCCCAACGGCCTCAACCTGGCCGATGTGATGGAGCAACTGCGCCCCGAGGAGGAGCCGGCGGCGCTTTGCCACAGCCTGCCGATCTTCGCCGGCGGCCCGGTGCAGACCGATCGCGGCTTCGTCCTGCATCCGGCCGGCATGCAGTTCCAGGCCACCCTGGAGCTGGGTGAGCTGGGCCTGTCCACCTCGCAGGACGTGCTGTTCGCCATCGCCGACGGCATCGGCCCGGACCGTTACCTGATCACCCTCGGCTACGCCGGCTGGGAAGCCGGACAGCTGGAGGCGGAGCTGGCCGACAACGCCTGGCTGACCTGCCCCGCCGACAACAGCATCCTCTTCGACCTGCCCTACGATCAACGCCTCAACGCGGCGGCGGCGCGCCTGGGGGTCAACCTCAGTCTGCTCACCTCGCAGGCCGGGCACGCCTGATGAGCGACAAGCCGCTACGCCTGCTGCTGGGCTTCGACTACGGCACCAAGCAGATCGGCGTCGCCGTCGGCCAGGTGATCACCGGCCAGGCCCGCGAGCTGTGCGTGCTCAAGGCGCAGAACGGCGTACCGGATTGGAACCGCGTCGAGGCGCTGATCAAGGAGTGGCAGCCGGACGCCGTGGTGGTCGGCCTGCCGCTGAACATGGACGGCACACCCAGCGAGATGAGCGCCCGCGCCGAGAAATTCGCCCGCCGCCTCAATGGCCGCTACAACCTGCCCGCCTACACCCACGACGAACGCCTGACCACCTTCGAGGCCAAGGGCCAGCGCCTGCGCGAAGGCCAGAGTGGCGGCTACCGCGAGCGCCCGGTCGATGCCATTGCCGCCGCTCTGCTGCTGCAGGGCTGGCTAGAGGAAAACTGTCCGGGCTGAGCGACTCGGCCCGCCACATGGAGTTTCGCCATGCTACCGAACCCCAACGACCTGCTGCCGGCCATGGCCAGCGCCCTGACCCAGCACCTGAACCAGCGCCAGATCGCTGAGCCGCGTTTCATCGGCATTCGCACCGGCGGCGTCTGGGTCGCTCAGGCCCTGCTTGCCGCCCTGGGTCGCGACGATGCGCTGGGCGTGCTCGACGTGTCCTTCTACCGCGACGACTTCACCCAGAACGGCCTGCACCCACAGGTGCAACCGTCCGAACTGCCGTTCGAGATCGAAGGCCAGCACCTGGTGCTGATCGACGATGTACTGATGAGCGGGCGCACCATCCGCGCCGCGCTGAACGAGCTGTTCGACTACGGCCGTCCGGCCAGCGTGACCCTGGTCAGCCTGCTCGACCTGGGCGCCCGCGAACTGCCGATCCGCCCCGACGTGGTCGGCGCCAGCCTGTCGCTGGCGGCCAACGAGCGGGTAAAATTGTCCGGCCCCACGCCGCTGACCCTCGAACTCCAGACGCTCGCCAACTGAGACTCCCCGCGATGACGCCACTCGCCGCCAAGCGCCCGCTGCAGCTGAACGACCAAGGTCAGCTGCGTCACTTCCTCTCACTCGACGGCCTGCCCCGCGAGCTGTTGACCGAAATCCTCGACACCGCCGACTCCTTCCTCGAAGTCGGCGCACGCGCAGTGAAGAAGGTCCCGCTGCTGCGCGGCAAGACCGTGTGCAACGTGTTCTTCGAGAACTCCACGCGCACCCGTACCACCTTCGAACTGGCCGCCCAGCGCCTGTCGGCCGACGTCATCAGCCTGAACGTGTCGACCAGCTCCACCAGCAAGGGCGAGACGCTGTTCGACACCCTGCGCAACCTCGAGGCCATGGCCGCCGACATCTTCGTCGTGCGCCATGCCGACTCCGGCGCCGCGCACTTCATCGCCGAGCACGTGTGCCCGAACCTGGCGATCATCAACGGCGGCGACGGCCGTCACGCGCACCCAACCCAGGGCATGCTCGACATGCTCACCATCCGCCGCCACAAGGGCGACTTCGAGAAGCTGTCGGTGGCCATCGTCGGCGACATCCTGCACTCGCGGGTGGCGCGCTCGAACATGTTGGCGCTGAAGACTCTGGGCTGCCCGGATATCCGCGTGATCGCGCCGAAGACCCTGCTGCCCATCGGCCTGGAGGAAAGCTACGGCGTGCGCGTGTTCACCGACGCCAACGAAGGCCTCAAGGACGTCGACGTGGTGATCATGCTGCGCCTGCAGCGTGAGCGCATGCAGGGCGGCCTGCTGCCCAGCGAGGGCGAGTTCTACCGCCTGTTCGGCCTCACCGAGCAGCGCCTGAAGCTGGCCAAGCCCGATGCCCTGGTGATGCACCCGGGCCCGATCAACCGCGGCGTGGAGATCGAGTCGGCAGTGGCCGACGGCCCGCAGTCGGTGATCCTCAATCAGGTCACCTACGGCATCGCCATCCGCATGGCCGTGCTGTCCATGGCCATGAGCGGGCAGAACGCACAACGTCAACTCAACGCCGAGGAGGCCAACTGATGCGTACCGCAATCCTCGGCGCCCGCGTGATCGACCCGGCCAGCGGTCTGGACCGGGTCGCCGACCTCTATATCGACGGCGGCAAGCTGGCCGCCATCGGCCAGGCCCCGGCCGGTTTCACTGCCGACAAGACGCTCGACGCCCAGGGCCTGATCGCCTCCCCCGGCCTGGTCGACCTGTCGGTGGCCCTGCGCGAGCCGGGCTACAGCCGCAAGGGCAGCATTGCCAGCGAGACCCTGGCCGCCGCGGCCGGCGGCGTCACCAGCCTGTGCTGCCCGCCGCTGACCAAGCCGGTGCTGGACACCCCGGCGGTGGCCGAACTGATCCTCGATCGCGCCCGCGAAGCCGGGCACACCAAGGTCTTCCCCATCGGCGCACTGAGCAAGGGTCTGGCCGGCGAGCAGCTGGCCGAGCTGGTTGCCCTGCGCGATGCCGGTTGCGTGGCCTTCGGCAACGGCCTGGACAATTTCCGCAGCGCCCGCACCCTGCGCCGCGCGCTGGAATACGCGGCCACCTTCGACCTGCAGGTGATCTTCCACTCGCAGGACGCCGACCTGGCCGAAGGCGGCCTGGCGCATGAAGGCCCGACCGCCAGCTTCCTCGGCCTGGCCGGCATTCCGGAAACCGCCGAGACCGTGGCCCTGGCCCGCGACCTGCTGCTGGTGGAACAGAGCGGCGTGCGCGCGCACTTCAGCCAGATCACCAGCGCCCGCGGCGCCGAACTGATCGCCAATGCTCAGGCCCGCGGCCTGCCGGTGACCGCCGATGTGGCGCTGTACCAGCTGATCCTCACCGACGAGGCGCTGATCGATTTCTCCAGCCTCTACCACGTGCAGCCGCCGCTGCGCTCGCGCTTTGATCGCGACGGCCTGCGCGAGGCGGTTAAGGCCGGGGTGATCTCGGCCATCGCCAGCCACCACCAGCCGCACGAGCGCGACGCCAAGCTGGCGCCCTTCGCCGCCACCGAGCCGGGCATCAGCAGCGTGCAGTTGCTGCTGCCGCTGGCCATGAGCCTGGTACAGGACGGCCTGCTCGATCTGCCGACGCTGCTGGCGCGCCTGTCCAGCGGCCCGGCCGCTGCCCTGCGCCTGCCGGCCGGCGGCCTGAGCGTCGACGGCGCCGCCGATATCGTGCTGTTCGATGCGCAGGCTTCCACCGTCGCTGGTGAGCAGTGGTACTCCAAGGGCAGCAACTGCCCGTTCATCGGCCATTGCCTGCCCGGCGCGGTGCGCTACACCCTGGTCGACGGGCATATCAGCTACCAGGGCTGAGGCGATACGAGCCCGCCAGCCGGCGGGCTCGCACAGGGTGCGCGGTGCGCACCAGCCTCTAGCAGGTTAGTGGTGCGCACGACCTAGGCGGCCCCGCGACACCCTACGCCCAGGCGACCTTCCCACCCGCGACACGCCCTGCACTCGCCACGACATTGGACGAATGAGTGACTCGACAGTCATGATCCACGTCAGGTTAGGCAGCCGAATATTTCCAAACGCCACCGCCCTATGACTCCGCTCGCGCCCACTGGCGCCGGCCTGGCGTCGCGCTGGCCTTGTTCAGGAGCTTTTGAGTTATGTCGCGCTTACCTGTGATCGTGGGTTTTGGGGGTTACAACGCAGCCGGGCGCAGCTCCTTCCACCATGGTTTCCGTCGTACCGTGCAGGAGTCGCTCGAGCCCCAGGCACGCCAGGAAACCCTGGCCGGGCTGGCGCAGATGATGAAGCTGGTACGCGTTGTCGACGGCCAGTACCGCGATCAGGACGGCCAGCCGCTGAGCCTGGCCGACATCGAAAGCCGCTACGGCAAGGACATTCTCGCCGGCACCCTGGTGCGCCGCATCGAGAAACAGCATCTGGATCCAGACGCCGCCCACTGGCAGAAGAGCATCGGCCTGGCTCCCGGCCACAGCGGCAGCCTCAGCTTCATCACCCAGCGCAAGCAGCTGCCCGAGCCGCTGCCGGCCAACTGGTCGGTGCAGGAGCTCAACGCCAGCGAGGTGCAGGTCACCCTGCATGACAGCTGCGAATTCAAGGTCGACAGCTACCGCCCGCTGGCGGTGAAGTCAGCCGGCCAGCTGCCCACCGGCTTCGAGCCGAGCGAGCTGTACAATTCGCGCTTCCACCCGCGCGGCCTGGCCATGACCGTGGTCGGCGTCACCGACGCGCTGCGTTCGGTGGGTATCGACTGGCAGCGCATCGTTCAACATGTCGCCCCGGACGAGATCGCCGTGTTCGCCAGCTGCATCATGAGCCAGCTCGACGAGAACGGCTTCGGCGGCATGATGCAGTCGCGCCTCAAAGGCGGCCGCGTCACCGCCAAGCAGCTGGCCCTGGGCCTGAACACCATGCCGGCGGACTTCATCAACGCCTACGTGCTCGGCAGCGTCGGCACCACCGGCAGCATTACCGGCGCCTGCGCCACCTTCCTCTACAACCTGCAGAAGGGCATCGAGCAGATCGCCTCGGGCAAGGCGCGCGTGGTCATCGTCGGCAGCAGCGAGGCGCCGATCAACCAGGAGTGCATCGAGGGTTACGGCGCCATGGGCGCGCTGGCCACCGAAGAAGGCCTGCGTCAGATCGAGGGCAAGCAGGACGTGGACTTCCGCCGCGCCAGCCGCCCGTTCGGCGACAACTGCGGCTTCACCCTGGCCGAAGCCTGCCAGTTCGTGGTGCTGATGGACGACGAGCTTGCGCTGGAGTTGGGTGCCGACATTCACGGCGCGGTGCCGGACGTGTTCATCAACGCCGACGGTTTCAAGAAATCCATTTCCGCTCCCGGCCCGGGCAACTACCTGACCGTGGCCAAGGCCGTGGCCAGCGCCGTGCAGTTGCTCGGCCTGGACGCCGTACGCAGCCGCAGCTTCGTCCATGCCCATGGCTCCAGCACCCCGGCCAACCGCGTCACCGAGTCGGAGATTCTCGACCGTGTCGCGGCGGCCTTCGGTATCGAGCAGTGGCCGGTCACCGCGGTGAAGGCCTTCGTCGGCCACTCCCTGGCCACCGCCAGCGGCGACCAGGTGATCGCCGCCCTCGGCGCCTTCAAGTACGGCATCGTGCCGGGCCTGAAGACCATCGACGCGGTCGCCGGCGACGTGCATCAGGAGCACCTGAGCCTGTCCACCGTCGATCGCAAGGTGGGTGAGCAGGCAATGGACGTGGCCTTCATCAACTCCAAGGGTTTTGGCGGCAACAACGCCAGCGCCCTGGTGCTGGCCCCGCACGTGGTCGAGCGCATGCTGCGCAAGCGCCACGGCCAGGCCGCCTTCGACGCCTACCTGGCCCGCCGCGAAGCCACCCGCGCCGCGGCCGCGGCCTATGACCAGCAGGCGCTGCTGGGCCAGCTGGACATCATCTACAACTTCGGCAACGACATGATCGACGACCAGGCAATCTCCATCACCACCGAGGAAGTGAAGGTGCCCGGCTTCGACCAGCCGCTGGTGTTCAGGAAGGACAAGCGCTACAGCGATATGCTCGATTGAGCCGTAGGGCGGGTGCAACCCGCCATGGACGATGTGGCGGGTTGCACCCGCCCTACAATGTCCGCGCCAGCTCGATCAGCTCGCCACGCCACTCGGCAGTGGCCGGCAAGGCCAGGAACGACGGATTGAGAAAGGATTCGCGCGCCTCGTAGGTGAGCACTTCGCCGGCCAGATTCAGCACCTCGCCGCCCGCCCCTTCCAGCACGCCCTGTGCCGCGGCGGTGTCCCACTGCGAGGTGGGCGCCAGACGCGGGTAGCAGTCGGCATTGCCCTCGGCCAGCAGACAGAACTTCAGCGAACTGCCGATATTGGCCAGCGCCGGCTCGCCGAAGCGCGCGACCAGCTCACCGAGCAAGCGCTCCTGCGCCGGACTCGAATGGCGCTTGCTGGCCACCAGGGTAAAGCCCTGCGCCGGCGCCAGACGCACGCTGATCGGCTGCTCCTCACCCGGCGCTTCGCTGCGCCAGGCGCCCAGACCGGCGCCACCGTAATAGCAACGGCCATTGGCCGGAATGCCGACCACGCCGAAGACCACGCGGCCACGCTCGATCAGCGCGACATTGACGGTGAACTCCTCGGAACCGGCGATAAACTCCTTGGTGCCATCGAGCGGGTCGACCAGCCACCAGCGCGTCCAGGACGCGCGTTCGGCCAGCGGAATGTCGGCGGCCTCTTCCGACAGCACCGGTACATCCGGCGCCAGCGCGCGCAGGCCATCGAGCAGGATATGGTGGGCGGCCAGGTCAGCGGCAGTGACCGGCGAGGCATCGGCCTTCTCCGTCACAGCCACGTCGCTGCGCCAGTACGGCAGGGTCGCCGCACCTGCGGCACGTACCAGCTCGATCACCTGGGGAATATGGGGATGACTCACTGCACGAACTCCCCGCGCTGACTCAGCAGGTCACGCACCAGGTACAGCGCGGCCAGGGCGCGGCCCTCGCTGAACTGGGCGTGCTGGGCCAGGCTGGACAGCTCGCGCAGGTTGATGCGGTCGACCCGCATCGGCTCCGGCTCGTCGCCGGGCAGGCGCTCTTCGTACAGATTGCGCGCCAGTACCACCTGGATCTTCTGGCTCATGTAGCCGGGCGACAGGCTCAGCTCGGTGATGTACTCCAGCTCATGCGCGCCGAACCCCGCCTCTTCCTTGAGCTCGCGATTGGCCGCCACCAGCACGTCCTCGCCCGGTTCGATCAGCCCCTTGGGCAGCGACAGCTGGTAGTCGTCGGTGCCGCCGCAGTATTCCTCCACCAGCACCGCGTGCTCGGCGTCGAGCATGGCCACCACCATCACCGCGCCGTAGCCGGCGCCCTTGCCCACCAGGCGTTCGTAGGTACGCTCGACCCCATTGGAGAAGCGCAGCTGCAGTTCCTCGACGCGGAACAGGCGACTGCTGGCGACTATTTCACGGGCGAGCACCGTGGGCTTCTGACGCATGGGGCAACTCCTTGGCGTGACCTGGCGGGTTATCATACCCCGGCTTTTGCGATTATCCCCGGCGCAGATTGCATGATCGCGACGCGGGCCGGCAGATTCACGACTCTCATCACTGGGCGCGCCCATGCCTTCACTCCCCTGGCACCAGATCGACACCGTCCTGCTGGACATGGACGGCACCCTGCTCGACCTGCACTTCGACAACCATTTCTGGCTCAAGCACCTGCCGCAGCGCTATGCCGAGCACCATGGCACCAGCCTGGCGCTGGCCGAGGCCGAGCTGTTGCCGCTGTTTCGCCAACATGCCGGTACGCTGAACTGGTACTGCACGGATTTCTGGAGCCGCGAGCTCAAGCTCTCGATCCGCGATCTCAAGCGCGAGGTGGCCCATCTGATCGCCCTGCGTGAGGATGCCGAGCTGTTCCTGCGCGCCCTGCGCAATGCCGGCAAACGCGTGGTGCTGATCACCAACGCGCACCGCGATTCGCTGTCGCTGAAGCTGGAACGGGTCGAGCTGGCGCCCTGGTTCGAACGCCTGATCAGCTCCCACGACTACGGCTTTCCCAAGGAGAACCAGCAGTTCTGGTTCGCCCTGCGTCAGGAGGTGGACTTCGATCCGGCGCGCAGTCTGTTCATCGACGACAGCCTGCCGATCCTGCGCAGCGCCGCACGCTTCGGCGTCGCCCACCTGCTCGCCGTGCGCCAGCCGGACAGCCAGGCCGGGCCGAAGGACACCGAGGAATTCGAGGCCGTAGAGGATTACCGCGAGCTGCTGCAAGGCCTGTAGCCCGGATGCAATCCAGGAATAGCCTCGAGGCGCAAAGCTGGTGCGCACGGCACACCCTACGGCGCCGGGCTATAGACCCGCGGTGGACTGTGGTGCGGCAGGTGGATGAGGTTGAGGCGGTGCCGGCGCGCCCAGCGCACGCACAGGTCGGTCGGTGCCGACAGGCTGACCAGGCTGGCGAAGCCGGCGCGCACCGCCTTGTGGATCAGCTCCAGGCTGCAGCGGCTGGTGACCACGGCAAAGCCGCGACGAGCGTCGCGGCTTTCACGGTTTAGCGCGCCGATCAGCTTGTCCAGCGCGTTGTGCCGGCCAATGTCTTCGCGGCACAGGACGATCTCGCCAGACTCGTCGACGAACAGCGCAGCGTGTAGGGCGCCGCTCTGGCGCGCCAGCTTCTGCACCTGGCCGATGCGCGTACGCAGCTCGGCCAGGTGCGCGGCCGGCGGCAGCGGGTTGAGGCTCAGGGTATCGAGTTGCGGCAGCGCCTGCTCCAGCGCCTCGACGCCGCACAGGCCGCAACCACTGGTGCCGGCCAGATTGCGCCGCAGCTGCTTGAGCGCCCAGAAGGCGCGGCTGGCGATCTGCACCTCGGCGCTGAACGCCTCGCCGGCGCGCTTGAGCTGGATGTCGTAGATGTCCTCGGCCGCCGCCACGACTGCAGACGTCAGGCTGAAGCCGACGACGAAATCCTCCAGCGCGCTGGGCGACACCATCATCACCGCATGGCTGATGCCGTTGTAGGCGATGGCCAGGGCGCATTCCTCGGCCAGCACGGCGTGACCATGGTGCGCCGTCTCGTCCAGCTCGACATAGGCGTAACCGTCCGGCGCCGGAGCGGCGGCGCGATCATCGGTAAGCGGGTCGGCGGTACGGCGTGACATGGATGCGGATTCCTCGCGGTCGTAGGGTGCGCCGTGCGCACCAGCCCCTAGCACCTCACGAGACACCCAAAGGCCACGTGCAGTTCGTGGGCTGAATCAGGCCTTGGCGACCCAGCGTGGCGCCGCAAGGGCAGGATAAAAAGCGCGCCATCCCCCCGGCATGCCCTGCGCATCAGCGCAGCGCCGCCAGCTTGCGGTGTTCAGACACTAGCAGCCCGTGGCTCGATCTGCCCGCGCAAATCGCGCAGCACCTGCAGCGCGAACTCGCTCAAGCCCTCGCCGCCGCTGGCGTCCAGGTGGGCGTACAGCGCCGTGCGCATCTGCGGGTCCCATTGGCGCTTGAGATGCTGGGCGAATTCCGTGCGCGCCTGGGCGGGGTCAGGCTGGGAAGCGAAGAAGGCGCCGATCTGGTTGGCCATCTTGATCAGTTGCGTGGCGTTCATACCCATGGATGTGCTCCGCTGAATAACCGGGAAGCCGCAAAGAATAGGCCGGCGTGGCAGTGGTGCTCACGGCGCACCCTACGGGCCGCTGCCGTTGCCGGTGCCAGCGGCATCATAGCTGCACCACCGGCAGCAGGCTGACCTGCTCGCGGGTGAAGGTGTCGAACTCCTGCTGCCACTGCGACGGGACTTCGACCTTGCGCACCTGCACCGCGGTGACCTTGTACTCCGGGCAGTTGGTGGCCCAGTCGGAGTTGTCGGTGGTGATCACGTTGGCGCCGGATTCCGGGTGGTGGAAGGTGGTGTACACCACGCCCGGCTGCATGCGCTCGGTGACCTTGGCGCGCATCACCGTCTCGCCGGCACGGCTGTTGATGCCGACCCAGTCGCCGTCCTTGATGCCGCGATCCTCGGCGTCCACCGGATGCAGCTCGAGGATGTCCTCGGCATGCCAGGCCTTGTTGGCGGTGCGCCGGGTCTGCGCGCCGACGTTGTACTGCGAAAGGATGCGCCCGGTGGTCAGCACCAGCGGCCGCTTGCGCGAGGTGCGCTCCTCGGTGGGGATGAACTCAGTGACCACGAAGCGTCCCTTGCCGCGCACGAAAGCGTCCTCGTGCATGATCGGCGTGCCTTCCGGGGCCTCGTCATTGCACGGCCACTGGATGCTGCCCATGCGGTCGAGCTTGGCGTAGCTGACACCGGTGAAAGTCGGCGTCAGCGCGGCGATCTCGTCCATGATCTCGGACGGATGCTTGTAGTTCATCGGGTAGCCGAGCGCGTTGGACAGCGCCACGGTCACTTCCCAGTCTTCCTTGCCGGCCAGCGCCGGCATCACCTTGCGCACCGGCGAGATGCGCCGCTCGGCGTTGGTGAAGGTGCCGTTCTTCTCTAGGAAGGAGGCGCCGGGCAGGAACACATGGGCGTACTTGGCGGTTTCGTTGAGGAACAGGTCCTGGATCACCACGCACTCCATGGCCTTGAGTGCATCGGTGACGTGCTGGGTGTCGGGGTCGGACTGCGCCGGGTCCTCACCCTGGATGTACATGCCCTTGAAGGTGCCGGCATGCGCCGCGGCGAGCATGTTGGGGATGCGCAGGCCCGGCTCGTCGAGCAGCTTGACGCCCCAGGCGGCCTCGAACTGCGGCCGCGCCACCGGGTCGGAGACGTGGCGGTAGCCCGGCAGCTCGTGGGGGAAGGAGCCCATGTCGCAGGAGCCCTGCACGTTGTTCTGTCCGCGCAGCGGGTTCACGCCCACCCCGGGACGGCCGATGTTGCCGGTGGCCATGGCCAGGTTGGCGATCGCCATCACGGTGGACGAGCCCTGGCTGTGCTCGGTGACGCCCAGGCCGTAGTAGATCGCCGCGTTGCCGCCGGTGGCGTACAGCCGCGCAGCAGCGCGCACCGAAGCGGCCGGCACGCCGGTCAGGGCCTCCATGGCCTCGGGGCTGTTACGCTGTTCGCTGACGAAGGTGCGCCATTGCTCGAAGGCTTCGGCCTCGCAGCGCTCGGCGACAAAGGCCTCGTCCACCAGGTTCTCCGTGACTATCACATGCCCAAGGCTGTTGAGCAGGGCGACGTTGCTGCCCGGACGCAGCTGCAGGTGATGCTCGGCGCGGATATGCGGGCTGCGCACCAGGTCGATGCCGCGCGGGTCGGCGACGATCAGCTTGGCGCCCTCGCGCAGGCGGCGCTTGAGCTGCGAGCCGAACACCGGGTGGCCGTCGGTGGGGTTGGCACCGATCACCAGCACCACGTCGGCGGACAGCACCGAGTCGAAATCCTGGGTACCGGCGGACTCGCCGAGGGTCACCTTGAGGCCGTAGCCGGTCGGCGAGTGGCAGACGCGGGCGCAGGTATCGACGTTGTTGTTGCCGAAGGCGGCGCGCACCAGCTTCTGCACCAGGTAGGTTTCCTCGTTGGTGCAGCGCGAGGAGGTCAGCC
>MTEW01000964.1_pt2 | contig 36330 bp, 35 predicted proteins | sample 1042681 | NCBI WGS metagenome assembly MTEW01 (sample SAMN06185811, study PRJNA358809) | soil metagenome | isolation source: soil biostimulated with citrate as carbon source | place: India | collected 2015-05-23
GATGCTGTTCACCGTGCTGCTCGGCCTGCCGCTCGGCGTGCTGCTGTTCCTCACCGGCCCGCGTCAGCTGTTCGAACAGAGGGCGCTGTACGGCGCGCTGTCGCTGGTGGTGAACATCCTGCGCTCGGTGCCCTTCGTCATCCTGCTGATCCTGATGATCCCGCTCACCGAGCTGCTGGTCGGCACCTCGCTGGGCGTCGCCGGCGCCATCCCGCCGCTGGTGGTGGGCGCCACGCCGTTCTTCGCGCGCCTGGTGGAAACCGCCCTGCGCGAAGTGGAGCGCGGCATCATCGAGGCGACCCAGGCCATGGGCGCCAGCACCTGGCAGATCATCACCCGCGCGCTGCTGCCCGAGGCCCTGCCCGGCCTGCTGGCGGCGGCCACCGTCACCGCCATTACCCTGGTCTCCTACACCGCCATGAGCGGCCTGATCGGCGGCGGCGGCCTCGGCGACCTGGCGGTGCGCTACGGCTACCAGCGCTACCAGCCGGACGTGATGGCCGTGACCGTGATCCTGCTGCTGATCCTGGTGCAGGTGCTGCAGATGGTCGGCGATCGGCTGGTGGTGCATTTTTCCCGTAAATGAAAGCGGCGACCCGCCACCCGCGGGACCCGCGCCAACCTTCCCAAAAGGAACCTTGAAATGAAGAAACTGCTGACTGCCCTGGCCGCCTTCGCGGCCTTCTCGGCCCAGGCCGAAACCCTCAACATCGCCGCTACTCCGGTACCGCACGCGGAGATCCTGGAAGTGGTCAAGCCGCTGCTGGCCAAAGAAGGCGTGGAGCTGAAGGTGCGCGTGTTCACCGACTACGTGCAGCCCAACCTGCAGGTGCAGCAGAAGAACCTCGACGCCAACTTCTTCCAGCACCAGCCGTACCTGGACGAGTTCAACGCCAGCCGCAAGACCGAGCTGGTCAGCGTGGTCGGTGTGCACGTCGAGCCCTTCGGTGCCTACTCGAGCAAGCACAAGAACCTGAGCGAGCTGCCCCAGGGCGCCACCGTGGCCATCCCCAACGATGCCACCAACGGCGGCCGTGCCCTGCTGCTGCTGCAGCAGGCCGGGGTAATCAAGCTCAAGCCGGAAGCCGGCATCCTCGCCACGCCCAAGGACATCGCCGAGAACCCCAAGGCGATCAAGGTGCGTGAACTGGAAGCGGCCACCCTGCCGCGCGTGCTGAGCCAGGTCGACGCTGCCCTGATCAACACCAACTACGCCCTCGAGGCCAAGCTGAACCCGACCCAGGACGCCCTGGCCATCGAGGGCAGCGACTCGCCGTACGTCAACCTGCTGGTCGCCCGTCCGGACAACAAGGACAGCGACGCCATGCAGAAGCTGGCCAAGGCGCTGAACAGCGCCGAGGTGAAGCAGTTCATCGAAGAGAAGTACAAAGGTGCCGTCGTCCCGGCGTTCTGATCGCCGCTGACACCCCGAGCTGCACCCGATGCCGCGCCGCTGCAAAGCCGCGCGGCATTTTCATGCGTGGAATGCGTCGGCTGGTTCGCAGTCGTAGGGTGCGCCGTGCGCACCGCGACTACCTCGGCATTTGGCGGTTCGCACAGCGCACCCTACGCAGCCGTAATCACCGGGAACAATCTTTGACGCCGCTTAGGGCGGCCATGACCTTGGATTGCCCGGAGTGAGCATGGTCTTTCCGTAGGGTGCGCCGTGCGCACCAGGCCCAACCTCGCCACAGCCCCGGATTGCATCCGGGCTACGCTCATCCGAACTCGTCGGTGCGCACGGCGCACCCTACCTGGCTCTGGGCTTCTCCGGCCGCGTCCAGATAAACAGCGCACCGCAGCTCATGCCGGCGGCGGCGAACAGCACCGAAGGCAGGTGATCGACGGTCAGCAGCAGGATGCTCAAGGCCAGCAGCATGCTTAGGCTGGCCACCAATTTGGTGCGCCGCACCACCACGCCGTGCAGCCGCCAGTCACGCAGCAGCGGGCCGAACAGGCGGTGGTTCTCCAGCCAGGCGGCCAGGCGCGGCGAACTGCGCGAGGCCGCCCAGGCCGCCAGCAGAACGAACTCGGTGGTGGGCAGCCCCGGCAGCACCACACCGAGCATGGCGATGCCGATACACAGGTAGGCCAGCAGCAACCACAGCCAGCGCTGCCAGGCCGCACGCGCCAGCCGGGTTTCAGGCAAAACAGCGCTCCAGATGCTCGGTGAAGCGCTCGAAGGCGGCGATGGCCGCCGCTTCGGCCAGGCGCTCCTGCTCGGCATCCAGTTCGACGCTGTCGAGTACCGCGGTAAAGGCTTTCCAGCCCTGAGCGCGGCCACCCTCCGGCTCGCCCAGGTGACGTGCGCCGAAGGTCTCGCTCAGCCCCAGCGCCGGCATGCGCTTGAGCAGGAAGGCGGCGCCGAGCTTGGAGCCCTCGGAGACGAACAGCCAGGCCAGTGCCTCGCCAAGCCCCATCTGACGATTGCGAATACGCTCGTCGCCCTCGGGCAGCGCGCGCTTCAGGTCGGCCAGGTCCAGCACGGTGTGCTGCACGCGACAGCGCTGCGGCAGGTCCGGCACCAGCTCGATCAGCGCGGGATCGTTGTAGAGGTTCTGCAGGTCGCGCTGAAACAGGTACTGGGCCGCGACGAAATGGGCGAAGCGCTCCGGGCTGGCGAAGGGGTCGTGGCTTTTCACCAGATTGTCGAGGCGGCTGTGCGGCTCGTGGGTGATCTGGTTCAGACGCTGCGAGCGCAGCGGATGGGAAAGCTGGGAAGAGGCGCTCATGAAGGGCTCGCTTGTGACTGACATGGATTGAGGCAGCCTGCACCTGACACCCCGAGACGAAGGCAGAGCGATCGACCACCACTGCCTTATACAGACGAACGAACCCGCCAGACGCCGTAAAAATAGCCGCGTCCCCCAAACGCTCGGCCATGACGCATGGCCGGGTCAAGGCCGTGCGCTAGCCACCTCAATTAAAACTGATTATCATTTGCGGCGTAGTCGGCGAAGCGGAATTGCCAGTGACCCTCTCCCATCTAGACAGCGTGTTCATCAGCCAGCGCACCCCGCTGCTGCGCACGCTGGTGAAAATCGTGAAGAACGCCAGCATCGCCGAGGAGCTGGTGCAGGAGACCTACCTGCGGGTCGCCCGCAGCCTGCGGGAAAAGCCCGTCGACCATCTCGAACCCTTTCTCTTCCAGACCGGCCGCAATCTCGCGCTCGACCACCTGCGCCGCGAGCGCATGCAGTCGCGCACCATGCTCGACGACGTGCCGGACGAAGTCATGCAGGCGGTCCCTGCGCCCGGCTCCTCCAGCGAGGACAGCCTGCACGCCGAGCGTCTGCTGCAGCGCCTGGGCAGTGCCCTGCAACAGCTGAGCGAGCGCCAGCAGCGCATCTTCATTCTCAGCCGTCTGCATGGTCAGGGTTATGCACAGATCGCCGCGGAACTGGGCGTGTCGCCCAGCACGGTGCAGAAGGAACTCAAGCTGATCATGGCCTTGTGCATGACCCTGCTCGACCGCCTCACCCCGCCGACATGAGCGACTATCGCCTATCGGCGCGTTCGGCCAGAATGAGCGTCCCACGCCTCGAGACCAGCCCCATGCAGCAGCAGCCGGCCCCCACTCCGGACAGCGATACGCCGCTCGAGCAGGCGCTGGACTGGCTGATCCTGCTGGACGATGCCGACGAGGCCTGCCAGGCGCGCTTCGCCCAGTGGCTGGCCGCCTCGCCGGCCAACGCCGAAGCCTTTGCGCGCGCCCAGCGCTGCTGGCAATCGCCCGCCCTGGTGAGCGCCGCAGCGCGCCTGGAGCAGCGCCGGCAGCCGACGCCGAAGCGCGCCCGACGCCTCGGCCCAGGCCTGGCCATTGCCGCTTCGCTGCTGCTGGTGGTCGGTATCACCCTGCACAGCGACCTGCTGCTGCGCCTGCGCGCCGACCACGTCACCGCGGTCGGCCAGCGCCAGAGCCTGCAGCTGGCCGACGGCTCGCGCGTGCTGCTCAACACCGACAGCGCCTTCACCAGCCGCATCGACGAGCGCCAGCGGGTCACCCAGCTGCTGCGCGGCGAAGCCTACTTCGACGTCGCCAAGGACAGCAGCCGGCCTTTCGAAGTCAGCGCCGGCCCGGTGCGGGTGTCGGTGCGCGGCACCGCCTTCGCCGTGCGCTACCTGGGCGACGCCGCCGAAGTCAGCGTCGAACACGGTGAGATCGAAGTGCATGCGCGCGGCAACGACACGCGCATCCATCTGCGCGGCGGCGACAGCATCCGCGTCGGCCCGGACGGGGTCGGCCAGCGCACCCGCGCCAACAGCGCCAGTCAGCTGGCCTGGGTGCAGGGGCGGCTGGTGTTCGACGACCGGCCGCTGCACGAAGTGCTGGATGAACTGCGCCGCTACTACCCGGGCTGGATCATCAACGGCAATGCCCGCCTGAACGACCTGCGCATTACCGGCAACTACCGCCTGAGCGAGCCGGCCAGCATCATGCGCTCGCTGGCCCAGGTGACCTCGGCGCAACTGCACGAGTACCCGGCGCTGCTGATCCTCAACTGAGAAAACAGAATTTTTTACGCTCTCGCAGGGCCTCGTTCGTCCCGTCATAACAATGCAAATAATTCGCATTAACTGACCTTCCGACGACACCGCAGAGAGCACACCGATGCCCCTTCACACCAGGCGCCCGCATTTCCCGCGACTGTCCACCGCCAGCCTGTCGCTGCTGGCACTCTCCATCGCCTGCGCCGGCCTGCCGCTGGCCCATGCCGCCGAGCCGACGCCGGCGACGCAGCAGCACAACCAGGGCGGTTACCACTTCGCCATCGAGCGCCAGCCACTGGTCTCGGCGCTGAACAGCTTCAGCGACATCACCGGCTGGCAGGTGGGCCTGCCGGCGCAACTGGCCGATGGCGTCTATTCTCCCGGCACCAGCGGGCGCCTTTCCGCAGAGCTGGCCCTGGCGCGTCTGCTCGAAGGCACCGGCCTGAGCTACCGCAGCGTCGGCGAGCGCAGCGTGATTCTGGTACGCAACCCCACCCAGTCGATCGCCCTGCAGCCGATGACGGTCACCGCCACCCGCCGCGAACAGAGCGTCAGCGAGGTGCCCAGCTCGGTCAGCGTACTCGGCCGCGAGCAGCTCGACCGGCAGAACGTGGAGAACATCCAGGACCTGGTGCGCTACGAACCCGGCGTCTCCGTCGGCGGCAGCGGCCAGCGCGCCGGCCTCACCGGCTACAACATCCGCGGCATCGACGGTAACCGCGTGCTGACGCAGATCGACGGCGTGGAAATACCGGCTAGCTTCTTCTACGGCCCCTACGCCCAGACCCATCGCAACTATGTCGACCCGGAAATCGTCAAGCGCGTGGAAATCCTCCGCGGCCCGGCCTCGGCCCTGTATGGCAGCAGCGCCATCGGCGGTGCGGTGAGCTACTTCACCCTGGATGCCGACGACATCATCAAGAACGGGAGGGAGGTCGGCGCGCGCCTGAAGACCGGCTACAGCTCGGCCGACGACAGCTGGCTCAAATCGGCGACGCTGGCCGGCCGTCACGAACAGTTCGACGCCCTGCTGCACCTGTCCCGGCGCGACGGCCATGAGACCGAATCCTACGGCGACACCGGCGGCAGCGGCCTGAATCGCACCCGGGCCAACCCCGAGGACGTGCGCACCACCAACCTGCTGGCCAAGCTGGGCTGGAACTACAACGACAGCGACCGCCTGCAACTGACCTACGAGAAATACAAGGATGACCGCGACAGCAACCAGCTGAGCGCCGTCGGCGGGCCGTTCAATGCCGGCAGCGGCTTCGGCTACTACCGCTCGCGCAACGCCAACGACACCATCACCCGCGAGCGTTTCGGCCTGGAACATCGCCTGGCGCTGCACAACCCGGTGGCCGACACGCTGAAATGGAGCCTGAACTACCAGCTGGCCAAGACCGACCAGAGCACGGTGGAAAACTACGTTCCCACCAACTTCTTCACCGGCGCGGTGACCCGCGACGTCATGCGCTATCGGGACACCTACTACAAGGATCGTCAGTGGCTGTTCGATGCGCAGCTGGACAAGGCCTTTGCCCTGGGCGCCACCGACCACCTGCTGACCTATGGTCTGACCCTCAAGCATCAGGAGGTGCGCGGCCTGCGCACCGGCTACGGCATCTGCAACGCCGCCATCGGCGCCGCCTGCAGCGGCGGCGTCGGCTCGCCGAGCAGCAACGCCAGCGACAACCTGACGCCGCAGAGCGATTTCCCCGACCCAACCGTCAAGACCTATGCCCTGTTCCTGCAGGACGACATTCGCTGGGACCAGTGGACCTTCCTGCCGGGCCTGCGCTATGACCGCACCCACCTCGATCCGACGATCACCGAGCGCTACCAGGCCACCGCCATCGGCGGCGGCAGCGAACCCAGCGGCGCAAGCCGAACCTGGCAGCGCGTCTCGCCCAAGCTCGGCGTCACCTATGCCTTCGATGATCACTACACCTGGTTCGGCCAGTACGCCGAGGGCTTCCGCACGCCGACGGCCAAGGAAATGTACGGGCGTTTCCAGAACTCCAACCCGTCCTACATCGTCGAGCCCAACCCGGATCTCGACCCGGAGAAGAGCCGCGGCCTGGAGACCGGCCTGCGCGGCAACTTCGCCAATGGCAGCTTCGACCTGGCGCTGTTCTACAACCGCTACCGCGACTTCCTCGACGAAGATGCCGCTGGCAGCCGCGGCGCCATCCCCGTGTTCCAGAGCCGGAACGTCAGCCGTGCCAGCATCCGCGGCGCCGAGCTGAAAGGCCGCCTCGATCTGGACAGCTTCGGCGCCATGGACGGCCTGTACACCCAGGGCTCCATCGCCTACGCCCGCGGTCGCAACGAGGAAACCGGCGAAGCGCTCAACAGCATCAACCCGCTGACCGGCGTGTTCGGCCTGGGCTACGAGCAGGAGCGGTTCGGCGCCCTGCTGAGCTGGACCTTGGTCAAGCGCAAGACGCGCATCGACGACAGCAGCTTCAACAGCCCCGACGGCAGCGGCAGCCAGTTCGCCAGCCCTGGCTACGGCATCCTCGATCTGACCGGCCATTACCGACTGAGCGACGACCTGACCGTCAACGCCGGCCTGTACAACCTGACCGACAAGAAATACTGGCTGTGGGATGACGTGCGCGGCTACGACGACGTTGGCGAAGCAGGCGTGACCAGCCCAGCCAACCTCGACCGCCTGACCCAACCGGGGCGCAACGTCTCGATCAACCTGGTCTGGGACATCTGAGCCTGTCGCTGGCAGCGGCCGCAACGGCCGCTTCCGGGGCGAGGCGGCTGCTCGGTCCTACAGCGCCAGGGCGTCCTGCAGACGCTCTGGCAGCAACTCGCGCAGCGCCTGGTTGGCCTCCAGCAGCAGCGGCAGCAGTTCACGCAGCACGGCCGGCGCGAGATGGGCACAGACGTCCGCCTGGCGCGGCAGCGCCAGGCCGGCCAGCACACGGGCGGCAATGGCGACGTTGCGGTCGGCGGCGGCGGCCTCGGTGAGCCTGCACAGGTAACCGGTGGAAAAGCTGCGCAGGCTCTGCACGATCAGCTCGATATCGACGATATGCCGGGCGATCTGCAGCACGTGGTCGGCATCGTTGATGCCATAGATCAGCACCTTCACCTGCCTGGGCGACAGGCATTCGGCGTAGCGCGCAGCGGTGGCGAAGGCGCCGATCACGCACAGCCGGCGCGCCACCTGCAGATGCAGCTCATCCGGCAGGGCCAGGTAGGTGTCGAGGATCAGGCGTGGGTCGAGATGGGTGGTGACCTGGGCAAGGAACGCGATGGGCAGCTCGAGAATCAGCTCGCGCAGTTGCGCCGGCGCCATGTGCGGCGACAGCTGCGCGGCCTGCTCGGCGCCGAGCCGCTGCACCAGCGCCGCCTTCACCGCCACGGGCGCCATGCTTTGCGAGGCCAGCAACAGGCGCTGGGCCATGCTCAGGGATGGGGCTTTGGCCATCGGATACTCCTTGTCGTGACCGAGGCCGGCAGCATCCCGTAGTGGCCGTGATGGCACAGCCATCTTTGCGCCGGTCACGCCGGCGCATCGCGAATCGCCCTGGGTAGAGAGGAAACGCCGCTCAGTCCAGCGGATCGTCGCGCTGCGCACGCAACAGCTCGGCGAAGGCCCAGGCCTCCACCGGCCGGCTGATCAGGTAGCCCTGGATCTCGTCGCAGTTCTGACTCTTGAGAAAATCCATCTGCGCCTGGGTTTCCACGCCCTCGGCCACCACCTTCAACTCCAGGCTGTGGGCCATGGCGATGATGGCGCGGGTGATCGCCGCATCCTCGCCGCCCGGCGACAGGTCGCGGATGAAGGTCTGGTCGATCTTCACGTAGTGCACCGGGAAACGCTTGAGGTAGCTGAGCGAGCTGTAGCCGGTACCGAAATCGTCGATGGCCAGCTTCACCCCCAGCTCGCGCAGCTGGCGGAAGGTGACGACGACGCTGTCGACGTTGTCCAGCAGCTGGCTCTCGGTCAACTCCAGCTCCAGGTACTGCGGGGCCAGGCCGGTTTCTTCCAGCACCTGGCGCACCAGGCTGGTGAGGTTGCCCTGGCGCAGCTGATACACCGAGATGTTCACCGATACGCGGATCTCCGCCAGCCCCTGCTGCTGCCACTGGCGCGCCTGGCGGCAGGCCTGGCGCAGGACGAACTCGCCGATCGGCGCGATCAGCCCGGTTTCCTCGGCCAGGCCGATGAACTCGCCCGGCGCCACCAGCCCCTGCTGCGGATGGCGCCAGCGCACCAGGGCTTCGGCGGCATTGAGCTGGTCGTCGGCGAGGTTCAGCTTGGGCTGGTAGAACACCTCCAGCTGGCCCTCCTCGATGGCCTTGCGCAACTGGTTTTCCAGCTGCAGGCGCTCCAGGGTGCAGGCCTGCAGGTTGTCGGTGAAGAACTGGAAGGTGTTGCCGCCCAGGTGCTTGGCATGCTGCACGGCCATGTTGGCCTGGCTGATCAGCGCGCCGATCTCGCGCGCATAGTCCGGCAGCAGGCTGATGCCCAGCGAGGCGCTGACCACCAGCTCGTGACCGCCGACGTCCATCGGTAGACGCAGCTTGGCCAGCAGCCGGCTGGCCACCCGCGCCAGGCTGGAGAGGCTGCCGTAGGCATCGAGAAGGATGGCGAATTCGTCGCCCGACAGCCGCGCGATGCAGTCGGCCTCGGGCACTGCCTGGGTCAGGCGGCGGCTCATCTGGCGCAGCAGCTGGTCGGCCACCTCATGGCCGAGGCTGTCGTTGAGCAGCTTGAAGCGGTCCAGGTCGATATGCACCAGGGCGATGCTGCGCCCGCTCTGCCGGGCGCGCTGGCTGGCCTCGTGCAGGCGCTCCTTGAACAGGCTGCGGTTGGCCAGGCCGGTGAGTTCGTCGTAATGCGACAGGTAGCGCAGGCGCTCCTCGGCCTCGCGCCGCGCGGTCAGGTCGGCGAAGAAGCCGACGATATGGCTGGGCCGCCCGCTGGCATCGCGCACCAGGTTCAGCTGCAGCCACTGCGGGTAGAGTTCGCCGCTCTTGCGCGTCTCGATCAGCTCGCCCTGCCAGCTGCCGCTGCCGTCCAGCTCCTGGCGGATCATCTGGTACTGCCTGCGCATCTCGCGGCTGCCGATCAGGCTGGTCACCGTGCGCCCCACCACTTCCTCGCGGCTGTAGCCGGTCACTGCACTGAACGCACGGTTGACCGCCAGCACGCGGTAATCGGGGTCGAGAATGAAGATGCCCTCGCTGGCGGCCTCGAACACCGTCGCCGCCAGGCGCTGTTCCTGCTCCTGCTGGCGCCGCGCGCTGACGTCGCGGCGGGTGCCGAGCATGCGTCGCACGCGGCCGGCGGCATCGCGCTCGACCGCACGGCCACGGTCCTCGACCCAGACCCAGTGGCCGTCGACGTGGCGCACGCGGTATTCGATCTGATAGTCCTCGCTGCGCCCCTTCATGTGCTCCACCAGCGCCCGGCGCAGGCGCGGCAGGTCATCCGGATGCAGGCGCGGGGTCAGGTCGCGCAACATCACCTGAACCTGCTCCGGCTCCAGGCCGAACAGCTCGCGCAGGTGCGAATGGTGCACCTGGTCGCTCTCCAGGTCCCAGTCCCACAGCCCCAGCTCGCTGGCCTCCAGCGCCAGGGCCAGACGCGCCTGGCTCTTGCCCAGGGCGTGGGTCGCCTCGTCCAGCTCCAGGGTGCGCTCGGCCACGCGCATCTCCAGTTCGCCATGGGCGCCGCGCAACTCGCGCTCGGCCCGGCGGCGCTGCTCCACCTCGCGCGCCAGCTCCTCGTTGAGGCCTTCGGCACGCTGCTTGGCATGTTCCAGGTTGGCGATCAGCGCCTGGTTGTGAAAGCGCTGCAGCAGGCTGCGCTGCACCAGACGGTTGACCTGCCAGGCCACCACCAGCAGGGCGAGAAAGAGGATGACGCTGAGCAGCCCCCAGCCGCGCTGCAGGCTGTTGTCACTGAGCAGCAGAAAGGCTGCCGAGGGCAACAGACAGGGCAGGGCGAAGGTGAGAAAGGCCGACAGGCTGACGGCATAGGCGACGCTGGCCGAGAGGATCGCCGCGGCGATCAGGCCATAGACCAGGGCCTGCTGATAGAACACGTCCGGCGGCACCAGCACGATCACCGCGAAGGCCAGGGTCAGCCCCGAAGCTCCGGCGCCGAAGAGAAAGTTGCGCCGCCAATAGGATTCGACCTGGCGACTGGGCAGCGCCGCATTGAAGGCATTCACCTGAGTCAGGCGCAGCAGCACCAGCAACAGCACCCAGGCCAGCCAGCCGGCGAGCAGCGGCGCGCTGCCCTCGCGCCACAGCAGCAGGCTGCAGGCCAGGCCGACCAGCAACATCAACAGGGTGGGCAGGCGCGAGCCCTGATAGAGCAGACGGGTGCGCTCGACGGCGATGTCCGCGGCGAACTGGCGTTCGGCCTGATGCGGGTCCGGCGTCACCTCGTGTACTACGGCGCTGGTGGTGGCGGTCATAGGCGCTTTTCTTGTAATGGTTGCCTAAGGGTCTGCGGCGCTGCGGTCGCGGGCCACGGAGCGTGGCCAAAGCCCTGACGTCGCCGGAGAATACCCGAGACAGACGCGCTGCCCAACCAAGATGTGGGCAATTTCACAGATTGACGCCCAACTTTCGGCGGGTACCGGCCAGCCATGCTGGCCATTGGCTGCCTGGCCACGCAGATCGGCGCTCTGACCTGCCGGTCGTCGGTTGCGGCCAGCCAGTTTCCCCTCACCTGGCCGACGGTTTGCCCTCCCCTGCCGCGCCCCCTAGAATGCCGCGATGCAAAACGACCCCGAACTCCTCCTCGCTTCGCTCAACGACGCCCAGGTCCAGGCCGTGGCCGCCCCGCTCGGCCGCCAGCTGGTGCTGGCCGGCGCCGGCTCGGGCAAGACCCGCGTGCTGGTGCACCGCATCGCCTTCCTGATCCAGGCGATGGGCGCCTCGCCTCACTCGATCCTGTCGGTGACCTTTACCAACAAGGCCGCCGCCGAGATGCGCCACCGCATCGAGCAGATGCTCGGCCACAACCCGGCCGGCATGTGGGTCGGCACCTTCCACGGCCTGGCCCATCGCCTGCTGCGCGCGCACTGGCAGGAAGCCGGGCTGGCCGAGAACTTCCAGATTCTCGACTCCGACGATCAGCAGCGCCTGATCAAGCGGGTGATCCGCGAACTGGGCCTGGACGAACAGCGCTGGCCGGCCAAGCAGGCGCAGTGGTTCATCAACGGGCAGAAAGATGAGGGGTTCAGACCCCAGCACATCCAGGCCGGCGGCGACCTGTTCCTGGCCACCATGCGCGGCATCTACGAGGCCTACGAGGCGGCCTGCGCGCGCACCGGGGTGATCGACTTCTCCGAGCTGCTGCTGCGCGCCCTCGACCTGTGGCGTGACAAGCCGGGCCTGCTCGAACATTACCAGCGGCGTTTCCGCCATATCCTGGTGGACGAGTTCCAAGACACCAACGCCGTGCAGTACGCCTGGCTGCGTCTGCTGGCCAAGGGCGGCGACAGCCTGATGGTGGTGGGCGACGACGACCAGTCGATCTACGGCTGGCGCGGCGCGCGCATCGAGAACATCCAGCAGTTCTCCAGCGACTTCCCCGACACCCAGCTGATCCGCCTGGAGCAGAACTACCGCTCCACCGCCGGCATCCTGAAAGCTGCCAACGCGCTGATCGCCAACAACAACGGGCGCCTCGGCAAGGAGCTGTGGACCGACGGCGGCGACGGCGAGCCGCTGGCCCTGTACGCCGCCTTCAACGAACACGACGAAGCGCGCTACGTAGTCGAGAGCATCGAGGACGCCCTGCGCAAGGACGGCCTCAAGCGCAGCGAGATCGCCATTCTGTATCGCTCCAACGCCCAGTCTCGGGTGCTGGAGGAGGCGCTGCTGCGCGAGCGCATTCCCTACCGCATCTACGGTGGCCAGCGCTTCTTCGAGCGCGCCGAGATCAAGAACGCCATGGCCTATCTGCGCCTGCTCGACGGGCGCGGCAACGACGCGGCGCTGGAGCGCATCGTCAACGTGCCGGCACGCGGCATCGGCGAGAAGACGGTCGAGAGCATCCGCGAGTTCGCCCGCGCCCAGGACCTCTCCATGTGGGAGGCGATCCGCCGCATGCTCGCCGTCAAGGCGCTGCCCGGCCGTGCCGCCGGCGCGCTGGGCGGCTTCATCGAGCTGATCGAAGGCCTGGCCGAGAAGGTCATGGCCATGCCCCTGCACCAGATGACCCAGGTGGTCATCGAGCAGAGCGGCCTGCTCGCCTACCACGAGGCGGAAAAGGGCGAGAAGGGCCAGGCCCGGGTGGAGAACCTGGAGGAACTGGTCAGCGCCGCGCGCGCCTTCGAGAACGACGAAGACGACGAGCTGACCCCGCTGCAGGCCTTCCTCACCCACGCCTCGCTGGAGGCCGGGGACACCCAGGCCGCCGAGAACGAGGACAGCATTCAACTGATGACCCTGCACAGCGCCAAGGGCCTGGAATTCCCGCTGGTGTTCCTGGTGGGCATGGAGGAGGGTCTGTTCCCGCACAAGATGAGCCTGGAAGAACCGGGCCGACTGGAAGAAGAACGCCGCCTGGCCTATGTCGGCATTACCCGTGCCATGCAGAAGCTGGTGATCAGCTACGCCGAAACCCGGCGTCTCTACGGTAGCGAGACCTACAACAAGGTGTCGCGCTTCGTCCGCGAAATCCCCGCACCGCTGATTCAGGAAGTGCGTCTGAGCAACAGCGTCAGCCGTCCGGTGAGCACCAGCTCGATGAGCGGTGGCAGTCTGTTCGCAGGCAGCGCCGTGCCGCAGACGCCCTTCAACCTGGGTCAGCGGGTACGCCACAGCCTGTTCGGCGAGGGCACCATTCTCAACTTCGAGGGTGCCGGCGCCCAGGCACGGGTGCAGGTGAATTTTGAAAACGAAGGCAGCAAGTGGCTGATGTTGGCGTACGCCAAGCTGGAAGCCTGTTAGCACACCGTATCTGGAGAAAATCGATGAATCGCCGCAATCTGTTCGGCGCCGCTCTGGCGCTGTTCGCCGCCATCGGCCTGGTTGGCTGCAAGGACGACAAGGCCGGTAGCGAGCAAGCCGCCGCCAAACCGGCAGAAACCTTCCATTGGAAGATGATCACTTCCTGGCCGAAGAACTTCCCCGGCCTAGGCACCGCTGCCGAGCGCCTGGCCGAGCGTATCAACACCATGAGCGCCGGACGCCTGACCGTCAAGGTCTATGCCGCCGGTGAGCTGGTGCCGGCGCTGGAAGTGTTCGACGCCGTCTCCCGCGGCACCGCCGAGATGGGCCACGGCACCCCGTACTACTGGAAAGGCAAGGTCCCGGCCGCGCAGTTCTTCAGCAGCGTGCCGTTCGGCTTCTCCACCCTGGAAATGAACGCCTGGCTCAGCCACGGCGGCGGTCAGGCGCTGTGGGACGAAACCTATGCCCCCTACGGCGTAAAACCGCTGTCGGCGGGCAACACCACCATGCAGATGGGCGGCTGGTTCAACAAGGAAATCAACAGCCTGGCCGACATCAAGGGCCTGAAGATACGCATGCCGGGCCTTGGCGGCGAAGTCTGGAGCAAGCTCGGCGCGATCACCGTCAACCTGCCCGGCGGTGAGATCTTCACCTCCCTGCAGACCGGCGCCATCGATGCCACCGACTGGGTCGGCCCCTACAACGACCTGGCCTTCGGCCTGCACAAGGCAGCCAAGTACTACTACTTCCCGGGCTGGCAGGAGCCGCAGGCCGTGGTCGAATCCATGGTCAACCAGAAGGCCTTCGACGCGCTGCCGGCCGATCTGCAGGCCATCGTCGTCGAGGCCGCGCGCGCCGCCACCCTGGACATGATGAACGACTACGTGTTCAACAACGCCAAGGCGCTGCAAAGCCTGAAGAGCGAAGGCGTGCAATTCAAGCGTCTGCCGGACGAAGTACTACAGGCCATGCGCGAGCAGTCCGGCGTGGTACTCGAGTCCCTGGCCGCCGAGAACGACCTCAACGGCCGCATCTGGGCCTCGCAGAAGGCCTTCCTCGAAGAGGCCAGCGCCATGCAGTCGCTGACCGAGAAAGAGCTGTACAACTGGCGATGAGCCAACTGAACGGGGCCGAAAAGCCCCGTTTTTCTTAGGGATAACTGCCGATGCGTCTTCGTTCGCTGCTTCTACTGCCCCTGCTCACCTTCGGCCTGATCGGCTGCAAGGACGACTCCGCGCCGGCCGACCAGACCGCCGCGCCCGCCCAGACCTTCCATTGGAAGATGGTCACCACCTGGCCGAAGAACGCGCCTGGCACCGGCACCGCGGCCGAACGCCTGGCCGAGCGCGTCAACGCCATGAGCGCCGGGCGCCTGACCATCAAGGTCTACGCCGCCGGCGAGCTGGTACCGGCGCTGGAAGTGTTCGATGCGGTGTCGCGCGGCACGGCCGAACTCGGCCACGGCACGCCTTATTACTGGAAGGGCAAGGTGCCGGCCGCGCAGTTCTTCGGTGCGGTGCCCTTCGGCCTGTCCACCCAGGAAATGAACGCCTGGCTGAGCAAGGGCGGCGGCCAGGCGCTGTGGGACGAAGCCTACGCACCGTTCGGCCTCAAGCCGCTGACCGCCGGCAACAGCACCATGCAGATGGGCGGCTGGTTCAACAAGGAAATCAACAGCCTGGCCGATATCAAGGGCCTGAAGATCCGCATGCCGGGCCTTGGCGGCGAAGTCTGGAACCGCCTCGGCGCCACCACCGTGGTGATGCCGGGGGGCGAGATCTTCACCGCGCTGCAGACCGGCGCCATCGATGCCACCGACTGGGTCAGCCCCTACAACGACCTGGCCTTCGGCCTGCAGAAGGCGGCCAAGTACTACTACTATCCGGGCTGGCAGGAGCCGCAGTCGGTGCTCGAACTGCTGATCAACCAGAAGGCATTCGATGCGCTGCCGGCCGACCTGCAGGCCATTGTCACCGAGGCGGCACGTGCGGCGACCCAGGACATGATGGACGACTACGTCTACCACAACGCCCTGGCCCTGGACGAGCTGAAGAAGAGCGGCACGCTGCTCAAGCGCTTCCCCGACGAGGTGCTGCAGGCGATGCAACGCGAGACCGAACAGGTGCTCGGCGAGTTGGCGGCGCAAAGCGAGCTCAACGGGCGTATCTGGGCCTCGATGCAGGCCTTCCAGGCGCTGGCCACCTCGATGCATGCGCTGTCGGAAAAGGAGCTGTACGACTGGCGCTGAGCACGGCGATTGGCGCCGGCGGTGCGCATGGCGCGCCCCACCCGTGGCAGCCTCACCACGGAGGGTGCGCCGCACGCACCGACCGCTGAAGGCTCCGTTTGTCGTTCCAGACGCCAGCTCAAGCGCCGGCGGCCATACTTCAGGGATGAAGAAAAAGCCGACCGACCCCGCCCAGATCCTCGATACCGCCCTGCAACTGGCCGACGTCTGCGGCTGGGAGCGTCTGCACCTGTTCGAGGTGGCTGCCGCGCTCGACATTGGCCTGGACGATATCGCCCGTCATTACCGCGACAAGGATGCCCTGGTCGAAACCTGGTTCGACCGCGCCGACCAGGCCATGCTGGTCCGTGCCCGCCAGGTCGATCTGGCGCCACTGAACGCCGAGCAGCGCCTGGAAATCTGCCTGCTGGCCTGGCTCGACAGCCTGGCCACACACCGTTCGGTCACCGGGCAGATGCTGCTGTACAAGCTCGAACCCGGGCACATCCACCTGCAGATACTCGGCCTGATGCGCGTCAGCCGCACCGTGCAATGGTGGCGCGAAGCGGCCGGGCGACAAACCCAGCACCTGTGCCGCATCGCCGAGGAAAGCCTGCTCACCGGCGCCTACCTGCGCAGCTTCGTGCACTGGCTGCGCCATCCCGAGGAAGACGCGGCCGAGTTTCGCGCCTTCCTGCGCCGCCAGCTGCGCTGCGGCCCGCTGACCATGCTGCTGCGGCGCCCGTGAAATCGGAGCTGCCGTAGGGTGCGCCGTGCGCACCAGATCTCCGTGTTGCAGGCCCGCAGTGCGCACGGCGCACCCTACCCCCCACGCTCGGCGGGCAAAAGCCGGAAACATTCTGTCACTGGCCATTACCGGCTACGGCGGGCAAGATGCCGCCCACGCACTTTCCTCAGAGAGAAGACCCTGATGCAGCGTTTCCTCAGTATCGCCATGGTCCTGTGCCTGGCGCTGACCTTCAGCTTCGATGCCCACGCCAAGCGTTTCGGCGGTGGCAAGTCCTTCGGCTCCGCCCCCAGCCACCAGACCCGTCAGGCCACTCCGCCAGCTCAGCAGGCAGCCCCGGCCCCTGGCCGTCAGCAACCTGCCGCTGCCGCCAGCGGCGCTTCGCGCTGGCTCGGCCCGCTGGCCGGTCTGGCCGCCGGTGGCCTGCTGGCCGCGATGTTCATGGGCGACGGCTTCGAAGGCCTGCAGATCATGGACTTTCTGATCTTCGGCCTGATCGCCTTCCTGCTCTTCCGCTTCCTCGCCGCGCGTCGCGCCCAGCAGCAGCCGCAAGCGGCCACCGCCGGCGCGCCGTACCAGCGTGAAATGCCGAACGCCAGCAACGCTCCGGCAGCCGGCAGCAATATCTTCGGCGCGCGCCTGGCCTCGGCCGCTCCGGTGATCAACGCACCGGCCTGGTTCAACGAGCAGAACTTCATCGCCGCCGGTCGTGAGCACTTCATGAACCTGCAGCAGCACTGGGACGCCGACGAGATGGACAAGATCGCCGAGTTCGTCACCCCGCAGCTGCTGGAATTCCTCAAGCGCGAGCGCGCCGAACTGGGTGACGGCTTCCAGTCCACCTACATCGACGAGCTTCAGGTCCAGCTCGATGGCGTCGACGACAACGCCGAGAAGACCATCGCCACCCTGACCTTCAGCGGCGTGTCGAAGACCTCGCGCTTCGACCAGGGCGAGCCGTTCAGCGAAAGCTGGCGCCTGGAGCGCGCCCAGGGCGACAACCAGCCCTGGCTGATCGCCGGCATCCGCCAGAACTGATCGCGCGGTACCCATAGAAAACCCGGGCTTGCCCGGGTTTTTTCATTTGCAGCCGAGGCCAGCGTTTCAGCTGCGGCGCATGCCGATATGCGGGATGTCGTCCTCCAGGTAGACCTCGGTCACCGCCGCAAAGCCATAACGCCCGTAATAGCCCTGCAGGTGCGCCTGCGCCGACAGATACACCGCCACGCCCGGCCAGCGCTGGCTGCACTCGGCCAGGGCCTGCTCCATCAGCCTGTGGCCCAGGCCGGTGCCACGCGCCTGCTCGGCGATCACCACCCGGCCGATGACCACCTCGCCGCCCATGCGCTGCGGATCGAGCAGGCGCAGATAGCCCACCAGCACATTCCCCTCACGCGCCAGCAGGTGGCAGGTATCGCCGACCAGATCCTGCCCATCGGTTTCCAGATAGGGGCATTTCTGCTCGACCACGAACACCTGGGTGCGCAGCGCCAGCAGCTCGTAGAGCGTGGCGGCATCGAGTTCGCGGTGATGCAGGCAGTGCCAGGTGACAGACGACATGGGAGAACTCCGCAAAAGCGCCATTATGGGGTGATGGCGACATGTTTTCATTCTGCCAGCCGGCTACTGTATAAAGCCGATCCCCCATGATGAGGAGCCGACGCCGTGGAAGAAGTCATCGAACAGCTGCGCGAACTCAACGAACCCGTCCCGGTACCGCTGGAGCTGCCGGACGAGGAAACCCTGGTGGAGATTCAGGAGCAGATCCTCATCCACCTGCCCTTCGAGCTGCGCGAGTTCCTGCTCAAGGTCAGCGACGTGGTCTATGGCCGCCTGGAGCCGGTGACCGCCAGCGACCCGCATTCGCACACCTACCTGCCGGAAGTCGCCGCCGAAGCCTGGAGCCTGGGCCTGCCGCGCGACCTGGTGCCACTGTGCCAGGACGGCCGCGACTACTACGCGGTGGACGTCGAGGGCCAGGTGTGGCTGTGGGACGGCGACGAGGGCGAACTCACCGACGAGAGCTGGGACTCGGTCTGGCACTGGTGCCGCGACGTCTGGCTGGAGAGCTGAGCCCGCCTTCGCCGTAGGGTGCGCCATACGCACCCGCCTCGCGCAATCCAGCAGCATGCGCGGTGCGCGCGGCGCACCCTACGGGCGTTGCGCAGGACCAGACACCGCCACCGCGGGTGTCCGGTACGTCATCTACCGTCCTTCTGCGCCGGCTTGCACCCAGGCTACGGCGCACCGCCTCACCCCTCGCCCTGCTCCAGCGCCAACAGGTTGAGCAAAAAGCGCGCGAAGTAGATCAGGTCCTGTTCCATGGCCTGGCGCGCGGCCTTGGCGTCGCCGGCCTCGATGGCGGCGAAGGCCTCTTCGTGGAAGTCGTTGAGCCGTAGCGACAGGTCGGCGCCAGTGAACAGGCGGTTGAAGAACGGCCCGATCTGCAGCCACAGCGACTCGATCGAACGCACCAGCACCGGGTTGCCGCAGGCGCCATACAGCTGCAGATGGAACTGGCTGTTGGCACTCAGGTAGTCCTGCACCTGACGCTGTTCGATGGCCACTTCCATACGCTGCACGCAGTCGCGCAGCAGGGCCAGGTCGTCGCGGCTCAGGCGTGGCGTGGCCAGCTCCACCGCCAGGCCTTCCAGGCCCAGGCGTACCTGGAAGATATGTTCGTAGCGCTCGCGCGTCATCGCCGGCACGCGCACCGAGCGCTGCTGCTCGCCCTCCAGCGCGCCCTCGGCCACCAGCCGCTGCAGCGCCGCGCGCACCGGCATCGGGCTGGTGCCCCACTGCGCGGCGAGGTCGCGGATCTTCAGGGCCTGCCCCGGTTGAAAGCGTCCGGCCAGCAGACCCTCGCGAATACGTTGATAAAGCTGCTCCTGCAGATTGTCGCTCATGCTGTCAGCGTCCTCGTGGCGGAGCAGGAAGCTGGCTCAGGGTCAGCAGGCAGTTGCGCATAGTGTTCTCCAATCGATAAGCGTCAATGCTATTTGTGATCACATAATCAGGCCGATGCTACCTCAAATCAACGCTTACGGGATAACTTGCCATTTTTGTGATCACAAAATACCATGTGTGGAAATTCGAACGAGGTGTTCAACATGACTGCCAGCGGTATCAGCCCAAGCGCCGTGGAAACTTTCGTCGCCCAGGAGCGCGCCCGCTTTCTCGAGCGCAATCCTAAGTCCGTGGCCCTGGCCGAGCGCGCCCGCCACTCGCTGTACGGCGGCGTACCGATGCACTGGATGGCCGACTGGTCGACGCCGGTGCCGCTGTTCGTCGAACGCGCCAAGGGCGCACGCTTCTTCGACGTGGACGGTCACGAGTACATCGACTTCTGCCTGGGCGACACCGGCACCATGTTCGGCCACTCGCCGGACCCGGTGGCCCGCGCCCTCGCCGAGCAGGCCAATAACGGCCTGACCACCATGCTGCCCGGCGAGGACGCCGTGGTCTGCGGCGAGCTGCTGGCCCGGCGCTTCGGTCTGCCGTACTGGCAGGTGACCGCCACGGCAACCGACTCGAATCGCTATGTGCTGCGCTGGGCGCGCGCCATCACACAGCGCAAGACCCTGCTGGTGTTCGACGGCTGCTACCACGGCACCGTCGACGACGTGATGGTGCGCCATAGAGACGGCCAGACCGTGCACCGCTCGGGCCTGGTCGGCCAGGCCTACGACCTGACCGAGCACAGCCGCGCCATTCCCTTCAACGATGTCGCAGCGCTGGAAGCGGCGCTGGCCCAAGGCGACGTCTGCGCCCTGCTCTGCGAGCCGGCGATGACCAACATCGGCATGGTGCTGCCCGATCCGGGCTTCATGCAGAAATGCCGCGAGCTGACGCGCCAGTACGGCAGCCTGCTGATCATCGACGAAACCCACACCATCTCCACCGATATCGGCGGCTGCACCAGGCTGTGGAACCTCGACCCGGACTTCTTCGTGGTCGGCAAGCCCATCGCCGGTGGCGTGCCGTGCGGCATCTTCGGCTGCAGCGCAGAGATGGCAGGCGCCATGACCAAGGCGCGCCAGCGCGCCAGCGAAGACAGCCACGGTCATGGCCACAGCGGCATGGGCACCACCCTGTCGGCCAACGCCCTGGCCATGCACTGCATGCGCGCCAACCTGGAGCAGGTGATGACCCAGGCGGCCTACGACCATATGCTGCCGCTGGCCGCACGCCTGGCCGAAGGCTTCCGCCGGCTGATCGGCAAGCACGAGCTGAAATGGTCGGTGACCGAACTGGGAGCGCGCTGCGAATTCCAGTTCTGCGCCACCCCGCCGCGCACCGGCGCCGAGGCCGAGGCGGCGTTCCATGACGAGCTGCAGATGGCCCTGCACCTGTACCTGATCAACCGCGGCATCCTGATCACCCCGTTCCACAATATGACCCTGTGCTGCCCAAGCACCACGGCCGAAGATGTGGACAAGCTGATCGCCACCCTGGATCAGGGCCTGAGCGAGCTGCTGGCCATTCCCGGCGCCCGCGAATAGTCCCGAAAAATCCTGGGCCGTGCGCACCGTTCCCCTTTTGGTGCGCACGGCGCACCCTACTAGAGACCGCACCATGCAATTCGCCAACCCCCAGGAAGCCCGCGATTTCCTCGCCAAGCACCCCGAGGTGCGCAGCATCGAGCTGATGCTGATTGACGCCAATGGCATCCCGCGCGGCAAGCTGCTGCATCGCGACGAGCTGCTGGCCATGTACGAGAACGGCCGGCCGCTGCCCAGCTCCATCCTCTCGCTGACCATTCAGGGCGAGGACGTCGAGGAGAGCGGCCTGGTCTGGGAAGTGGCCGACGCCGACTGCTGGACCTATCCCCTGCCCGGCTCGCTGTGCCTGCAACCCTGGCGCGCAGTGCCCACCGGCCAGGTGCAGGTGAGCATGCACCCGACCCAAGGCCTGCCTGCCACGCCCGGCGATCCGCGCCACGTGCTGGCGCGCACCATCGACGCGCTCAAGGCCGACGGCTATCACCCGGTGATGGCGGTGGAGCTGGAGTTCTACCTGCTGGACAAAACCCGCGACGCCAATGGCCGGCCGCAGCCCGCCGTGCAGATGAATGGCGTGCGCCCGCAGGCGCCGCAGGTCTACGGCGTGTACGAGCTGGAGCAGGTGCAGCCGTTTCTCGACGATCTCTACGCCGCCTGCGAAGCCCAGGGCCTGCCGGTGCGCACGGCGATTTCCGAATACGCCCCCGGCCAGCTCGAGCTGACCCTGGAACACCGCTTCGACGCCTTGCAGGCGGTGGACGAAGGCGTGCGCTACAAGCGTCTGGTCAAGGGCGTGGCGAACAAGCACGGGCTGCAGGCCTGCTTCATGGCCAAGCCGTTCGGCGACCAGGCCGGCAGCGGCCTGCATATGCACGTGTCGCTGGCCGACGCCGACGGCAATAACCTGATGGCCTCGGAAGACCCTCAGGGCACGCCGCTGTTGAAATATGCGATCGGCGGGATGATGGCCACCCTCGACGACGCCCTGGCGATCTTCTGTCCCAACGCCAACTCCTTCCGCCGCTTCCAGGCCAACAGCTACGCGCCGCTGGCCAAGAGCTGGGGGGTGAACAACCGCACCGTGTCCTTCCGCGTGCCGGGCGGACCGGCCAACAGTCGTCACGTCGAGCATCGCATCTGCGGCGCCGACGCCAACCCCTATCTGGCCGCAGCGGCGATCCTGGCCGGCATCCACAAGGGCATCCGCGAGCAGATCGACCCCGGCGCGGCCATCGTCGGCAACGGCTACGAGCAGGCCCGCGAAACCCTGCCCACCGACTGGCTGACCGCGTTGCGCAGCCTTGAGGGTTCGAGCTGGGCGCGCGAGGCGCTGGGCGAGGAGTTCCTCAAGGTGTTCCTGGCGATCAAGTGGGCCGAGTATCGCCAGTTCATGGGCGAGGTCGGCGAGCAGGACTGGCGCTGGTACCTGAGCCACGCCTGAGCCGCGCTCAGAGCAGCAGGCAGGGGTCTTCCTGCAGACGCGGCCCGACGAAGCACAGGCGGCCCTGCTCGTCGAGCACGGCCGGCTGCCCCGGGAAGTAGGGATTGTCCAGGCCCGCCAGTGCCTCCAGCTTCGCCGCCTCCAGCGGGCCGGGCGGCAGCGCGCCGATCAGCAGCAACAGCCGGCGCCGGGCCTCCAGATCCTGCAGGCGCGCGGCATAGAGGCGCAGATCCGGCCCGCCGATGCTCAGCAGGATATCCCCGACACGGTTGCGCCAGCCGATCCTCGACTTCATCGGCGCCGCGTGCGGCAGCGCCTCGACGAAGGCGTCCGGCTCCAGCTGCGATAACTCGGCCACCCGCAGATAGGGCGGCAAGGCGGCGTTGATGGTCATCTGCGGCTTGAACCAAAACCGGAGTTGCAGGCGCTCGCCCCAGTCTGCCTGCGGATCGTCGCGCAGCCCGGCGAACATCTGCGCCACACCGGCGAACTCGTGCTGCAGGGGTTGCAGCAACGAGCGCTCGGCCAGCTCGACGGGCGCGCTCTCGCCGACCGCCGGCAGCAGGCCGTGGCGGTAGAGCAGCGCCTGCCACTGCAGGTTGCGCTCCACCAGGCGCGCCAGGCTGATCTTCACGATCAGGTTGTCGGCACGCCGCAGGTGCTGGCGCAGCCCGCGCAGTTCGGTTGCCAGCAGCTGCCCCGCCGCCTGGCCGTCGCCCTGCTGCGCGACGTGCAGAACGTGCAGATCGAACAGCTGCTGCCCCTTGAGCAGATAGGCAAGCGGCAGCGTCGGCGCGCTGATGTCCGCCCCGTGCAGGGTGCGGTAATCGTCCAGCGCGAGAAACTGCTCATAGCGCTGACGCAGCAGGCCATGGGCATCATCGAATGCCTGCAACTGCCCGGCGGCGAGCAGGCGGGCGAAGCAGCCCGGCGTCTCGATCGGGCAAAGCAGGTCCCCCTCCGGCAGGGGCAGCATGTCCCTGGTTGCCGGCGGCGGCTGGTCCGCGGCCCGCTGCGTCAGCCAGTCCTGATAGGCGGCCAGACGCAACGCTCCCAGCTGCTGCGGCGCCTGCTCGGCAGGCGCATCCAGCCCGGCCAGGTACAGGTAGGCGGCGCTTTGCCGGGCCCCGCCCTGCACCTGCGTTAGCCAGTTGCGCACTTCGGCTGTCGGCGCCTCGTCGCGCAGCCAGGCACCGGCAGCGGCCAGGAGCGCCAGCCCGAGAAAGGCGCCCGCCAGCCACACGCTGCGCCGCAGCTTCAAGGCCGCACCTGCGTGGCGACCTTGAGGTAGCGGCCCGCCACGCTGATGCCCATGCCGCCATAGTCCTGACAGCCATCGCCAAACACCTCGAGCACGCGCAGCTCGATGCCTTCACGCAGCAGCTGCACCGCACAATCGGCGCCCAGGCCGGCATCCTCCAGCGTCATCTGTATGCCGTCGCCGACCAGCTTGCCCTCCAGCTCGCCGATGGCCGCCGGGCCGTACTCCTCGACCCGCGCGCCCGCCCGCAGGGGCGAGAAGCTGGCCCGATAGCCACCGCCAGGCTGGGCACTGATCTGCAGTTCGCTCCACACCGCCTGGCCGCCATAGCGCAGGTAGCGCCCGACCGGGCTGGCGCCCAGTGCAGGATAATCCAGCGCGGCCGCCACCTTGCCCAGGTGCAGGCGGGTCGACGGGCCGCTGAGGTGGTTGTCCAGCGCCACGCCCAGCCAGGCGCGCGCCATGCCAGGGTCCCCAGCACGCAGATGGGTGAGGATCAGGTTGTTCAGGGCCAGCTCCAGTTGTGCCGTATCCCCCTCCTCGACACGTCGTACCTGACGTTCGAACGCCTCGATGGCCTGCGCATAACGGCCGGCCTGATAGGCCGCGCTGCCAAGCTGATTGCACTGCGCCGCGCTGGTGCAGTCAGCGTCAGCCTGCGCCGTGGTCGCGACCAGAAGCAGCAGAGCGGAAAGTTTCGAGCGAATGGACATGGATGGCATCCTTGCAACAGGGAAGTGTTGATCTTACGCCGAGATTGCGGGCTTCTTGCATCGCAGGCCTACTCTTAGCCACCTCACCTGATTTTCGGAGCAGCGATGGAAGCCGGAACCGCGCAACTGACGATGACCGTACTGATGACACCGGACATGGCCAATTTCTCCGGCAATGTCCACGGCGGCACCCTGCTCAAATACCTCGACGAGGTCGCCTACGCCTGCGCCAGCCGCTATGCCGGGCGCTACGTGGTGACCCTGTCGGTGGACCAGGTGATCTTCCGCGAGCCGGTGCACGTCGGCGAGATGGTCACCTTCCTGGCCTCGGTGAACTACTGCGGGCGCACCTCGATGGAGGTCGGCATCAAGGTGATCACCGAGAACATCCGCGAACGCTCGGTGCGCCACACCAACAGCTGCTTCTTCACCATGGTGGCGATGGACGAACACGGCCGCCCGGCGCCGGTACCGGAACTGCACCCGGACACTCCCGATGGCCTGCGCCGTCAGCGCCAGGCCGAGCAGCGCCGGCAGATCCGCGCCGAGCTGCAGCAGCGCTATCAGGCCCTGAGCGAGGAGAAGGCCTGAGGGGCGCAGGGCGGATACGACCCGCCGGCATATCTGCCGGCGTGCACCCGCACTACCTGAAGCCGGGAGCGCCCGCTCAGTCGTGACCGATGTAGAACAGCAGCTCGCGGCGCTGCGGATGATCCTTGAGCCAGGCGCGGACTTCGTCGGCGCGGGCGATGGCATCTGCGCCGGCGATACGGGTGAAGCGCTCGCGACGCGCCTCTTCGCTGGCCTGCTGGCGCACCTGACGCTGCCAGGCGTCGGTGAAGATCGCCGGCACCTTGTGGCTCAGCTCCAGCGCCTTGAGCAGTTGCCATTCGCCGTTGTCCAACCAGGCCTCGTCACAGCTGCCGCAGAGGTCGAGGCGATTGGCGCGGGTACCGCTGATCTGGTACTTGCTCATCAGCTTGGCGCATTTGGGGCAGCTCAGGGCGTGACGGGTGTCGTCGGCCTGCTCTTCGGCGGCGAACTCGCCGGTGACTTCCGTCGCCGGCTGACGCTCGACCCAGTCACGGTAGTGCAGCAGGCCGACCAGGGTGCCGGCGCACTGGCTGCAGCCGTAGCCATGCAGGCCGGCGTCGAGTTGGGTGGGTTGCAAACGTGGGGTACGGCAGGCGGGGCACTGCATGGTGACGTCCTTTTCCAGTGAAGTGCGCGCACGCTAGTGCAGAGTGGCGTCAACGGCAAGACCTGGTGCTGAGAACTGCCTGGCAGATAGGCTAAGCTCTGTCTCCCCGCGTCGGAGTCACCATGATCAACCTGTTCGATGTCTTCCTGCTGATGCTCTTCGCTGCCGTCTGCGCCTGGCTGTGGCGCGGTCACGGCATTCGCGAACGCGCCCTGACACTGGCCAAGCAGCACTGCGCCCGGCTCGATGTGGAGCTGCTCGATGGCGCCGTCGCCCTGCGCCGCCTGACCATCGAGCGCGATGCCCGCGGCCACCGGCGCCTGGCGCGCCTCTACGATTTCGAATTCACCGTTACCGGCGAGCAGCGCCTGCGCGGGCAGATCAGCATGTTCGGCCAACAGCTGGGGCGTATCCAGCTGGAGCCCCACCCGGTGCTGGAGCCACAGCCCGAGCCGGTTTCGGTACAGAGCCGCGACAAGGTGATCCGCCTGGAAGACTGGCGACGCAAGGCCGACTGAAGCCTCAGCGCGGCTCCTCATCGAGCAGCGCCAGCACCTGCCGCCATTCGGCGCGGCAGCCATAGGTCATCGGCCGGCGCAGCAGCCGGCAGACGAGACGATGCCAGCCGCCACGCAGCTGGTTGCGCCGACAGCCCTCGAGCAGCCAGTCGCGATCGAAGGCGCTCCACACCCCGGCCGTGCTCCAGTGATTGAGCCAGACCAGCGGCGCCACCTCGTAGTGGAAGATGCGCTCCAGTTCGGCGCGGCCCAGGCCGCTGTTGCGCAGCACCGCGGCGATACTGCGCAGCCAGGGCTCGTCCAGCTCGATGTCCAGCCACAGATCGGCCAGCGCCAGCCAGACCTCCTCCCGGCCTGCCTGCATCGCCTAGCTCCGCTGCAGCAGAAAATCGGCCACCCGCGCCGCGCTGTCGGCCGGCCGCTCCTGCATGAAGCAATGCCCGCCGGGCACCACCTGGCTGCGCACATGAGCATTGCTCGCACACCAGCGCGCCACCGACCTGGCGACGAAGGGATAGGTGTGCACGCCGTGAATCACTTCGGTCGGGGTGCTCACCTTGGCCAGCGACGGCCACAGGCGACGCGGGTAGGACCCGAAGATCTCGGCCTCGCGGCTCGGCCGGCACTTGAGCTCGACCACGCCCTCCACGTCCTTCAAGGCATGTTCGATATAGGCGGCGAAAGCCGCCTCGTCCCAGCCGCGGAACATGCCGCGGCCGTGCAACGCAGCGTGGGCGCCGGCACGATCGGGCCACTGCCGGCGGCGCTTGCGCGCCTTGCTCGCCAGGGTGTTGCGCTGGGCCAGGCCGACCACGTCGGACAACGCCATGACGCCGATCATCGCCGGGCTGAACAGCACCGGATCGAGCAGCACGGCGCGCCGGAACAGCTCGGGGTGGCGAGCCAGGATCAGGCTGGTCAGCACGCCGCCGAAGCTGTGCCCGAGGGCGAAGCGCGGCACCTCGCCGAACGGCGCGCGCAACACCTCGAAGGCCTCCACCGCCAGCTCGGCGCTGCGGTTCCAGCCGTGGAAACGACCACCGTGATCGCTGTCGCCATGGCCCTGCACGTCGCACAGCCAGAGGTCGAAGTCCTCGGCCAGCAGCGCCAGCATCGGCGTGTAGACCCGCCCGCAGTAGCCATTGCCGTGCAGAAAATGCAGCAGCGGCTTGCCCGAGGGCGGGCTGTGCCAGCCGCGCAGGGTGAAGCCGGCAGAGCAGGAGTGGGACCAGGGAAGCAGTTGCATGAAGGACCAGCCGCAGCCAATGACGGCGGCCAGTGTAGCGACGTGACGACGCCGCGTCAGGCCGGTACGGGCGGCGAATGTTCGGCGATAAAGGCCTGCAGCAGCTGGTTGAGGCGCTGCGGCTGGTCCAGCGGGGTGGCGTGACCGGAGTCTTCGATCACCTCCAGACGGGCGTTGCGCAGCTGGCCGACATAGGCGCGCTTGTAGGCCAACGGCGTGTAGTCGCGGTCACCAGCCACCACCAGCAGCGGGATATCCGCCTGCGCCGCCCGCGGCAGCGCGCTCCAACCGGGAATGGCACGCATCGCGTGCAGGTAGGAGGTGCGGTCGTTGCCGGCGATGCGCTCGATCAGTTGCTCGCGCAACGCCTGCTGCTCGGCCTTGGGAAACAGCTTGCCGGCCAGCAGCCGCGCCAGCGTCGGCAGACCCAGTGCGCGTACCAGTACCAGGCGCAGCCAGACCTGGGCGCGGATCTTCCAGCTATCGAGGGGAAAGCTCGGCGCGCTGTTGACCACCGCCGCGGCGCGCAGCAGCTCGGGGTGATCGGCGAGCAGCTGAAAGGTGAGCATGCCGCCCATGGAAATGCCCACCAGCACGCACGGCTCGATATCCAGGGCGCGGATGAAGTCGGCCACATCCCCCGCCAGCTCGGCCATGCTCACCGGTGCGCGCAATGGCGCGCTCTGGCCATGGCCGCGCAGATCCAGGGCGTAGACCCGAAAGTGCCGGGCCAGATGCTCGATCTGCGGCTGCCAGTCGAGCGACGAGGAGCCCAGCCCGTGCAGCAGCAGAACCGCAGGGCCCTGGCCGCGGCAAACATAGGCGATACGGCCAGAGGGTAAATGCAGATAGTCCATCACGGGGCGACTCCTTACATTAACGACAAACAATAAAGTGCCCTGACTCGCAATAAACGAATCAATCCACAGGGCGTTAATCCATCAACTTTCCAGACAACTTTCTAATTATCGAGTGGTTATTTGCCTTGACTTGCCAAACCCCCTAGAATCGGCCCGTGCCGGTTCGAGAATTGATCATGTACAGCATCGCCAGCCCTACCCAGGCACGCAGCAAAAAGGCTCTGGAACGCTTCCTCAACGTCGCCGCCGAGCTGCTCGCCAACGACAGCTTCGAAGACACCGGCATTTCCCAGATCGCCCAACTGGCCGAATCCTCGGTGGGCACCTTCTATCGCCTGCTGGGCGACAAGGACGTGCTGCTGTACGCCGTGCACGAACGCTTCATCGAGCAGAGCGGCAGCGCCATCGATGCCCTCGCCGATCAGCTGGCACATGCCGAAACGCCTTTGCAGGCGCGCGTCACGGCCTTTATCCAGGGCCTGGTACGCCAGTTCGAAGGCAGCGAGGGTCTGCTCCGCGCCCTGATCCGGCGCAGCTCGGCAGATCTGCATTTCCGCCAGCGCTTCCATCAGCTCAATGCCCATATCGGTCAGACCTTCTGCCGCATCGCCCTGGCCAACCCGGCCGAACTCGGCCACCCGCAGCCGGCCCGGGCGGCCGATCTCTGCGCCCATATGCTGCTGGCCGGGATGAACTACTTCACCATGGTCGGCAGCCTCGGCACGACGCCCAGAGAAGTTGTGCCAGAGGAACTTTCTCGGCTTATCTGCAATTATCTGAAAGTTGCCGATAATTAACGCACGCTGTCCCTTCTAAGTTGTGCCGGTGTGAAATCGGTGGGTTTCAGGGCAATATCGAACTGATCCGCCGGTTCTTCGTTGGATAGAATACCGATGACATACCGGCCACCGATCAGGTCGTATATCGCGTCGCCCTTGGTCCATACCAGCGGCTGGTCGTAATAGTTGATGGTGTAGGACTCGCCGAGACGCCAGAGGTTGTCGCGGTTGTCGTAGTGATCGACCAGCAAGATCTGGTAACTGTCCTCGTCGAAATAGAAGTCGCGCTGCTTGTACTGGTGGCGTTGGCCGGCCTTCAGCGTGGCGCGCACATGCCAGACGCGGTGCAGCTCGTAACGCAGCAGCTCAGGATTGACGTGGCCGCGCTGGACGATGTCGCTGTACTTGTTGCTCCGGGCGGCGAGGCGGTAGCTGTTGTAGGGCACGATCATTTCCCGCTTGCCCATCAACTGCCAGTCGTACTTGTCCGGCGCACCGGAGAACATGTCGAAGTTGTCGGTGGTGCGCATGCCCTCGGAGGCGGTGCCGGGCGAGTCGTAGGCCACGTTCGGCGTACGTCGCACGCGGCGCTGGCCGGCGGCGTAGAGCCAGGCCAGACGCGGCTCCTTGACCTGGTTGACGGTCTCGTGAACCAGCAGCTCGGTGCCGGCCAGGCGCGCCGGCGCCAGCACCGACTGGCGGAAGTAGAACAGCACGTTGCCGTTGTTCTTGCTGTGGTCGCCGGCGTCCTGGTTGAACAGGAACAGATCCGCGATGCGGGTCATGAAGTAATCGCCGCTGGCATGCGGCACGGCCTGGGCGTAGTAGCGCCTGACGCTGTCGCCGCGGTAGCGCACCAGGTGGTTCCACAGCACTTCCAGGCCCGATTGGGGAATGGGAAAGGGCGTGGCCAGCTGGAAGTCGGCGATGCCGTTGCCGTTCTCGATCAGCTTGGCCGTCGTGGCGTTGGCCTTGACCGCGGCGTATACCTTGTCCGGGTAGGACGCCGAGCGCCGCGTCGGGTAGACCTTGAGCTTCCAGCTGTCGTGGTAGCGCTGCAGCATGGCCAGTTGGCCGGGGCTGAGCTGCTCGCGGTACTGCTGGGCATTGGCGTGGGTCACGGTGAACAGCGGCTGATCGGCGGCGAAGGGGTCCCTGTAGCCGAGTGCCGGATCGAAAGCGCCGCTGTCCTGGGCCAGGCCGCCGTCCCAGGCGGGAATGCTGCCGCTGGCGTTGCCGGCACGCTCGGCGCCCATCGGGGTGAGGTCCTGGCCGAGCCGCGCGGCCTGCTCGGCGCCGACCTGGGCCTGGGCCAACGAACTGGTCAGCAGGGCCGCCAGCAGAAATCCTGATCGAATCATGCGTTGCATCCCCTTCAAAAGCTGTACTTGACGTTGAAGCTGAGGAAATCCCGGTCGGTGCGCTTGTTCGACAAGCCGCCACCGCTGTAGCCGACATAACGGGCGCCTACGGTGAGGGATTCCTTGTAGATGGCGTCGAGGCCCAGCGACCAGCTCTGTGCCTCCTCGTCGAGGCCGTTGGTAAGCTGGGGAGCCACGCCGTTGATGCTGTACTGGTAGCTGGCGCTGGGTGCCAGGGTGACCAGGTTGAACACGTTGCTGTAGGTCAGCTGCAGGCTGGCCTGGGCGCCGTAGGCGCTGCTGGTGGCCTCGTAGTAATCGACGTCCGACTCCAGCCCCTGCACCCGGCTGGCCACCACCTCGCCGAACAGGGTGGCGGAGTTGGCGCCGAGCAGCCCGGTGAAGTTGTAGATGGCTGACAGCGAGGCCTGAACCATGTCCTTCTCGCGGTAGCCGTCCAGCCGCGTGCCCACCGGCAGGCCGTCGGGGTTGAGCAGGGCGTTCGGCAGGTATTCGCCCAGGCCCAGGGCGATCGGCGTGTTCGGCCGGTAGCTCAGCTCGCCGGCCAGCGACAGGCCGTTGAAGATGCTGTCGCCGCCGATCGAGGTGTTGAAGCTGACGCCGAACAGGTCGCGCTTCTCCAGGTACTCGGCGTAGTAGCGCGAGCTGCTGGCATCGGGCAACGGGCCGACCACCGGCAGCACGATCGGCTGGCCGACGGTCAGGCCGATCATCGGCACCTGCATGTTGTAACGCAGGTAGTAGAAGCCCAGCTCGGTGTCGTTCAGCTGCGGCACGAACCAGCGCAGGGCCACGCCGTACTGCGGCGAGTCATCGCCGTCGATGTCCTGGGCGCGCGGCATGAAGGTGGTGGGCACGTAGGCATTCAGCAGGGTGCTGATCAGCCCGGGCGGCAGGCCGGCGAGCCAGGCCCGCGCGGCGGCCGGGCTGTCGAACGCCTGCGAGCTGCCGGCGAGGGCAGTGGCCTGCTCCTGCAGCGGCGCCACCGACAGGTAGTTGCAGCCCTCACCGAGGACGTCGAGTGTGGAGTAGTAGGTGCCGCAGGGGTCGATGCGCGAGGCTTCCCAGGCCTTGCCCGGCTGCCAGTAGCCCTCGATGCTGAGGTTGTCACGCAGCTCGAAGGAGGCGTAGGCCATGAAGGTCGGCATATAGGCTTCCTTGATCTCCGAACCCGGGGCGCGCAGCGCGTTGATGTCCACCGGGTTGGTCGCGCCAATACCGTTCTGGTAGAACAGCCCTTCGCCCCAGTTGATCACCTGCCGTCCGAGACGGGCATTCAGCGCTCGCTCGCCGACTGTCCAGCTGCCGTAGACGAAGGCGTCGAGCAGGTCGACGCTGGAGCCGGCCTCGTCCAGGCCGGCGTTGCTGATCTGGCGGTGACGGCGCTCGTCGTCCTCGAGCTCGAAGTCGTAGAAGGCGCGACCGCGAACGAACAGGCCGTATTGCTCCTGATAACGCAGGTCCAGTTCGGAAACCGCCTTGGCGACCTCGGAGAACAACTCGCCCTTCTTGAAGTTGAGGTTGCCGTCGTCGGAGTTGATCAGCGCCGTGTTGTCGCCCTTGCCGCCGTTGGCACGGGCAATCAGCTTGCTGTCCTGCCCCTCCATGCGATAGCTGACGCCGTAGGACAGTGTGGTGTCCAACGATACATCCCAGTCGCCATGGCGGGTTTGAAACCCCTGCGCCACGCCGAACGGCAACGCCCCGAGCAAAGCCAGGCCGGCTGCCGCCAGGCCCCTTCCTTGATGTGCCACGATGACCTCCAGCTGTTGTTTTTATCGGAATCGGAACATCGGTTCCGAATAAGCTAGTACTGCAGTCTCATCCTGGCAAGCCCCCCGTTGGTTTTTTCTCCTCAGCGCGGCGCTCAAGTCCCGCCTTATCCGGCTACAGGCCAGGATTGGCGGGACCTGCAACACTTGACGGAATCGGAATTCCTGTTTCTATTTGATGCGCGACACCCATAAAAACAACGGAGAATTCCGCCATGTCCCTTTTTCGCACCGCCTGTCTCTGCCTGCTGTTGCTGTCCTTGTCCACCCTCCAGGCCCAGGCCGCCTCGCGCTGCACTGAGCGGGCCAAGAGCCTGCTGCTGCCGGCCAAGGTCAGCTGCAGCTACCAGTCCACCTGGATCGACTCCGGCCTGGTCGGTCAGCGCAAGGTGATCTACCAGACCCCGCTGGGTACGCCACCGGCCGCCGGCTGGCCGGTGGTACTGATCTATCAGGGCTCGTTCTTCCCGCTCAACGACTTCACCTACTACGGCAACATGCCGTTCGGCGGCTTCTACGAAGGCAAGCTGATCCAGCGCCTGCTCGACAACGGCTTCGCGGTAGTCGCCCCGAGCGCCCCGGCCGATCTGTTCTGGCAGACCAATATCCCGGGCCTGGCGCAGAACTACGAACTGAGCACCGACTACGACTTTCTCGGCAATGTGTTGAACGCTATCGCCGCCGGTCACTTCGGCCCGCTCGACGCTGACCGCCAGTACGCCACCGGCATCTCCAGCGGCGGCTACAACAGCAGCCGCATGGCGGTGTCCTTCCCCGGCCGGTTCAAGGCACTGGCGATCCAGTCCGGCTCCTACGCGACCTGCTCCGGGCCACTGTGCAGCGTGCCAGCACTGCCGGCCGACCATCCTCCGACCCTGTTCGTGCACGGCTTCGTCGACCTCACCGTACCCTGGTGGAGCATGGACCTGTATTACGACCGCCTGCTCTACCAGGGCATCCCGACGGCACGCCATACCGAAGCGCTGGGCGGTCACGAGTGGTTCGCCAGCTCGCCGGGCAAGATCCTCGCCTGGTTCCAGGGTTATCCCTGATCGGAGAATGGGTGGCCGGCCGCGCGGGCCTATGACGCGCGGCAGGCCGCCAGGCCGGCGCGCAGGGCCTCGGCGTTCTGCGCGGCATCGAAGATCAGCTCCAGGCGCGAGTCCTTGCGCCATTCGCTGGCGCGCCATGGCTCGAGGGTCTGGCCATGCAGGGCATTGAGCGAGCTCCAGCCGTCTGCGCCGTGCAGTACCGCCTTGGCCCGGCGCCAGGCCAGGCCCTCCAGCCAGCGCTGTACTTGCGCCAGATCGAAACGCTGGCTCGGATGCCAGCGCCAGCCGATGCTCCAGCCTTCGGCCTGATCCTGGATCAGGCAGATGGGTTCGTCCGGCGTGCGCCACAGCTGTGGCAGAGGTGCTGCGGCCGCGGGAAGATCGGCCGCTTCGGCTTCAGCTGCGCGCGCGCGGAAACCTGGCAGCGCAACCAGGTCGAGGCGGCCCTGGGTGGTCCAGTGCAGGGGCAGCGGCGGCAATGTCGCAGCGATGCGGGCACGATCCTCGGCGCTCAGATGCTCGCTCTTGTTCAGCAGCAGCAGACCGGCCTCGCCCAGCGCCTGATGCTGCACCTGCGGCAGCGCCTGACCGGCCGCCAGGGCGGCGGCGTCCAGCACCAGCAGCGCCGGCTGCACGGCCAGCACGCCACGCCAGGGCGGCTGGCGCAGTTGCGCCAGCAGCTGCGCGGGGTGGCCCAGACCGGACGGTTCGATCAGCAGGCGGTCCGGTCGCGCCTGACGCAGCAGGCGACCAAGACCGACCTGAAACGGCGCGCCATTGACGCAGCACACACAGCCGCCAGCCACCTCGGCCAGGGCGATACCATCCTCACCGCGCTCCAGCAGCGCGGCATCCAGGCCGATCTGGCCGAACTCGTTGATCAGTACCGCCCAGCGTTCGGCCGCCGGCTTCTGCGCCAACAGGTGGCGGATCAAGCTGGTCTTGCCCGCGCCCAGAGGGCCGGCAATCAGGTGGGTGGGGATTTGGCTGAGCATGGGCCTATGGTCGATGGTTTGCGCTGCAAGTGCCAGCACAGACTATGCCGCGACAGCGTGCTAGATTCGCCGGCAGTTTTTCTGGAGCCGATACGATGCGTGCGTGGTTTTTGCTGTTCTCTCTGTTACCCGGCCTGGCGCTGGCCGAGGCCTGCGTGGTGCACAGCCAGGGCGAGCGCCTGGACGTGCAGATCTGCCAGGAGAATCGCAACATCCCCGATACGCTGTTTCGCGAGGGCTTCTGCCAGCCGCAGCTGCAGGGCCAGACGGTGGAAGTCGAGTTCGTCGAGCAGTGCCCGAAAGGCGCCTATGGCGTGTGCCAGGGCGCACGCGCCGGCAGCGGCCTGTATCTGCAGGATATCCATTACTACGGCGTGGCCAGCGACGCGCTGTACCTGGAGCCGGCCTGCAAGACGCAGTATCAGGGCCAGTGGATCAAACCCTGACATCAAAGCGTCACCAAAAAAGCGCCTAATGACTGCGGGTACCTCACGTAACCCTCATGTCGAGTCACGCGTCGACATGATCTCTTGGTGCTTAAGGCCGGGGCAGTCGCTCCGGCCTATTTTTTTGATTTCGGCGTTGGGTCCGCCAAATACCGCGGTATACGCGGTGCGCACGGCGCACCCTACGGCAGCCGACAGTTTCGTTCAGGCCAGCCAATCCAGGGTCAGCAGCAAACGCCGCTGGCCGGCCGGCGGCTGCGGTGAACGGTGGATCAGCCCGCGGCCTTCGTTACCCTGCCACTTCTCGCCCTTGGCCAGGGCGACATGGCCGGCGTCCAAACGGTGGATCAACGCCTCGTCCGTAGGCTCTGCCTCCGGCTGACCGAGCCTGTTGCGCGGCATCGCGCCCTCTTCCAGCCACTCGCTGCCAACCCCGGCATAGCTGGTGATCAGCCGCAGCGGCACATGGTCGACGTGAAAGCGCGGGCACATGGCCTTGTCCAGCGCGCGCAGGCGCAGGCCGATGCGCTCGGCATCGAGCAGGCAGGCGTAGGCGCGCACCAGCCAGGCCACGTCGGCGAGAAAGGCGGCCTGGCCCGGCAGGTCGGCATACTGCGCGACCAGGCCGGTCAGGTTCGGCTCGCTGTCGGCACGCGGCAGCTCCAGGGTCATGGAGTGCGCCAGGGGCTCGCCCTGGGCCAGCAGCGCGTCGGCGAAGTCGGCGATCTGCGCCGGCAGGCGGCGCTGCCAGATGGCCAGGTTGACGCCGTCACGCAGCACCTCGCCAAGCACCTGAATATCCTCGCCCAGCACCTGCCGGGACACTTTCGGCAACTGCAGGGCGAACATCAGGCGGCCTCCTGCTGCCAGGCACCGAACGGGTCAGCGAGCAGGCACCAGGCATCCGGGCCGCCAGCCATTTCCTCGTCGGTCAGCAGGCAGTCGTCCAGCTCACGCACCAACTGCGGGAAGTCGATGTTCTGGCCAATGAATACCAGCTCCTGGCGGCAGTCGCCGACTTCGGCGCTCCAGTGCTTCATGATCGTCTGCAGACCTTCCTCGTCCTGCGGCCAGTGCTGCTTGGGCACGAAGCGCCACCAGCGTCCGGCCAAGCCGTGGCGCATCAGCCCGCCGGCCTGCGACCAGCTGCCGGCCTCCTGGTATTTGCTGGCCAGCCAGAAAAAGCCCTTGGAGCGCAGCAGTCGGCCGTTGCGCCATTCCTGAGAGAGGAAATCGAAGAAGCGCTGCGGATGGAACGGCCGGCGCGCGCGGTAAGCGCTGGAGGCGATGCCGTATTCCTCGGTTTCCGGTACGTGTTCGCCGCGCAGTTCCTTGAGCCAGCCCGGTGCCTGCGAGGCGCGGTCGAAGTCGAAGCGGCCGGTGTCGAGGATCTTGTCCAGGGCGATCTGCCCCATGCTCATGGCCTGGATGTCGGCGTGGGTGTTGAGCCCGCGCAGGATGGCCATCAACTCCTCGCGCTCGGCCTGGCTGATCAGGTCGATCTTGCTGATGAGGATCACGTCGGCAAACTCCACCTGCTCGATCAGCAGGTCGGTGATCGAGCGTTCGTCCTCCTCGCCCAGGGTTTCGCCACGGCTGGCCAGGCTGTCGGCCTCATGGAAATCGCGCAGGAAGTTCACCCCGTCGACCACCGTGACCATAGTGTCCAGCCGCGCCAGGTCGGACAGGCTGCGGCCCTGCTCGTCGCGGAAGGTGAAGGTCTCGGCCACCGGCAGCGGCTCGCTGATGCCGGTGG
>MTEW01000556.1_pt1 | contig 36140 bp, 19 predicted proteins | sample 1042681 | NCBI WGS metagenome assembly MTEW01 (sample SAMN06185811, study PRJNA358809) | soil metagenome | isolation source: soil biostimulated with citrate as carbon source | place: India | collected 2015-05-23
CGCTGGGCAATGAGCTCACGGCGATCAATGCCTTTACCGATGCCGATGGTCTCGCCGGCGTGGCGTTCTCCTACCAATGGCAGGCCGGCACGGGTGGCAACTTTGCCAATATCGCCGGCGCCACCGGGGTGAACTTCACCCCGACCGTGGCCCAGGCCGGGCAGCAGATCCGGGTGGTGGTCAGCTACACCGATAACGGCAATACCCTGGAGTCGCTGACGTCAGCGGCTACTGCGGTGCTGGCGGGGATCATGGTCATGACGACGTTCGGCGGCACCCTGACGGGAACCGCGGGTAGCGAAATCATGCTGGGCAGCGACGGGGACGACAGGCTCCTTGGCATGGGGGGGGACGATACGCTGGAGGGTGGAGTCGGTAATGATGTGCTGATAGGTGGCACGGGCAACGACATCATGCGCGGTGGTGTTGGCAATGACACCTATGAGGTGACCGAGGCGGGCGACCAGGTGATCGAATTGGGCGGTGAGGGCGTTGATACGATATGGACATCGTTGGCCAGCTATACGCTGCCAGTCAACGTGGAGCGCCTGATGTACGGTGGTAGTGGCAACTTCACCGGGACGGGCAACGGTCTGGATAACTGGCTCCAGGGCGGAGCCGGTGACGACAGACTCAGTGGGAGTGCCGGTAACGATACCCTGGTCGGTGGGGTTGGCAACGATGTGCTGATCGGCGGCGCGGGCAACGACATCATGCGTGGCGGTGCCGGCAGCGACACCTACGAGGTGACCGAGGCGGGCGATCAGGTGATTGAGCAGGGCGGTGAAGGCTACGACACGGTGTGGACATCGTTGGCCAGCTATACGCTGACCGCCAACGTGGAACGCTTGATGTACGGTGGCAGTGGCAACTTCACCGGGACGGGCAACGGTCTGGATAACTGGCTCCAGGGCGGATCCGGCCTCGACCGACTCAGTGGCGGTGCCGGTAACGACACCCTGGTAGGGGGACTCGGCAACGATGTGCTGATCGGCGGCACGGGAAACGACATCATGCGTGGCGGTGTCGGCGACGACACCTACGAGGTGACCGAGGCGGGTGACCAGGTGACCGAGTTAGGCGGTGAGGGCCTCGATACGGTATGGACATCGCTGGGCAGCTATACGCTGACCGCCAATGTGGAACGCTTGATGTACGGTGGCAGCGGCAACTTCACCGGGACGGGCAACGGTCTGGATAACTGGCTCCAGGGCGGAGCCGGCCTTGACAGACTCAGTGGCGGTGCCGGTAACGACACCCTGGTGGGGGGGCTCGGTAACGATGTGCTGATCGGCGGCACGGGAAATGACATTATGCGTGGCGGTGTCGGCAACGACACCTACGAGGTGACCGAGGCGGGCGACCAGGTGATCGAACTGGCAGGTGAGGGTCTCGATACGGTATGGACATCGTTGGCCAGCTACACGCTGACCGCCAATGTGGAACGCTTGATGTACGGCGGCAGTGGCAACTTCATCGGGACGGGCAACGGGCTAGATAACTTGATCCAAGGTGGAGCTGGCAACGACGTGCTGTCTGGCGGTGCCGGCAACGACACGCTGGTAGGCGGTCTCGGCAACGACATCTTCGTGTTCGGGCCGAACTTCGGCAATGACCGGATCACGGACTTCGATGCCAATCCCGCCGGTGGCCAGGATCTGCTCAATATCGCCGCGCTGGGGATTACGGCAGCGACCTTCGCCGCTCGGGTGAGTATCGCCGATGCCGGCGCCGACACCCTGGTGACGGTCAATGGTGCGGATGGCGGCAGCATACGCCTGGTCGGCGTCGCCGATCACACCACGGTCACCTCGGCGGACTTCCAGCTGGGTTGAGCTAGGGGCGAGTCCAGGGTGCCTGGCCTCGGCCAGGCACCCTGGGCGACAAGGGTATAAACCTTGAGGGGAGCATATTCGATGAGCGACAAGATCAAGGTAGGCATAGTCGACGACCACCCGTTGCTGCGTCAGGGGGTGGCTGCGACCCTGAACCGGGTGGAGGACTTCGAAGTGGTGGAGCAGGGCGGCTGTGCCGACGAGGCGCGGGATATCTCCGCGCGCTGTCAGCCGGACGTGCTGCTGATGGACGTCAACATGCCCGGCGATACCTTCGCCGCGGTACGCGCTATCAGCAAGGCGCAGCCCAGGGTCAAGGTGCTGATGTTGACGGTGTCGGAGTCCGAGGACGACGCCTATGCGGCGCTGGAGGGCGGCGCTCAGGGCTATGTGCTCAAGGGTGTCAGCGGGCCGGAGCTGATCCAGGCGATCCGTACCGTGGCCAAGGGCGAGACCTTTATCACCCCGGCGCTGGCGGCGCGCCTGCTGAGCAACTTCCGCAAGCATCGCAGCGAACAGCACGGTCCTGATCTCACTCACCGCGAAGAACAGATCATCCGCGAGGTCGCCAGCGGCCTGACCAATCGCGAGGTGGCGGCCAAGCTCGGCTTGAGCGAGAAGACGGTGAAGTATTACATGACCAACGTGATGCAGAAGCTGCATGCGCGCAATCGGGTCGAGGCGGTGGCGGCGGTGCGCCGTTACTGGGAAAGCCGCAAGACCTGGCATGTGGGCATCAGCACGCCCTGATCCATTGACTGCTACTGGCGGCTATCGCCGCCGCGCAAATCGAATCTGGCCTTGACCCGGGTACCTTGCCCGGGGGCCGATTCGAGTTCGAAGGTCCCACCCAGCGATTCCACCCGATAGCGCATACCCGCCAGCCCCAGGCGTGAGCGGTGCGACCCCGTTGCGGCCTGACGCGCCTGATCGATGCCCGCGCCGGCGTCCGCTACCCGTATCTCCAATACACCCTGCCGGTACTCGGCACTGACCGTCTGGCCCTGGCCGCCGGCATGGTGGAAGGCGTTGTTCAGCGCCTCCTGCACCAGGCGATAGACGCAGATCTTGTAGGGCAGGCTCAGCGTCGCCGGCAGTTCGCCGAGCTCGAGCTGCACCTTGGTTTCGCTGCGCTGTTCATGGCGTTGCACCACCAGCTTGAGCAGCTCGTCCAGGCTCAGCTCGTTGATCTCCGGCAGCGCCAGGCCGCGGGAGATGCCGCGGATCTCGCGCAGGCTCTCCTGGGCGGCGCTGCGGATGGTCTCCAGCGCGTCGTTTTCCCCGGTCTGGCAAAGCTCGGCCAGCTCGTCCAGACGCAGCAGGATCAGGGTCAGGAGCTGCGCCGGGCCGTCGTGCAGGTCGGCGCCCAGGCGCCTGTGGGTCAGCTCGTTGATGGTGGCGAACTCGCGGCTGGCGGTATTGACCCGCTGCTGCAGGGCGGCGTTCTGCTGGTGCAAGGCCTCCTGCTCGCGCATCTGCTGGCGCAGGATCGCCTGCTGGCGGTCGATGATGCGGTCGCCACGGCGGACGATGAGAAAAAGCAGCAGGAGCATGGCCAGGGTGGCCGCGGCGATGATGGCCCAGACCTGCTGGTGGATGCTGCCGATCTCGTGCTCCAGCTCGTAGAACTCGCCGATGGCGATGATCCGCCCGCTGCCGAACTCGCGCAGCGGCACATAGGTTTCGTATAGCGGCCGGTTGAAGCTGCGCTCGTAGGCGTGCTCGTCGTGCTCCAGCGGGCTCAGGCGGGTTACCACCTTGCCCTGCATGGCCTCGGCGATGGGCCCGGCCGGGTGATAGTAGAAGACCGGCCGCTTGCTGGTGCTGTAGACGTTGCTGCCGTCGGGCAGCCAGATCTTCACCGAGACGATATGGCTGTTTAGCGAGGTGTCTTTCATCAGGTTGTCGATGGCCCGCACGCTCTCGGGTTTCAGGCTGCGCGCGCTGGCCAGTTCCTGCACATACTCGTCGAGATAGGCCTCCATGTAGATAGCCGCGCCTTCGCCCGCGCTCTGCGCTGCGGCGAGCTTGATCTGCTGGCTGACCAGACTGCCGACGAAGACCATGCTCACGCCGAGGATCAGCGCCGCGGCGAGGACGAACTGCAGCGAGCGGTTCGATTGCCCCAGGCGGCGCCACCAGGACGAGGCGGATTCGACCAAAGTCCCATCGACGGCCTCGACCAAGGTCTTCGAATTTGATTCGACCTTTGCATCTATGGACATCGTCGTCGCTCCCCGAAGCTTGCAACCAAGTGCTGAAAGATCTCCCGGTGGTTCCCGTACTACCGAGGTCTATCAACAAGCTAGTTCAGGATTCGCCTCGCAGGGTCGCCGCGACGTCGTTACCGACTCCCGTCAAGTCGGTCGAGTCGCGTAGGCCGAGGTGCGAGGGCCGTTACAGCCGTAGCTTGATGGGGCTCAGGGAAGTGGGTCTCGGGCATTGCAAGCGTGGCGTCGGCGGCGGAATGCGGTGCAGGAGAGGGCACCGCGACCGTCGCACCGCGTCACCCGCGCCGGAGCGTAAGAACATGGACAGCAGTCCACGCCGCACTGCAGCGGCGACCTCATGCGGCATCGCCGGCTTGTGGCATTGCCACGGACCGCCCTAGCCACGTCCTGCTGCCCCGCAGCTGCCCGGGTTGAGCAAGCGCCAGTTGCGGCTCGATCCCCCTGCACCGATCCAGACACTCTTCTGCCTGCGCTTAGCCACGCCGTTGCAATGTTGCCGTATGCATGTGGTTTTTCTGACGCCTTCGTCAGTCGCACTCACATCGAGGGAGCACAACAAAATGGCCGTCAATACAACCCAATCCGATCTGGAATTCATCCTCCAGCAAATCAAGATCGCCGAAGCCCACGCCGCCGGCGCCTCGCTCTACGACCTGGTCGGCAACCCGCTGCTGCCCTATGGTCTGCGCACGGTCGACGGCACCTACAACAACCTGGTGCCTGGCCAGCAGTACTACGGCTCGGCCGACCAGACCATGCCGCGCCTGTTGGAGCCGGAGTTCCGCGACGCGGAAACCGGTATCGACGGCGCCGGCGCGCCCCCCGGCTTCCCCGGTTCGGACACCCAGACCAGCTACGAACAGACCAGCGGCTATGTGGTGGATTCGCAGCCACGGGTGATCAGCAACCTGATCGTCGATCAGAGCCTGAACAATCCTGCAGTGATAATGGCCGCGCTGGAATACGCCGGATCCAGCGACGTCTTTGGCGATGCGCAACTGGTGGCGTCGGCCTGGGCTGCCCTGAAGGCGGCCGAGGCGGCAGAGCAGGACACCCTGGCGGCGCTTGAAGCCAGCGAAGCCAATCTGCTTGTTTCCGCCGAAGCGGTGCTGGCTGCACACGCGGCGGTCGTCGACGCCCAGACCCAGGCCGATGCCGATGCCCTGGCGCATACGGATGCGCTGGCGCTGGTGGCGGCCGCGCAGGCGGATCAGGCGCTGGCCCAGGCGACATTGCTGGAAGCGTTCAACACCAATGGCGACGTCATGACCGCGCTGGCCGCATACAGTGATGCCGTGGCCGTCACCAATGCCGCGGTGCAAGCCGCTGGGCTGCTCGGCGAGATCGCCACCGCTTCGGCCGCAGTGGCAGAGTCTGCCATGGATGACGTCACAGCTGCGCTGGCGCAACTGCAGAGCGATACCGACGCTCGCGATGCCTTGCTGGAGGTGCTGCCCGCGGCCAAGGCCGCCGAACTCGATCAATTGCTGGCCAACCTGGGCATCGTCATGGACAACGGCAGCGTGCTGGTGCCCAACCTGGCCCCGGACGAGGGTTTGAGCGCTCCTTTCAACGCCTGGATGAGCCTGTTCGGCCAGTTCTTCGACCATGGCCTGGATCTGGTCAACAAGGGGGGCAGCGGCATGGTGTATATCCCGCTGCAGCCGGACGATCCGCTGTACGTCGAAGGCTCGCACAGCAACTTTATGATCCTCACCCGCGCCACCAACCAGCCGGGGCCGGATGGCATTCTGGGCACCGCCGACGACGTGCGCGAGCATGTCAACCAGACCACCCCCTTCGTCGATCAGAACCAGACCTACACCTCGCATGCCTCGCACCAGGTGTTCCTGCGCGAATACATGCTGCACGGTGGTAAGCCGGTAGCCACCGGGCATATGCTCGACGGAGCCAACGGGGGGCTGGCCACCTGGGCCGATATCAAGGCGCAGGCGCGCGAGATGCTCGGCATCGACCTGACCGATGCCGATGTCGGCAACGTGCCGCTGCTGGCCACCGACCCCTATGGTCAGTTCATCCGTGGCGAGAACGGTTTTCCCAAGCTGGTGATGGCCGGCCCGCCGCCCTATGAGGTCGAAGGCAACCCCGACAGCCCGATCTCCACCGCTGGTGCCGCCCGTACCGGCCATGCCTTTCTCGACGATATTGCCCACAGCGCCAACCCGTTCAACTCCAATGGTTCCATGAAGGTGGCCGATGGCGATGACGAAGTCGGCCTGGGTGGCCCGCCTGTTGCGAATCCGGATTTCAACCCCGGTTTGCCGGTAGGCCCTGGCAATCTGCCGACACTGGCGCAATACGACAACGAACTGCTCGACGCCCACTACATCACCGGCGACGGTCGCGGCAACGAGAACATCGGTCTGACCGCGGTGCACCATGTGTTCCACTCCGAGCACAATCGCCTGGTCGAGTCCAACAAGCAGACCATTCTCGCCAGCGGCGATCTGGCCTTTATCAACGAATGGTTGCTGGTACCGGTGAATGAGGTGCCGGGTAGCGCCGATGGGCTGATCTGGAACGGCGAGCGGCTATTTCAGGCCGCGCGCTTCGTCAACGAGATGCAGTACCAGCATCTGGTGTTCGAGGAGTTCGTGCGCAAGATCCAGCCGTTCACCGACATCTTCATGGTGCAGCCGGATATCGAGATCGACGCGGCCATCGTCGCCGAGTTCGCCCATGTGGTGTACCGCTTCGGCCACTCCATGCTCAACGAAACGGTGGATCGGCTGAGCTTCGACATGCAGTCCAGCGACATCGGCCTGATCGAGGCCTTCCTCAACCCGGTCGAGTTCGGCAGCGCCGATGCCGATGTCATGGCCGGCTCGATCATCCGCGGCATGACCCGGCAGACCGGCAACGAGATCGACGAGTTCGTCACCGGCGCCTTGCGCAACAACCTGGTGGGGCTGCCCCTGGACCTGGCGGCGATCAATATCGCCCGCGGCCGCGACACCGGCGTGCCGTCGCTCAACAGCGCGCGCGAGCAGTTCTTCGCCGCCACCGGCGACAGCAACCTCAAGCCCTACGTCAGCTGGACCGACTTCGCGCTGAACATCAAGAACCCGGCGTCGATCATCAACTTCATCGCCGCTTACGGCCAGCACGACAGCATTCTCGCGGCCGATACCGCCGAAGCCAAGCGCGCCGCCGCCACCCTGCTGGTGATGGGCGGTAGCGGCAGCCCCAGCGATCGCACCGACTTCCTCAACAGCAGCGGAACCTGGGCCGGGCGGGAGTCCGGCCTGAACCTGGTGGACTTCTGGATCGGCGGCCTGGCCGAGCGCAAGATGCCGTTCGGTGGCATGCTCGGCTCGACCTTCAACTTCGTCTTCGAAGTGCAGATGGAGAAGCTGCAGGACGGCGACCGCTTCTACTATCTGTCGCGCACCCAGGGGCTCGACCTGTTGGGGGCGCTGGAGGCCAACTCCTTCGCCTCGCTGGTGATGGCCAATACCGACCTCGGCCGGCCGGGTTCCTCGCACCTGCCGGGTGATCTGTTCGCTTCGGTGGACCATATCCTCGAGCTGAACCAGGCGCTGCAGATCGGCGCCGACCCGGTATGGGACGATCCCATCATGCAGGCGCTGACGCCCATGGTGGAACGTGGCGAGGGCTACCTGCGCTACAACGGTGAAGCCCATGTGGTGCTGGGTGGCAGCGAAGGCAACGACACCCTGATCGGCGGCATCGGCGACGACACCCTGTGGGGCGACGGCGGAAACGACCGCCTGGAGGGTGGCTACGGCAACGACATCATCCAGGGCGGCGACGGCGACGACATCATTACCGACATCGGCGGCGACGACATCATCAAGGCCGGTGCCGGCAACGACGTGATCCACGGTGGCAACGGGCTGGATCTGATCTTCGGCGGTGAAGGCGACGACTTCATCATCGGCGGCACCGACGGCAAGGAAATCATGGGTGGCACCGGTAATGATTTCATCCACGGTGGCGACGGCATCGACGCGCTGTTCGGCGGTTCCGGCGACGACTGGGTGGAAGGCGGTGGACGTTTCGACTACATCGCCGGCGATAACGGCGACATCTTCTTCGAGAGTCCGATCCTCGGCCACGACGTGCTCAACGGTGGCCAGGGCGACACCGACTACGACGCCGACTCCGGCGACGACATCATGTTCGCCGGCGCCGGCATCCAGAAGAACATCGGCATGTGGGGCTTCGACTGGGTGATCCACAAGGACAGCACGGTGTCCGCCTACTCGGATCTCAATCAGATGGTGTTCGACACCGAGCCGCTGAAGGTATTGCGCGACCGCTTCAGTCAGGTCGAGGCGCTGTCGGGCTGGGATCTGGACGATGTGTTGCGCGGCGATGATCGTGCCAACGATCCGGACGCCGAAGCAGAGCGGCAGATGGACGAGAACAATTTCCTCAGCCAGGCTGGCGTGGATCGCATCAACGGATTGCGCGAGCTGCTGGACTACCTGGTTCCTCAGAAGCCGGAGCCGCTCGCGCCCGGACGCCTGGATGACATCGTCGCCGAGGTCGATGCGCTGCTTGCGTCCTTTATGGGGGATACCGGATCGGGTCCGCTGAGTCAGCTTGAATTCCTCTTCGCCTTCCTGGAAAACCCGCAGGATACCGAGGTGGGAAATCTCGTCGAGGCGTTGCGCGCCGAAGTCGATTTCTTGCTAGGCGGCACGGCCAGCCTGGGCAACCTGGGAGCACTGGTCACAGGGCTGACCGAGGTGGTGGCCGCGCGGATCACCGACCTTTCGGTCGAGGATCTGCAGACCGTCACCAGTGGTCTGACGGATGCGTTGGCTAGCCTGATTGCCGCGGATCTTGAGTCGGCGATTGCCTTCAACGCCGGCAATATCCTGCTAGGCGGTGGCGGTAGCGATGTGATCGAGGGGCGCGGCGGCGACGACTATATCGACGGCGCGGCCTGGCTCAACGTGCGCATCAGCATTCGCGACGATGCAGGCACTGAGATTGGCACAGCCGACGGGATGACCAAACTCATCACTGGCAAGAGCGGCATCCTGGCTGGCACTTCGGACAACCTGACGCTGGATCAGGCCATGTTCAGCCGCCTGCTTAACCCTGGGCAGCTACATATCGTCCGTGAAATTCTCTACAGCAAGGATGAGAACGATATCGACACCGCCGTGTACTGGGGACTGGCGGAAGAGTACGACATCATCGAGAACTTCGATGGCACCTGGACCGTTGCTCATACCCGCTTCGCTGGAGGCGGTGGCACCGTGACCACCTTTGACCCGCTCGATCCGGATGGCCTGCACACTACTCGCCGGATAGTGTCGGACGGCACCGATACCCTGCGCAATATCGACGTTCTGCGGTTCGCTGACCGGGAGGTGTGGCTGGTGGATCGACCGGCCGAGGGTAGTGTGACCATCAGCAACATGGCGCCCAGCGAGGACGAGATGCTGCTGGCGGCCGCCATCGTCAGCGACCCCAACGGCAGCCAGTTTGCCGTGCTCAGCTACGCCTGGCAGGCGCTGGTGGCCGGCGAGTGGGTGCAGGTCGGCACGGGGCAGAGCTTCCAGCCCGGCGATGCCGAAGTGGGCTTGCCGCTGCGCGTGGTGGTCAGCTTCAACGATGATATGGGCAACCCCGAGACGTTGATTTCCGAAGTCACCGAACCGGTGGTCAACGTCAACGACGCGCCCACCGGGCTGCCGCAGCTCAACAATCCGACGCCCAGTGTCGGTCAGACGTTGATCGCTTCCGCCGCGCAGATCGCCGATGCCGACGGCCTGGTCGGCGTGACCTTCGCCTACCAGTGGCAGGTCGGCAGCGGCGATAGTTTCAGCAATATCGCCGGCGCCACCGCGCAGAGCTTCACCCTGACGGCGGCTCAGGCCGGCCAGCAGGTGAGGGTGGTGGTCAGTTACACCGACAACCGCGGTACCTTCGAGTCGTTGACCTCGGTGGCCACTGCCATTGTGGCCAGTGCGGTGATCATAGGCACCAGCGGGCCCGACACGATTAACGGCACGGCAGCGGCTGATCACATCATGGGGCTCGGTGGGGACGACCGCCTCAGCGGCCTCGGTGGCAATGATGTTCTCGAGGGGGGGGCAGGCAATGACACTCTGATTGGCGGTGCGGGCGACGACATCATGATTGGCGGTACCGGCAACGACACCTACGAGGTGACCGAGGCGGGCGATCAGGTGATCGAGCAGGCCGGAGAGGGCTATGACACGGTGTGGACCTCGCTGGCCAGTTATGCCCTACCAGCCAATGTGGAGCGCCTGATGTATGGCGGTTCGGGAAACTTCACCGGTACCGGCAATGGTCTGGACAACTGGATCCAGGGTGGAGCCGGCAATGATCGCCTGAGCGGTGGCGCTGGCAACGACACCCTGGTGGGCGGCGCCGGTGACGATATCCTGATTGGCGGTGCGGGCAACGACATCATGCGCGGCGGCGCCGGCAACGACACCTATGAGGTGACCGAGGCGGGCGACCAGGTGATCGAGCTGGCAGGTGAGGGTGTTGATACGGTCTGGACTTCGCTCGCCAGCTATACCCTGACGGCGAATGTGGAGCGTCTGATGTATGGCGGCTCGGGCAACTTCACCGGGACGGGTAATGCCTTGGATAACTGGATCCAGGGCGGCGTCGGCAACGACGTGCTGACCGGCGGTGCCGGCAACGACACGCTGGTGGGGGGGCTCGGCAACGACATCTTCGTGTTCGGCCCCAACTTCGGTAACGACAGCATCATCGGCTTCGACGCCAATCCGGCTGGGGGACAGGACCTGCTCAATATCGCGGCCTTCAACCTGACCGCGGCGACGTTCGCCAGTCGAGTCAATATCGCCGATGCGGGCAGCGATGTGCTGGTGACGGTTAACGGTGCGGACGGCGGCAGCATCCGCCTGGTCGGTGTGACCGACCACACCACCGTGACCATCGCCGACTTCCAGTTGGCGTGAGGCGGCGTGATCCCTGGCGTTCGGGTCACGCGCGGTAGGCCAGGGTCGGCGCCAGGTTTGCTACGGCACGTCGCCTGCGGGGGCGGCGTTCCGTAGTTTCTTTGCCTCCAGTAGCAGAAACCCCAGACTGGCTGGGGTTTCTTTTAGCGTTATCTGTTGATGCCCCGATCTGGCCCTTACTTGGACAGGAACTTCATGCCGTCTTCCAGGCCCTGCAGGGTCAGGGGGTACATGCGGTCCTCGATCAGCTCACGGACGATATTGGTCGAGGCGGTGTAGTTCCAGGTGTCCTTGGGGTAGGGGTTGATCCAGATGAGCTTCTTGTACTTCTCCATGAAGCGCTTCATCCACACGTAACCGGCTTCCTCGTTCCAGTGCTCGACGCTGCCGCCGGCCTGGGTGATCTCGTAGGGCGCCATGGCTGCGTCGCCGACGAACACCACCTTGTAGTCGGCGCCGTACTTGTGCAACAGGTCCTGGGTGGCGGTGCGCTCGCTGGTGCGGCGCATGTTGTTCTTCCACACGCTCTCGTAGATGAAATTGTGGAAGTAGAAGTACTCCAGGTGCTTGAACTCGGTCTTGCAGGCGGAGAACAGCTCCTCGCAGACCTTGACGTGGGCATCCATCGAGCCGCCGATATCCAGCAGCAGCAGGAGTTTCACCGTGTTGCGCCGCTCCGGGCGCATCTGGATATTGAGCAGGCCGCCGTCCTTGGCGGTGTGGTCGATGGTGCCGTCCAGATCCAGTTCCTCTGCGGCGCCTTCGCGGGCGAACTTGCGCAGGCGGCGCAGCGCCACCTTGATATTGCGCGTGCCCAGCTCGACCTGGTCGTCGAGGTTCTTGTACTCGCGCTGATCCCACACCTTGACCGCTTTGCCCTGGCGCTTGCCGGCGTCGCCGATGCGGATGCCCTCGGGGTTGTAGCCGCCGGAGCCGAACGGGCTGGTACCGCCGGTGCCGATCCACTTGTTGCCGCCGGCGTGCTTTTCCTTCTGCTCTTCGAGGCGCTTCTTGAATTCCTCGATCAGCTTGTCCAGGCCGCCGAGGCTCTGGATCTGCGCGCGTTCCTCGTCGCTCAGCAGGCGCTCGAACTCCTTGCGCAGCCACTCGTCGGGGATCATCGCCTCGATATGTCGGTCGAGGTTCTCCAGGCCCTTGAAGTAGGCGGCGAAGGCGCGGTCGAACTTGTCGAAGTGGCGTTCGTCCTTCACCAGGATGGCGCGCGACAGGTAGTAGAACTCGTCCATGTCGGCGAACACCACGTTGTGCTTGAGCGCGTTGATCAGGTCGAGCAGCTCGCGCACCGACACCGGCACCTTGGCCGCGCGCATTTCGTTGAATAGATTAAGCAGCATGGCTGCGCCCTCATGTCAGTTCTGGCCGGGCTGCTGCGCGTCGGCCATGCGGCGTTGAAAGCTCGCTGCCCATGCTCACGTACTGCAGTACGCTGCGCTGTTCAGCTCGTTTTCGCCTTGCCTGGCTCTAGCTCGCGAGCCCTGTATCGAGTGGGTTGCGCGCCAGCCGACGCGCAGCAGCCCGATTTTTACCGAGAAGCGCGGCGTGCCATAAAGGCCAGGCGTTCGAGCAGCATCACGTCCTGCTCGTTCTTCACCAGGGCGCCGGCCAGCGGCGGGATGGCCTTGGTCGGATCGCGCTCGCGCAACACCGCCTCGCCGATATTGTCGGCCATCAAGAGCTTGAGCCAGTCCACCAGTTCGCTGGTCGAGGGCTTCTTCTTCAGCCCCGGCACCTTGCGCACGTCGAAGAACACGTCGAGCGCCTCGGCCACCAGCTCACCGCTGATGTTGGGGTAATGCACGTCGACGATGCGCTTGAGGGTGTCGCGGTCGGGGAAGGCGATGTAGTGGAAGAAGCAGCGGCGCAGGAAGGCGTCCGGCAGCTCCTTCTCGTTGTTCGAGGTGATGATGATGATCGGACGCTGCTTGGCCTTGATCGTCTCGTTGGTCTCGTAGACGTAGAACTCCATCTTGTCGAGTTCCTGCAACAGGTCGTTGGGGAACTCGATGTCGGCCTTGTCGATCTCGTCGATCAGGAGGATCACCCGCTCGTCGGCCTCGAAGGCCTCCCACAGCTTGCCTTTCTTGATGTAGTTGCGAACGTCGTGGACCTTGTCGGAATCGAGCTGCGAATCGCGCAGGCGGCTGACCGCATCGTATTCGTACAGGCCCTGGTGGGCCTTGGTGGTGGACTTGATGTGCCAGGTGATCAGCTTGGCGCCGAAGGCCTCGGCCAGCTGCTCGGCGAGCATGGTCTTGCCGGTGCCCGGCTCGCCCTTGACCAGCAGCGGGCGCTGCAGGGTGATGGCGGCGTTGACCGCGAGCTTGAGGTCGTCGGTGGCGACGTAGGACTGGGTGCCTTCGAACTTCATCGGAAAATCCTCGAACGGTAACGCGCGGGGCCGGCCCGCTGCAGAGATTCAGACGGTGACTATAACGCGCAGGCCCGGCGGCTGTGAACGTGGACGCGGTATTCAGTCACTGAATGGCGAGTCACCCGGCTTTCGGTCTGCTGGCTGGACGGCGCCGGGCGGCAGGCATAGGCTTGAGGCTTTTCCCGTCATGCCAAGGACTTCCGACATGAGCCGCATCTTTGCAGACAACGCCCAGGCCATCGGCAACACGCCGCTGGTGATGATCAACCGCCTGGGGCCGAAAGGGGTCACCATCCTGGCCAAGATCGAGGGGCGCAACCCGGCCTACTCGGTCAAGTGCCGCATCGGCGCCAGCATGATCTGGGACGCCGAGGAGCGCGGCGTGCTCAAGCCGGGCATGTGCATAGTCGAGCCGACCTCGGGCAACACCGGCATCGGCCTGGCCTTCGTCGCCGCCGCACGTGGCTACAAGCTGCTGCTGACCATGCCGGCGTCGATGAGCCTGGAGCGGCGCAAGGTACTCAAGGCCCTCGGCGCCGAGCTGGTGCTGACCGAGCCGGCCAAGGGCATGAAGGGCGCCATCGAGAAGGCGGCCGAGATCGCCGCTTCCGATCCTGCCACCTATTACATGCCGCAGCAGTTCGACAACCCGGCCAACCCGGCGATCCACGAGAAGACCACCGGCCCGGAAATCTGGCGCGACACCGATGGCGCCATCGACGTGCTGGTGGCCGGCGTCGGCACCGGCGGCACCATCACTGGGGTGTCGCGCTATATCAAGCAGACCCAGGGCAAGCCGATCCTCTCGGTGGCGGTGGAGCCGATCGGCTCGCCGGTGATCAGCCAGACCCTGGCCGGTGCCGAGGTCAAGCCGGCGCCGCACAAGATCCAGGGCATCGGCGCCGGCTTCGTGCCGAAGAACCTCGATCTGGCGATGGTCGATCAGGTCGAACAGGTGGCTGACGACGAGGCCAAGACCATGGCCCTGCGCCTGATGCGCGAGGAGGGCATCCTCTGCGGCATCTCCTGCGGTGCGGCGATGGTCGCCGCGGTGCGCCTGGCGGAGAAGCCGGAGATGCAGGGCAAGACCCTGGTGGTGATCCTGCCGGACTCCGGCGAGCGTTACCTGTCGTCGATGCTGTTCGACGGGCTGTTTACCGAGCAGGAGCTGCAGCAATAGTCATTACCTCCATACAACAAAGCCGCCTTCGGGCGGCTTTTTCGTAGGGTACGCCGTGCGCTCCGCCGCTCAGGTTCTGGCCATGCTCGGCCTGACCACCAGCCATAGCGCCACGCCGATCAGCGCGCAGCCCGGCAGGTAGGCCCAGCTCAGCGGCTCGCCCAGCAGCAGGGCGCCCCAGAGCACGCCGAACGGCGGGATGAGGAAGGTGGTGGTGCTGGCCTTGATCGGCCCGATATCGGCCAGCAGGCGGAAATACAGCACGTAGGCGAAGGCGGTGCAGAGCAGGCCGAGGCCGGCCAGCGACAGCCATACATTCGCTCCGCCCCAACTGGGCGGCGCCTGCAGCGCCAGGCTGCCGGCGAACAGCGGGGTGAGGAACAGGCTGGCGCCGACCAGGCTGGCGAAGGCGGTCAGGCGGTTGTCCAGGCCGCCCTGCTGGCCGATCCAGCGGCGGGTAAGGAAGCCGGCGAAACCGTAGCAGGTGGTGGCCACCAGGCAGGCGGCGGCGCCCAGCAACAGCTCGAGGTCGAAGGCCACCGGCCCGGTACGGGTCAGCACCGCCACGCCGAGCAGGCCGAGGAACACCCCGGCGGCCTTGCTCGTGGTGATGCCCTCGTGGAAGAACAGCGCGCCGATCAGCACGCCCATCAACGGCGTCGTCGCATTGAAGATCGCCGAGTAGCCGGCCGGCAGGATCAGCGCGGCCAGGCAGTACATGGCCGACGGCAGGCCGGCGTTGATCACTCCGAGCAGCAGGCAGGCCCTGAGCTTGCCGCGAAAATCCCAGCCCACCCGCATCAGCAGCAGAAAGGCGAGCAGGCCGAGGGCGCCGAAGCTGGCGCGGAAGAAGGCGGTGGGCATGCTGCCCAGCACCGGCGCGGCGACGCGCATGAACAGGAAGCTGGCGCCCCAGATGGCGGCGAGCAGCAGCAGGCGGAGCAGGTCGGCGGTACGCAAGGCGGGGCATCCGGCAGGTGGGGAGCGAGAGTGTTGCCGGCTGCCGCCGTTCTGGCAATCCGCATCGCGCTTTCGAACCGGGCCTGTGCCAGCCCGTCGCCCGGATGAAATCCGGGAGGACTTGGGCGATAGTCCCCGGATTGCATCCGGGCTACGTTTTGCCGGCTTTGCGGCTAAGCTCGCTTCACTCATTTCCTTGCGAGGCACTTCCATGGCGCAGCAATGGCCGGCCGGCGAGATCGCGCAGCTGATCCTCGACGGCTTCGACGACTACCGCGAGCACTTTCGCCAGATCACCGACGGCGCCCGCGCGCGCTTCGAGCTGGCGCAGTGGCAGGAGGCGCAGCTGGCCTCGGCGGCGCGCATCAACCTGTACGAGGACAAGGTCGGCGAGACCCGCGACCACCTGCAGCAGGTCTTCGACGAGGTGCTGCTCGAGGTCGGCCAGTGGCCGCTGGTGAAGAGCGCCTATATCGCCCTGATCGACCTGCGTTTCGACGACGAGCTGGCGGAAACCTGGTTCAACTCGATCTTCTGCAGCCTGTTCAGCCACGACCTGATCAGCGACGGCTGCATGTTCGTCCACACCACTCGGCCGTCGCTGCGCAGCCACCCCGGCGCGGCGCAGACGCGCAGCTACCGCCCGGCCGGCGAACTGGCGGACATGCTGCGGGCAATCTTCGAGGATCACCGTTTCGACGTGGCCTACGAGGACCTGCCGCGCGATCTGCAGCGGCTGGAGCAGCAGTTGCGCGCCAGCCTGCCGGATTGGGTGTGCAAGGACCCGGAGCTTTGCATCGAGCTGTTTTCCTCGGTGCTCTACCGCAACAAGGGCGCCTACCTGGTGGGGCGCATCTACACCCGCGACGAGCAGTGGCCGCTGGCGATCCCGCTGCTGCACCGCGAGGGTCACGGCATCCAGGTCGACGCGCTGATCACCGACGAGGCCGAGGTGTCGATCATCTTCTCCTTCACCCGCAGCTACTTCATGGTGGATGTGGCGGTACCGGCGGAGTTCGTCGGCTTCCTCAAGCGCATCCTGCCCGGCAAGCACATCGCCGAGCTGTACACCTCGATCGGCTTCTACAAGCACGGCAAGTCGGAGTTCTACCGCGCGCTGATCGGCCACCTGGCGACCAGCGACGACCGCTTCGTCATGGCTCCCGGCGTGCGCGGCATGGTGATGAGCGTGTTCACCCTGCCGGGCTTCAACACCGTGTTCAAGATCATCAAGGACCGCTTCTCGCACGCGAAGAACGTCGACCGCAAGACGGTGATCGAGAAGTACCGCCTGGTGAAGAGCGTCGACCGTGTCGGGCGCCTGGCCGATACCCAGGAGTTCGCCGATTTTCGCTTCCCCAAGGCCAAGTTCGCGCCCGAGTGCCTGGCCGAGCTGCTGGAGGTGGCGCCCTCCACCGTGGTGCTCGAAGGCGATACCGTGCTGGTGCGCCACTGCTGGACCGAGCGGCGCATGACCCCGCTCAACCTCTATCTGGAGAATGCCAACGAGGCGCAGGTGCGCGAGGCGCTGGAGGACTACGGCCTGGCCATCAAGCAGCTGGCGGCGGCGAATATCTTCCCCGGCGACATGCTGCTGAAGAACTTCGGCGTCACCCGCCACGGCCGCGTGGTGTTCTACGACTACGACGAGATCTGCTTTCTCACCGAGGTGAACTTCCGTCATATCCCGCCGCCGCGCTTTCCCGAGGACGAGATGAGCTCCGAGCCCTGGTATTCGGTAGGGCCGATGGATGTGTTTCCCGAGGAGTTCCCGCCTTTTCTGTTCGCCGATATCAAGCAGCGCCGGCTGTTCAGCCAGTTGCACGGCAACCTGTACGACGCCGACTACTGGAAGGGGCTGCAGGAGGCCATTGTTCAGGGCAAGGTGATCGACGTGTTTCCCTACCGGCGCAAGAGCCCGGTCGCTTGATCGGGATCAGTTGAATTCGCCGGCGGCGGGGCTAGGCTCAGTACAGGAGCCGTCCGGCTCCGTCTCTCATGAACTTGGCAGGAGGTCGTACCATGCTCGCCAAGCTGCAACATCATCTGCACGCGCTGCTGCTGGCCTTCGGCTGGGGCGCACCCCGGGCCCAGCCCCTGCGAATCGACCCCGCCGAGCAGGAGCGTCTGCGCCGCGAGGCGCGCCAGCGGCGCTGATCCCTTCGTCCTGGGCGGTGCGTGCGGCCCCGCGGCACCCTACAGGGCGTGGCGGGCGAACCAGGCATCCATGAGTGCGCGCATGCGCTCGCCGGAGAAGCTGGGAAAGTGCCCGCCGTGCACGACACGCACCGGCAGTTCGCGCAGGCGCGCGAGGCTGCGTGCGTAATCTTCCAGATTGGAATGGTAGGCATCCTCGATCAGCGGGCCGTCGTAGAGGATGTCGCCGGAAAACAGCGTCTGCGTCGCCGCTTCCCACAGGCTGATACCACCGGGCGAATGGCCGGGCGTGTGCAGCACCTGCAACACCCGATTGCCCAGATCCAGCACGTCGCCATCCTCGATCAGACGGGTGGCCGGCGCCGCCTTGACCCGATACTCGGCGTAGCACAGCGGGCAATCCGGATGGGCCTCGAACATTTCGTCGCCGACGAAGGCCGTGGCCAGGGTATTGGCGCCGGTCGGTGCGGCGAGTATCTCGGCCTCGGCCGGGTGCACCAGGCGCTCGGCGAATTCGTGATGGCCGGCGATATGGTCGAAATGGGTATGGCTGGCCACCGCCAGCAGCGGCTTGTCGGTGAGCCAGGGCAACTGCTCGCGCAGGCTGACCAGGCCCGAGCCGGAGTCGATCAGTGCGTCGCGCTCGCGGCCCTGCACATGCCACATGTTGCAGCGGTAGAAGGGGCGCACATAGGGCTCGTGGATCAGGCGCACGCCGTCATCCAGGCGGCGTACCTCGAACCATTGATCGCGCGTGACGATTCTCATGGCTGTTTCCTCAAACCGAGCTGCGCACGGCTCCATAGGGTATCGCGGGGCCGGCTAGATCGTGCGCACCGATCAGCCTCGAATTGCATCCGCGCTGCGAGCTCGCTGCTGCCGATCAGATAATTGTAGGAGCCAGCTTGCTGGCGATCGGTGAAGGATGGCAGCCACCGCTCCAGTTGGCTTGCCGCATTTCCTCCATCCGTGGAGGTCACCAGCTGGTTCATACGGGGGCTGCGTCAGGCCTGCTGCGCCCGCGGCAACAGCGCCCAGCGGCGCAGCTGTCGGTCGGGACGAACGCTGACAGCTTCCGATGAGGATGCCGGTGACCACCGGGCTGGGGCCCGGCTAGGGGGCGATGGTGCCGTCGTCGGTTCTTGTGCTGATGGCCGTAGCCCGGATTGCATCCGGGCTACGGGGTGGTTCAAGGATGGAAGGGCGCTTGCTCCAGCACTTCGATGATCAGCGGGCGGTCGCTCGGCGCGGTGCGCAGCAGCTCGGCCAGGTGGGCGTGATCGCGCGCGCGTTCGGCGGCGCAGCCGAAGCCGCGGGCGATGGCCAGCAGGTCCGGGGTGTAGATATCCACGCCAAGCGGTTCGATATCGCGGCGCTGCATATAGCGCTTGATCTCGCCGTAGCCCGAGTTATTCCACAGCAGCACGATGATGCCGACGCCGGCCTCCACCGCGCTGGCCAGCTCGGGCAGGGTGAACTGCAGGCCGCCATCGCCCATCAGGCTGATCACCGGGCGGCCCGGCTCGGCCAGCTTGGCGCCGATGGCCGCCGGCAGGCCGTAGCCCAGGGTGCCGTAGCCGGTGGAGGCGTTGAACCAGCGCCGCGCGCCGTCCAGTTCCACCAGGTGGTTGCCGCTGTACACCGTCTGCGTCGAGTCGCCGACGAAGCGCGCCTCGGGCAACACCTCCAGCACGGTGTCGAACAGCTGACGGTAATGCCCCCAGCCGGCGAAATCCTCGGCCAGCTGCGCCTGCACGGCGGCCGTGCGGCGGGCGCCGGGGCTGTCGGCGCGGGGCTCGCAGGGGTTGAGCTCGGCCAGCAGCATGCGCATGGCCAGGCGCGCGTCGCCCTGGATCGCCAGGTGCGGGGCGAAGTTGCGTTGCAGCTGCTGGGCGTCGATATCCACGCGGATCAGCGCGCCGCCCAGTTTGAAGTTGCCGTCGAACACCACGTCGTAGTCGGTCTCGCCCAGCTCAGTGCCGATGGCCAGCACCACGTCGGCCTCCAGCGCCAGCTGGCGCACCGGCAGCAGCGACTGGTTGCTGCCCAGCAGCAGCGGATGATTCGGCGGCAGCAGACCCTTGGCGTTGATGGTCAGCGCGGTCGGCGCGTCCAGGCTGGCGGCCAGGGCGCGGGCCTCGGCCTGGGCGGCCACGCAGCCGCCGCCAAGCAGCAGCAGCGGGCGCTGGGCGTTCTTCAGCAGGGCGGCGGCGTCGCGGATCAGCGTGCGATTCGGTGCCGGGCGCTCGACCCGCGGCCTGGCCGCCAGGCGCATATGGCTGGCGTCGGCGGTGATGATGTCCAGCGGCAGCTCGATATGCACCGGCCGCGGACGCTCGCCCTCGAACACGGCGAAGGCGCGGGCCAGGACGCCGGGCAGCTCCTCGACGCTCATCAGGGTATGGCTGAAGGCGGTGACCCCGGCGGTCATGGCGCGCTGGTTGGGCAGCTCGTGCAGGTAGCCCTTGCCCAGGCCGAGGCGCGCGCGCTCGTTGACGCTGGAGATCACCAGCATGGGGATCGAATCGGCGTAGGCCTGGCCCATGGCGGTGAGGATATTGGTGATCCCCGGGCCGGTGATGATGAAGCACACCCCCGGCTTGCCGGACACCCGCGCATAGCCGTCGGCCATAAAGCCGGCGCCCTGTTCGTGGCGCGGGGTGATATGGCGAATGCCGCTATGCGGCAGGCCGCGATAGAGCTCCACGGTGTGCACGCCGGGGATGCCGAACACGGTGTCGACGCCCCAGGCTTCCAGTTGCTTGACGAGAAATTCGCCGCAGGTGGTCATGTTGAGAATCCTTCAATGGCGCTGATCGCGCTATGCAGGGTGGACAGGGCGCGGCCTGGTCCACCGTCACTCGCCCAGAGGTGGACAAGCCGTTGGCATGTCCGCCCTGCGGGACTGTTAACCGACTATCCAGTGCGCCATCAGCGCGATGATCGGCAGGGTGATCAGGGTACGGATGATGAAGATCATGAACAGCTCGAGGATGTTCAGCGGCAGCTTGGCCTTGATGATCAGCACGCCGACTTCGGACATGTAGATCAGCTGGGTCAGCGACACGCAGGCCACCACGAAGCGGGTCAGTTCGCTCTCGATGCCCTTGCCCAGTACCGCCGGCAGGAACATGTCGGCAAAACCCACCAGCATGGCCGGCGCGGCCTTGGCGGCTTCCGGCAGTTGCAGCAGCTCGAGCAGCGGCACGATGGGCGCGGACAGCCAGTTGAAGATCGGGGTGAACTCGGCAATCGCCAGGGATACCGTGCCGATGGCCATCACCAGCGGCAGCAGGCCGAGCCAGATGTCCACCACGTTGTGCACGCCGACCTTGATCATCTGCGCCGGCGAGGGGTTGGCGTTGGCGCGCTTGACCGCCTGAACCAGGCCCCAGCGCAGCAGCGAGGTGCCGGCCGGCACGTCTTCCTTGATCTGCTTGCCGACGCCTGGCATGTACTCGTCCTTCTTCCACGACAGCGGCGGGATGCGCGGGGTGATGATGGCGGCGGCCAGGCCGGCGACCACCACGGTGAGGTAGAAGGGCACGAACAGGTGGTCGAGCTTCATGAAGCTGGTGATCAGCAGGCTGAAGGCGATCGAGGCGATGGAGAAGTTGGTGGCGATCACCGCCGCTTCCCGCGCGCTGTAGAAGCCCTTCTGGTACTGCTGGGCGGTGATCAGCACGCCGACCGTGCCGGAGCCGAGCCAGCTGGCGATGGCGTCGATGGCCGAGCGCCCGGGCAGGCCGAAGATCTTGCGGAACACATTGCGCACCAGGGTGCCGCAGAACTCCATCAGGCCGTAGTCGGTGAGCAGCGGCAGGATCAAGCCGGCCACCAGGAAGAAGGTGATCAGTACCGGGGCCAGGTCCTTGAGCACCACGCCGCCGGTGTTGGCGTTCCAGATCCATTCCGGGCCGAACTGCCAGAAGGTCATGGCCGCGAACAGCGCGCCGAGCACGCGCAGGCCGAGCCATAGCGGGCTGAGGTTGAACATCTCGTTGAGGGCGTGGCGCTCGGTGAGCCACTTGGGCTTGAGCAGGCTGGCGAACAGGCCGACGGCGGCGGAGAACAGCAGCAGGCCGGTGGCGATGGCCGGCAGCCAGTCGCTCAAGCCAGCCTTCAGCGCATCGGCCATCACGCCCAGGCCGATGGTGACCTTTTCCTCGTAAACGATGGGCGTGAGGAACAGCAGCACGCCGAGCAGCGAGGGGATCAGGAAGATCAGCAGCTGGCGCAGGTTGTAGGAGGTATCGGCCGGTGGCTGGTCGTCCAGCAGTGGCATGGCTTCTTCACGATTCATCTGGGCACCCTAGTTGTTGTTGTATGGATGTACCGGGCGCCTCGCGGGCACCCGGACGGAGCAATAAAAGCCGGCGGTCAGCGGCGCTGAACCCCCGGAAGCACACACAGCATTTCGTAGAGCAGGTTGGCGCCGAGCAGCGAGGTGTTGCCGGTGGTGTCGTAGGGTGGGGAGACCTCCACCAGATCGCCGCCGACCAGGTCCAGGCCCTGACAGCCGCGGATGATCTCCATCGCCTGGATGGTGGTCAGCCCGCCGATTTCCGGGGTGCCGGTGCCGGGCGCCCAGGCCGGGTCGATGCCGTCGATGTCGAAACTCAGGTACACCGGGCCGCCGCCGACCTTCTCGCGCACCTCGGCCATCAAGGGCTCCAGCGACTTGTGCCAGCACTCCTCGGCCTGCACCACGCGAAAGCCCTGCTTGCGGCTCCAGTTGAAGTCCTCGGCGGTGTAGCCCTGGGCGCGCAGGCCGATCTGCACCACGCGGTCACAGTCCAGCAGGCCTTCCTCGACGGCGCGGCGGAAGGTGGTGCCGTGGGCGATCTTCTCGCCGAACATTTCGTCGTTCACATCGGCGTGGGCGTCGATATGCACCAGGCCGACCTTGCCGTGCTTCTTGTGGATGGCGCGCAGGATCGGCAGGGTGATGGTGTGGTCGCCGCCCAGGGTCAGCGGCTTGATACCGTACTCGAGGATCTCGTCGTAGGACTCCTCGATGATGCGCACGGCTTCGGCCATGTTGAAGGTGTTGATCGCCACGTCGCCGATATCGGCCACGTTCAGCGAATCGAAGGGGGCGGCGCCGGTGGCCATGTTGTAGGGGCGGATCATCACCGACTGGGCGCGAATCTCGCGGGGGCCGAAGCGGGTGCCGGAGCGCAGCGAGGTGCCGATATCCAGCGGCACGCCGACGAAGGCGACGTCGAGCTCACGTTTCTCTTCGATCTTCTGGATATGCGGCAGGCGCATCATGGTGGCGATGCCGCCGAAACGGGGCATTTCGTTGCCGCCCAGGGGCTGATGAAAAACCTTGTCCATGGGAAGGCCTCACGGTTGTTGTGGTTGTAGGAATCGTTGGTCGGATTCTTGGTCAGCGCCGCTCCGGGAAAAATCGGCAGGGGCAAAAACTTAGTTCAGAGATTTCTAAACTAATCGCTCGGCACTAGACTGTTCCACCTGCGCTCAGGCGCGTCGTTGACAGCTGCTAGGCTGAGTGCAACGGTGCGTCGGCCATATGGCGTATCGCGCTTATTTTGGAGCTCGCGGCGAGGAGGCCTGGATGCCGTTAACCGCTTACCGCACCTATCGTTCCCGATTGCGACTGTGCGCCTCTCTCGCCGTGGGGATGCTGCCGGTTGTGCTCGGCCTGATGTTTCTGTACGCGCAGGCCGGAATCGTGCTGCGCGACATCAGCCGCACCAGCGCCGCCGACGCCGTGCGCCAGATCGACCTGATGCTCGACAATGCCAGCCAGGCCGCCGGCGAGGTATTGCCGCAGGTCGGCAGACCCTGCGCGGAGGTCGAGCTGGTGCTGCGCGAGCAGGTCGCCACCGTGCCCTTCGTGCGCTCGGTCAACCTGCTGGATGGGGGACGGCTGTACTGCTCATCGCTGTTCGGCGCGTTCGAGGAGCCAGTCGACTCTGCCGCCTACGTGGCCGGTCGGCTGCGGCTGCTGGCGGGCAACCCGGTCACCCCGAATCATTCGTTGCTGGTTTATCGCGATGTCGTGGACGAGCGCGGCGCGCTGGTGGCGATCGACGGACGTTATCTGGCCAACGTGCTGCAGTCGGTGGATCGCGGCGCCTTCATGCAATTGCTGGTGGGTGAGCAGTGGATGCCGCGCAACGGACTGGTGCGAGCGGGACGCCTGCCGGAATACCCCGTGGCTCGGGTCGCGCTGAGTTCGACGCGCTATCCCTATCAGGTACGTGCGGCGTTTCCCGGAGGTGCGCGGCTGAGCTACATGGGCGAGCAATATCCGGTGCTGTACCTGCTGCTGGGGCTGCTCGGCGCGCTGGCCGGCGTGGGCAGCCACTGGCTGCTGGCGCGCTCCAGCTCCCCCAGCATCGAGTTGCGTCGTGCGCTGCAGGCCGGAGAATTCATTCCCTATTTCCAGCCGCTGGTGCGCAGCGGTTCGCAGCAGTGGATAGGCGCCGAGGTGCTGATGCGCTGGCAGCACCCGCGCGAGGGGCTGGTGCGCCCGGATCTGTTCATTCCCTTGGCGGAAAGCTCCGGCCTGATCGTGCCGATGACTCGGGAACTGATGCGGCAGACGGCGGAGCTGCTGGCGCCGGTGGCGGATCGACTCGGCGGCGGGTTTCATATCGGCATCAACATCGCAGCCGCTCATTGCCGTAGCCGCGAGCTGGTCGAGGACTGCCGCAACTTTCTCCAAGCCTTCGTACCGGGGCAGGTGGTACTGACCCTGGAGCTGACCGAGCGCGAACTGCTGGAGCCGGATGCCTTCACCGATCAGCTGTTCGCCGACCTGCACGAGATGGGCGTGAAGATCGCACTGGATGACTTCGGCACCGGCCATTCCAGCCTGAGTTACCTGCACAAGCTCAAGGTGGACTACCTGAAGATCGACCAGAGTTTCGTCGCCATGATCGGCAAGGATGCCCTGTCGCTGCACATTCTCGACAGCGTGATCGACCTGTGCGCCAAGCTGCAGCTGGAGGTGATCGCCGAAGGGGTGGAGGACGAGCAGCAGCTGCGCTACCTGGGCAATCGTCGGGTGGACTATCTGCAGGGCTACCTGTTCGGTCGGCCCTTGCCGGCGGCCGAATTCCTCGCCTGCGCGCTGGACGATCCGGCTGCTTCCGTGCAGCTGCCAGGGTAGACTGCCTGGCATGACTCCTCTCACCTCGCTACCCGATCTCAAGCTGCTGCGCATCTTCGCCTGCGTGGTACGCCACCAGGGCTTCGCCGCCGCGCAGCAGGAACTGAACCTGTCCACCTCGGCGATCAGCACCTATATGAGCCAGCTAGAGACGCAACTCGGCCTGGTGCTCTGTCATCGCGGTCGCGGCGGTTTCAGCCTGACCAGCAAGGGCGAGCTGTTCCACCAGGAGACCCTGCGCCTGCTCGGCGAACTGGAGGGGTTCGAACGCTACTCCGCCGCGCTCAAGGGCGAGCTGCGCGGCACCCTCAACCTCGGCGTGCTGGATTCCACGGTGAGCGATCCGGCGCTGCCGTTGGCCGAGGTGATCGGCGCCTACAGCCAGGAGCATCCCGGCGTGCACCTGCACCTGTCGGTGATGAGCCCCTACGAGCTGCAGCTGGCGGTGCTCGACAACCGCCTGGACCTGGCCATAGGCGCCTTCTCCACGCGGATGAACGGCCTGGTCTATCAGCCGCTGTACCGCGAGCAGCACTGGCTGTACTGCAGCGAGCGGCATTCGCTGTACGAGCAGCGGCGCATCCCCGCCGAGGTGATCACCCAGCAGCGCATGGTCGGCCGCGGCTACTGGAGCCAGGCGGAGCTGGCGCGGCACGGCTTCAAACACAGCGCGGCGACGGTGGAGTCGATGGAGGCGCAGCTGATCCTGGTGCTGTCCGGCGCCTATATCGGCTACCTGCCGGAGCATTACGCGCAGCCCTGGGTCGAGCAACAGCGGCTCAAGGTGCTGCTGCCCACCACCTTCGGCTACCAGGCGCCGTTCTCGCTGATCCTGCGCCGCGGCCGCTCGCGCGAGCCGCTGATCCAGACCTTTCGCGACCTGCTCAAGACACAACTGAACCAGACCTGAAACAGGGTCGCCCGATTATCTTCGCCATGCTCAATGGCGGCGCCTGGCGCCGTGATTGCCCTGTGCTAGTACTTAATCACAGTTCTGTAACACCTCCACGACTCGAACAGGGATGCCTCGATGCGCCAGAATCTGCCGGTCACCCAGCGGGAAAGGACCTTTCCCGCCGACGAACGCCTGATCTCCACCACCGACCTCAACAGCAAGATCACCTACTGCAACGATGCCTTCGTCGAGATCAGCGGCTTCACCCGCGAGGAACTGATCGGCCAGCCGCACAACCTGGTGCGTCACCCGGACATGCCGCCGGGGGTGTTCGGCCATATGTGGGACACCATCAAGCAGGGCAAGCCCTGGATGGGCATCGTCAAGAACCGCGCGAAAAACGGCGATTTCTACTGGGTCAGCGCCTATGTCACGCCAATCTACGAGAACGGCCGCATGGCCGGCTACGAGTCGGTGCGCTCGCTGCCGAGCGAGGCGCAGAAGCGCCGTGCCGAGGCGCTCTACGCGCGACTGCGCGCCGGCAAGCCGCCGGTGCCCAAGCTGGAATCCTGGACCTATGACCTGCTGCGCTCCTGGCCGCTGATCCTCGCCGGTCTGGTGATTCTCGGCGCGCACTGGCTGCTCAGCGGGCCCTGGCTGCTGGGCTTTATCCTCGCCGCCCTGTTCGCCCTGGGCTCCTATCAGCTGTACCGCACCCGCCAGCTGATCCGCCGCACCCTGGACGAACACCCCAAGGCCTTCACCAGCGCTCTGGTGGCGCTGACCTACAGCGACAACCGCGGCGCCCAGGCGTTGCTGGACATGGCCATGATCAGCGAGGAGGCGCGTCTGCAGACCGCCTTGACGCGCCTGGAGGATGCCGGGGTCAACGTCAAGAAGCGCGCCGCGCAGTCCGCCGAACTGTCGCGCTCCGGCGCCGCGCTGCTCGACCAGCAGCGCGCCGAGACGGACCAGTCGGCCACCGCCATCAACCAGATGGCGGCGACCATCCAGGAGGTGACGCACAACGTGCAGAGCACCTCGCACGCCGCCGAGGAGGCCGACCGTCTGGCCAAGGAAGGGCGCCAACTGGCGGTCGGCAGCCTGGACTCCATGCGCCACATGGCCCAGGCGGTGACCGATATCGGCCAGGCGGTCAACGAGCTGGCCAACTCCACCCAGTCCATCGGCAGCGTCGCCGACGTGATCACCTCGATCGCCGAGCAGACCAACCTGCTGGCGCTCAACGCCGCCATCGAGGCGGCGCGCGCCGGCGAGCAGGGCAGGGGCTTCGCGGTGGTGGCCGACGAGGTGCGCTCGCTGGCCTCGCGCACCCGCCAGTCCACCGAGCAGATCCACCAGATCATCGCCGACCTGCGCGCCGGCGCCGAACGCGCGGTGGTCACCGCCGGCAAGGGCGAGGACATCTCGCGCGGCAGCATGCAGAGCGTGGAGTCGGTGCGCGATGCGCTGGAAGGCATCAGCGCGGCGGTGACGCGCATCACCGGCATGAGCCAGCAGATGGCGGCGGCGTCCGAGCAGCAGAGCCATGTCGCCGAGGACATCAGCCGGCAGATCACCCGCATTGCCCAGCTCTCCGACCACAGTGCCGGGCAGGCGCACCAGGGCGCGGAAATCAGCCGCGAGCTGGAACAGATGGCCGACTACCTGCACAGCCTGGCGGAGCGTTTCAACCGCTGAAGCGGGATTGGGCGATGCCCTGGGGTGGAAAACCGCGAAGCGCTGTGCACCCCGGGTCCGCTTGCCGGAGTCGGCGTCTGGTAGCCCGGGTGCAACCCGCCGACTCTTCCCCGAATTGCATCCGGGCTACGCGCCTGTGCTGCCTGGCGCCGCGCTTCGTGGCACACTGCGCGGCATGCCTCGTCCGACCTGCCCCCGCTGCCTGCGCCCGCTCGGCCATTGCCTGTGTGCGCTGATCCCCGCACTCGATAGCCGCACCCGCCTGCTGATCCTGCAGCACCCCAGCGAAACCGCGCACGCCCTGAATACTGCGCGGCTGGCCGCCCTGGGCCTGCGCAACGCCGAGCTGCGGGTGGGCGAGACCTTCGAAGAATTGCCGCAGCTCCTGGCGCAACCGGGCTACCGCGCCTGCCTGCTGTTCCCTGGCGAGGAGGCCGTCGAACTGACCGCCCAAACGCAGGGCGAGCTGCCGCTGTTGCTGGTGGTGCCCGACGGTACCTGGCGCAAGGCGCGCAAGCTGCTGCACCTGAATCCGGCGCTGGCGAGCTTGCCGCGGGTCGCCCTGCCGGCCGGGGCGCAATCGCGCTACCGCCTGCGCAAGGCGCCGGCCGAGGGGGCGCTGTCGACCATCGAGGCGATCGCCACGGCGCTGGATGTGCTGGAGGCCCCGTGCAGCTTCGCGGCGCTGCTGCGGCCGTTCGAAGCGCTGATCGAGGGGCAGATCGCGGCGATGGGCGAGGAGACCTTTCGCCGCAATCACGGGCAGGGCGGCCGCAAGCCGTAGGCGCTGCGTGGCGGGAACCCAGCAGGCACTCGCGGCCTGCAGGAGCGGGCTTGCCAGCCATACGTCACCACCCCGGAAATCGCAAGGCATCGCCGGCAAGGACTGGGTGGGCTCTACGGGGCTCCGGGCGTAGCTGTGATCAACGCTCGCGCATGGCCTCGGAGCGGGCCTTGAGCACCGGCTTGAGCAGGTAGGCCAGCACGCTCTTCTCGCCGGTGATGATGTCCACCGTGGCGACCATGCCGGGGATGATCAGCAGCGGATTGTCCTCGCTGCCCAGGTGGCTTTTGTCGGTGCGCACCTGGATCAGGTAGAAGCTGTTGCCTTCCTCGTCGGTGATGGTGTCGGCGCTGATCAGCTCCAGGTTGGCCTTGAGCCCGCCGTAGATGGTGTAGTCGTAGGCGCTGAACTTGACCATGGCCTTCTGCCCGGGATGCAGGAAGGCCACGTCCTGCGGGCGCACCTTGGCCTCGATCAGCAGGCTGTCGTCCAGCGGCACGATCTCCAGCATGTCGTTGCCCGGCTGCACCACGCCGCCGATGGTGTTGACCTTGAGCTGCTTGATCACCCCGCGCACCGGCGACACGACGGTAGTGCGAGTGACCTTGTCCTGGATGGCGACGCTGGTGGCGGTGATCTTCTGCAGTTCGGTGCGCAGCTCGTTGAGCTCCTTGAACGCCTCGGCGCGGAAGCTCAGCTCGGACTCCTCCATCTTGCTCCTGATCTCGCTCATCGCCGCCTCGGCGCGGGGAATGGCCAGGTTGGTCGCCTCCAGCGAGCCGCGCACCTCGACCACGCTGCGGCGCAGACGCAGCACCTCGACCTCGGAAATCGCCCCGGAGGCCACCAGCGGCTGCGACATGTTCAGCTCCTGCTGCAGCAGGCCGAGGCTGGAACGGTACTGCTGGGCCTTGGAGCGGAATTCGGCCAGCTCCTGCTCCTTCTGCCGCAGCTGTTCGCCGAGGGTGCGCTGCTCGCTTTTCAGGCGCTGCTGGCGCGAGTGGTACAGCGCCAGCTGGTCTTCGGCCAGCTGCGGTGCATCGCGGGTGATCTCCTCGGGCAGCTGCGGTTCGCGGCCCTCGGCCTCGGCGCTGAGGCGTTCGAGGCGGGCGATCAGCGCCAGGCGGTCGGCTTCGGTCTCGCCGCGGTTGGAGAGGAAGCGGGTGTCGTCCAGGCGCAGCAGCACGTCGCCCTTGTTCACCACCTGGCCCTCGCGCACGAAGATCTCGCTGACGATGCCGCCTTCGAGGTTCTGGATCACCTGCACCTTGCTCGAGGGAATCGCCTTGCCCTCGCCGGTGGTGACCTCCTCGAGCACCGCGAAATGCGCCCAGAGCAGCGCGGCGAGCAGGCAGGCGCTGACCGCCCAGACGGTGGCGCGGGTCAGCCAGGGCGAATCCTCGAGGATGGCGCCTTCCACCTCGGGCATGAACTCGGTGTCCTGGCGCCGCTGGCGCAGGCTGCCGAAATAGTCGCGCAGGCTGTGTTCCATGCTCGCCTCCTAGCTCGGCGAGGGGCCGACGCGGCCCTTGCGCAGTGCTTCGATCACCGCGTCCTTCGGCCCGTCGGCGACCACGTGGCCGTTGTCCAGCACGGCCAGGCGCTCGACCAGGCTGAGCATCGATGCGCGGTGGGTGATGAGGATCAGGGTCTTGCCCTGCACCCATTTGTGCAGGCGCTGGCGCAGCAGGTCTTCGCTGGTGTTGTCCATGGCGCTGGTGGGTTCGTCGAGCACCAGGATCGGCGGGTCGAGCAGCAGCGCGCGGGCCAGCAGCACGGCCTGGCGCTGGCCGCCGGAGAGCAGCTGGCCGCGTTCGCCCACCGGGCGGTCAAAGCCTTGCGGGTGCTGGCGGGCCAGGTCGATCACCCCGGTCAGTTCGGCCACTTCGAGCATGCGCGCGTCGCTGACGTAGCGTGCGCCGAGGGTCAGGTTGTCGCGCAGGCTGCCGGCCAGCAGCGGCAGGTCGTGGGCGACGTAGCCGATCTGGTGGCGCAGGTCGGCGACGTCGAGCTGGCGCAGGTCGAGGTTGTCCAGCAGGATCTGTCCCTCGTCGGCGCTATAGAAGGCCATGATCAGGCGTGCCAGGGTGCTCTTGCCCGAGCCGCTGCGGCCGATGATGCCGAGGTGTTCGCCGGCGGCCAGGTGCAGGCTGACGTTGCTCAACGCCGGGGCGCTCTGCCCCGGGTAGCGGAAGCTGACCTGGCGGATGTCCAGGGTGCCCTTGAGCTGGGTGCGCTCCAGCGGTCGCTGCTGGTCCTGGCGCTCCTGCGGCAGGGCCATCAGCGCGTCGGTGCTGGTCATGGTCAGGCGCGCCTGCTGGTAACGGGTGATCAGCCCGGCGATCTGCCCCAGCGGGGCGAGGATGCGGCTGCCGAGCATGTAGCAGGCGACCAGGGCGCCGACGCTGAGGTTGCCGGCGATGATCGCGTAGACCCCGGCGACTATGGTGGCCATGCCGGCGAACTGCTGGAGGAACAGGGTGCCGTTGGTGGCCAGCGCCGAGAGGAAGCGTGCGTGGCTGTCCAGGCGGGTGAGGGCGCCGTGGGTCTTTTCCCACTGGTGCTGGCGTTCGCTCTCGGCGCCGCAGGCCTTGAGGGTTTCCAGGCCGCCAAGAGTCTCGATCAGCAACGCCTGACGCTGCGAGGCCAGTTGCAGGCTCTTTTCCACGGTGTCGCGCAGGCGCATCTGGATGACGAAGGCGAACAGTGCGGTGAGCGGGAAGGCCAGCAGCGGGATCAGCACCAGCCAGTCGCCGATCAGCCAGATCACCAGGATCATCAGGAAGGAGAAGGGCAGGTCGATCAGGCTGGTCAGGGTCACCGCGGTGAGGAAGTCGCGCAGGCCCTGGAAGTCGTGGATGCTCTGGGCGAAGCCGCCGACGCTGGCCGGGCGGGCCTTCATCGCCATGCCGGTGATGCGCTCGAACAGGGTGGCCGAGAGCACCACGTCGGTCTTCTTGCCGGCGGTGTCCAGCAGATGTGCGCGCAGCACCTTGAGCAGCAGCTCGAAGCCGGTGCCGATGAGCAGGCCGACGGCCAGCACCCAGAGCGTGGCGGTGGCCTGGTTGGGCACCACGCGGTCATAGGTCTGCATGACGAACAGCGGCACCATCAGGCCCAGCAGGTTGATCAGCAGGCTGGCCAGCAACGCATCGGCGTAGAGCCAGCGCGACAGCTTGAGGGTGTCGCGGAACCAGGCTTCGAGGCGCGGCACCAGCGGCGTGCGTGCCTCCTCCAGCTCGTGTCGCGGGCGGGCGAAGAAGGCCTGGCCGCTGTACTCGGCGGCCAGTTGCTCGCGCCCGACCCACTGTTCGCCGCCATCGGCCTCGCACGGCAGAATCTGCGCCTGGTCGTTCGCCCCCCATTGGCGCAGCACGGCGCTGCGGCCGTCCTTGAGCAGCAACAGCACCGGCAGGTTGAGTGCGGAGATGCTGGCCAGGTCGCGAAACAGCAGGCGCCCCTGCAGCCCGGCACGCGCGGCGGCGCGCGGCAGCAGGTCGGCGGTCAGGCGCTGCTCGGGCAGCGGCAGGCCGGCGCTCAGGCTGCCGCGACTGACCGAGCAGCCGTGCAGCCGGCAGAGGATCAACAGGCCGTCGAGCAGCGGATCGTCGTGGCTGAGCCGCGGATCGCTGGCAGGCCCTGGCCGTTCCATGGTGGTCAAGTTCTACTACTCCTGCGCCGGGACTACTTCATTTCCGGCAGGCGCGCCTCGCTCTTCACCTCGGTGAGGGCTACAGCTTCTGCCGGGACTACGACCTGTTGCTGACGCAGCAGATCACCCATTGCGGCAATCACCCGATACATCGAGAACTCCTCGCCGAAGCGCACCTCGCTGTAGCGGCGGTTGGCGGTGAACAGTTCGTTCTCGCTGTCGAGCAGGTCGAGCAGGGTGCGTTGGCCCAGGCTGAACTGCTGTTGGTAGGCCTCGCGCACCCGCGCCGTGTAGTCCGCGTAGTCGCGGGCCTTGGGCGTTTGCAGGCGGGCGTTTTCCATGGCGTTCCAGGCCAGCGAGAGGTTCTCGTTGAGCACCCGCAAGGCGTTGTTGCGGATGTCCATGGACTCGTTGATCTGGTGCGCGGCCGATTGCAGGCGGGCCTTGTCGCGCATGCCGTTGAATAGGTTGTAGTTCATCACCACGGCGGCGCGCCAGGTGTTGTAGTGTCCTTCGTCGCCTTGCACGTTGTCGTCGGCGGTGGTCGCCAGCTCCAGGTCCAGACGCGGGTAGAAGGGCGCCTTGGCCACTTCATACTGCTTCTCGGCGGCGTTCACGTCGGCTTGCGCCGACTTCAGGAAGGGGTTGTTGTCCATCACCGTCTGCCGTGCGGCCAGCAGGTCGGCCGGCATGTTGCCGCGGATGGTGGCGGGCGATTCGAGCTGATCGGGCAGGCGGCCGACGGCGCTGAAAAAGTTGGCTTCGGCGTCGGCCAGGTTGACCTGCTCGGTGTAGAGGTTGTTCTGCGCCAGGGCCAGACGGGCCTCGGACTGATCGAGGTCGGCGGTGCTGCCGACGCCCTGCTGGCTGCGCAGGCCGATCTGGTCGTGGATGCGCTGGTGGGCCTGCAGGTTGTTGCGGGCCAGTTCGACCATCTCGCGGCGCATCAGCACATCCAGGTACACCTCCACCGTGCGCAGGGCCAGGCTCTCGGACGTGCCGAGCAGGCGATAGGCGCGGGAGTTGACCACCGCCTCGGTACGGGCCACCTCGTTGGGCGTGTTGAAACCGTCGAACAGCATCTGCCGCAGGCGCAGCTCGGCATCGCGGTAATTCAGGGTTTCCTTGTTGTGATCGCCCAGCGCGCGGGTGCTGGGGCTGTCGGTCTGTTCGCGGCCGTAGCCGACCAGCAGGTCGACGGTCGGCAGATAGCCGCCCTTGGCGAACTTCACATCCTCATCCGACGAAAGGCGACTGTTGGCAGCCGCATGAATTTCCGGGTGGTTGTCCAGGGTGCTCTGGATCGCTTCCGACAGATTCATGGCTTGCGCCTGGCTGCAGGCAACCGCCAATAGCATGGCGCTCCATAGGGGGTTGAGTGTGCGCATTGGCGTATCTCCTTAAGAATGTTCTTATCCTGTCGCCAGAAAAATGGCTTTTTTGCCTGATAAACCGTTTCAGGCTTGTAACATCACAGCTAAGAACAACTTTTGGAGAAGCTAAGAAGAATTTTTCACAAGCCTTATGCGGAAAAAGTCTTATGTTCTCTGTGAAAAGCAGCACATTGTTTGACCCTAGAAGCTGCGTATTTCGTGCCTTTCTATGGCTTGCGTGGCTAAAACAGACGGTCAAGCACCGACAGGGCGGGGATTCATCTGATGGAGTAGTTCGACGCGGGCTGTAGTGACATTTTTTTGTCAGTAGCGTTTTAGGGTTTTTGCGCCGTTCCATTTCAGTCAGCTGATTTGATCTCACCTCACGCTCGAAAAGGTGTCCTGGCCCCTTTGGCAATACGTGTCGACGGTGGTCGGCAGCTGTAGTGAGGATGGAATCATGGCTACTCTAATTGGTGTCGTCAGTCAGGTTGTCGGCGAGGTTTTTGCGGTAGCGAGCGATGGATCGCGCCGGCCACTCAGTGAAGGCGATCGGGTCTATGCGGGCGAGCAGCTCCTGACCGGCACCTCTGGCGCCATCGCGGTAGCCCTGAGCAACGGTCAGCAACTGACCCTGGGGCGCGACAGTAGTTTGACGCTCGACGAGCAGATGCTCGCCTCCAGTCCTACCTCGCAGGCTCCCACGGCCGATGCAGCGCCTCCCGTTCCCAGCGACAGCGACCTGACCGACGTCGAGCAACTGCAGGCGGCGATCGAGGCCGGCGTCGACCCGACCCTCGAAGGCGAAGCCACCGCCGCCGGCCCAGGTGCGGGTGGCGGTGCAGGCGGCGCCGGTGGCGGTCACTCCTTCGTGCTGCTCAGTGAAGTCGGCGGCGCGCTCGACCCGGTAATAGGTTTCCCCACCGAAGGGCTCAGCACCGGCCCCGAATTCCCCGATGGCGAACCGATCGTCGATCCGGATATCGCGCCTCAACTGGTCGAGGGGCTGCCCGTGGCCGGTGAGGCCAGCAATGCGGTGGACGAGGAGGGGCTACCGGGTGGGATTGCCGGTGGCCCGAACGATCTGGCCGGCGAAGACACGGTGGTCACCGGTACCCTGGGCTACAGCTTCGGCCCCAATGGCATCGGCAGCTTCGCCTGGAGCAGCGAAGGGCTGGCGGCGCTGGGGATCAGCTCGCAGGGTGTTTCGCTGACTTACAGCGTCAGCGCCGATGGCCTGACCCTCAGCGCCTTTGCCGGTGAAACCCTGGTATTCACCCTGCAGCTCACCGACCTGGCGGCCGGCACCTACCAGTTCAGCCTGTTCGCTCCGCTCGACCATGCCGCATCGGAACCCGGCGGCAGCGACGAGAACGACCTGTTCTTTCTGTTCGGCTACAGCATCACCGACGGTGCCGGCAACACGGCGGTGGGCAGCCTGACGCTGGGCGTCGACGACGACACCCCGGAACTGCAGGGCGTACCGGGCGAACGCCCGAGCGTTGGCGGCCTGGTGCACGAAGACGCGCTGAGCAACGGCAACCCGGAAGGTGGCGGCCAGACCCTTACGCTCAGCGGTGGGCCCGGCGCTCTGGATGCGCTGGTCAATTTCGGTGCCGATGGCCGCGGCAGTTTCTCCCTCAACGGCAGCGCCGAAGCGCTCGACAGCCTGATCGCCCTGGGCCTGACCTCGGGCGGCGTGGCGCTGACCTATTCGGTTTCCGTCGACGGCACGACTCTGGTTGCCACGGCGGGCGGTAATCCGGTTTTCACCCTGGTAGTGAACCCGGACGGCAGCTACCTGTTCACCCTGCAGGGGCCGCTGGATCATCCGGAGGCCGACGGCGTCGACTCGGAAACCCTGGGTGACAACAGCCTGGCGCTGGATTTCTCCGGAATTCTGCAAGCGACCGATTTTGATGGCGACGCCGTGGCGGGTGGTTTCGACGCCGGCAGCTTCGTCATCGACGTCGAAGACGACGTCCCGGTACTGGTCGGCGCCCCGGGCGAACGGCCCACTGTGGGCGGCCTGGTGCATGAGGATGCGCTGAGCAACGGCAACTCCGAAGGCGGCGACCAGACCCTGACGCTCAGCGGCGATGCCGGGGCACTGGACGCCCTGGTCAACTTCGGCGCCGACGGCCGTGGCGGCTTCCAGCTGAGCACCGCCCCAGGTGCGCTGATCGGTCTGCAGGACCTGGGCTTGACCTCGGGCGGCGTCGAGCTGTTCTACGCCGTCTCGGCCGACGGCAGTACCCTGACCGCCACCGCCGGCGAGGGCGGCGCACCGGTGTTCACCCTGGTAGTGAATCCAGACGGCAGCTACCTGTTCACCCTGCAGGGCCCGCTGGATCATCCGGAGGCCGACGGCGTCGATTCGGAAACCCTGGGCGATAACAGCCTGGCGCTGGACTTCTCCGGCCTGATGGTGGCCACCGATGGCGACGGCGACCCGCTGGCTGACGGTTTCGACGCTGGCAGCTTCGTCATCGATATCGAGGACGACGTACCGACCCTCAAGGAGCCTAACTCGCAGCAACCGGCGGTGGACGGCACCGTTCATGAGGACCTGCTGAGCAATCCGCATACCGGCAATGCCGAAGGCGGCAGCCAGACACTGAGCGTCAGCACCGCGGGCGGTGCGGGCAGCCTGGCCGCTTTGGTGGCCTTCGGCGCCGACGGCCCGGGCAGTTTCGGTCTGGTGGACGAGGCGACGGCCGAGGCGCTGCTGGGCGTTGGTGGTCAAGGCCTGACCTCGGGTGGCGAGCCGCTGGAGTATGACGTGACCGAGGCCTACGACCCCGACGGCAACCTGCTCAGCACCACGCTGACGGCGACCGCGGCCGGCGGCTACCCGGTGTTCACCCTGGTGGTGCA
>MTEW01000679.1_pt6 | contig 35226 bp, 26 predicted proteins | sample 1042681 | NCBI WGS metagenome assembly MTEW01 (sample SAMN06185811, study PRJNA358809) | soil metagenome | isolation source: soil biostimulated with citrate as carbon source | place: India | collected 2015-05-23
CGAGGCGGCGCGCCACGTAGAGATCGATCAGATGGCGGGCAATGGACCGCGACGCCGGCAACGGCGGCAGCTCATCGACGCGAAACCAGCGCGCATCCTCGATCTCGTCTTCCTGCATGACGATTTCGCCACCGGCATATTCGGCGTGGAAGCCGAGCATCAGCGAATGCGGGAACGGCCAGCCCTGGCTGCCGATGTAGTGCAGGTTCTTCACCTCGACGCCGACTTCCTCGCGCACCTCGCGCGCCACGCAATGCTCCACCGATTCGCCCGGCTCGACGAAGCCGGCCAGGGTGCTGTAGACGCCCGTGACGAAGCGCGGCGAACGGGCCAGCAGGATCTCGTCCCCACGCGTGACCAGCACGATCATGCTCGGCGAGATGCGCGGATAGTGTTGCGACTCGCAGCTGTCGCAACGCATCGCTCGCTCTCCCGGCAACTGGCGCGTCGGCGCACCGCAGCTGCCACAGAAGCGATGCTCGGCGTACCAGGTGCCGATCTGCGCGGCGTACGCCAGCATGCGGAAAGTCTCCGCCTCGCCCTGCAGCATGAACTGACGTAGGCTTTGCCAGCTGCAACCATCCAGCATGGACGACGGTTTCACCTGCAGAAGATAGATGGCGTCCTCACCGAAATAGCCGATGCCCTGCTCACCGACGATCTGCAGGTCCTGGCGCTTGATCCAGTCGCGAGGAAACAATACGCCGTTGCTGTCGGCCAGAAAATGCTGCTGGTGGTAGAGCAACGCCCAGCCGCCCGGCTGGGCCGGGTCGAGAAAGGCGTTGCGCCAGGTCATCAGGCCGCCACCGGCATGCCCAGCGCCTTGACGCTCTCTTCAGCCAGATCGAGCACGCTGGGACGGGTCTCGGGCCGCATCACGGCACCGGCTTCCAGGTAGTACTCCAGACTGCTGAGCGCATCGGCAAGGGTTTCCAGCATCTGCTCCGACGGCATCTGCCCGGACTCGAGCATGCGCGTCTGGATATAGTCGGCGCAGGCGCCGACCAGCATGGCTGCCCGGCGCTGCTCGAGGAACCACAGCCCGCCACGCACCGCCTGCAGGCTGAACGGCACGTTTGCCAGGTGCATCTTGTCGCCCCCCGCCTCCAGGTATGCGGTGATGGCGCGCTTGGCCAGCGCCAGACCGGCCTGGGCCTCGTCGACCACGACGATGCGCGCCTCGTTGAGCTGGTGATTGGCGAAGGAGTCGGCCTCGTTGCCCGGCTCGACCGGCGCCGGCCGAGTATCGCGCCCCTCGCCTCGCTCGAGGCTCGCCACCATGCCTTCGACATACAGCACGGCATCGGCCAGCTTGTGCAACTGCTCCGGCTGCGGGGCCGTATTGTCGTTCCAGGCCGCCACCAGCGGCAGCTGCGCACTCAGCGAGTTGCCCGCGGAGTTGAGGCCGACCATGCCCAGGGTCTTGGCCAGCTTGCCCAGCAGCGCATGCAGAGTACCCAGGGTTTCGCCCTGCAGGGTGCCACGCTCGAGCAGATCGAGCATATCCTTGACGCTGGCCAGCTCTTCGCGAATCGCCGTGGACAGCGAACGCATCACCGCCTGCCCCGGCCCCGCCAGGCGCTGGTATTCCTCTTCCAGCAGATGATCGGTGAACGGCAGCGGCGTCAGCCCGAAGACTTCGCGCATGGCGCTGGCGAGCGGACCGTGGCTGTCGGCCAGCGCGACCAGATACAGCAGCTCCTTGAGCAGGCTGCGCGGCGCTTCGTACTGCGGATTGCTCAGCATCAGCTTGAGCTCGCGATCCAGGCGCGAGAACAGCTGCTTGCGCCCCTTGCGCGGCAGCAGCTGACCATCGCACTGCGCCTCGATGGCAGCGGCGCCGATCCAGCACATGCGCCCGCGTGCCTCGTTGGCGAACAGGCTGTCCAGACGCGCCATGGCGCGCACCATGAGCTTGAGGCTGGCCTGTGGATTCTGCTCGCGGATGAAGCCGAGCAACCCCACCTGATACATGTGGCGCAGGCGCTTGCCTTCGCTGAGCTTGGCCGCGCCATCCAGCGGCTGGGTAGCGCTGTGCGGCCGCGCATGATCGAGGCGCACGCTGAAGAAGAAGCTTTCCGGCAAAGGCTGCTGGGCGCCGGCCATGCGCAGGTCATTGATTGCCGGCAGCAGCAGCTCGGGCATCTCCTGGCGATGGGCGTCGACGTTCTCCAGATAGCGGCGCAGCACGTGCAGCGCGTTGCTCAGCGCGGCCAACTGCACGTCGCGCTCCTCGCCGGCGCCGGCGGGGATATCGGTAGCCTGATCCAGCACCTCCTGCGCCAGCAACTCGGCGCCGGCCAGCTCGATCAGATTGAGGGTGCCGCGCACCTGCTGCAGGCTTTCCACTGCCTGTTGCAGCAGGCTGCCGTTGTGACGTTCGGCGATGAAGTGCTCGAGGCTCTGCTCGGCCTCTTCCATGGTGACGAACAGTTCGTCGCGCACCAGGTTCAGGGATGTGGCTCCACTCACCATGCTCTAGGCACCTCGAGACTCGCAGCGGACAACAGTGGATACGGCATCAGTCGGCGAACTCCGGTTTCTGCTTGGTCATGTGCGCCGTCATGGCCAGACGCAGGTCTTCCGACTGCAGCATGGCAGCGTTCCAGGTGGCGATGTACTCCAGGCCATCGTCGACCCGGTGATCACGCATGTAGCGAATCATTTCCTTGGTACCGCGAATCGCCACCGGCGACTTGGCGGCAATGTCCGCGGCGATTGCCATGACCCCGGCCAGCAGGGCTTCCTGGCTCTCGTAGGTGCGATTGACCAAACCAATACGCGCCGCCTCGGCGCCGTCGATGCTGCGCCCGGTGAAGGCCAGCTCGCGCATCATGCCGTCACCGATGATACGCGGCAGGCGCTGCAGGGTACCGACATCGGCCGCCATGCCCATGTCGATCTCCTTGATGGAGAACTGTGCATCGACCGTGGCGTAACGCATGTCGCAGGCGCTGATCAGGTCGATGGCGCCACCCAGGCAGTAGCCCTGAATCGCGGCCAGCACCGGCTTGCGGCACTGGTCGACGGCATTGAAGGAAGCCTGCAGTTCGAGGATCTTGCGGCGCAGGGCATCGGCATTGCGACCGACATCCTTGCCCAGCTGGGAACCAACCGAGGCCAGCAGCATCAGATCGATACCGGAGGAAAAGTGCTTGCCCGCACCGGACAGCACCACCACCCGCACCGCATCGGTGGCATCGACCCAGCGGAAGATCTCGATGATCTCGCGCCAGAAGTCGGCATTCATCGCATTGACCTTGTCCGGGCGGTTGATCTGCACATGGGCGATCTTGTCCGCCAACTCGACGCGGAAGGCTTGATAGTCGGACATGGCAGTCATCCTCAGCCGTGGCTCGGCAGCACAGTAACGATTTTGTGATTAATAACCGAGCAACTATAACAAGCACGCGATAAAAGTCGATGCTTGCCACTGTGACGCAGGGCACGCCCCGGACGTTAACAAGCGCTTTGAGTATCACGGATAAGGGCTTGATCTGCCGAGGGTCTTGCCCCCGGCAGTCACCTCGGGCACGTCACTCCACGAGACAATCGACGCAATACTGCCCCGCCTCGGTCTGCAGGCCGTGCACGTCGATGTCGAAGCCCGGGAAGGCCTGATCGAAGGTCCGCGCGAAGGCCAGGTAGTCGAGTATCGAGCGGGTCGCTGCGGTGAAGCGCTCACCCGGCATGATCAGCGGAATGCCCGGCGGATAAGGCACCAGCATCACGGCAGCGATGCGCCCCTGCAGTTGATCGATCGGCACCGCCTCGACCTCGCCGCGCACCAGGCGGTCGTAGGCCTCGGCCGGCTTGATCGCCACTTCCGGCAAAGCCGTGTACATGCTCTTCAACGCCTTGGCCGTGGCGTTGTCGCGGTAGCAGCCATGCAGCGCATCGCACAGATCGCGCAGCCCCATGCCCTGATAGCAGCCGCCACCTGCATGAGCGATGGAGGGCAGCACGTCCACCAGCGGCAGATTGGCGTCGTAGCTGCGCTTGAACTCCAGCAGTTCGGTCAGCAGCGTGCTCCACTTGCCCTTGGTGATGCCCATGGAAAACAGCACCAGGAAGGAATACAGACCGGTCTTTTCCACGACCAGGCCGCGCTCCCAGAGGAACTTGCTGACCACCGCCGCCGGGATCCCGCGCTCCTCCAGTTTGCCGGCCGCGTTGAGACCGGGCATCACCAACGTCACCTTGATCGGGTCGAGCAGCACGTAGTCATTGGCCACCTCGCCGAAACCGTGCCAGTCGGCGTCCGGCTGCAGCACCCAGTCGGCAGTCGACAGGCTGTCGGCGCCATCGGCTTCGCCCGGCTGCCAGATGCTGAACCACCAGTCCTCGGCATCGAGGTTGCGTCGCACGTTGGCCAGGGCACGACGGAAGCTCAGGGCCTCGTCGAAGGTTTCCTGGATCAGCGAACGCCCGGCCGGGCCTTCCATCATCGCCGAGGCCACATCCAGCGAGGCGATGATGCCGTACTGCGGCGACGTGGAGATGTGCATCATGAAGGCTTCGTTGAAGCGGTCACGGTCCAATTGGCGCTGCCCGCCATCCTGCACATGGATCATCGAGGCCTGACTGAACGCGGCCAGCAGCTTGTGCGTGGAATGGGTGGTGAACACCAGCGGCGAGCGCTCGTCGCACTGGGTACCCATGCCGTAGCGGCCGGCATAGAACTCATGGAACGCGGCGTAGGCGTACCAGGCCTCGTCGAAGTGCAGCACCTCGACCGAATCACCCAGCGCCTGCTTGACCATCTCGGCGTTGTAGCAAAGCCCGTCGTAGGTGGAGTTGGTCACCACCGCCAGCTTGACCTTGGGCGCGCGACCACGTGCCAGCGGGCTGGCGTCGATCTTGGCCTGGATCGATTCACGGCTGAACTCCGACAGCGGAATCGGCCCGATGATGCCCAGCTCGTTGCGCTCGGGGCACAGGTACAGCGGGATCGCGCCGGTCATGATGATCGAATGCAGGATCGACTTGTGGCAGTTGCGGTCCACCAGTACCAGATCGTCACGCCCGACCATCGAATGCCAGACGATCTTGTTCGCCGTGGACGTGCCGTTGATCACGAAGAAGGTGTGGTCGGCGCCGAAGTTGCGCGCGGCGCGCGCCTCGGCTTCGGCCAGCGGGCCGGTGTGATCGAGCAGCGAACCCAGCTCCGGCACCGACACCGACAGATCCGAACGCAGGGTGTTTTCCCCGAAGAACTGGTGAAACGCCTGGCCTACCGGGCTCTTGCGGTAAGCCACGCCGCCGCCGTGACCGGGCGTGTGCCAGGAATAGTTGGATTGTGCGGTGTGCTGCACCAGCGCCTTGAAGAACGGCGGCAGCAGGCCGTCGAGGTAGTTGTGCGCCGCCCGCGCCACCTGACGGGCCAGGAAGGAAACGGTGTCTTCGTAGAGGTAGAGGATGCCGCGCAGGTGATTGAGATCGGCCATGGCCTCGGCCGGCGCATTCTCGATGGTGACCTGCTCACCGAGGGCGAAGATCGGCAATTGCGGAGCACGCACCCGCGCCACGCGGATCAGCTCGACCATGTCCTGCAGCAGACGATTGTTCTCCCCCGCGCCCTCGGCGGCCACCAGGATGCAGGCCAGACCGTGGTGGGTGGAGGCGACGATGCGGCCCTCGGCTGCGCTGGCGGTGGGGAGAATGCTGAAACCGTCCTGTTCCAGCTCGCGCGCAATGGCGCGCACGCGATCGCCGGCCACCGTGTCGGCCTTGATGTCGCGGTGAACGATGAGGACGGGGAATTTTAGATCTTTATACATTGTGACGTCCTGAAGGCTGGCAGGCCCTCGCCTGCCCATCGCCTCAGGTTAGAGGCTCCCCCTGATCGGCGGAACCCCCTGTGCATCACGCTATAAGAAAAGGTCGCAATTGCGCTGCTCGGCTATTCCGGCGCCTTTTCCAGCTGCGCCCACAATGACGGCCCACCGGCGGATTTCTCGATGGCAGCCAGGCGCGCCAGGTGCGCCGCGAGTTCATCCTCGCTGGCGCGAATGACGCGGGTGCGCGGACGCGTGACATCCAGACGACGAATCGGCGATGCCTGCTGACGGCCACTGCCATCGCTATCGGCGCCCTCACCGGCCAGCGACAGATGGGTCTGGCCACCGGTCATCGCCAGGTAGACGTCGGCGAGGATCTCCGAGTCGAGCAGTGCGCCGTGCAGTTCGCGGTTGGAGTTGTCGACGCCATAGCGCTTGCACAGCGCATCGAGGCTGTTGCGCTGCCCCGGATGGCGTTCGCGCGCCATCATCAGGGTATCGAGCACCGAGCAGTAGTCGCTGACATCGGCACGCTCGCTCTGTCCCAGCAGGGCGAACTCGTTGTTGATGAAGCCGACGTCGAACGCTGCGTTATGGATGATCAGCTGGGCGCCCTTGATGAATTCGTAGAACTCATCGGCCACATCCCTGAATCGCGGCTTGTCGGCGACGTACTCGTTAGTAATGCCGTGAACCGCGATGGCGCCTTCGTCGATCTCGCGATCGGGGTTCAGGTAGACATGGAAGTGGCGTCCGGTCAGGCGCCGCCCCAGCAGTTCGACACAACCGATCTCGATGATGCGGTGCCCGTCGGTGACCGGCATGCCGGTGGTTTCGGTATCCAGCACCACATAGCGGTTGACGGTGTTATCGGTTGTCACGCCTTGCCCCTCTCATCTATCTGCTTGCCACATTTCGAGCGCGGCATCTTAACCCAGGTGGAGCCCTACGGCTCAGCGCGCCGAGCGCACCTCGTCGACGCCACGGTTGGCCAGCTGATCGGCGCGCTCGTTGCCCGGATGGCCGGTATGCCCACGCACCCACTGCCAACTGACCTGATGACGGTTGACCTCTTCATCCAGCTTCTGCCAGAGGTCGGCATTCTTCACCGGTTCTTTCGAGGCGGTCTTCCAGCCGCGCTTCTTCCAGTTCGGCAGCCATTCCTGGATGCCCTTCATCACATATTGCGAATCGGTCACCAGCTTGACCGAGCAGGGCCGGGTCAGGGCGATCAGGCCGGCGATCGCCGCCATCAGCTCCATGCGGTTGTTGGTGGTGCTGGGGTCCCCGCCCCACAACTCCTTTTCCACGCCCTTGTAGACCAGCAACGCCCCCCAGCCTCCGGGGCCGGGATTGCCCTTGCAGGCGCCGTCGGTGTAGATCACCACTTCATCGGTTTCAGACATTCACAGGCTCTGTACGGAATTGACCAGTCGGGGGAGCCTTTCAGGTATCGATGTCGCGGCGGCTGATCTTAGCCACCGGCAATGGCAACAACTTGCCCATCGGCTCACGACGCGATTGCCGCAGCGGCCGTAAACCGACCACCAGCTTGCGCGCTACCAGCAGGTAAAAGCCGGCCCCCGGCAGTTGCCAGGCCTCCCCCCAACGTTCCAGTCGCCGCAGGCGCATTTGCCAGGCGAGCGACGCAAGCGGCGGACGATAGCACCCGAACCGCCGTTTCTCCAACGCAAAGCCCAGCAGCGTCAGCCAGTCACCCACTCGACTGGGGGAGATGCAGCGCGCCTGCCTGAGCCCGTCCTGCGCGAACAGACGCCGCGCGCCCCAGCCGCTCCAGGGATGAATGCCCAGAATCAGCAGATGCCCGCCCGGCCGCACGCTGCGCGCCGCTTCGCGCAGCAAGCCGTGTGGTGACAGACAGAAGTCCAGACCATGCTGCAGCACCACCACATCGGCCGCGTGCTCGCCCAGCGGCCAGGACTGCTCCTCGCAGACGATCTGCACGCCGGGCATCGGCGCACCCAGGCGCACGTTGTGCTGAATCTGCCCGGCCTTGGGCGGGGCTTCGGCGCCCGGCCCGTAGCTCACCAGATAGCCGCCGAAGAAACGCGCCAGTTCCTCCTCCAGCAGGCGCCGCTCCTCCTCCAGCAACAGCTGGCCGAGCGGCCCGGCAAGCCAGTCGCGCGCCTCGCCGATGAGCTTGAGCCACTCGGGGTCGGCCTGGGCGAATGCCTGATCAGTCATCGCTGCCTCCGCATGACAGGTTCTGCATGTCCTGTCTAAGATGCACCTTTATCACCAGCTTAGCGACCCACAATGATTCAGATCGACGCGCTGCCCGCCTTCAACGACAACTACATCTGGTTGCTGCAGGACCCGACCAGCCGCCGCTGCGCGGTGGTCGACCCGGGTGATGCGGCGCCGGTACTGGCCTGGCTGGAGGCTCATGACGACTGGACGCTGAGCGACATCCTGATCACTCACCATCACTTCGACCATGTGGGTGGCGTCGAACAGCTGAAGAAGGCCACGGGCGCACGCGTCGCCGGCCCGGCGGCGGAGAAGATCCCGGCGCGTGACGTGGATCTGGGCGACAACGACCTGATCGAGGTGCTCGGCCTGCGTTTCCAGGTCATGGCCGTGCCTGGTCATACCCTCGGTCATATCGCCTATTACCACGCCGAGCAGAATCTGCTGCTCTGTGGCGATACCCTGTTCGCGGGCGGCTGTGGTCGCCTGTTCGAGGGCACGCCGCAACAGATGCACCAGTCGCTGAGCCGTCTGGCCACCCTGCCTGGTGCAACACGGGTCTACTGCACCCATGAATACACCCTGAGCAACCTGCGCTTCGCCCATGCCGTCGAGCCGCACAACCCGGACGTCAGCGCGCGACTGGCCGAGGTGAGCCGCTGGCGCGACGAAGGCCGCATCAGCCTGCCCTCGAGCATCGAGCTGGAGCTGGCCACCAATCCCTTTCTGCGCACCGGCGAGCCCGGCGTGATCGAGGCCGCCAAACGAAACGACGAGCGGTCCTCGAGCGAACCAAGCGCCGTGTTCGCCAGCCTGCGCGCCTGGAAGGACCGCTTCTGAGGGCCCGCAAGGCAGACAGAGAATTGCCGGGCGCCATTGTCCCCGCCACTCGCAATGCCCCATCTGGGTGACCGACGGGATGCCGGTCACAAATGGCTGGCGAAAACTTGACCACCCCCGCTTCGGTTCCTAGAATCGCCCGATCTTTTCGCCGGGAAAACACCTCACCCAATGCCTTCATCATCACGCAAGCCATTGAATACAAAGGCATTGGTGCGAAGCGCTCGAGCGCTAGCGGTGATGTGCAGCATGATCCTGGCCGGCTGTCAGAGCCTGCCCAGCGATACCCCGGACCGCTCGGCTGACACCTCCCGAGCCGTGGGCCTGGAGCGCGAGCCGGAGTGGCTCAACAACCAGGTCAAACCGCGCGAGTACACCGATATCTGGGAACGCATGCGCGACGGCTTCAAGCTTCAGGACGAGATCGGCATCAACCCCCGCATCGAACGCCTGCGCCTCTGGTACGCCAGCAACCCGCGGCATGTCGACACCGTCAGCGAGCGCAGCGCTCCCTACATCCATTACATCGTCGAGCGCCTGGCCGAACGCGACATGCCGATGGAGCTGGCCCTGCTGCCGGTGATCGAGAGCGCCTACGACCCGCAGGCCTACTCTTCCGCCCATGCCGTCGGCCTCTGGCAATTCATTCCCTCCACCGGTCGTCACTACAACCTGCGCCAGACCAACTGGTACGACGGCCGGCGCGACGTCACCGCCTCGACCCAGGCCGCCCTCAACTACCTGAGCCGCCTGCACGAGATGTTCAACGGCGACTGGCTGCTCGCCCTGGCCGCCTACAATGCCGGCGAAGGCCGCATCAGCCGGGCCATCGAACGCAACGAAAAGCTCGGCCTGCCCAGCGACTACTGGAACCTGTCGCTGCCCAAGGAAACCGAGGACTACGTGCCCAAACTCCTGGCCCTGTCGCAGGTCATCCTGACGCCCGAGGCCTATGGCGTGACGCTGTCGCCGATTGCCAACGAGCCCTACTTCGAGCAGGTCGCGATCAAGCAGCACATGGACCTCTCCCGAGTCGCCAAACTGGCCGACCTGGATGAGCAGGAACTGCTGCAGCTGAACCCCGCCTACAAACGCGGCATCACGCTCGACGGCCCGCAGCACCTCCTGGTACCGACCGAAAAGGCCGAACTGCTCAGCGCCAACCTGGCATTGATGAAGCCTCAGGAGTTGGTCGACTGGCAGAGCTACACCGTACGTTCCGGCGACAGCCTGCACGGCATCGCCAACCGTCATCACCTGAGCGTGAGCATGCTCAAGGACGTCAATCGTCTGAGCGGCAACAATCTGCGCATCGGCCAGGTGCTGACCATTCCCGGCAAGCCCGGCGTGCAGCCGAGCGAGCCGCTGTATCAGCAGCGCAGCGTGGCTCAGGCTCCGGCGGCGCGCACCTATCAGGTGAAGAACGGCGACAACCTGTGGCAGATCGCCCGCGCCAACCAGGTCGCCGTGCACGACCTGCAGCGCTGGAACAAACTGCAAGGCAACCAGCTGAAAGTTGGCCAGGTGCTCAACCTGACGGAACCGGGCGCAGGCGCCACACAGGTCGCCAGCGCCAAGCCAGCCAGCGGTGCGCGCGACAAGGCCACTTACTACCGGGTTCAGCAAGGCGATTCGCTGTACGTCATCGCCAAGCGTTTCAAGATCGACCTCAAGCGATTGCAGGCCTGGAATCCCCGCAGCAGCACGTTGCGCCCCGGGCAGACAGTGACGCTCTTCCTGCCCTGATCAACGCTTGCTGATCGCCTCCAGGCAGCGCCCGGTCAACTGGGTAAAGCGCTGGAAGGCCACGAACTGTTCGTGGCGCAGCGCCCTGCCGGATAACCTGCTGTCGGCATAGAGCACCCCGATCTCTCGCGTTCCCGCGATGATCGGCGCGATGAAGAACATTCCCGCGCCCAGGCTGCGGCGGATCGGCTGAGTGACCAGCTCGGCCAGGTTGTAGCTGGCCGGCACCCCCATCCAGATCGGCTCGCGGTGGCGCAGTGCATAGCTGAAGATATGCGGCTGCTCGACCTGCTCGGCAGGCAAAATGAAGTCCTGCAGCCACTGCTCGGTCTTGTCGCCTATCACGCGCTTGGCGCGAAAACAGCTCTGCCCATCCGCCAGCACCGCCAGCATCACCCGTTCCAGACCGGCGCCGCGGTGCAGCCCCTTGAGCAGGGTATCGAGAATCAGGCCGACATCGGCGCGCTTGCTCACCATCAGGCCCAGGTCCTGCAGCGCCTGCTGCATGACCAGCAGGTCCGGCTGCAACAGGCGCGCCTTGCGCTCTTCCTGCTGCAGGCGAATCTGCTCGGGGTCGGTATTGGGAATGAGCCGACACAGCTTGCTGGCACCAAAGGTGGAGGCCACCTTGACCGCCTCGTCGGCACTGGCCAGCACCTGCTGCAGCGCCTCCTCCGGACTGAGGTCGACGAATGCGGCCATCTTCGCCAGCACGGCTTCCATCTCTGGCGAATCCCAACCCTGCAGGGCCGCCTCGCTGATACGCACCCCCAGTTGCACCGCATAGGCCGCCGGGTCGTGCTGGTTGGCGCCGGCATGGGCCAGACTGACGGTCTCGCCCAGGTTCCAGCTTTTCACGAGACCCTGGGTCAGTTGCCGGAAGCTGGTGCCCAGCACCTCGCGCACCGCCTCCTCGGTTTCGACCCCCGGTTGCGCCAGGGCCGCGGCCAGTTCGTCGGCCTGCTCACCGCCACAGCCCCAGAAGGCCAACTCGCCGAGATGATGCAGCAAGGCGGCGATGAACACTTCCTCGGCATGCTTGGAGAGTACGTAACCGGCGATGTTGCGTGCCTGTACGGCGGCGTGGAAGGAACGCGCGAGCAGCTCCTGCAACTGCTCGCGGGGCGCGCGGGTGAGCAGGCCGTCGATCAGGCTCACAGACAGCCCGATGAGTCGCACATTGTCGAAGCCGATCAGCACGATGGCCCGCGAAATGGTCTTGATGGTTTCCTGGGAGGGGTTGTAATAGACGCTGTTGCCGACTCGCAGCACCTTGCTGGTCAGCGCCGCGTCACGCAGCAGCACGTCGGCCAGCTGCTGCACCGAGGCCGAATCCTGCTGGGCCAGGCGCTGCAGATCCTGCACCACGGCGGCCAGCGCGGGTAGTTCGGCTTGGTTCAGGCGATCGATCCATGACTGCAAACCATGGCTGCGTTCCGACAAATTCGTACCCTCGTGGTGTGTACATGAAGTGTATGCCAAAGTGCCGTCACTGCTCACCCGGCACGGCGCTCTTTTTCCTGCCCAGACAAGCTGTTACTGTACCGACCCAGAAGCCCAAAAGCCGCCATGGATCGGATCTCACGCCCGATGCGTCCCCTCCTCCTGCTGTTCCTGAGCCTGGCCTTGAGCTTTCCCGCCTCTGCGACTATCAGCGAAAGCCACGGCTACGCCCAGTTCGGGACACTCAAGTACCCCGCCAGCTTCACCCATTTCGACTGGGTCAACCCCGAGGCGCCCAAGGGCGGCACCCTGCGCATCATGGCCTCGGGCACCTTCGATACGCTGAACCCCTACCCGCTCAAGGGCAGCAGCCCGATTTCCACCGCGCATTTCCTGCAGTACGGCGTGACCGAGCTGAACGAGCCGCTGATGGTCGGCACCGGCCCCTACGATCCGTCCGGGGACGAGCCAGCCTCCAGCTACGGCCTGATCGCCAGAAGCGTGGAGTACAGCGAGGACCGCAGCTGGGTGGTGTTCAACCTGCGCCCGGAAGCACGCTTTCACGACGGCAAGCCGATTACCGCCTATGACGTGGCCTTCTCCTACCGCCTGCTGCGCAGCGATGGCCATCCGCAATACCGTACCAACCTGCAGGAAGTGAAACGGGTCGACATTCTCGGCCGCCATCGCATCCGCTTCGTGCTCAAGCGCGCCGGCAATCCGCTGCTGATCCTGCGTCTCGGCGAATTGCCGGTACTGCCGCAGCATTATTGGAAGGACCGCGACTTCAAGGCGACCACCTTCGAACCTCCTCTGGGCAGCGGCCCCTACCGCATCATCCAGGTGGTACCCGGCCGACGCCTGGTGTTTCAGCGCGTGAAGAACTGGTGGGGCGAGGATCTGCCGGTCAACCGCGGCAAGTACAACTTCGACCGGGTCGAAGTGGAGTTCTACCGCGACAACCATGTGGCCTTCGAAGCCTTCAAGGCCGGTGAGTTCGACTTTTATATCGAGAACCAGGCGAAGAACTGGGCCAACGGCTATCGCTTCCCGGCCGTCATCCGCGGCGACGTGATCCGCGCCGAGATTCCGCACCAGATACCGACCCAGACCCAGGCGCTGTTCATGAACACCCGGCGCGCCACGTTCGCTGACCGCCGGGTGCGGCAGGCGCTGGGACTGATGTTCGACTTCGAATGGACCAATCGCACCCTGTTCAACAACGCCTACGTGCGCGCGGCCAGCTACTACCCCAACAGCGAGTTCTCGGCCACCGGCAAGCCCGAGGGCGCCGAATGGCTGCTGCTGTCGCCACACCGCGACAAGCTGCCCGCCCAGCTGTTCACCGAACCGCCGACACAACCGGTAACCGATGGCCGTGGCATCCCGCGGGAAACCTTGCGTCGCGCGCTCGGTCTATTGGCCGACGCCGGCTGGAAGCCCTCCGGCCAGGAGTTGCGCAACGCCCGTGGCGAGCGCCTCGAGTTCGAGATCATGCTGGTCAACCCCAGCCTCGAGCGCATTCTTCAGCCCTATGTCGCCAACCTCGCCAGCGTCGGCGTTCGCGCCAATCTGCGCACTGTCGACCGTGCCCAGTACAAGCAACGCCTCGACCAGTTCGACTACGACATGATCCTGCTCACTCTGCCACAAACTCTGAGCCCCGGCCTGGAACAGTCGCTGTACTTCCATTCCAGCCAGGTGGGCATCAAGGGTGGCCGCAACTATGCGGGGGTCAGTGACCCGGTGGTCGACGAGATGATCGACAAACTGCTGTCGGCGCAGACCCGGGACGAACAGATCGCGGCCACCCGCGCGCTGGACCGGGTCTTGCTTTGGCAGCACTACAGCATTCCCAACTGGTACATCAACTATCACCGCCTGGCGTACCGCAACCGGTTCGCCTTCGTCACCACGCCGCCCTACACCCTGGGCTTGCGCACCTGGTGGCTGAAGCCTACGGAGAACGCTCGATGATCCACCCGCTGCGCAGTATCCTGCTCCACGGTAGCAGCCTCATCCTGCTCGGCCTGGCCGGCCTCGCCCTCGCCGCCCCCAAGCACGCCGCCACCCTCTATGATGAACCGCCGAAGTATCCCGCCGACTTCCAGCACTTCGAATACGCCAACCCCGACGCACCGAAAGGTGGCATTTTCCGCCAGGCCGGCTTCGGCAGCTTCGACAGCCTCAACCCCTTCATCAGCAAGGGCGTGGCCGCCGACGACATCGGCCTGATCTACGACACCCTCACCGTGCAGAGCCTGGACGAACCCTTCACCAGCTATGGCCTGCTCGCCGAGAAGATCGAGAAGGCCCCGGACAACGCCTGGGTGCGTTTCCTGTTGCGCAAGGAAGCGCGCTTTCACGATGGCGAGCCCGTCACCGCCGAGGACGTCAAGTTCACATTCGACATCCTGATGGAGAAAGGCGCGCCCATGTACCGCGGCTACTACGCCGACGTCGAGCGCGTCGAGGTGGAGTCGCCGCACAGCGTGCGCTTCATCTTCAGGCACGCCGGCAACCGCGAATTACCCCTGATCGTCGGCCAGCTGCCAGTGCTGCCCAAGCACTGGTGGGCCGAACGCGACTTCAGCCGCAGCAATCTGGAAGTGCCGCTGGGCAGCGGTCCCTACCGCGTCGGCCGGGTGCAGGCCGGGCGCAGCATCCGCTATGAGCGCGTCAAGGACTGGTGGGCCAAGGACCTGCCCGTGAGCCGCGGTTTCTACAACTTCGATCAGATGCAGGTCGATTACTACCGCGACAACACCGTGGCCCTGGAAGCACTCAAGGCCGGACAGTTCGATTACTGGCTGGAAACCAGTGCGAAGAACTGGGCGACTGCCTACAGCATCCCCGCCGTCGCCAACGGTCAGCTGATCAAGGAAGAGATCCAGAACCGCAATCCGACCGGCATGCAGGGCTTCATCTTCAACACCCGCCGCCCGCAGTTCCAGGACCGCCGCGTACGCGAGGCTCTGGGCCTGCTGTTCGACTTCGAATGGGCCAACAAGCGCCTGTTCAACGGCGCCTACATTCGCACCCGCAGCTATTTCGATAACTCCGAACTGGGCTCGCAGGGCCTGCCCGGTGAAGACGAGCTGGCGATTCTCGAGCCGCTACGGGGCAAGATTCCAGCCGAAGTGTTCAGCGAAGAGTTCCGCGTACCGGTCACCGACGGCAGCGGCATCATCCGCGAACAGCAGCGCCGCGCCTATCAGCTTTTGCAGCAGGCCGGCTGGCGCATCGAGGGCGACCGCATGCTCGACGCAGGCGGCCAGCCGGTGAGCTTCGAGTTTCTCCTGGCGCAGACCGAGTTCGAGCGTGTTCTGCTGCCATTCAAGCGCAACCTGGCCGACCTCGGCATGGAGCTGGTGATTCGCCGCGTCGACGTCTCGCAGTACATCAACCGTCTGCGCTCGCGCGACTTCGACATGATCGTCGGCGGCTTCGGTCAATCCAACTCGCCGGGCAACGAGCAGCGCGAATACTGGCACTCCTCCAGCGCCGACAATCCCGGCAGCCGCAACTACATCGGCCTCAAGGACCCGGCCATCGACCAGCTCGTCGAAGGCCTGATCAACGCCGATTCGCGGCAAAGCCTGATCGCCCATACCCGCGCCCTCGACCGTGTCCTGCTGTGGGGCCATTACGTGATCCCCAACTGGCACATCAAGACCTGGCGCGTCGCCTACTGGAACCGCTTCGAGCATCCCAAGGTAACGCCGCTGTACGACATCGGCCTGCACACCTGGTGGGTACGCCCGGGCCTCGAGCAGCCCAGCGCAGCGCAGCGGCAAGCGGCCGAACAGGCGGAGCAATAACATGCTGGCCTATATCATCCGCCGTCTGCTGCTCATCATCCCGACCCTGTTCGGCATTCTGGTGATCAACTTCATCATCATCCAGGCCGCCCCCGGCGGGCCGGTGGAGCAGATGATCGCCAAGCTCGAAGGCTTCGATGGCGCCACCAGCCGCATCGCCGGCGGTGGTGCCGAGGTCTCGGTGGCCGGCTCCAACTACCGCGGCGCCCAGGGCCTTGACCCGCAGCTGATCGCCGAGATCGAGAAGATGTACGGCTTCGACAAGTCGGCGCCGGAACGCTTCTGGATCATGCTGAAGAACTACGCCCAGCTGGACTTCGGTGCCAGTTTCTTCCGCGATGCTCAGGTCATCGACCTGATCATCGAGAAGATGCCGGTGTCGATCTCGCTCGGACTATGGAGCACCCTAATCATGTATCTGGTCTCCATCCCTCTGGGCATCGCCAAGGCTACCCGCCACGGCAGCGCCTTCGACGTCTGGACCAGCTCGGCGATCATCGTCGGCTACGCCATCCCGGCGTTCCTCTTCGCCATTCTGCTGATCGTGCTGTTTGCCGGGGGCAGCTACTGGGACTGGTTCCCGCTGCGCGGGCTGACCTCGAACAACTTCGAGGAGCTCAGCTTAGGCGGCAAGATCCTCGACTACCTCTGGCACCTGGTGCTGCCAGTCACTGCCCTGGTGATCGGCAACTTCGCCACCCTGACCCTGCTGACCAAGAACAGCTTCCTCGACGAGATCAACAAGCAGTACGTGATCACCGCCCGGGCCAAGGGCCTGACCAACCATCGCGTGCTCTACGGCCATGTGTTTCGCAACGCCATGCTGCTGATCATCGCCGGTTTCCCTGCCGCCTTCATCGGCATCTTCTTCACCGGTTCCCTGCTGATTGAGGTCATCTTCTCCCTCGACGGCCTGGGCCTGATGAGCTTCGAGGCAGCGATCAACCGCGACTATCCGGTGGTGTTCGGCACCCTGTTCATCTTCACCTTGCTGGGGCTGATCGTGAAACTGATCGGTGACATCACCTACACCCTGGTCGATCCGCGCATCGACTTCGAAAGCCGGGAGGGTTGAGCATGAAACTCTCCCCTCTCAATCAACGCCGCTTCGACCGTTTCAAGGCGCACAAGCGTGGCTGGTGGTCGCTGTGGCTGTTCCTCATCCTGTTCGCCCTGAGCCTGGGCGCCGAGCTGATCGCCAACGACAAGCCATTGGCCGTGCGGTATGACGGCGAGTGGTATTTCCCGGTGCTCAAGCGCTACCCGGAAACGGTGTTCGGCGGCGAGTTCCCGCTGCAGGCCAACTACAAGAGTCCCTATATCCAGGAGCTGATCGCGGAAAAGGACGGCTGGATGATCTGGCCGCCGATTCCCTTCAGCTATTCGAGCATCAATTACGAACTGGAGGTTCCGGCCCCTGCCCCACCCTCGGCGCAGAACTGGCTGGGCACCGATGATCAGGGGCGCGACGTGCTGGCACGGGTGATCTACGGCTTTCGCATCTCGGTGCTGTTCGCCCTGATCCTGACCCTCGCCAGTTCGGTGATCGGCGTCATCGCCGGCGCCCTGCAGGGCTTCTACGGCGGCTGGGTCGACCTGCTCGGCCAGCGCTTTCTCGAGATCTGGTCCGGCCTGCCGGTGCTCTATCTACTGATCATCCTGGCCAGCTTCGTGCAGCCGAACTTCTGGTGGCTGCTGGGCATCATGCTGCTGTTCTCCTGGATGAGCCTGGTGGACGTGGTGCGCGCCGAATTCCTCCGCGGCCGCAACCTCGAGTACGTGCGTGCGGCGCGGGCGCTGGGCATGGGCAACGGCGCCATCATGTTCCGCCACATCCTGCCCAACGCCATGGTCTCGACCATGACCTTCATGCCCTTCATCCTCACCGGCGCCATCGGCACCCTGACTGCGCTGGACTTCCTCGGCTTCGGCCTGCCGCCTGGCGCACCGTCGCTGGGCGAGCTGGTCGCCCAGGGCAAGAGCAACCTGCAGGCGCCCTGGCTGGGCATCAGCGCCTTCGCCGTGCTGGCGATCATGCTGAGCCTGCTGGTGTTCATCGGCGAAGCCGCCCGCGATGCCTTCGACCCGAGGAAATGACATGAGCCAGAACGAAACCCTGCTGCAAGTACGCGACCTGGCCGTCGAGTTCGTCATGGGCGAACAGTGCCAGCGCGTGGTCGAAGGCGTCAGCTTCGACATCCATAAAGGCGAGACCCTGGCCCTGGTTGGCGAGAGTGGCTCGGGCAAGTCGGTTACGGCGCACTCCATCCTGCGCCTGTTGCCCTACCCGCTGGCGCGGCATCCGGCCGGCAGCATCGAGTACGCCGGGCAGGATCTGCTCAAGCTCGGCGAGGGCCGCCTGCGCGGCATCCGTGGCAACCGCATCGCCATGGTCTTTCAAGAGCCGATGACCTCGCTCAACCCGCTGCACTGCATCGAGAAGCAGATCAACGAGGTGCTCGCCCTGCACAAAGGGTTGCGCGGCAAGGCCGCCAGCGCACGTACCCTGGAGCTGCTGGAACTGGTGGGCATTCCCGAACCGAAGAAGCGCCTGAAGGCCTACCCGCACGAACTTTCCGGCGGCCAGCGGCAGCGGGTGATGATCGCCATGGCCCTGGCCAACGAGCCCGAGCTGCTGATCGCCGACGAGCCCACCACCGCGCTGGACGTCACCGTGCAGCTGAAAATCCTCGAACTGCTCAAGGATCTGCAGGCGCGCCTGGGCATGTCATTGCTGCTGATCAGCCACGATCTCAACCTGGTACGCAGAATTGCCCATCGCGTATGTGTCATGCAGCGCGGTCGCATCGTCGAACAGGCGTCGTGTGAACAATTGTTCCAGGCTCCAGAGCATCCCTATACCCGGGAACTGCTCGGCGCCGAGCCCAGCGGCGATCCCGCGGCCAACCCCGTGGGCCAGCCGATACTGGAAGTGGACGACCTGCGCGTGTGGTTCCCGATCAAGAAGGGGCTACTGCGCCGGACGGTGGATCATGTCAAGGCAGTGGACGGCATCAACTTCAGCCTGCCCCAGGGCCAGACCCTGGGCATCGTGGGTGAAAGCGGTTCCGGTAAATCCACCCTGGGCATGGCCATTCTGCGGTTGCTCGCCAGCCGCGGTGACATCCGCTTTCAGGGCCAGCAGCTGCAGGGCATGAATCAGCATGAAGTACGTCCCCTGCGGCGACAGATGCAGGTGGTGTTCCAAGACCCCTTCGGCAGCCTGAGCCCACGCATGTCGGTGGCCCAGATCGTCGGAGAAGGCCTGCGCATTCACCGCATGGGCAGCGAGGCGGAGCAGGAACAGGCGATCATCGACGCGCTTTTGGAGGTAGGGCTCGACCCGCAGACGCGGCATCGCTACCCCCACGAGTTTTCCGGCGGGCAACGGCAGCGGATTGCCATTGCCCGGGCACTGGTGTTGAAACCGGCGCTGATTCTGCTGGACGAGCCCACCTCGGCGCTCGACCGCACGGTTCAGCGCCAGGTGGTGGAGTTGTTGCGCGGCTTGCAGGCCAAGTACAACCTGACCTATCTGTTTATCAGCCATGACCTGGCGGTAGTCAGAGCGCTGAGCCACCAGTTGATGGTGGTCAAGCAGGGCCAGGTAGTGGAACAGGGGTCTGCCGAGTCGATCTTCAGCGCACCGCAACACCCTTATACGCAGCAGTTGCTGGAAGCCGCTTTCATGGCCCCGGCAACGGCTCACTGATCCTTGAAACAGGAAGAGGAATAGCACAATGGGTTTTCTAACCGGTAAGCGCGTACTCATCGTTGGCGTTGCCAGCAAACTGTCCATCGCCTCGGGTATCGCCGCCGCCATGCACCGCGAAGGTGCCGAGCTGGCTTTCACCTACCAGAACGAGAAGCTCAAGGGCCGCGTCGAAGAGTTCGCCGCCGGCTGGGGCTCCAGCGCCGACCTGTGCTTCCCCTGCGATGTGGCCAGCGACGAGGAAATCGCCGCGGTGTTCGAAGCGCTGAGCAAGAAGTGGGACGGTCTGGACTGCATCGTCCACTCGGTCGGCTTCGCCCCGGGCGACCAGCTCAATGGCGACTTCACCGAAGTGACCACCCGTGAAGGCTTCAAGATCGCCCACGACATCAGCGCCTACAGCTTCGTCGCCCTGGCCAAGGCCGGTCGCGAGATGATGAAGGGCCGCAACGGCAGCCTGCTCACCCTCTCCTACCTGGGCGCCGAGCGCACCATGCCGAACTACAACGTGATGGGCATGGCCAAGGCCAGCCTGGAAGCTGGCGTGCGCTACCTGGCCGGCAGCCTCGGCCCGGAAGGCACTCGCGTCAACGCCATTTCCGCCGGCCCGATCCGCACCCTGGCCGCCAGCGGCATCGCCAGCTTCCGCAAGATGCTGGCCGCCAACGAGAAGCAGACCCCGCTGCGCCGCAACGTCACCATCGAGGAAGTCGGTAACGCCGGTGCCTTCCTCTGCTCCGACCTGGCCTCGGGCATCAGCGGTGAGATCATGTACGTTGACGGCGGCTTCAACACCACCGCCATGGGCGCCATGGAAGACTGAGAAGGTCGCCGGACATCGTAGAGCGATGCCCGGTTCCGCTGCACCTCATGCACGGCCGGCCGTGCCTGAACGCACAACGCCGCACATTGCCCAGCAAGTGCGGCGTTGTCGTTTCTGGCGTTTGTCAGCATTCAAACCGAATCGAAACGCCAGCACTACTCGGCACGCTTCAACCTTGGCGTTGTCCTAGCTGGGAAGCCTGGAACCGAGATGGGTGAATGATCCCGACAAACAAATGGCGAGCCTGCCTGATCTGCGCGCTATGCAGCCTTGTGCTCGGCTGCGCCCTGCCGCCACTGGATGGCCGTACCGAGAGTCAGGCCTTCACCCAGGAAGAAACGGCCGATACAACGCTGGGACAGGCTCTGGGCAGCGAGCGAGACGCTCATCCCGGGCTGTCCGGCATCCTGACGCTGGCGGCTGCCCGCGATGCCTTCGCCGCGCGCATGCTCATGGTCGAAGCAGCCGAGCGTAGCATCGACGTGCAGTACTACATCTGGCGCGACGACATCACCGGCACCCTGTTGCTCGATGCCCTGCTCAGAGCGGCCGAACGAGGCGTTCGTGTCCGCCTGTTGCTAGACGACAACGGTATCGCCGGGCTCGATCAGATCCTGAGCACGCTCGACCACCACCCCAACATCGAGGTGCGCCTGTTCAATCCCTTCTCCCTGCGCCAGGCCAAGGTGCTGGGTTATCTGACCCATTTCCCCCGCGCCAACCGGCGCATGCACAACAAGTCCTTCACCGTGGACAACCAGGCCACCATTATCGGCGGGCGCAATATCGGCGACGAATACTTCGAGGCCAGCGAAGGCGTGCTCTTCGCCGACCTCGACGTTCTGGCCATCGGCCCGGTGGTGGCCGACACCTCCGCCGATTTCGATCGCTACTGGGCCAGCGATTCGAGCTATCCGCTGGAGCTGATCGTGCCTCGCAGGCGGAACACCCCACTGCGCCTGCATGATCTCGCGGCCGACCTGTCCGACTCACCTGCAGCCAGCGGTTACGTGAAGGCCCTGCAGGAAAGCGAGTTCATCCAGCGCTTGCTGGACAAGCGCCTGAGCTTCGAATGGAGCGAGACCACGCTGGTCAGTGATGATCCTGCCAAGGGCCTCGGCACGGCCAGTGACGGCCAGCTGTTGATCAGCCACCTGGGCGAGATGCTCGACATCCCCGAATCGCGGGTCGACCTCGTCTCCCCCTACTTCGTCCCCACGCAAACCGGCGTCGATATCTTCACCGGCCTGGTTCAGCGCGGCGTCGAAGTGCGCATTCTCACCAATGCACTGGAAGCAACGGACGTGACGCCCGTCCATGCCGGCTACGCCAAACGCCGTCGCGCACTGCTGGAAGGCGGCGTCAAACTCTATGAAATGCGTCTGGGAGCAGAGGACGACGGCCACCGGGAAAGGGCCGGGCCGTTTGGCAGCTCCGGCTCGAGCCTGCATGCCAAGACCTTCGCGCTCGATGGTCAGCGGGTCTTCATCGGCTCATTCAACTTCGACCCACGCTCCGCCAGCCTCAACACGGAGATGGGCTTCCTCATCGAAAGCCCGGCACTGGCCGCAGCCATTGGCCAGGCATTCGAAAGCGATATCCCGACCAATGCCTATGAGCTGGGCCTGGACGAAAACGGCCGGATCTACTGGCTGCAGCGCCAGGATGGCGAGCTGCGCCGATTCGACAGCGACCCCGGCACAGGCCTGCTCAAGCGTCTGGGCGTGCGCCTGCTCTCGTGGCTGCCCATCGAATGGCTGTTATGACGCGCAAAAGAAAAGCCCCGCACCAGGCGGGGCTTTTTTCGCAGCGAACGACGATCAGAAACGCTCGATGTCGGCCTTGGCTTCCAGCTGCTTGCGCAGCGCAGCGAAGTCCTGCTGACCGGCGCGCGATGCCAGGAAGTTGCGATACATCGCCAGCTCTTCGCTGGTCAGCGCTTCATCGGGCGCGTTCACGCCATCGAGGCGCAGCACGACGTAATCGCCATTGTTCAGCGTCACGCCGGCGTAGCTCGGCTCGCCTGCAGTGGTCGGCTTGGACATGCGGAACAGCGCCTGCAGAACCTTCGGCTCCACGCCATCCTGACTACGGGTTGCCGCTTCCTGCACCTGCCAGTTCGCCCCCTCCGACTCGCCAGCCCGGGCCGCAGCCAGCAGCTTCTCGCCCTCCGCCTTGGCGGCGGCGCTGGCACGCTCCTGCAACAGGTGAGCGCGAATGCTCTCGGCCACCTGTTCGAGCGGCAGCTGCTCGGGCTTGCGATGCTCCTTGGCGCGCACCACCACGACGGTGCTCGGGTCCAGTTCGATGGTGGAACTGTTGGTACCGTCCTCCAGTACTTCAGGACTGAAGGCAGCCTGCAGCACCTGACGATTGGCAGTGATGCCTGTGGCACCGCCCTCGCGACCGAACGCCTCGCTGACCTTCAGTTCGAGCCCCAGTTCCTGGGCCGGCTGAGCCAGATCGGAAGCTTCGAACGCGGCGTCTTCCAGCTGCTTGGTTGCCTCGACGAAACGCTGCTCGACCTGCTGCGCCTTGAAATCGCGAGCCAGCTTGTCCTTGAGGCTGTCGAAGCTCGGCACCTCGGGTGCCTGCACGCCGAGCAGCTTGATCAGGTGCCAGCCAAAATCGCTGCGTACGGGTTCGGAAACCTGGCCCGTTTGCAGCGCATAGAGCGCCTCTTCGAACGCCGGATCGTAGACGCCAGGGCCGGCATAACCCAGATCACCGCCATCGGCAGCCGAGCCCGGATCCTCGGAAAACTCCTTGGCCAGTGCCGCGAAATCCTCGCCTGCATCGACGCGCGCCTTGATTTCCTCGATCTTGGTGCGCGCCGCGGCGTCGTCACCCTCGATCAGGATGTGCGCCGCCTGACGCTGCTCTGCCAGATTGGCGATCTCGCTCTCGTAGAGCGGCTGCAGATCATCGTCGCTGACTTCGATCTGATCGAAGAAGCTGTCCTTGTGCAGCTCGACGTATTCCAGCACCACCTGCTCGGGGCTCATGAATTCGCTGGCATGCTCGTCGTAGTAGGCCTGCACGTCGCTGTCCGCCAGTTCCACGGCAGCCGGATCGGCCTTGATGGTGACGCTGGCGAAGTCGCGGGTCTGACGCTCCAGATTGGCGAACGCGCGTGCGTCCTGCTCGGTGACGAAGCTGCTGGCACCGAGGCCGGCACGCAGCTGACCGATCAGCATTTCCTCTTCCAGCATCTGGCGGAACTGCAGACGGCTGTAGCCCATCTGGCGGATCACCTGATCGAAGCGGGCAGCATCGAAACGGCCATCCACCTGAAATTCGGGAGTTTGCAGAATGACCTGATCCAGCGCCGCTTGCGAAAAGGCGAAATCTGCGTCGCCGGCGGCCTGGAGCAGCAGCTTGCGCTCGATCAAGCCCTTGAGCGAAGCCTCGCGCAGCAATTTGTCGTCGAGCAGCGACGCGTCGAAATCACGTCCCAGCTGCTGCAGCAACTGACGGCGCTGCATCTCAACGGCCGTATTCAGCTCGTTGAGGGTAATGGTGTCGCCGTTCACCTCTGCCGCATTGTTGCGATTGCTGGTGCCCGTGACGATGGCTTCGAAACCGGTGAAGGCCATCAGCATCACGATGAGGCCGATGATGATTTTGGCAATCCAACCGCGTGAATTGTCCCTGATGTTTTGCAGCATGCTTCCCCCAGAACGACTGTACAGAGTCACCAGCCGCGCAGTGTGGGTAATGTCCAGATAGAAGAAAGGCGCATCCTTGGATGCGCCTTCTCGTAACGCGTTAAGCGGTCAGTGCAGAAGAGTCTACGACTACCTGCTCTGCCTCCTAACAGCCGCCGGGTATGGCCCTGACGGCGAGGCAAACCCGGAAGACGCTTAGTTGACGGCGTCTTTCAGAGCCTTGCCAGCTTTGAAGCCCGGGATCTTGGCAGCGGCGATGCTGATCGGCTTGCCGGTCTGCGGGTTGCGACCAGTGCGAGCAGCGCGCTCTTTGACAGCGAAGGTACCGAAACCAACCAGTACAACGGAGTCACCAGCCTTCAGAGCGCCAGTGACGGATTCAATCACTGCATCCAGCGCGCGGCCAGCAACAGCTTTCGGGATATCAGCAGATGCAGCGATGGCATCGATCAGTTCCGACTTGTTCACTCTAAGTCCCCTTATTTCTGTTGAGTTTGTTTCTTGATTTTTAGTGTAAGCAAAGCGGGTGCTGGATGGCCTGCCGACACAATAAAAGCCGCTTTATAACAAGGGCTCAAAAATTGTGTCAAGGAAGCCCCCCGGCTAATGCGTGCTGATTCGCTCCTTGGAATCAGACTCGCGCTTGTCATCCGTTGCAACCATCTCCGGAGCCGCATCGGGCAAGGGCTCCGGGGCGTATTGCAGCGCAATTTGCAGGACCTCGTCAATCCATTTAACCGGTTTAATCTGCAGGTCTTGCTTAATATTTTCCGGAATTTCTTTCAGGTCACGCACATTTTCTTCGGGAATGATCACGGTCTTGATCCCGCCCCGGTGAGCGGCCAGAAGTTTTTCCTTGAGACCGCCGATGGCCAATACCTGACCACGCAGGGTGATCTCACCGGTCATGGCCACGTCCGCCCGCACCGGAATCTGCGTCAGCGCCGAGACCAGCGCCGTGCACAAACCAATGCCCGCGCTCGGGCCATCCTTGGGTGTAGCACCTTCGGGCATATGGATGTGAACGTCGCGCTTCTCGTTGAAATCCGCAGGGATCCCCAGACTCTTGGCGCGGCTACGCACCACGGTCATGGCTGCCGTCATGGACTCAGCCATGACATCACCCAGCGAACCGGTCTTGATCAGATTGCCCTTGCCCGGCACCACGGCGGTCTCGATGGTGAGCAACTCACCACCGACCTGCGTCCAGGCCAGCCCGGTCACCTGACCGATCTGATCCTGCTGCTCGGCCAGACCATAACGGTGTTTGCGTACGCCGAGGAAGTGCTCCAGCGAATCGGCCGTTACCCGCACCTGGAAGCGCTTCTCGCTGGCATGCTCCTTCACCGCCTTGCGGCAGACCTTGGCGATTTGCCGCTCCAGACTGCGCACGCCCGCTTCACGGGTGTAGTAGCGGATGATGTCGCGGATGGCCGCCTCTTCGAATTCAAGCTCGCCCTTCTTCAGCCCATTGGCCTTGATCTGCTTGGGCGCCAGGTACTTGATGGCGATATTGACCTTCTCGTCCTCGGTGTACCCCGGCAGGCGAATGACTTCCATGCGGTCCAGCAGCGGGCCGGGGATGTTCATCGAGTTGGCGGTGCAGAGGAACATCACGTCCGACAGGTCGTAATCGATCTCCAGGTAGTGATCGTTGAAATTGTGGTTCTGCTCGGGGTCGAGCACTTCCAGCAGCGCCGAGGCGGGATCGCCGCGCATGTCCTGACCCATCTTGTCGATCTCGTCGAGCAGGAACAGCGGGTTGCGCACGCCGACCTTGGTCATCTTCTGGATCAGACGCCCCGGCATGGAGCCGATATAGGTACGGCGGTGGCCGCGAATCTCGGCCTCGTCGCGCACGCCACCCAGGGCCATACGCACGAACTTGCGATTGGTCGCGGTGGCGATGGACTCGGCCAGCGAGGTCTTGCCCACCCCGGGCGGGCCGACCAGGCACAGCACCGGGCCCTTGAGCTTCTTCACCCGTTTCTGCACGGCGAGATACTCGAGAATGCGCTCCTTGACCTCTTCGAGGCCGTAATGATCGGCATCGAGAATGCTCTCGGCACGCGCCAGATCCAGGCGCACCCTGCTCTCGGCCTTCCACGGCACATTGACCAGCCAATCGATGTAGGAACGCACCACGGTGGCTTCGGCGGACATCGGCGACATCTGCTTGAGCTTGTTCAGCTCGGCGTTGGCCTTGGTCAGCGCCTCCTTGGACAGGCCGGCGTTGTCGATGCGCTTGCGCAGTTCATCGAGTTCGTTATGCCCTTCGTCGATATCGCCCAGTTCCTTCTGAATGGCCTTCATCTGCTCATTCAGGTAGTACTCGCGCTGACTACGCTCCATCTGCTTCTTCACGCGGCCACGGATGCGCTTTTCCACCTGCAGCAGGTCGATCTCGGCATCCAGCAACGCCAGTACATGTTCGACACGAGCGGACAGCGAGGTGATCTCGAGAATTTCCTGCTTCTGCTCGATCTTCAGCGCCATGTGCGCCGCCATGGTGTCGACCAGGCGGCTGGGCTCGTCGATGCTGTTGAGCGACGACAGCACCTCGGCCGGCACCTTCTTGCCCAATTGCACGTATTGCTCGAACTGGCTCAGCAGACTGCGGGTGAATACCTCCGACTCGCGCTCGGCAGTATCCCCCTCCTCGATCAGCTGGACTTCGGCCCGGCAATGATCGTCGAGTTCGATGAAACGCTCGATGGCGCCACGCTGCTCACCTTCGACCAGTACTTTCACGGTGCCGTCGGGCAGCTTGAGCAGTTGCAGAACGGTGGCAACGGTACCCACTCGATACAGATCCTGGTCATCCGGATCGTCGACGGCCGGGTTCTTCTGGGCCACCAGCAGAATCTGCTTGTCGCCCGTCATCGCTGCCTCGAGGGCCTCGATGGATTTCTCACGCCCGACGAAAAGCGGGATGACCATGTGCGGATAGACCACAACATCGCGCAACGGCAGGAGAGGCAATTCGATGGTTGTCTTCATGATTTCGGCTCAGCGGCGGCCATGAGGCCGTGAACAGGCGGGATTACCCTTGGCTTTTAAGATGGGGGTAGCTCCCGTAAAAAACAAGCGCAATGTCCAGAAAAGCGAAGGGGCCCATAGGGCCCCTTCTTTGCACCGTGTAACAGCCTCTACGCGTCTGGCGCGGCCTTGGCCTGGGGCTCGCTGTTCTCGTAGATCAGCAGCGGCTTGGAGGAACCGTCGATGACGCTCTCGTCGATCACCACCTTGCTCACGTCCTGCTGGGACGGGATCTCGTACATGGTATCGAGCAGGATGCCTTCGAGGATCGAACGCAGGCCGCGAGCCCCGGTCTTGCGCTCCAGCGCCCTCTGCGCAACGGACTTCAGCGCATCGGAGCGGAACTCCAGGTCGACGCCTTCCATCTCGAAGAGCTTGGCGTACTGTTTGGTCAGCGCGTTCTTCGGCTCGGTCAGGATCTGCACCAGAGCCGCTTCGTCCAGCTCCTCCAGGGTCGCGATGACCGGCAGACGACCGACGAACTCGGGAATCAAACCGAACTTGACCAGATCGTCCGGCTCGACCTCACGCAGGGACTCGCCGATCTTCTTGCCTTCCTGCTTGCTGCGCACTTCCGCACCGAAGCCGATGCCGCCCTTGGTGGAGCGAGCCTGGATAACCTTCTCCAGGCCGGCGAACGCGCCGCCACAGATGAACAGGATGTTGCGCGTATCGACCTGCAGGAACTCCTGCTGCGGATGCTTGCGCCCGCCCTGCGGCGGAACCGAGGCTACCGTACCCTCGATCAGCTTGAGCAGCGCCTGCTGCACGCCCTCGCCCGACACGTCACGGGTGATGGACGGGTTGTCCGACTTGCGCGAGATCTTGTCGATTTCGTCGATGTACACGATGCCCATCTGGGCCTTCTCGACATCGTAGTCGCACTTCTGCAACAGCTTTTGAATGATGTTCTCGACGTCCTCACCCACGTAACCGGCCTCGGTCAGGGTGGTGGCGTCGGCGATGGTGAACGGCACGTTGAGCAGGCGCGCCAGCGTTTCCGCCAGCAGTGTCTTGCCCGAACCCGTAGGACCGATCAGCAGAATATTGCTCTTGCCCAGTTCGACATCGTCTTTCTTGTCGCGCTGGTTGAGACGCTTGTAGTGGTTGTACACCGCTACCGAAAGCACCTTTTTAGCGCGTTCCTGACCGATCACATATTGATCGAGGATGCCGCTGATTTCCTTGGGTGCCGGGAGTTTGTGCGCGCTGCTCTCGGCCTGGGCTTCCTGCACCTCCTCGCGGATGATGTCATTGCACAGGTCGACGCATTCGTCGCAGATAAAGACGGAAGGACCGGCGATCAACTTGCGCACTTCGTGCTGGCTTTTGCCGCAGAAGGAGCAATAAAGCAGTTTGCCGTTGTCCTCACCGTTACGTGTATCAGTCATTCGATCAATCCAATACGGTAGGCTTGCAACACAAGATGAAGGCAAATGCGGGCATTTTCAAGGGCGACGGACGCGCCGATGCACAATGCCCGCAGCCGGAACCTCATCTACACCGGCATTTGACGCTTTTCGTGAACGGCATCGACGATGCCGTACTCCACGGCGCGCGGAGCGCTCATGAAATTGTCGCGGTTGGTGTCGCGTTCGATGGTTTCCAGGCTCTGACCGGTGTGATGGGCCAGCAGTTCGTTCAGACGCTCACGAATGAAGAGGATTTCCTTGGCATGGATCTCGATATCCGAGGCCTGGCCCTGGAAGCCACCCAGCGGCTGGTGAATCATCACGCGCGAGTTCGGCAGGCAGAAGCGCTTGCCCTTGGCCCCACCGGCCAGCAGGAAGGCACCCATGCTGCAGGCCTGACCGATGCAGGTAGTGGACACGTCTGCCTTGATGAACTGCATGGTGTCGTAGATCGCCATGCCGGCGGTCACCGAGCCACCCGGTGAGTTGATGTACAGGTGAATGTCCTTGTCCGGGTTTTCTGCTTCCAGGAACAGCAACTGGGCGCAGATCAGGTTGGCCATGTAGTCCTCGACCTGGCCGACCAGAAAGATCACCCGCTCCTTGAGCAGGCGCGAATAGATGTCGTAGGCACGCTCGCCACGAGCGGACTGCTCGATGACCATCGGCACCAGGCCGCCAGCGGCCTGGATTTCAGGCATGTTTTGCATAAAAGGATTGCGGGACATGTCTTGCGCTCACTCCCTAATAGTCATGTCTCAAATACGCATAAGCCAGCACTGAGGCTGGCTTATGGTGGTGTACTCGAACGAGGTTACGAGATCAGTCGGCTTTCGGGGCTTCCGCCGGCTTGACTGCGTCTTCGTAGGAGACCGCTTTATCGGTCACGTTGGCCTTCTGCAGAACAGTATCTACAACTTGCTCTTCCAGTACAACCGAACGTACTTCGTTCATCTGCTGGTCGTTCTTGTAGTACCAGGCCACGACCTGCTCGGGCTCCTGATAAGCCGAAGCCATTTCTTCGATCAGCTCGCGCACGCGGGCTTCGTCAGGCTTCAGGTCGAACTGCTTGACCACCTCGGCGACGATCAGACCCAGCACCACGCGACGCTTGGCCTGTTCTTCGAACAGCTCGGCCGGCAGCTGGTCAGGCTTGATGTTGCCGCCGAACTGCTGAACGGCCTGCACGCGCAGACGGTTCACTTCGTTGCCGATCAGCGCCTTCGGCACTTCGACCGGGTTGGCAGCCAGCAGGCCGTCCATTACCTGGTTCTTCACCTTGGACTTGATGGCCTGGCGCAGTTCGCGCTCCATGTTCTTGCGAACTTCGGCGCGGAAACCTTCCAGACCACCTTCCTTGATGCCGAACAGGGCGAAGAACTCGTCGTTCAGCTCAGGCAGCTGCGGCGCGGAAACGCTGTTCACGGTAACGGTGAACTCGGCGGTCTTGCCGGCCAGGTCGAGGTTCTGATAGTCCTCGGGGAAGGTCGGGTTGATCACGCGTTCTTCACCGGCCTTGACACCCACCAGGGCATCTTCGAAGCCCGGGATCATGCGGCCGGAGCCCAGTACCAGCTGGGTACCCTTGGCGCTGCCGCCAGCGAAGGCTTCGCCGTCGATCTTGCCGACGAAATCGATGTTCAGCTGATCGCCGTTCTCGGCAGCACGCTCGACAGCTTCGAAACGGGTGTTCTGCTTGCGCAGGATGTCGAGCATGTTGTCGACGTCGCTGTCGGCCACGTCAGCCTGCAGGCGCTCGATGGCGATGGAGTCGAAGCCGGTGACTTCGAACTCGGGGAACACTTCGAAAGTGGCGACGTATTCCAGGTCCTTGCCCTTTTCGAAGGACTTCGGCTCGACAGCCGGGGCACCGGCCGGGTTCAGCTTCTGCTCGACCACGGCTTCGTAGAAGGTAGCCTGGATCAGGTCGCCCAGCGCTTCCTGACGAGCGGCGTCTTCGTAACGCTGACGGATAACGCTCATCGGCACCTTGCCAGGACGGAAGCCAGGGACCTTGGCACGACGGGCAGTCTGTTGCAGACGCTTGTTGACTTCGGTCTCGATGCGCTCGACGGGGACGCCGACGGTCATGCGGCGCTCAAGAGCAGAAGTGCTTTCAACAGAAACTTGCATGGATATTCCTCGTTGCACAGACATAAGCCGGCTCGAACCGGCCCCGAATCAAGGGCATGCATTCTAGAGGGTCGATATGAAGAAGTCACCCTAGAAGCAGGCGGCAATCGGGAGGGTTTTGTAAGATGGTGCGGACGGAGAGACTCGAACTCTCACACCTTGCGGCGCCAGAACCTAAATCTGGTGTGTCTACCAATTTCACCACGTCCGCGTGGTTTGAAGCTTAAAACAAAAACGCCAGGCTTTGGGCCTGGCGTTCTGGAATATGGGGTGGACGATGGGAATCGAACCCACGACACCAGGAGCCACAATCCTGTGCTCTACCAACTGAGCTACGCCCACCATATTGCATTGCTTACTCAAATTGCCTGACCGCCAAATGGCGCACCCGGCAGGACTCGAACCTGCGACCATCCGCTTAGAAGGCGGATGCTCTATCCAGCTGAGCTACGGGCGCTTATCCATCCGCTAGTGCAGACTTACAAGCTTTCGACTTGAACCTTGCCACGAGGGCTTGGCTCTTGCCGTCTCACCCAGCGAGTGGCTGTTCCTGAGAAGCGGGGCGAATGTTATAGACGCCCCCCAACCCCGTCAACAGAAATTTTCAAAAAAGTTCAGCGATATAAAGGAGTTACGCGAAATCGACGGCAGGCGCCTTTGCCCAGGTGAGCGCCCATGCGAGAATGCGCGTCCTTTTTTCATCCTTATTAATGGTTAACCAGCGCAATGACCGCACAACTGATCGACGGCAAGGCGATCGCCGCCAGCCTCCGCCAGCAGATTGCCCAACGTGTCGCCGAACGCCGCCAACAAGGCCTTCGTGCGCCAGGCCTGGCCGTGATCCTGGTCGGTACCGATCCCGCCTCCCAGGTCTATGTGTCACATAAACGCAAGGATTGCGAAGAAGTCGGCTTCCTCTCCCGCGCCTACGACCTGCCGGCCGAGACCAGCCAGGCCGATCTGCTCGCCTTGATCGACGAGCTCAACGAAGACCCGACCATCGACGGCATCCTGGTGCAGCTGCCGCTGCCCGAGCATCTGGACTCCTCCCTGCTGCTCGAGCGCATCCGTCCGGATAAAGATGTGGACGGCTTCCACCCCTACAACATCGGCCGCCTGGCCCAGCGCATGCCGCTGCTGCGCCCGTGCACGCCGAAGGGCATCATGACCCTGCTGGAAAGCACCGGCGCCGACCTGTACGGCATGCATGCGGTAGTCGTGGGCGCCTCCAATATCGTCGGCCGGCCGATGGCCATGGAGCTGCTGCTGGCCGGCTGCACCGTGACCGTCACCCACCGCTTCACCAAGGATCTGGCGGGCCATGTCGGCCAGGCCGACATCGTCGTGGTCGCGGCCGGCAAGCCGGGCCTGGTCAAGGGCGAGTGGATCAAGGAAGGTGCCATCGTCATCGACGTCGGCATCAACCGTCAGGAAGACGGCAAGCTGGTCGGCGACGTGGTCTACGAGACCGCCCTGCCCCGCGCCGGCTGGATCACCCCGGTGCCGGGCGGCGTCGGCCCGATGACCCGCGCAGGCCTGCTGGAAAACACCCTGCACGCAGCCGAACACCTGCATAAATAAGCAGCGCTGCACAACGAACAACGGCACCCGAGGGTGCCGTTGTCGTTTCTGCCACAGCGATCAGTTGCGCGCCTGCTCCCAGGACTTGAGCAGCTCGTCGTAGGCGATGGTTTCGCCCTGCGGCTTCTCGTTCTCCAGCTTGGGCTTGGGCGCACCGGGCTGATCGAACCAGTACTGCGGATCCCGCGGCTCGTTCAGCTTCGGCCCGCACTCGCCCAGCACGCCGGAGCGCTCCAGACGACCGAGCATGATGTCCTGCGCCGCGGCAAGGCCATCGAGCGCCTGTTGCGGCGTCTTGTCGCCACTGGCGGCCTCGGCGATGAACTGCCACCACAGCTGGGCCAGACGCGGATAATCCGGCACGTTGGTACCGGTCGGCGTCCACTGCACGCGGGCCGGGCTGCGGTAGAACTCCACCAGTCCGCCGAGCTTGGGCGCGGCGTCGGTCATGGCCTGGGAGTTGATGTCCGACTCGCGGATCGGCGTCAGGCCGACCAGGGTCTTCTTCAGCGACACCGTCTTGGAAGTGACGAACTGCGCATAGAGCCAGGCAGCCAGGCGCTGCTTCTCCGGGGTGGACTTGAGGAAGGTCCAGGAACCGGCATCCTGATATCCGAGCTTCATGCCCTCCTCCCAGTAAGGCCCTTTCGGCGACGGCGCCATACGCCATTTCGGCGTGCCGTCCTCGTTGACCACCGGCAGGCCCGGCTTGGTCATGTCGGCGGTAAAGGCGGTGTACCAGAAGATCTGCTGGGCGATAGCACCCTGCGCCGGCACCGGGCCCGCCTCGGAGAAGGTCATGCCCTGGGCCTCACGCGGTGCGTACTGGCGCATCCAGTCGACGTATTTCTGCGTCGCGAACACCGCCGCCGGACCGTTGGTGTCGCCGCCGCGGGCAACGCTGGAGCCCACCGGCCGGCAGCCGTCGACGCGAATGCCCCACTCGTCTACCGGCAGACCGTTGGGCAGGCCCTTGTCGCCGCCACCGGCCATGGAGAACCAGGCGTCGGTGAAGCGCCAGCCCAGCGACGGGTCCTTCTTGCCGTAGTCCATGTGGCCGTAGACGCGCTGACCGTCGATTTCCTTGACGTGCACCGAGAAGAACTCGGCAATGTCCTCATAGGCCGACCAGTTGACCGGTACGCCCAGTTCGTAGCCGTAGATTTCCTTGAACTTGGCTTTGAGCTCCGGGCGCTCGAACCAGTCGGCACGGAACCAGTAGAGGTTGGCGAACTGCTGGTCGGGCAACTGATAGAGCTTGCCGTCCGGCCCGGTGGTGAAGGACAGACCGATAAAGTCCTCGAGATCCAGGGTCGGTGAAGTGAAGTCCTTGGCCTCGCCCTCGATCATGTCGCTGATCGCCACCGCCTTGCCGTAACGCGCGTGGGTGCCGATCAGGTCGGAGTCGTTGACCCAGCCGTCGTAGATGTTCTTGTCCGACTGCATCTGCGTCTGCAGCTTCTCGACCACGTCGCCTTCCTGCAGCAGGTCGTGCTTGAGCTTGATCCCGGTGATCTCGCTGAAGGCCTTGGCCAGCACCTTGGACTCGTACTCGTGGGTGGTGATGGTTTCCGACACCACACTGATGTTCATGCCGCGAAACGGCTCGGCGGCCTTGATGAACCATTTCAGCTCTTCGAGCTGCTGCTCGGGCGTCAGGGTCGAGGGGTTGAACTCCTCGGCGATCCATTTCTTCGCGGCCTCTTCATAGGCATCCGCCCAGGCCGCACCGCTCAAACCGGACAACGCCAGCAAGGCGGCCAACGCCATGCTATGTCGGGTCTTGTTGTTATTGTCGAACATAGAGACCTCCATCTCAGGATTTGGGGAGAGGCATACCGGCGGCAGCCCGGCTCAGCCCCAGCGCATGACTGCGCACAACCACAACAGCGATAGCAGCGAGGCTATCCACACGCTCCAGTCGGTCACGCCTATCACCAGCAGGTGCAGGTAGGCGCTGCCGAGCAGACCGATGAACAACCGATCACCCCGGGTGGTGGTGATCGGCAGAAAACCCTTGCGCTCGACGCACGGCCAGCGCAGCTCGACCAGCGTCATGCCGGCCAGCAGCACGGCGATGCCGCCGAAGAACAGCGCGGTCGGTAGAGTCCAGGCCATCCAGCTCATGACGAACCTCCCTTACACGCGACCGAGGGCGAAGCCCTTGGCCACATGGTTGCGAACGAACCAGATCACCAGCATCCCCGGGATGATGGTCAGCACCCCGGCAGCGGCCAGCACACCCCAGTCGATGCCCGAGGCGGACACGGTACGGGTCATCACTGCGGCGATGGGCTTGGCGTCCACCGAGGTCAGGGTGCGCGCCAGCAGCAGCTCGACCCAGGAGAACATGAAGCAGAAGAAGGCCGTGACGCCGATGCCGGAGCGGATCAGCGGGATGAAGATCTTCACGAAGAATTTCGGGAAGCTGTAACCGTCGATATAGGCCGTCTCGTCGATTTCCTTCGGCACGCTGGACATGAAGCCCTCGAGAATCCACACCGCCAGCGGCACGTTGAACAGGCAGTGCGCCAGCGCCACGGCGATATGGGTGTCGAACAGGCCGATGGACGAATAGAGCTGGAAGAACGGCAGCAGGAACACAGCCGGCGGCGCCATGCGGTTGGTCAGCAGCCAGAAGAACAGGTGCTTGTCGCCGAGAAAACGGTAGCGCGAGAAGGCATAGGCCGCCGGCAACGCCACGCTGAGCGAGATCAGGGTGTTGAGGCTGACGTAATACAGCGAATTGAGGTAGCCCTCGTACCAGCTGCGGTCGGTGAAGATCACCCGGTAGTTGTCCAGGGTGAAGTTCTGCGGCCACAGGCTGAGCCCCCCGAGAATCTCGGTGTTGCTCTTGAACGACATGTTCAGCAGCCAGTAGATCGGCACCAGCAGAAACAGGAAGTAGATCAGCAGTGCCAGACGTTTGCGCAGCATCATGGTCGGCCTCAGCGGGTTTTGTCGTCGTGGGTCATGGCGGTGTAGAACAGCCAGGACACCAGCAGGATGATCAGGAA
>MTEW01000330.1_pt1 | contig 34832 bp, 34 predicted proteins | sample 1042681 | NCBI WGS metagenome assembly MTEW01 (sample SAMN06185811, study PRJNA358809) | soil metagenome | isolation source: soil biostimulated with citrate as carbon source | place: India | collected 2015-05-23
GGCACAGCAGCGCTATGCAGCTATCGCCAGTGGAGTTTGAAAAGCGTTATTTCCAGAGCTTGGAGAGTGTCTAGGAAAGCCGGGGCGATTCAGGAAATTTAATTTAGCTTTTAAGAAGTCGTCATCTGGTACGGATGTGGAGGCTTCGATTAAACGCCTGATCGAATATGGGGAAGGCGTGAGTTTTGAGCGGGACGATTTTGAGTTCTCTGGGTCGAAATTGTTTGAGGAAATATCAAACGGTAAAGGCGGTAGGCTACATATAGGTAGTGAAGGCAAGGATGTTGAGCTTGTTGTTTACTTGATTTCGGACGATGGAGATGAGGAAGAGCTTGCTAACTTTAAATCAAAGTTGGTGTCGGGAACGAAATATGGAAAAGTTACTGGGCAGGCTTTCTCAGGTCTTCTGACGGTTAATTTCAATTTTTCTATGTTTGGAGAGCCTCCTAAGTTAAATATTGCTTTCAATTCTAATGTTTGGATTGGTCAAGACGTTAGTAGGTTGGGTTATTTTTCAAATATTAAGAAGATTGTGAAGTGTTTGAGCGGGAGAGGTGCTTCTAGCTTTGCTGTTGAGCTGGTTCGAGATAGACAGGCCTATAGGATAGGCTCGGGCGCTATAGAGGATACAGCGCCATTCTTTGGTGCGATGAGTTGGCACATCGACGTATTAACTGCCACTCGAAAGGTCGCTGCGGCAGTTTTTCAGCCAATCATCGTCAAAAGCTTCAGTGTCTCTGTAGAGGAGGAGGAGTCGCTGATGAGGTATGCTTCGCTGCTAGAGGGAGATGTTGTAGAGACTGTTAGTGCTGGGCATGAGTTTTGTCAGGGTGCATTTTCACCTGACGGGCTTAAAAATTTTGATGGAGTGCAACACAAGGATGATGAGTTTTTAGTGCGTTTCGTGGAGGACGATGGAAGGTTCTTCAACATTCTCGGTAATGAGGTAAAGCCTCCACCCGTTGATGTGCGCATTGAAAAGTGCGCAGTTAATAGATTTAGCTATATCGAGCGGGATAGCTTTGGGAAAGATGGTTTTGTGGTTTACGCTGTTGATGATACAAAGTGTGTGCTTTCTCTTCAGAAGAATCGACAGTGGGTGTTGGATTCAAAAGATTGAATTTTGGTGGTTTGAAAAGCCGATCATTTCCATGATCGGCTATCGTGGATTTTAAATTTACTCTTTTCTCCAGCGTTTAATTACTTCTTCGAATTTAATATCCTTCCACTTCTCTTTCCATTCCTTGTGAACCTTTACGCTTGAGGAGTGTGGCTCTGGTGAAGGTAGTGGCATTTTAATTACTGCTGGAAGTAATATTGCATCACCTACGGCAATACATTCGCCGGGGGAGAGGTTTGGTAGGATGTCTGTAATAGAGTTGGTATTGTCTGGGAAAAGCCGTTTGACATAATTTTGGTCGGCATCGTTGGTTAGTCTCAGTGACAGAAAGTTGTTGCACTGAGCAAAAATGGTTTCCGACACTTCTGATGGCCTTTGGCTGACAATCATTAAGCTTAGTCCGTATTTTCTGCCTTCTTTCGCAATTCGTTCGATTGATTTTCGAGACGATCTATAAGCTATGTCATTGCTTCTTGGGATGTAGTTGTGTGCTTCTTCACAAACAATCATTACAGGTATGTCGTTAAGAGACTGCTTTGCATGTTGTAGTTTTGAATAATGGAAGCAGAAATCAAAGATTAGTCTTGATACGAGGCTAACTGTAATGCTGAGAACCTCAAAAGGTATTCCGCTAAGATCTATGATGGTAACGTTGGATTTATTTAGGTAGCCAATGAATTGCTTCATTAGATCTGTGAAATCATCGGTTTTGTACGGAGTGCCGTCACTCTTTTCTGCATCAAGAAGAAATTTTAGTCTTTTGTCGGAGAGTTTTGTTTCTAGCCTAGAGACAAATCTATTGAACTCTCCATTGAATGGGCCATTGCTTGCTTTTGTTGCCGCTGCTGTAGATGGTGTGACAAAAGTTAATTTATCAACAAAATAAAAGTCGGCTCGATTGGTTATAAGTTGTCCATCGGCAAGCTTTGGGCGGTCTTCTCCGTCGAGCCGGCCAATGACTTCTCGATTTAGGTTTTCAATGTATTGATAGACTTCTTGGATGCTGAAATATGCAGGTGTATCGTATGTTATTCCTGGTAGAGAAGGGTTGTGCTTTTCTTTGTTTAGGATGACGGCATTTTTGAATTGACTTACTTGGTTATGCGAATTTGACTCGTTGCTCTCTATAAAAATGCTCTCCAGTTCTTCTGAGTTCATTAGCCAGTAGGGGAGCTGAAGTGAGTCAATGTCTAATCGGTTTAGCGAGAATTTCTCGTCTTCATGTAAATTAAAAGCTGCCGTGTATTCATCATGAATGTCGAAAATTACAATGTGTGAGTTATTTTGAGCTGCGATACTTTTGTTCTGTGATTCCGAAATTCCGACTGCATCTTGTAAGATTTTGGCAACAGTGCAGGATTTTCCAGAGCCAGTCGATCCAACAATTGCTATATGTTTTCCGAAGAACCGATTTCCATTGATTTTTAATGAAATGTCTTTGTTAAGTGATAAGTTTCCCAGTGGGAAATCATGCTCGTTGTCTTCGGCGAAAAGCTTTTCTATAGTGTTATGGTCGGCTATATATGCGGGTTCTGTGGGTACGGGTAACAAAAGGCTGCCTCTGTCAAATTTCCCGTCAGAACTCATTGTTCCTATTGCTTGGCACTCTACTTGAAACTGCCAAGTGAAAGCCCCGTCATTTTGATGTGTATCAATACCTTTTATGTTTCTTATCGTGGCAATAGTGAAGTCGCTGTTGCCTTGGGATATTTTTAGAAGTCTCCCTATCTGTAGATCTTTCTTGTTTTCCTCGAATGTCTCTAGCCTATCTATTGCGATAGATATTGAGCTTGGCGAGCAAGAGATGACTTGTCCTATTTTATTCAAAGGCATGGCTTATCCCCATCATGTACTTAATTTCTTGCAAGGAACGAGTGGAAAGAATTTCGATATTTACGTCTCTCGTGTCCAGTCCATCTGGGATAGAGTTGGCTATAACGAAAATATCGTCGGCTTTCTTGTTGTTTAGAGTTTGAATCGCATTATCCCCGCATATGATTCTAAGGTCGAATTCCCTTTGCATTTCTGCTCCCTTTGGTCTTTTTATAATGGGGTCTTTGAAGAAGCGACTCTCGTCAAACTTAATTCCTGCAATTATTCCGTCATGGCATTTGATGCCTTTCATTTCAAGCCTGAGCTGAATTTCTTTGGTTTTATCGAGTGATGATAGTAAACAGAGGGTGGGAGTTTGGATATGCGCAGGCTTGAAATGGTACTTTTCTTGGTAGTCTTGGATGAATAAGATAAAGTCATCTTCGAAATTTTCTATTTCGCCTGGATCGACTATTAAATAGCGAAGTCGTGAATTTTTATCCAGATTTTGTTTTAATTGGCTTCTTTTTTCTTTTAATATTTTGTTTCTCGACTTTAGTGCGAGTGTCCATTTTGAAATTGCTGTTCTCTTTATATCCTTTAAGAGCTTTACTGTTTTTTGTCTTGTTGTTTGTCGCTCTTCAGGGGCATGCTTGATGCTTAATTCAGCTATATGCTGAATTGCATTGGGGTAGGCGAGTATTTCTATGTCGTCGGAGGGAATGCCTAGCTGTTCTAGTAACAGGTGTATTTCTTTTGTTAGATCTTCTAGGGAGGAACCTATTTCGATAGAGAATTGTTTTAGAAAGTCATCTAGATTTACTTTTCCGCTAAGTTCTTCAACATATTTTTTAAATTGCTGATTTTCGGTTTTTAGTGTTTTCTCTAAGTCGGCTTTTGTGATTTCTATTTTAATGTTTGGGTCGAGTGGGAAGTGACAGAAAAGTTTGTATTTTATTCTTTTGTCATTATTCAAATGAAAGTGTTGCATCATTTGAAGGAGAGGTTTGTATATGGTGCTTAGGGAGAATTTATCTTGTGTTTCGTGATATTTGCATTGAATCGCCTCTATATCTGAGGTCGTATGCACTTCAATGTCTTCAACTATCCCTTCTATTTTTATTGTGGAATCGTCAGGCGATTTGAGTATTTCAAGAAGGGTTTTGTTGAATTGGTATAAGAAGCCTTGGATCGTATAGTCGGCAGTTCTCGACATTTAGCTAGCTCTCCGTTGCCATTCATATAGTCAGCCGGACATTATCGGATTCAGCTTGTCATGTCGATTAGCTACTAGACTTGGTTTAGTCTGCCTCAGTCTGGTCTGGGGGGAGGGGATGGCTAGGGTGACAACGAAGGGTAAGGTCAACTCTGGCCCGTGCAGATTTAGCTGACTCTCCACATGGTGCCAACTCTGCTCTGTTAGTACCTCCGCAGCATTTGCATATCCAGACAGCAGAACTGAGCGGTTTTAGGCCATAGTGAAGCCCATCCAAGTCGTTGAAGGGCTTGAAGCTGTCGATGTCGACGTAGCAGATTGCCGCCGAGCGCCCCTGTTGCAGCAGGCGGGTCAGGCACTGCTGGATCGGCACGTTGCCCGGCAGCAGGGTCAGCGGGTTGGCGTGGCGCGCCTGCTGCAGCTTCTGTTCGGTGATCAGCTTGAGCACGTCGATCACCCGGCCCAGACCGAGGTAGCGGCCGTTCTGGGTGATGATGAAGTCTTCCTCGATGCGCTGGCGCGCGCGGCTGGTGAGCAGGCGGCTGACCTTCTGCAGCGATTGCGCCAGTTCCACGGCGAGAAAGTCCTGGCTCATCAGCCGGCTGATCGGCTTGCGCGCGAACAGGTCGGTGGCGAAGGGCTTGAGCAGCGCTTCGGAGAGCGAATGACGATGGACGATGCCGACCGGCTGGCGCTGCTCGTCGAGCACTGCCAGCGAGTTGAGGTTGGCCTGGGCGCGAAAGGCTTCCAGCACCTCGGCGATGGCGGTGTGCTGGTCGACCGCCGGCTGTTCGTTCAGCAGTGCGCCGAGGTCGCGACCTTCGTCGCCCAGGCCGACCTGGCCGCCCTGCAGGCGCGGCAGCAGCTGGCGGGCATCGCGCGGCGGCTTTTCCTGCGGGCGGCTGAGCAGGTAGCCCTGCACCAGGTCGACACCCATCTCGGCCAGCACCGCCAGCTCCTCGGCCAGTTCGATGCCTTCGGCGATCACCTGGGCGCGCGAGGCTTCGGCCATCTTCAGGATGGAGCCGACGAACTCGCGCTTGACCGTGTCCAGGTGGATGCCGTCGATGAAGTGGCGGTCGATCTTCACATAGTCCGGGCGCAGCTCCGACCACAGACGCAGGCTGGAGTAGCCGGCGCCGAGGTCGTCGAGGGCGATGGAAAAGCCCATGGCGCGGTAGTGGTGCAGGGCGTTGTCGAGCAGGGCGAAGTCTTCGGTGGGCGACTGTTCGGTGAGTTCGATCACCACCTGACTCGGCGGTATGCCGAAGGCCTGCAGCAGCTTGAGGGTTCGCCCCGGTTGGTGGCTGGGATCGAGCAGGGATTCCGGCGAGACGTTGAGAAACAGCTTGCCCTCCAGGCCCTGGGCGCTGAAGCGCTGGCAGGCGCTCTTGCGGCAGGCCATCTCCAGTTCGCTCAGGCGGCCGGCGTGGCGGGCCACGGCGAACAGCGTCAGCGGCGAGTGCAGCGGGCTGTTGGAGGGGCCGCGGGTCAGCGCCTCGTAGCCGAGGATGCGCTGCTCGGACAGCGAGACGATGGGTTGGAACAGGCTGTTGAGGTCGCCGTGAGCGAGGATGATCCCCAGTGCGCTCAACTGCTCGGTGACGGTCATGGTGGTCTCGATCTGGCGAAAAAACGAAAGGGCCGGCTTTGGGCCGGCCCTCGCATTTCACGACAGTTCGGTGACGTTATGATGACGTCCGACGATTTGTCTCAGAACCTGTTTACGATCTGCTGCGCTTCGGCCCTGCTGCGTTAAAAACAGGCTCGGAATGCTCATTTACAGCTCGTAAAGTCGCCCGCGACTCCGACCGTTCCTCGCCTGTTTTTGCCTTGCATGGCTCTAGCTCGCGAGATCGTAAAGCAGGTTCTCAGTGCAGCGCCAGGGACGGATTCAGCCCCAGGTAGTCGAGCAGGATGCGCCCGGACTCGGCCAGGTAGGCGTCTTCTTCCGGGGTGCTCTTGTCGTCTTCCAGGGGCAGGGCGTCCTCGTCTTCCTTCTGCAGTTCCTTGAGCAGTTCCTCGCCCTTGGCCTGGCGGCGGTTGTTCTCCAGCTTCAGTTGCTTGGCCTCGACTTCGGCCTGGCGCGCGCGACGGGTGTGCTCGTTGAGGCTGACGCGGGTCTCGGCCATCAGCTGCTTGGCCAGGGTCAGGCGGTCGCGGGTGAAGACGAAGTCCGGGTCGTTGGCGGTGCGCCGGTCATGCCGGGTGGTCAGCTCGGCGAGGAAGGGCTTGATCGGATCCAGCTCGGGTTTGATCGCCGGGCGGATGCTGTCCCACGGCAGGGCGGCGGGCAGGGCGCTCTCGCCGATGTCCTTGGTGTCCATCACGTCCGGGTAGAGGATGTCGGGGATCACCCCCTGATGCTGGGTGCTCTGCCCGGAGACGCGGTAGAACTTGGCCAGGGTCAGCTTCAGCTCGCCGTGGTTGAGCGGCTGGATGGTCTGCACCGTGCCCTTGCCGAAGGTCTGGCCGCCGAGAATCAGCGCGCGATGGTAGTCCTGCATGGCGCCGGCGAAGATTTCCGAGGCGGAAGCGGACAGGCGGTTGACCAGCACCGCCAGCGGGCCGGTGTAGTAGGTGCCGGTGTTCTCGTCGGCGAGCACGTCGACGCGGCCGTCGGCGTTGCGCACCAGCACGGTGGGGCCCTGTTCGATGAACAGGCCGGTCAGCTCGGTGGCTTCCTGCAGCGAGCCGCCGCCGTTGTTGCGCAGGTCGATGACCACGCCGTCGACCTTCTCCGCCTTCAGCTCGCTGAGCAGGCGTTTGACGTCGCGGGTGGTGCTCTTGTAGTTGGGATCGCCGGCGCGGAAGGCCTTGAAGTCCAGGTAGAAGGCCGGAATCTCGATGACCCCGAGCTTGTAGTTGCGACCCTCGTGGGCCAACTCGAGGACCTTCTTCTTCGCCGCCTGCTCCTCGAGCTTGACCGCCTCGCGAGTGATGGTGACCACCTTGCTGGTCTGGTCGCTGGGCGCGTTGCTCGCCGGGATCACCTCCAGGCGCACGGTGGAGCCCTTCGGCCCGCGGATCAGCTTGACCACTTCGTCCAGGCGCCAGCCGATCACGTCGACCATCTCGCCGTTGCCCTGGGCCACGCCAACTATCTTGTCCGCCGGGGCGATCTGCTTGCTCTTCTCCGCCGGGCCGGCCGGCACCAGGCGCACCACCTTGACGTGCTCGTTGTCGCTCTGCAGCACCGCACCGATGCCCTCCAGCGACAGGCTCATATTGATGTCGAAGTTTTCCGCGTTGTCCGGCGACAGGTAGGTGGTGTGCGGGTCGTAGGTGGTGGCGAAGGCATTGATATAGGCCTGGAACACGTCCTCGCCGCGGGTCTGCTTGAGCCGCGCCAGTTGGTTGTTGTAGCGCTTGGTCAGCAGTTCCTGGATGTCCTTGGTGTCCTTGCCGGCGATCTTCAGGCGCAGCACCTCGTCCTTGACCCGTTTGCGCCACAGCTCGTCGAGTTCGGCACGGTTGGCCGCCCAGGGCGCCTTCTCGCGGTCCACTTCGAGGCTCTCGTCGACGCCGAAGTCGATCTTGTCGACGCCCTTGGCCAGCTCGGCCAGGGCGAACTCCAGACGCTCCTGCAGGCGCACCAGGTGGCGGCGGTAGATGACGAAGCCGGGTTCGAGGTCGCCGCTTTTCAGCAGGTCGTCGAATTTGTTGCGCCACTGGTTGAACTCGGCGATATCGGCGGCGGTGAAGTAGCTGCGCGCCGGGTCGAGCAACTTGAGGTAGTTGTCGTAGATCTGCAGCGAACGCTCGTCGTTAAGCGGCGGCTTGTTGTAGTGATGGCGCCTGAGCAGTTCCACCACGTTGAGGCTGGCAATCACCTGCTCGCGATCCGGCTGCAGGTAGTCCCAGTCGGCGGCACTGGTGGTCTTGGCCGCCAACGGCAGGGCACTGAAGCCGAGGACGAGGGCGAGGGCGGTGCTTGCGAGAGAGCGCTTCATGCTGATTCGACGTAGTGGCAGGTGATAACGCATATTAGGCCGTAATTGAGCGCGCCAGGTTCCGTTGGCGCTAGGCGGGAGGCCGACGGTCGACGTCGGGCCCGATTTCATTTGCACTATGGGGGCAGCATGAAGGCATTGCAAGGCGTCGAGGGGCGGGCACAGTGGCTGGAACAGCCGGCGCAGGCGTGCGACGCGGGGCAGATTCGGGTCAGGGTAGCCGCCGCCGGTCTCAACCGCGCCGACCTGCTGCAGCGCGCCGGTCTCTATCCGCCGCCGCCCGGCGCCAGCGAGGCGCTGGGCCTGGAATGCGCCGGGGTCATCAGCGAGGTGGGGCCGGGTAGCGCCTGGCAGGTGGGCGACCGCGTCTGCTGCCTGCTGGCCGGCGGCGGCATGGCCGAGGAGGTGGTGGTCGATGCCCGTCACGCCCTGCCGGTGCCCGAGGGGCTGAGTCTGGTCGAGGCGGCGGTGTTGCCGGAGGTCTATGCCACGGCCTGGCTCAACCTGTTCCAGCTCGGCGCGCTGCGCCCGGGCGAGAAGGTGCTGCTGCATGCCGGCGCCAGCGGTGTGGGCTCGGCGGCCATCCAGCTGTGCAAGGCATTCGGCAGCCCCTGCTGGGTCAGTGTCGGCTCGCCCGAGCGGCTGGCCTATTGCGAAACGCTCGGCGCCCAGGGCGGTGCGCTGCGTGGCGACGACCTGCAGAGCCTGCGCGATTTCGCCCCCTTCGACGTGATTCTCGACCCGGTCGGCGGTCAGTACGCGACGCTCAACCTGGAACTGCTGGCGCGCGACGGGCGCTGGATCAACATCGGCCTGATGGGCGGGCGCGAAGCCAAGCTGGATCTGGCACAGGTGCTGGGCAAGCGCATTCAGCTGATCGGCTCGACCCTGCGCAACCGCGACGACCAGTTCAAGGCCGACCTGTTGCGCGACCTGCAGCAGCAGGTCTGGCCGCTGTTCGCCGAGGGCCGGCTGAAGCCGCAACTGGAGCGCAGTTTTGCGCTCAAAGACAGCGAAGCGGCGTTCGAGACACTCGCCGGTAATCAGGTGGCGGGTAAAATCGCGCTGCTTATCGATCCCAGCCTGGTTTGAACCAGGGCTGCAGCCCGCGTCTGGCGCGGGCTCGGCCAGCGATTGGCTGATTCAATCAATATCATGGCCGTAATCAATAAGCTTTTTTTCGTTAGGCCGCTAAGATACGCCCTGTAAATTTTCAACCCTCACAGAAACCTCAGAAGGAGTCAGAGATGTCCCTCATCAACACTCAGGTACAGCCGTTCAAGGCCAACGCTTTCCACGCTGGCGAGTTCATCGAAGTCACCGAGCAGAGCCTGAAGGGCAAGTGGTCCGTGCTGATCTTCATGCCGGCCGCCTTCACCTTCAACTGCCCGACCGAGATCGAAGACGCCGCCAACAACTACGCCGAGTTCCAGAAGGCCGGTGCCGAGGTCTACATCGTGACCACCGACACCCACTTCTCGCACAAGGTCTGGCACGAAACCTCGCCGGCCGTTGGCAAGGCGCAGTTCCCGCTGATCGGCGACCCGACCCACGCCCTGACCAACGCTTTCGGCGTGCACATCGCCGAAGAAGGTCTGGCCCTGCGCGGCACCTTCGTGATCAACCCGGAAGGCGTGATCAAGACCGTTGAGATCCACTCCAACGAAATCGCCCGCGACGTCTCCGAGACCCTGCGCAAGCTGAAGGCCGCTCAGTACACCGCGGCCAACCCGGGCCAGGTTTGCCCGGCCAAGTGGAAAGAAGGCGAAGCCACTCTGGCACCGTCGCTGGACCTGGTTGGCAAGATCTAAATCTGCCAACTCCCTTTCCGGTCTGTCACAGGCCGGAAAGGACCAACTCTGCGCTGTTTGGGCCATCAACCGGCCCTTGTGGTGCCCGATGCCCGGGCGCGATCCGTCCGGGCATTTTATTGCCTGCCATTCAGGGCAGGCCACCCAGCGGGCCGTCGCAGCGCGACGTTAAAAATTGTTCCCGACAATCTTTTAATCGCCCCGAATTCTTGTCATTGAGGACTCTCCGCCATGTTGGACGCCAATCTGAAAACCCAGTTGAAGGCCTATCTGGAAAAGGTCACCCAGCCGTTCGAGATCGTCGCGTCCCTCGATGACAGCGCGAAATCCCAGGAGCTGCTGGGCCTGTTGCAAGACATCGTCGGCCTGACCGACAAGATCACGCTCAGGACCGACGGCAGCGATGTTCGCCGCCCGTCCTTCGCCCTGAATCGTCCCGGTGAAGACACCGGCGTCGCCTTCGCCGGTATCCCCATGGGCCACGAGTTCACCTCGTTGGTGCTGGCGCTGCTGCAGGTGGGCGGTCATCCATCGAAGCTGGACGCCGACACCATCGCGCAGATCAAGAGCATCGAAGGCAAGTTCGAGTTCGAGACCTACTTCTCGCTGAGCTGCCAGAACTGCCCGGACGTGGTCCAGGCGCTGAACCTGATGGCGGTGCTCAACCCCAACATCCGCAACGTCTCCATCGACGGTGCGCTGTTCCAGGAAGAGGTCGAGCGTCGGCAGATCATGGCCGTGCCGAGCATCTACCTGAACGGTGAGGTCTTCGCTTCCGGGCGCATGGAAGTGAAGGAAATCCTCGCCAAGATCGATACCGGCGCCGCCAACCGCGACGCCGAGAAGATGAGCGCCAAGCAGGCCTTCGACGTGCTGGTGGTCGGTGGTGGCCCGGCGGGCGCTGCGGCGGCCATCTACGCCGCGCGTAAAGGTATCCGTACCGCGATTGCCGCCGAGCGCTTCGGTGGTCAGGTGCTGGACACCATGGCCATCGAGAACTTCATCTCGGTCAAGGAAACCGAGGGGCCGAAACTGGTGCGCGCCCTGGAAGAACACGTCAAGGAGTACGAAGTCGACGTGATGAACCTGCAGCGTGCGTCGGCCCTGGTGCCGGCCAGCAGCGAAGGCGGCCTGCACGAAGTACGGTTCGAGAACGGCGCTTCGCTCAAGGCCAAGACCGTGATTCTGTCGACCGGCGCACGCTGGCGCGAGATGGGTGTGCCCGGCGAGCAGGAATACAAGGCCAAGGGCGTGTGCTTCTGCCCGCACTGCGACGGCCCGCTGTTCAAGGGCAAGCGTGTGGCGGTGATCGGCGGCGGTAACTCCGGCGTCGAAGCGGCCATCGACCTGGCCGGCATCGTCGCCCACGTGACCCTGCTGGAATTCGCCGACAGCCTGCGTGCCGACGCCGTGCTGCAGAAGAAGCTGGGCAGCCTGCCCAACGTGACCGTGATCAAGAGCGCGCAGACCACCGAGGTCAAGGGCGACGGTCAGAAGGTCACCGGCCTGGTGTACAAGGACCGCACCACCGAGGAGCTGCACAGCGTCGAGCTGGAAGGCATCTTCGTGCAGATCGGCCTGCTGCCCAACAGCGACTGGCTCAAGGGCACCGTGGAGCTCAACCGCTTCGGCGAGATCATCGTCGATAGCAAGGGCGCGACCAATATCCCCGGCGTATTTGCCGCCGGTGACGTGACCACCGTGCCGTACAAGCAGATCGTCATCGCCATGGGCGAAGGCTCGAAGGCATCGTTGTCCGCCTTCGATCACCTGATCCGCCATAGCTGATCGGTTGTTGCATGAATGAAGAAGGCCACCCCTAGGGGTGGCCTTTCTTTTTTATCTCTACCCAGGAGCCGCTTCGTAGGGTGCGCTGCGCGCACCGATGCCTCGGTTCTGCTGGTGCGCACGGCGCACCCTACGAGTGGGGTATCACTCAGCGCTTCAGACCGCCCAGGGTCAGCGGCATCTGGCGGTTCACATCCTTGTACAGCAGGTAGCGGAAGCGGCTCGGGCCGCCGGCGTAGCAGGCCTGCGGGCAGAAGGCGCGCAGCCACATGAAGTCGCCGGCTTCCACTTCGACCCAGTCCTGATTGAGGCGGTACACCGCCTTGCCTTCCAGCACGTACAAGCCGTGTTCCATGACGTGGGTTTCGGCGAAGGGGATCACGCCGCCCGGCTCGAAGTTGACGATGTTGACGTGCATGTCATGGCGCATGTCGCTGATCTCGACGAAGCGCGTGGTGCTCCAGCGGCCTTCGGTGCCGGGCATGACGATCGGCTCGATGTCCTGCTCGTTGGTGACGAAGGCTTCCGGATAAGGCACGCCTTCGACCGGTTGATAGGCCTTGCGCAGCCAGTGGAAGCGCACGGCTTGGCTGCTGTTGTTGCGCAGCGACCAATCGCTCTGCGGCGGGATGAAGGCGTAGCTGCCCGGCCGCATGGCGTGCTGGGTGCCATTGAGGGTCAGGCTGAATTCGCCTTCGACGACGAAGATCACGCCTTCGGCAGTGGCGTCCAGCTCCGGCTTGTTGCTGCCGCCGTTCGGGCCGACTTCGACGATGTACTGCGAGAAGGTCTCGGCGAAGCCGGTCAGCGGGCGGGCAATGACCCACATGCGCATGTTGTCCCAGAACGGCAGGTGGCTGGTGACGATGTCACGCATCACGCCTTTGGGGATCACGGCGTAGGCTTCGGTGAACATGGCGCGGTCGGTCAGCAGTTGCTCCTGACCTGGGTGACCGCCATGCGGTGCGTAGTAGTAGGGCGATTTGCTCATCGAGAGATTGCCTCGGCGGGTGAATGGCGCAGGGATGGCTCCCGGCGCGGAAAATTGGCTCCCATGCACTATAGGAATTCGCGGCTGGATTCGGAAATTAAATAGTAGAATGCCTGCCAGTGGCTTTCATGATGGGTGGCGACATGCTCGATCCGGTGCTGTTACGCAGTTTTCTCGCCGTGGTGCAGACCGGGGGCTTCACTCGCGCGGCCGCCAGTCTGCACCTGACCCAGTCCACCGTCAGCCAGCAGGTGCGGCGTCTGGAGGAGCAGCTTGGCGCCGAGCTGCTCGACCGCAGTGGCCGCTACGTGGTGACCACCACCGAGGGCGAGCGCCTGCTCGGTTACGCCAACCGCATCGTCGCGCTGATGGACGAGGCCATGCTGGCGCTGGGGCAAAGTGCGGTGGAGGGCGAGGTGCGCCTCGGCGTCCCGGACGATTTCGCCGCCAACAGCCTGACGCCTTATCTGGCCGATTTTGCCGATGCCCATCCGGGCATTCGCCTGGAGATCACCAGTGGCCTCAGCCACGACGTGTGGCGCGCGTTCAATGCCGGTGAGCTGGACCTGGCGCTGATCAAGCAGCGCGCCGGCAGCGCCAAGGGCCTGGCCAGTTGGGCCGAGCCGCTGGCCTGGCTCGACAGCCGAGCGCGGCCGGTGCTGGCGCGCAACCCAGTGCCGCTGGCGGTGTTCCCGCCCAACGGCCTGTATCGCCTGGAAATGACCCACGCGCTGGACGCCATGGGCAAACCCTGGCGCATCGCCTATGTCAGCAGCAGCCTGCCCGGGGTCAGCGCCGCGGCCGAGGGCGGCCTCGGCCTGACCCTGCTGCCGCGCCGCCTGATCAGCGCCGCGCATCGCGAACTGGGCGAGGCCGAAGGTTTCGCCCCGGTGGCGCCGGTGGAAGTGGCCCTGCATGCGCGCAACCAGCTGCCCGGTTACGCGCGGGAGCTGGCGGCGGCGTTGATCGAGGCCTGCGAAGGGATCATGAGCAAGTAGGGTGTCGCCGTGCGCACCAGCTTTTTGCGGCCGAGGTTGGTGCGCACGGCCTGGGCGGCCCCGCGACATCCTACGACAGGATCAGCGCCAACTGAGAGTCGGCCAGCCGGCCTGTTCGGCATGGGCGCGCAGGGTCGGATCGGGGTTGACCGCGAAAGGCCTGTCCACCAGTTGCAGCAGCGGCAGGTCGTTGCGCGAGTCGGAGTAGAAGCTGGCGCCGGCCAGGTTCTCGTTCTGCTCGGCGAGCCAGGCGTGCAGGCGGATTACCTTGCCTTCGCGATAGGTCAGCACGCCCTGGGTGCGCCCGCTGTAGAAACCGTGTTGTTGCTCCAGATCGATGGCCAGCACCTCATCGATGCCGAAGCGCTCGGCGATGGCGCTGACCAGAAAATGCGCCGAGGCGGAGATCACCAGCAGGCGGTCGCCGGCCTCGCGGTGGGCGGCCAGGGTGCGGCTGGCGTCGCTGTAGAAGATCGGCTCGATCACGTCCTCGACGAAGGGCTCGACCACGTGGGCGACCTCCTCGGCCGTGCGCCCCACCAGCGGCGCCAGGGTGAAGGCCATGTAGTCCTCCATGGCCAGCTTGCCCGCCGCGTACAGGTGCATCAGCTCCTGTTCGCGGGCGATGAAGGCCTCGCCATCGGCCCAGCCCAGCTTGGTCATTTCCACTGCCCACAGGCTGGCGCAATCGCCGTGGATCAGGGTTTCGTCGAGATCGAAGATTGCCAGGGCCATCACGCCACCTCCCGGATCGCATCGGCGCCTATGGCCAGGCTGACGCTCTGGCCGTCGTGGTGCAGGTCGGCGGCAGAGCGGTTGAGCACGTCCACCAGCAGCTCCACGCCATGGGCCTCGACGCGGTAGCGGATCACGTTGCCGAGCAGGCTGTGGCTGCGAATCCGCGCCTCGATGCCGCCGTCGGCGAAGTGGATGGCTTCCGGACGGATCGCCACGCGGCTGCCGATTGGCTGGCCGAGCAGGCGGCTGGCGGCGTCGGCGTCGAGCAGGTTGTAGTTGCCGATAAAACCGGCGGCGAAGGCATCGGCCGGTGCGGTGTAGAGGGTTTCGGCGTCGCCGCTCTGGACGATCTGGCCGCCGTTCATCAGCACGATGCGATCCGACAGGACCAGCGCCTCTTCCTGATCGTGGGTGACGAAGATGGTGGTCAGGCCCAGCTCGCGCTGGATGGCGCGGATCTGCTCGCGCAGGTGCTTGCGGATACGCGCGTCCAGCGCCGACAGCGGCTCGTCGAGCAGCAGCAGGCGCGGGCGGGTGACCAGCGAGCGGGCCAGGGCCACGCGCTGGCACTGGCCGCCGGAGAGCTGCTGCGGGTAGCGCCCGGCGTAGTCGCTGAGTTCCACCAGCTCCAGCACCTCGGCGACGCGCTTACTGGCCTCGGCGGCAGGAACCTTCTGCATGCGCAGGCCGAAGGCGACGTTCTGCGCGGCGGTCATGTTGGGGAACAAGGCGTAGCTCTGGAACACCATGCCGATGCCGCGCTTTTGCGGCGGCATGGGCACTAGGTCCTGGCCGTCCAGCAGGATCTGCCCGCCATCGACATCGGTCAGGCCGGCGATGCAGCGCAGCAGGGTGGACTTGCCGCAGCCGGAGGGGCCGAGCAGGGTGATGAACTGGCCCTGGCCGATCTCGATGTTGATGTCGGTGAAGATGGGCGTGGCGCCGTAGCTTTTATGCAGGCCGCGGATATTCAGAAAACTCATTGGTCGTTCCTTATCAAGCAATCTGGGTTTCGCAAGCTCAACCCAGCCTAGGATTTGTCCTTGTTCAGACGGTTGGCCGCCCAGGTCATCAGCAGCACGAACAGGAAGTAGGAAATCACCAGGGCGCTGGTGAAATGGCCGCTGTCGTTGCGCATGTTGTACAGGTACACCTGCAGCGTCTCGTAGCGGCTGCCCACCAGCAGGTTGGCGAAGACGAATTCGCCGAACAGGAAGCTGAAGGACAAAAATACCGAGACCATCAGGCCCTTGCGCAGATTGGGCAACACCACCAGGAAGGCGGCGCGCCAGGTGTTGGCGCCGAGCAGGTGGGCGGCGTCCATCAGGTCGCGCAGGTTGATCGCCTGCAAATTGTTGGTTATGGCCCGGTACATGAAGGGCAGGGCGATGGTGAAGAAGCAGCCGATCAGGATCCACGGCGTGCCGAGAATCGGCAGCGGGCCGGCGGCGAACAGCTGCATCAGGCCCACCGAGGACACCACCGGCGGAATGGCGAAGGGCAGCAGGATCAGCACGTTCATCACGGCGTCCAGCTTGGGGAAGTGGTAGTTGGCCACGAACAGCAGCGGCAGGATCAGCAGCAGCGCCAGTGCCAGGGCAGCGATGCACACCAGCAGCGAGCGGCCGAAGGCGGCGAGAAAGCGTGCATCGCTCCACAGCGTCAGGTACCACTTGAAGGTGAAACCGCTGGGCAGGATGGTCGCCGACCAGCTGGTGGACAGCGAATAGACTAGGGTGCCGAGCAGCGGCAGCAGCAGGATCAGAAACAGCAGGTAGACCACCAGCTGGTGGAACAGCGGCGAGCGTTTTTCAGCGGGCGACATGGTAGCTCCGGCGCAGCAGCCATTGGTGGACGACGGTGATCAGGGTCATCAGGCCGACCAGCACCATGGCCAGGGCGCTGGCCATGTTCGGGTCGAGGAAGATGTCGCCGGAGACCATCGCCGCGATACGGATCGGCAGGATGTTGAAGTTGCCGGTGGTCAGCGCGTAGACCGTGGCGTAGGCGCCGAGGGCATTGGCCAGGAGGATGACGAAGGTGCCGAGCAGCGCCGGGGTCAGCACCGGCAGGCCAATGTGCCGCCAGAACTGCCAGGTGCTGGCACCGAGCAGCTCGGCCGACTCGCGCCAGTCCTCGCGCAGGGCGTCGAAGGCCGGGTACAGCAGCAGCACGCCGAGGGGAATCTGGAAGTAGGTGTAGAGCACGATCAGGCCGGTCTTGGAGTAGAGGTTGAAGTCCTCGATTAGGCCCATCTGCTTGAGCAGGATGGTCAGCGCGCCGTTGAAACCGAGCAGGATGATGAAGGCGAAGGCCAGCGGCACCCCGGAGAAGTTGCTGGTCATGTTGGAGAAGGCCATGACGAAATCGCGCAGGCGGCTGCTGACCTGGCGCAGCGAGTAGCTGCCGATGATGGCGATGACGATGCCGAACAGGCTCGACCAGAACGCCACTTCCAGGCTGTGGCGCATGGCCTGGCGGTAGAAGGCCGAGGAGAAGGCCTGCTGGAAATTACCCAGGCCCCAGCCCTCGGCGGTGTTCAGGCTGTTGCTCGCCACCCAGGCCAGCGGCGCGATCTGGAAGGCGAAGAAGAACAGGGCGAAGGGCAGCAGGCACAGCAGCGCCCAGCCCTTGCCGGCAATGGGTGACTTCATGCGAGCAGCTCCCGGCACCAGGCTTTGTCGTGGGCCGCGCCGAGCAGCTGGCAGATGGTGCCGCACAGCTCGGTCTGCTGCGGGCGGGCTGCCGGGTCGAGGCTGAACGCGCTGCCGAGCACGATCAGCGGCACTTCGCGCTCCTCCGGCAGCAGGCCGTTGTGGCTGCGGTCGGCGTTCATGCCGTGGTCGGCGGTCACCAGGATCTGGTAGCCGGCGTCGAGCCAGGTCTGGATGTACTCGGCCAGCAGCACGTCGGCGCGGCGCGCGGCGTTGCGGTACTGCGGGCTGTCGAGGCCGTGCTGGTGGCCGGCGTCGTCGATATTCATCGGGTGCACCAGCAGCAGGTTGGGCGCATGACGCTGGCGCAGGCTGTCGGCATCGGCCAGCAGGTGCGAATCCGGGTAATGGTCGGCGTAGTAGAAGTGGCCGTGCTGGATCGGCAGCGACTCGTCGCTGGTGTGGCGGTCGCGGGCGGCGACGAAGGGCGCACGGTTGTACAGCTCGCTGATCCAGTGATAGGCCGCGGCGGCGGTGCTCAGGCCGGCGTCACGGGCGTAGTGGAAGATGCTGCGCTGATTCGACAGGCGCACCACATCGTTGTGCACGATGCCGCTGTCGATGGGCGCCACGCCGGTGAGGATGCATTCGTAGAGCGGACGGGACAGCGCCGGCAGTGCGCAGTCGAGCTTGTACAGCGCGGCGCGCCCGGCCTGGCAGTAAGCCAGCAGGTGGCCCAGCGCGTGCTGGGCCACCTGATAGCTTAGGCCATCCAGTACCACCAGGATGACGTTGTGCTTCATGGGGTTCTCTCGTTCGGTCGTAGCCCGGATGCAAGCCGGGGAGCATTCGACGCCTGCCCCGGATTGCATCCGGGCTACGTATCAAAGGTGGCGCGACGGCATCAGTTCATATTGATGATCACGTGCTCCTGCCACAGGCGCGGCAGGGCCTTGGACGTGGCCTCCCAGGCAGCGGCATCCTTGATCGGCTGGACCTTGGCGTACTGCTCCTGCGGCAGCAGCTTGGCCTGCACCTCGGCCGGCAGCTCGATGTGCTCGGCGCGGATCGGCCGGGCGTTGCCCTTGGCCAGGTTGATCTGCCCGGCATCGCTGAGGATGTATTCGCGGGTCAGCTTGGCGGCGTTGGGGTTCTTCGCCCACTTGTTGATGATGGTGCTGTAGCCGGAGATCACCGAACCGTCGGACGGGATCAGCACCTCGAAACGCTCGGGGTCGATCTGGTCGCGGTAGGACAGGCCGTTGAAGTCCCAGACGATGCCGACTTCGACTTCGCCCTTTTCCAGGGTCTGGATGGTCGGGTTGGCCAGCGACAGGCGGCCCTGCTTGGCCAGTTCGCCGTAGAAGTCCAGCGCCGGTTGCACGTTGCTCTCGTTACCGCCCATGGCGATGGCGGCGGCCAGCACGCCGTTGACGGCTTGCGCGGCGGTGCTCACGTCGCCGGCGGAAACCTTGTAGGTGCCGGTCTTGAGGTCGGCCCAGGAACGCGGAATGTCCTTGACCAGCTGCTTGTTGACGATGAAGGCGATGGAGCCGGTGTAGGCCAGCATCCAGTGGCCATCCTGATCCTTGGCCCAATCCGGGATCTGTGCCCAGGTGCTCGGCTTGTACGGCTGGGTCACGCCCTGCTGCACGGCGATGGGGCCGAAGGCGGCGCCGACGTCGCCGATATCGGCGGTGGCGTTTTCCTTCTCGGCGGCGAACTTGGCGATTTCCTGCGCCGAACTCATGTCGGTGTCCTGGTGCTTGAGACCGTAGAGGCGCGCGAGGTCCGCCCAGGTGTCTTTCCAGTTGGCCCAGCTGTCGGGCATACCCACGCTATTCACCGCGCCCTCGGCGCGTGCAGCCTGTTCTAGTGCCTGCAAGTCGGTGCCTTCGGCCATAGCGGAGGTCGCCAGGGCGATGGCCGAGCCCATCAGTGAAGCCAGCAGCAGTTGTTTCATCGGAAACTCCTTTGCATGAGAGTGTTGGTCTAGATCAGCAAGACCTGAGCCAATCTAGGCGCCTTCAATGACAGTTTTATGTCGGGTCGCCGGGGGCAGATGTCTAGGCTTGACCGGCTGGCGCGCTCAACAAGCGTAGACCATGGCTAAGTAACTGATTTCGCGGCCTGCGGACCTTGGCGGCGGTGGCATGCGGCGTGCTTGTAGCAGGGTTGTCATCTGCCGGTCATCTAGACTGCCTAGGCTGGTAAGCCGTCCGAGCACACGACTTTTGCCCCGTGATGGGGCTGGACTAGTCCATAAGGGAGACAATTGATGCGCGAAGAAGCGCCGCGGGCCGTCACCGTCATCTGCCGCGCGTTGCAGGAGCAGATCGACCGCGGCCTGCTGCCCTCCGGTAGCAAGCTGCCGGCCGAACGCAAGCTCAGCGAACTGTTCGACACCACCCGCATCACCCTGCGCGAGGCGCTCGGCCAGCTGGAGGCACAGGGCCTGGTCTACCGCGAGGAGCGCCGCGGCTGGTTCGTCTCGCCGACGCGGGTGGCCTACAACCCGCTGGTGCGCACGCACTTCCACGCCATGGTCGCCGAACAGGGGCGAGTGCCGGCCACCGAAGTGCTCAGCGCGCGGTTGATGCCGGCCAGTGCGCAGATCTGCCAGGTGCTGGAGCTGCCGGCGCTGTCCAGCGTCTACCAGGTGTGCCGCGCGCGGCGCATCGACGGGCGCCTGGTGCTGTATGTCGAGCACTACCTGAACCCGGCCTATTTCCCCGGCATTCTGGAGTTCGACCTGACCCGCTCGCTGACCGACCTCTATGCCAGCGAGTACGGCATCCACTACGGCCGCGTGCGCTTCGACATGGTGCCTACCGCGCTGCACGCCGAAGCCGCGGCCAGCCTCAAGGTGGCGCCGGGCAGCCCGGCGCTGCGCATCACCCGGGTCAACCGCGACCAGCACGGGCGCATCATCGACTGCGACCTGGAGTTCTGGCGCCACGACGCCATTCACGTCAGTGTCGAGGTGCCGGAGTAGGGGGCGCCGCGTGCGCCGGCTTGTGTAACGAGGCGCGCGGCGCACCCTACCGTTCATCGGCTTCTGCGATGTTTTTCCGACCAATGTCGAAACGTCCCCGGCGCGTTCGACTATCCAGTACCCACCCGCCAAGGAACTGGAGCGCGTCATGAAATACCTCTGCCTCGTCTACGCCAACGAACAGGAGCTGCACAGCTCCCCCGACAGCCCGCATGACAGCGAGTGCCTCGCCTACGCCAACGCCGTGCAGGAGAGCGGGCGCATGCTCGCCGCCGAGGCGCTGCAGTCGGTGCAGAGCGCCACCACCGTGCGTATGCGCGGCGGCAAGCTGGCGATCACCGACGGCCCCTTCGCCGAAACCAAGGAGCAGCTGGCCGGCTTCTATCTGGTGGAGGCGCGCGACCTCAACGAGGCGATTCAGCTCGCCGGGCACATTCCCGCCGCCCGCGTCGGCTGCGTGGAAGTGCGCCCGGTGCGCGAACTGGATGTCCAGCCGGCGCAGTTGCAGGCCGGCCGGCACTGAGCCGCCATCTATCGCCATCGGCAGGAGAACCGCTATGGACCGCAGCTATATTCCCGAGGTCGCCACGCGCGAGCAGTGGCTGGCCGCCCGCAAGGCGTTGCTGGAGCAGGAGAAGGCCCTGACCCGCCAGCGCGATGCGCTCAACCGCGCGCGCCGCGCCCTGCCCATGGTGGCGGTGGAGGAGGATTACCGCTTCCAGGGCCCGCAGGGCGAGGTGCGTCTGCTCGACCTGTTCGAGGGGCGCAGCCAATTGATCGTCTACCACTTCATGTACCACATGGATCGCGGCGAGGGCTGCGACGGCTGCTCCTGCCTGGTCGACAACATCGGCCATCAGTCCCACCTGCACGCGCGCGACACCACCCTGGTGCTGGTCTCGCGCGCGCCGCTGGCCGATCTCGACGCCTTCAAGCGGCGCATGGGCTGGACGCTGCCCTGGTACAGCTCCTACGGCAGCCGTTTCAACTACGACTACCAGGCCACCTGCGACGAGACGGTGGCCCCGGTGCAGTACAACTACCTCGACCAGGCCGAGCTGCAGCGCCTGGGTCTGGACTACCACCTGCAGGGCGAACAGCCCGGCGTCAGCGTGTTCCTGCGCGACGGCGAGCAGGTGTTCCACACCTACTCCTGCTATGCGCGCGGCCTGGAAATGCTGATGAGCAGCTTCCACTACCTCGACCTCACCCCCTTCGGCCGCGGCGAGGGCTGGGACGGTATGCCCGATCTGGACGGCAAGGGACTCAACTGGACGCGCCTGCACGACGAGTACGAACAGGCGGCGCCCGCCCACGACTGCTGTGGCCACAAGGCCTGAGTATCAACAAGGAGATTCGACATGAGTCAGCACGAACTGCAAGACGCCCTGAACAGCTGGACCGAAGCCTGCCGCAGCAAGGACGTGGCGCGCATCATGAGCCACTACGCCGAAGACGTGGTGGCCTACGATGCCATCGGCCCGCTGCGTTTCCAGGGGCGCCCGACGTACCAGGCGCACTGGCAGGCCTGCATGGAGATGTGCAGCGGCCCGGGGATGTTCGAACCGCACGAGCCGACCTTCACCGCCGCCGGTGATCTCGGCGTGACCCACTACCTGCTGCACTGCGGTGGCACCAATGAAAAGGGCGAGCTGCAGACCTGCTGGATGCGCGTGACCCAGTGCCTGCGTCGCCAGGGCGGGCGCTGGCTGATCTTCCACGAGCACTTCTCCGCGCCCAGCGACATGGAAAGCGGCAAGGCGCTGTTCGATCTGCAGCCCTGACGCCGGTCAGGACGCCCAGTCCATGGCGCTGTCTTCGGCGTACTTGAGCGCGGGCGCGTAGTCCCGGTAGTCGCTCCAGTTGCGCTGGCCGTTGGCGATGTCCTGCATCAGCGGATAGAGCGATCCTTCCAGGGCCGACACGTAGCCGCGTCCGACCTCGGCCAGGTGGGTGATGATGGCCAGGTCCTGCAACTCCACCGGCAGGTGCATCAACCCGACGGCATCGCCGGTCGCCCAGTCGAGAAATTGCTGGGCGACGGCGCGGCCCTGGTTCGGTTGCCGCGCCGCCCAGGCGGCGATTTGTGCATAGCTGCTGGGGCGGCTACCGGCGCGGCGAATCACCGGATCGTAGTTCTGCCAGCCGCGCCCCAGCTTGAAGCCCAGGCCGCCCAGCTCGCTGTTGACGTGGGCGATGAGTTCGTCGCGTTTGTCCTGCTGGTTGCCGACCCACATGTTGGCGAACCAATGACGGCCCCAGATGACGAGGATATTCGCTTCTGCCTGTGACATGGCGTGCCTCCTTTCGTTGTGTCGTAGCAGGCAGAAGCCTAGTCGCTGCGTCGCTGTTGGCGAGGCCTGCAAGCAGTGCTGGCGAAATCGTGCGAACTAGCCTGCGGCCAGGCGCAACATGCGCTGCGCCTGCTGCCGCAGGGCTTCACGCAGCTGCGCCGGCTGTTCGATGTGGAAATCGAAGGACAGGCGCAGCAGCAGGCGGGCGAACCAGGTCGGGCTGTCGGTGCTGGTGCTCAGGCGCACGCCGTCGCCCTCGGGCGTCAGCAGGCCGGCGTTGACGCCGAGTTCGGCGACGGCGCCGGCCAGGTCGGTGTGCAGCAGGATGCGCACCGGGTAGGCACGCGGCAGGTTGGCGATGCTGGCATTGAGGTGTGTGGCGGCGTCGAAGTCGTGCGGGCGCTCGAAGCGGCTGTCCAGCGTCCGTACCTCGCGCAGGCGCTCCAGGCGGAACGAGCGCAGCGCCTGACGCAGGTGGCAGTAGCCGCTCAGGTACCAGAGGCCCTGACGGAACACCAGGCCGTAGGGATCGACCTCGCGCTCGCTGCACTGGCCCTGTTCACTGCAATAAACCAGGCGCACGCGCTGACGCTGCTGGGCGGCGGCGGCGAGTTCGGCCAGCAGCAGCTGATCGCCGGTGCCGCGGCTGCGCGGCAGATCCAGGGTGGCGCTCTGGCTCAGGGCGCGCACCCGCTGCTGCAGCTTGGCCGGCATCACCCGTTCCAGCTTGGCCTGGGCGCTGGCCACCGCCGCCGCAGTTTCGGCCAGGCCGAGCTTGGTCGTGGCCAGGAGGCCCAGGGCCACGGCCTGGGCTTCCTCGAGGTTGAACATCAGGGGCGGCAGCTTGAAGCCGGCCACCAGGCGGTAGCCACCGTAGCGGCCGCGCTCGCTGGTCAGCGGAATGCCCAGGTCTTCCAGGTGGCGGATATAGCGGCGCAGCGTGCGCCCGTCCACTTCCAGGCGTTCGGCCAGTTCGCGGCCGCTGAGCTGGCCGTGGCTCTGCAGCAGTTCCAGCAGGGCCAGCACGCGGGTGGTGGGGCTGTTCACGGGGGACGGACTCCGGGGGCGCGCGGGGCGTCGGGATAAACGTCAGGGGACGATTTTATTAGGACCGAATATAGCCTAATTCGCCCTTAGCCTGGCTGCAGGTGACGCGAAGGGCGCGTCGACCGCTGGCAGACAAGGAGTTCTTCTCATGCAACCGATACTGTTCTACGGCGTGCCGCAAGGTTGTTCGTTCGGTGCCATCGTCGCCCTCGAGTGGCTCGGCCAGCCATACCGGCTGTGCCGCGTGGAGATGCTCGAGCAACCCTGGGACCCGCTGTTCGAGCGGCTCAACCCGCTGTACCAGACACCCACGCTACTGCTGGAAAGCGGCGAGTCGCTGAGCGAGAGCCTGGCGATTCTGCTGCACCTGGCGGCGCGGGCAGAGGGCTCGCCGCTGGCGCCGCGCCAGGGCAGCGCCGAGTTCGATGCGCTCAACCAGATGCTGGCCTACCTGGTGAGCGATTTCTTCGCCGCCTTCAGCCCCTTGTGGCTGGCCTACGAGAAGGCCGAGCTGGACGAGTCGCAACGCGCGCTGTTGCGCAGCCTGGGGGCCGAGCAGGTGGCGGCGGGTTGTCGCTACCTCGAGCGGCTGCTGAGCGAGCGCGACTGGCTGCTGGGCGAACGGCGCAGCCTGGCGGACGCCTACCTCGCCGGCATCGGCCGCTGGGTCGACTACCACCAGCTGTTCGATCTGCAGCGGGAGCACCCGCATCTGGCCCGTCACCTGGCCCGGCTCGCCGCCGATCCGGCGGCGTGCTTCGCCCGCGCCATCGAGCGCGGCGAAACGGCCCACAGCGGCGGCTTTCTCGGTCATGTCGAGTTGCAGCAAGTGCGCGAACGTCTGGAGGCGGCCTGAGAGGTGTTCGAGGATTCGCTGATCGATCATCCGTGCATCACCGTGGCCAACTTCCGCCGCAGCCGTGCCTGGTATCGGGCGGCCCTGGCGCCCCTGGGCTACGAACTGAAACACGAGGGCGAGCACGGTGCGGGGCTGGCTGCCGGCTTCGGCCCGCGGGACGACGAGCCGGCCTTGCTCTACCTGCTCAGCGCCGTGCCGGGGCGCGCCGTCGGCGAGGCGTGCCCGCCTTTTCGCCTGCGGGCAGGCAACCGCGAGGCGGTGCGGGCTTTCCATGCCGCGGCGCTGCAGGCCGGCGGCGAGGATGACGGCCGACCCGGACTGCGCGCCGAATCCGGCTGCTACGCCGCCTGCGTGCTCGACCCGGACGGCTACAGCGTCGAGGTGGTCTGTGACGCCTGACGGCCCGCTTACTGCTGGCCCAGCGCCGCGCAGGAGGCTTCGTAGCGCTGCTGGCAGGCGCTCTGGTACAGGCGCCGCGCCTGGTCCGGGTCGCGCGGCACGCCGCCTTCGCCGCGGCGGTAGAGGTTGCCGAGAATGTGCTGGGCCATGGGGTTGCCGGCGGCCGCCGACTGGTTGAGGTACTTGAGCATGCCCCGCTGGTTGGCGAATTCCGGTGCGTCGCGCCCGGTGTAGAGGTAGGCCAGGCTCACCGCGGCCATGGCGTGGCCCTTGTCGGCGGCCTGCTTCCACCAGTATTCGGCCTGCTTGAGGTTCTTCTCCGGCTGGCCGACGAAGTAGCTGCTGCCGAGCTGGAACTGGCTCTCCAGATCGCCGCGCTGGGCCTGCTGGCGCAGATCGCGCAATGGGTCCTGCGGCGTCTGTTGCTGGGGTTGCGGCTGCGCCGGCGGGCTCGCCGGGCTGGGCTCGCGGGCGGCGCAGCCGGCCAGCAGCGTCAGGGCGAGCAGGGCGGTGAGGCTGTGGCGCAGGAGGATGGAGCTGGGCATGGCGGGATTCTCTGGTTGAGTCGGCTCAGGCCGTTAGGCCGACCTTGCCAACCTTAGTTCGCCAGGAGCGACCTGTCTGCCTTCACAGCGGCGCGGCGAGCTGCAATCCTGACAGCTGATTTCGGCTCACGAGGCATTCATGAAGATCAGCGCGGATTTCGACAGTGGCAATATCCAGGTCATCGACGCCAGCGACCCGCAGCGGGTGCTGCTGGCCATGCGCCCGGACCTCAACAGTCATCATTTCCAGTGGTTTCACTTTCAGGTGGACGGCCTGCAGCCGGGGCAGCGCCACGCCTTCAGCCTGACCAATGCCGGACAGTCGGCCTACAACAATGCCTGGGACGGCTACCAGGCCGTGGCCAGCTACGACCGGCAAGACTGGTTTCGCGTGCCCACCCGCTTCGCGGACGGCCAGTTGCACTTCGAGCTGCAGGCCGAGCGCGCGCAGGCCTGGTTCGCCTATTTCGAACCCTATAGCCGGGCGCGCCACGATGCGCTGATCGAGCAGGCGCTGAGCCAGGCCGGCGCCGAGCTGCTGGCCTGCGGCAAGAGCCTGGAAGGGCGCGATATCCAGCTGCTGCGCATCGCGCGCCAGGCGCAGACGCCGCGCAAGCTGTGGATCATCGCCCAGCAGCATCCCGGCGAGCACATGGCCGAGTGGTTCATGGAAGGGCTGATCGAGCGCCTGCAGGACCCGCAGGATGCCGAGTTGAATGCGCTGCTGGCCCAGGCCGAGCTGTACCTGGTGCCGAACATGAACCCCGACGGCGCCTTTCGCGGCCACCTGCGCACCAACCACGCGGGGCAGGATCTCAACCGCGCCTGGCAGTCGGCCAGCGCCGAGCGCAGCCCGGAAGTGCTGTTCGTGCTGCAACAGATGCAGCGCATCGGCGTCGACCTGTTCCTGGATATCCACGGCGACGAGGAAATTCCCCACGTGTTCACCGCCGGCTGCGAGGGCAACCCCGGTTACACGCCGCGCCTGGCCGCGCTGGAGGAGGACTTCCGTCGGCGCCTGGTGGGCATCGGCGCCGAGTTCCAGACCCGCTTCGGCTACCCGCGCGACGAACCCGGCCAGGCCAACCTGACCCTGGCCTGCAACGCCGTGGGCCAGGCCTTCGACTGCCTGTCGTTTACCATCGAGATGCCGTTCAAGGACCACGACGACAACCCGCAGCCACGCACCGGCTGGAACGGCGCGCGCTCGAAGCAGCTGGGGCGGGACGTGTTGACGGTGCTGGCGCAGATGGTGGGCCAGCTGCGTTGAAGGGGGAATAGGGGCCAGCGGCAAGCCGTTGGATCTGCAGGCAAAAAAAGCCCGTCGCAAGGACGGGCGCAAAGTGCCGTACACACATTGAGACAAGCGGACGCGCTGGCGCGTCGGGCGTTACAGGATCGACAGCGGGTAGTTGATGATCAGGCGGTTCTCCTGCAGGTCCATGCCGACGTCGCGACGCACGTCGGAGTTGCGCCAGCGCACGCTGAGGTTCTTCAGGCTGCCTTCCTGGATGGTGTAGGCCAGCTCGGACTCGCGGCCCCACTCCTCGGCGTCGGTGCGGCCGCCGGCGTGGATGTTGGAGCCGCTGACGTAGCGGTTCATCAGGGGCAGGCCGGGGATGCCGAGGCCGGCGAAGTTGTAGTCGTGGCGGATCTGCCAGGAACGCTCTTCGGGGGCGTCGTAGCTGTTGGTGAAGCCGTCGTTGACCAGGGTGCCGCCGCTGGTGCCGGCGGTTGCGCGACATTCGGCGGGAAAGCTTCGGCAACCGGCGCAATTGCCTGGGCGATTAGCCGGGTTCGAGCAGGCGCGGCCCTGCCCCCTGCTCGCCGAGCTGATCCTGGGGGTTGCGCAGCGGGCAGTCCTGCATCGACAGGCAGCCGCAGCCGATGCAGCCGGTGAGCAGGTCGCGCAAGCGGGTCAATTGTTCGATGCGCGCGTCCAGGTCGCGTTGCCACTGCGCGGACAGGCGCTGCCAGTCGGCCGCCGTGGGCGTGTGGTCGGCAGGCAGGCTGGCCAGCGCGGCGCCGATGTCGGCCAGGGGAATGCCCAGGCGCTGCGCCACCTTGATGATCGCCACCCGGCGCAGCACCTCGCGCGGATAGCGGCGCTGATTGCCGGCATTGCGCTGGCTGTGGATCAGGCCCTTGACCTCGTAGAAGTGCAGGGTGGAGATCGCCACTCCGCTGCGTTCGGCCACCTGGCCGACGCTCAGGGGGCGCTCGAAACGCGGGTTGCAGGGCGACATGAAAAATCCCTCTTGACCTCAAGTTAAGTTGAGGTTTTACCCTCGGCCACCTCGACTGACAACCCCGAGGGCATTTCCATGCAGGACAGAGTTCGACTGGTACTGATCTACGGCAGCGTGCGCGAGGGTCGCTTCTGCGACCGCGTGGTGGCCTGGGCGTGCGAGCAGATCGCCCAGCGCAGCGAGTTCGAGCTGAGCCTGGTCGACCCGGCCGCGATGTTCCGCCAGCCCGGCGAGGCGCCCGGGGCGGGCGAGGCGCGGCATCAGGCGTTGCAGCAGTTGCTGCGCGCCGATGCCTTCCTGATCGTCACCCCGGAGTACAACCACGGCTATCCGGCGGCGCTCAAGCAGTTCATCGACGAGGTGCCGGCCTCCTGGGAGGCGCGCCCGGTGGGCTTCGTCAGCTATGGCGGGGTGTCCGGCGGCCTGCGCGCGGTGGAGCAGCTGCGCCAGGTGCTGGTGGAAATGCACGGCATGACGGTGCGCAGTTCGGTGAGTTTCGCCAATGCCTGGGAGCAGTTCGACGAGCGCGGCCGGCTGCGCGAGCCGCGCCACGCCAACTCGGCCATGGCGCACCTGCTGGTGCAGCTGAACTGGTGGGCGCAGACCTTGCGCGCCGGGCGCGAGCGGGTGGCTTATGAACGGATCAGGGGGTAGGGGCGCCTGCCAGGTACCGAGGCTTGCGGCAGGCGGCGATTTGCTGAAGCTGCGCGGGTCGCCATTGACCGGAGAAGAACATGCAGCTGGCTGCCCCCATTCCCATTCTGCGCAGCTTCGACGAGTCGCGCGCACGGGCCTTCTATATCGATTACCTGGGGTTTGCCGAGGATTGGGCGAACCGTTTCGAACCGCAGCTGCCGCTGTACCTGCAGCTGTCGCGCGGGCGTTGCGTGCTGCATCTGTCCGAGCACCATGGTGACTGCTGCCCTGGCGCGGCGCTGCGTATCGCCTGCGACGATCTGGATGGGCTGCTGAACGAACTGCGCGGCAAGGACTACGACTTCGCCCGACCTGCCATCGTCGCGCAGCCCTGGGAACGTAATCTGGCGCTGAGCGATCCGTTCGGCAATCGCCTGATCTTTACCGAGCCGAGCTGAGAACGCTGCGTAGGAGGCGGCTGGCCGGCGATGCTCTTAACGGCAGCCGTTACGCGAGATCGATGGCAACAACGAGGTAGCCCGCAATGCAGCCGGGCGACGATAGTTGGCGTTGGGTGGATGAACACAGCGTCATCCACCCTGCGCCTGACGCTTAGCCGCGGTAGTAGCGCTGCGGCACGAACGGCGTCTTGGCCACCTTCATCGCCACGCGCTTGCCGCGCACGACGGCCCAGACTTCGCTGTCCACGGCGGCGTGGCTGGCCTTGAGGTAGCCCATGGCCACCGGCGCGCCGAGGGTCGGGCCGAAGCCGCCGCTGCACACCCGGCCAATCACCTGGCCATCGCCGTCGACTATCTCGGCGCCTTCGCGCACCGGCACGCGCTCCTGCGGCAGCAGGCCGACGCGCTTTTCCGCCACGCCGTCGCGCTGCTGTTCGAAGATGCGTCCGGCGCCCGGGAAATTGCCGGCGCGCAGGCCGCCTTCGCGGCGCGTCTTGGAGATGGCCCACAGCAGGCTGGCTTCGATCGGCGTGGTGGCGCTGCTCATGTCGTGGCCGTACAGGCACAGGCCGGCTTCCAGGCGCAGCGAGTCACGCGCGCCGAGGCCGATGGCCTCGACTTCCGCTTCGGCCAGCAGGCTGCGCGCCAGGGCTTCGGCCTGCGCCACCGGCACCGAGATCTCGAAACCGTCTTCACCGGTGTAGCCGCTGCGGCTGACGATGCATTCGCTGCCCAGCAGGCGCACGCGGGCGACCTGCATGAAAGTCATCTTGCTCACCTCGGGTGCCAGGCGGGCCAGCACCTCGACGGCCTTGGGGCCTTGCAGGGCGAGCAGGGCGCGTTCCTCGAACAGGCACTCGATCTGGCACTGCTCGCCGATGTGCTGCTTGAGGTGGGCCAGGTCCTGCTCCTTGCAGGCGGCGTTGACCACCAGGTACAGGGTGTCGTCGCCGAGGTTGGCGACCATCAGGTCGTCGAGGATGCCGCCGTGCTCGTCGGTGAACATGGCGTAGCGCTGCAGGCCTACCGGCAGGTCGATGATGTCCACCGGCACCAGGGATTCCAGGGCGCGCGCGGCATGCTCGCCGCGCAGGAGGATCTGGCCCATGTGCGAGACGTCGAACAGGCCGGCGGCGTCGCGGCAGTGCAGGTGTTCCTTCATCACGCCCAGCGGGTACTGCACGGGCATTTCAAAGCCGGCGAAGGGCACCATGCGCGCGCCGAGTTCCAGGTGCAGGGCATGTAGCGGGGTTTTGGCGAGAGTCTCAGAGGTCATTTCGATTTCCTGTAAGGTGCGCCGCGCGCACCGGATCGTGAGCAATGCGTGTGTCGGATGGGATCATTGCTGCGCGCGGCCTAGGCGGCCCCGCACACCCGACGAATCAGCATTCGATGATATTGACGGCCAGACCGCCGCGAGCGGTTTCCTTGTATTTGCTCTTCATGTCGGCGCCGGTCTGGCGCATGGTGCGGATCACCTTGTCCAGCGAGACGAAGTGCTGGCCGTCGCCGCGCAGGGCCATGCGCGCGGCGTTGATCGCCTTGACCGAGCCCATGGCGTTGCGCTCGATGCAGGGCACCTGGACCAGGCCGCCGATGGGGTCGCAGGTCAGGCCGAGGTTGTGCTCCATGCCGATCTCGGCGGCGTTCTCCACCTGGTTGACGCTGCCGCCGAGCACTTCGCACAGGGCGCCGGCGGCCATCGAGCAGGCCACGCCGACCTCGCCCTGGCAGCCGACTTCGGCGCCGGAAATCGAGGCGTTTTCCTTGTAGAGGATGCCGATGGCGGCGGCGGTGAGCAGGAAGCGCACCACGCCGTCCTCGTTGGCGCCGGGCACGAAGCGGGCGTAGTAGTGCAGCACCGCCGGCACTATGCCGGCCGCGCCGTTGGTGGGGGCGGTGACCACGCGGCCGCCGCTGGCGTTTTCCTCGTTCACCGCCAGGGCGTAGAGGTTGACCCAGTCGAGCACGCTGAGGGTGTCGCGCAGACAGGCTTCGGGGTGCTCGCTGAGCTGGCGGTGCAGCGCGGCGGCGCGACGCTTGACCTTGAGCCCGCCGGGCATGATGCCCTCGTTGCGGCAGCCGGCGGTGACGCAGTCCTGCATCACCTGCCAGATATTCAGCAGGCCGGCGCGGGTTTCGGCCTCCGGGCGCCAGGCCGCCTCGTTGGCCAGCATCAGCTGGCTGATCGACAGCTTGTGTTCGGCGCACAGCGCCAGCAGCTGCTTGCCGGTGGTAAAGGGATACTGCAGGGCGGTGCTGTCCTCGACTATGCGGTCGGCGCCGGCGGCCTGTTCGTCGACCACGAAGCCGCCGCCCACCGAGTAGTACTCGCGGGCGCGCAGCTGCAGGCCGGCGGCGTCGAAGGCGCGGAAGATCATGCCGTTGGGGTGGAAGTCCAGCGGCTTGCGGATCATCGCCAGGTGCTGCTTCTCGACGAAGGCGATGGTCTTTTCGCCGAGCAGGTTGATCTGCCCGGCGCCGCGGATGGCGGCCAGGCGCTCGGCGATGCGGCTGGTGTCGACGGTGTCGGGCTGCTCGCCCTCCAAGCCGAGCAGCACCGCCTTGTCGCTGCCGTGGCCCTTGCCGGTGGCGCCGAGCGAGCCGTACAGCTCCACCTTGACCGAGTCGGTGGCGGCCAGCAGGCCGTCGCGCTTGAGCCCCTCGACGAAGCGCGCGGCGGCGCGCATAGGGCCGACGGTATGCGAGCTGGACGGCCCGATACCTATCTTGAACAGATCGAAAACGCTCAGTGACATGTCGTACTCCTGGCGGCGCCGGTTGGCCCCTCCCCAGAGAGAGGGGAGGGCCGGCGCCCGCCTTATCAGTCAGCGTAGACCGGGAAGGTGGCGCAGAGGTCGGCGACCTGACCACGGACACGCGCGATCACCGCCGGGTTGTCCAGCTCGTCGAGGATGTCGCAGATCCAGCCGGCCAGGGTGCGGCATTCGCTTTCCTTGAAGCCGCGGGTGGTCACCGCCGGGGTGCCGATGCGGATGCCGGAGGTGACGAACGGCGACTGCGGGTCGTTCGGCACGGCGTTCTTGTTCACCGTGATGTGGGCTGCGCCCAGCGCCGCGTCGGCCGCCTTGCCGGTCAGGCCCTGCTTGACCAGGCTGATCAGCATCAGGTGGTTGTCGGTGCCGCCGGAGACCACGTCATAGTCGCGTTGGACGAACACCGCCGCCATGCCGCGGGCGTTGTCGATCACCTGCTGCTGGTAGGTCTTGAAACCCGGCTCCAGCGCCTCCTTGAAGCACACCGCCTTGGCCGCGATCACGTGCATCAGCGGGCCGCCCTGGGTGCCGGGGAACACCGCGGAGTTGAGCTTCTTCTCGATCTCTTCGTTCTTGCGCGCCAGGATCAGGCCGCCACGCGGGCCGCGCAGGGTCTTGTGCGTGGTGGTGGTAACCACGTCGGCGAACGGCACCGGGTTCGGGTACAGACCGGCCGCCACGAGTCCCGCCACATGGGCCATATCGACGAACAGCAGCGCGCCGACCTGGTCGGCGATGGCGCGGAACCGGGCGAAGTCCAGCACGCGCGAATAGGCCGAGAAACCGGCGACTATCATCTTCGGCTTGTGCTCGACGGCCAGACGCTCGACCTCGTCGTAATCGATCAGGCCGTTCTCGTCGATGCCGTACTGCACGGCGTTGTACAGCTTGCCCGAGGACGACACCTTGGCGCCGTGGGTCAGGTGGCCGCCATGGGCCAGGCTCATGCCGAGGATGGTGTCGCCGGCGCTCAGCAGCGCCAGGTACACGGCGCTGTTGGCGGAGGAGCCGGAGTGCGGCTGCACGTTGGCGTAGTCGGCCCCGAACAGGGCCTTGGCGCGCTCGATGGCCAGTGCCTCGACCTTGTCCACATGCTCGCAGCCACCGTAGTAGCGCTTGCCCGGATAGCCTTCGGCGTACTTGTTGGTCAGGCCACTGCCTTGCGCCTGCATCACGCGCTGGCTGCAGTAGTTCTCCGAGGCGATCAGCTCGATATGGTCTTCCTGGCGCTGTTCTTCGGCCTGGATCGCCGCGAGCAGGGCGTCGTCATAGCCCTGCAGTTGGTCGTGCTTGCTGAACATGGTGAGGCCCTCTTTATCGTTTTTCTCGGGATGCAGTCGGCCCGCCCCGGTGAGGGGAGCCGAATAGAAACTGGGTAGAGCGATGAACCTTCCCTCTCCCGCACGCGGGAGAGGGAAGGTTATGGGCGCTTACGCGTCCTGATACGCCTCGATGGACGGGCAGGCGCAGACCAGATTGCGGTCACCGTAGACGTTGTCCACGCGGCCAACCGGCGGCCAGTACTTGGCTTCGATCAGGGTCGCCAGCGGGTACACGGCCTGCTCGCGGCTGTAGGCGTGGTGCCATTCGCCAACCAGTTCCAGGGCAGTGTGCGGGGCGTTCTTCAGCGGGTTGTCGTCCTTGTCCAGACGGCCTTGCTCGACCGCGCGGATTTCCTCGCGGATGGCGATCATGGCGTCGCAGAAGCGATCCAGCTCTTCCTTGGACTCGCTCTCGGTCGGCTCGATCATCAGGGTGCCAGCCACCGGGAAGGACATGGTCGGGGCGTGGAAACCGAAGTCGATCAGGCGCTTGGCCACGTCGTCGACGCTGATGCCGCTGCTGTCCTTGAGCGGACGGATGTCGAGGATGCACTCGTGCGCCACCAGGCCGCCTTCACCGGAGTACAGCACCGGGTAGTGCTCTTCCAGGCGACGGGCGATGTAGTTGGCGTTGAGAATGGCCATCTGCGACGCACGCTTGAGGCCGTTGCCGCCCATCATGGTGATGTACATCCAGGTGATCGGCAGGATGCTGGCGCTGCCGAACGGCGCGGCGCTGACGGCACCTTCCTTGCGTGCCATGTGCGCATGGCCCGGCAGGAACGGCGCCAGGTGCGACTTGACGCCAATCGGGCCGACGCCCGGGCCGCCACCGCCGTGCGGGATGCAGAAGGTCTTGTGCAGGTTCAGGTGGGAGACGTCGCCGCCGAACTGGCCAGGGGCGCAGAGGCCGACCATGGCGTTCATGTTGGCGCCGTCGATGTACACCTGGCCACCGTTGTCGTGGATGATCTGGCAGATCTCGCGGATACCTTCCTCGAACACACCGTGGGTGGACGGGTAGGTGATCATGATCGCAGCCAGACGATCCTTGTGCTCTTCGGCCTTGGCTTTCAGGTCAGCAATATCGACGTTGCCGCGTGCATCACAGGCGGTCACCACCACGCGCATACCGGCCATGGAGGCGGTTGCCGGGTTGGTGCCGTGGGCCGATTGCGGGATCAGGCAGATGTCGCGCTGATCGTCGCCACGGCTCAGGTGATAGGCACGGATGGCCAGCAGGCCGGCATACTCGCCCTGGGAACCGGCGTTGGGCTGCAGCGACACGGCGTCGTAGCCGGTAGCAGCGCAGAGCATGGCTTCCAGCTCAGTGGTCAGCTGGGTGTAACCCGCCGCCTGCTCGACCGGAGCGAAGGGGTGCAGATTGCCGAATTCCGGCCAGGTGACCGGGATCATCTCGCTGGCGGCGTTGAGCTTCATGGTGCAGGAGCCCAGCGGGATCATGCTGCGATCCAGGGCCAGATCCTTATCGGCCAGCTTGCGCAGGTAGCGCATCAGCTCGGTTTCGCTGTGGTAGCGGTTGAAGACTTCGTGCTGCAGGATCGCCGATTGGCGCAGCAGGCCTTGTGGCAGGCGGCTGGCGATCTGTGCCGCGAGGTCACTGACGGCAGGGGCGGCCTGCTCGCCGGCGAACAGGTTCAGCAGGGCTGTTACAGCCGCTTCGTCGGTGGTTTCGTCCAGCGACAGACCCAGACGCTCGGCGTCGATCTCGCGCAGGTTGATGCCGGCGGCACGGGCCTTGGCATGCAGCTCGGCGGTCTTGGCGCCGGTCTTGATGCTCAGGGTGTCGAAGAAGTGCTGCTGCTCGACGCTGTGGCCCAGCTTGGTCAGGCCCAGGGCGAGGATGGCGGTGAAGCCGTGTACGCGCTGCGCGATCTCGGTCAGGCCTTTCGGGCCGTGGTACACGGCGTACATGCTGGCGATGTTGGCCAGCAGCACCTGGGCGGTACAGATGTTACTGGTGGCCTTCTCGCGGCGGATGTGCTGCTCGCGGGTCTGCATGGCCAGGCGCAGGGCCGGCTTGCCGAAGCGGTCGACCGACATGCCGACCAGGCGGCCCGGCATGTCGCGCTTGAACGCGTCGCGGGTGGCGAAGTAGGCGGCGTGCGGGCCACCGAAGCCCAGCGGCACACCGAAGCGCTGGGCG
>MTEW01003738.1_pt2 | contig 34446 bp, 30 predicted proteins | sample 1042681 | NCBI WGS metagenome assembly MTEW01 (sample SAMN06185811, study PRJNA358809) | soil metagenome | isolation source: soil biostimulated with citrate as carbon source | place: India | collected 2015-05-23
CTTCCAGGGCGAGTACTTCATCGACCGCTACGGCGCCAAGGCCGCCGAAGCCACCCCGCCGATCCAGCGCATGCTGGCCGAAGGCGTGCCGGTCGGCGGCGGCACCGACGCCACCCGCGTGGCCAGCTACAACCCCTGGACCGCGCTGTACTGGCTGGTCAGCGGCAAGACGGTCGGCGGCACCACGCTGAACCCGCAGGGTCTGCCCCGCGACACCGCGCTGCAGCTGTTCACCCACGGCAGCGCCTGGTTCTCCAGCGAACAGGGCAAGAAGGGTCAGATCAAGGTGGGCCAGCTGGCCGACCTGGTGGCCTTGAGCGCGGATTTCTTCAGCATCGAGGAAGAGCAGATCAAGTGGCTGGAATCGGTGCTGACCATCGTCGGCGGCAAGGTGGTGCATGGCACCGGCGAGTTCGACCAGCTCGCCCCGCCGACGCTGCCGGTACTGCCGGACTGGTCGCCGGTGGCCATGGTGCCCGGGCACTGGAAGCCGGTCGCCGCGCCCATGGCCGCCAGCATCCATCAGTGCATCGGCGCCTGCGCCGTGCATCAGCACCAGCATGACCGCGCGCGGCGCAGCAATGTGCCGGTGAGCGACCACCAGGGCTTCTGGGGCGCCTTCGGCTGCTCCTGCTTTGCCTTCTGACATGGCCAGCGATAAACCTTCGCCCTGGGGCGCACTCAAGCACAGCACCTTCCGCTGGCTGTGGCTGGCCAGCATCGCCTCGAACATCGGCACCTGGATGCACGAGGTGGGTGCCGGCTGGCTGATGACCAGCCTGTCGGCCAACCCCATGCACGTGGCGCTGGTACAGGTCGCCGGCTCCGCGCCGATGTTCCTCCTGGCGCTGCCGGCCGGCGCCATGGCCGATATCGTCGACAAGCGCCGCTACCTGCTCGGCGTGCAGCTGTGGATGGCGGCGGTAGCCAGTCTGCTGGCCGTGCTGACCCTGCTCGGCCTGACCACGGTCTGGCTGCTGCTGGGCATGACCCTGGCCATGGGCGTCGGTACTGCCTTGATGATGCCGGCCTGGTCGGCGCTGACGCCGGAGCTGGTGAGCAAGCGCGACCTGCCCTCGGCCATCGCCCTGTCCAGCCTCGGCATCAACGTCGCCCGTGCGCTCGGCCCGGCCATCGCCGGGGTGCTGGTCAGCTTGAGCGGCCCCTGGGCGACCTTCGCCCTCAACGCCCTGTCGTTCTTCGCGGTGATGGCGGTGCTGCTGACCTGGAAGCGCGAGCGCCAGGTCGCCAGCTTCCCGGCCGAACGCCTGCTGGGTGCCATGCGCGCCGGCTGGCGCTATAGCCGCGCATCGCGTCCGCTGCAATCGGTACTGGTGCGCGCGGCGGCCTTCTTCGTCGGCGCCAGCGCCGGCATGTCGCTGCTGCCGCTGATCGTGCGCGGCGAGCTGCAGGGCAGCGCCAGCGACTTCGGCCTGATGCTCGGCAGCGTCGGCGTCGGTGCGGTGCTCGGCGCCACCTTGCTGCCGCGCATTCGCGAGCGCATCAGCAGCGACCGTCTGGTGCTGTTGGCCAGCCTGCTCTACGCCCTGGTGCTGCTGGCCCTGGCCAGCCTGCGCCACTTCGCCGCCCTGCTGCCGGTGATGCTGCTCAGCGGCGCGGCGTGGATCGCCGTGCTGTCCAGCCTGCAGGTCGCCGCGCAGACCTCGGTGCCGGACTGGGTAAGGGCGCGGGCGCTGTCGGTCTATATCCTGGTGTTCTTCGGCAGCATGGCCGCCGGCGGCGCGCTCTGGGGCTTCGTCGCCAGCCAGGCGTCGATCCCCCTCGCCCTGCTCGCCGCAGCCGGCTGCCTGGCGCTGGGCGGGCTGCTGACGCCGCGTTTCCCGCTGCCGGTTACCGAGGCCGAGGATCTCGCCCCGTCGCTGCACTGGCCGGCGCCGATCCTGGCCGACGAAGCCGACCGCGAACGCGGCCCGGTGATGGTCACCCTGCACTACGACATCGCCCCGGAACATGCCGCGGCCTTCCGCCAGGCGATGAGCGAGGTCGCGCGCATGCGTCGGCGCAACGGCGCGTTCTCCTGGGGCCTGGTGCAGAGCAGCGAAAATCCTCGCCACTGGCAGGAGTTCTTCTTCGACGAATCCTGGCTCGAACACCTGCGCCACCACGGCCGGGTGACCCGCGCCGAGCAACGCATCGAGGCGGCGGCCAGGCAGTTCCAGAGCGCCGGGGTCGCGATACGCATCGACCACTTCCTGACGCCGGGCAGGCAGGCGCCGGAGCCTTCGGAAGCGCAGCATGCCAACGGTCAGCCATAACGGTCGCCCCGGCAGTGCCGCATCGCCCGACCATCTGTCGCCATGAGCCGGCAGGCCCTGTTTATCCACGGGACCTGGCTCACCCCGCTGATCTGGGGCCGGTTCCGCCGGCGCTTCGAGGCCTGTGGCTATAGCTGCGGTGCGCCGGCCTGGCCGCTGCTCGGTGCCGACCCGGCGCTCCAGCGCAGCCAGCCGCCGAGGGCGATGGCCAGCCTGGGCATCGCCGCCATCCTCGCTCACTACGAAGGGCAGATCGGCGAGCTCGAACAGCCGCCGCTGCTGATCGGCCACGATCTCGGCGGCCTGCTGGTGCAGCTGCTGCTCGACCGCGGCCTGGGCTGCGCCGGCATCGCCATCGCGCCGCCGACCCATGGCGGGCTGGAAGGACTACGCGGCAGCGGGCCCTGGCTGCTGCGCCGGGCTGCCTGGCGCGGCGTCGTGCACATGAGCCCGCAACATTTCGCCCGCACTATGGCGCAGACGCTGACGCCAGAGCGGCAGGCCGCCGCCTACGCGCGGCATATCGTGCCGGCGCCAGGCCGGGTATTCTGCGACAACGCGCTGGGCACTGGCCGTCGCCTCGACTTCACCAATCCCAACCGTGCCCCGCTGCTGCTGATCGCAGCGGGCGCGGACCGCACCGTCCGCGCCAGCACGGTCGCGGCGGCCTATCGACGCCACCGGGGCTCGACGGCCGTCACCACGTTCAAACATTTCAGGGGCTACAGCCACTGGCTGATTGCCGAACCGGGTTGGGAAACAATTGCCGACTACTGCATCGAATGGGCACAAGACCAGCTTGGACGCTTCTGAGTCGCCACTCGCCTCGCAGCTTCAACACCTGTACGCGGCACTGGCCCTGCTGTGCCTGCTCATCTGCGCCACCGCTCGCGCCCACGGCAGCGAACTGGAACAGCGCTTCGAACATCGCCGCTGGACGCACAACGACGACAGCCCCAGCCAGATCGGCGCACTGGCGCAGACCCGCGACGGCTATCTGTGGCTCGGCACCCATGATTCGCTGTACCGCTTCGACGGCCTCGACTTCACCCGCTACCTCGCCGCCGATGGTCAGGAACTGGGCATAGTCTCCACCCTGCTGGCCAGCGACCAGGGCCTGTGGGTCGGCCTGCGCAATGGCGGCGTGCGCCTGATCGACGCCGAGGGCGAGGTGGCGGCCGCCTTCGACCTGGGCCGCGGCACCATCTACGCCCTGGCGCAGACCGCCGACGGCCAGCTCTGGGCCGCGGCCAACGATGGCCTGCTGCACTTCGATGGGCAGAGCTGGCAGCCGCTTTCCAGCGAAGCCGGCTTCGTCGGCGCGAACGCCTATGCCCTGCTGGTCGATAGCAACGGCCGACTATGGGTGGCCGACGAGCAGCGCCTCTATACGCTGGAGCCCGGCGCCCGGACGCTGCGCGACAGCGGCATCGCGGTCAGGCGTCCCCGCCAGATCGTCCAGGCCCCCGATGGCGCGCTGTGGCTGGCCGAACGCGACGGCGAGTCGGTGCTGCGGCTGGATAGCTCGACCGGGCAGGCCATTCGTATCGAGGTCGGCGCGTCGGTCAATGCCCTACTGTTCGACCAACGGGGCGCTCTGTGGCTGAGTACCGCCGGCCACGGCCTGCTGCATGCGGCGCAGCCGAATCGCCATGACGCGGGCGGTTTCGGCACCCTCGAAGGTTTTTCCGCCCGCGACGGGCTCAGCTCCGACCTCGTTGCGCCGCTACATCAGGACAGCGAAGGCAGCCTCTGGGTAGGCACCCACGATGGTCTGGACCGCCTGCGCGACCGACCGCTGCAACCGGCGGGCCTGCCCGCCAACGCACAGAACCTGGCCCTGGTGGCGGATCAGGCCGGCACGCTCTGGGCCGGCAGCAGCAACCTGCCGGTGATGCGCCTGGATCGCGACGGTCTGCAGCATCTGCCGCTGCAGACGCCGATCAGCGCCACCGCCCGCGACAGCCAGGGCAACGCCTGGCTGGCCGGCCCGCAGGGCATCTGGCGCAGCGAGGGCGCAAGCCTGCAGAAGGTCGCCGAGCTGCCGGTGCAACGCAGCCTGGACTCCGCGGTGCGCGCCATGCTGGTGGATCGCCAGGGCGAGCTGTGGCTGTCGGTCAATCGCCAGGGCCTGTTCGTCCTGCGCGACGGGCGCTGGCACGGGCTGCCGCCGCCGAGCGCCAAGCCGGCGCAGCAGATGCCGGTCAGCGCCGCCCTGGCCCCCGATGGCAGCCGCTGGTTCGGCTATCGCGACAACCTGCTGGTCAGCCATGACGACGGCGGCGAACGCCACTGGGGCGCGGCAGAAGGCCTGGATGTCGGCCACGTGACCGCCATGGCCCATCTGCCGGGGTATGCCTGGGTCGGCGGCCAGCGGGGCCTGGCGCGCTTCGACGGGCAGCGCTTTCAGCGTCTGCCGCTGCCGGACAACGGCCTGTTCGACAACCTCTACGCCATCGTCCCGGTGCAGGTCGAAGCGGGCGAAGATCTCTGGCTGCAGGGCAAGGGCGGCATCTTCCAACTGCCCGCCGCGGAGATCGCCCAGGCCCTGGAAAATCCGGCGCATCATATCCGCTACCGTACTTACGCTGCGCAGGGCGGCCTGGCCAACGATCCCCATCAGGTATTGCCACTGCCCACAGCGGTGCGCGTCGGCGATGACCAGCTGTGGTTCGTCACCCGCAACGGCGTGGTCGGTCTGGACCCACGGCGTACCCAGCAGGCAAGCGCGCCGCCGCGCGTGCGCATCGAATCGCTGGTGGTGGATGGCGCCGCACTGCCGATCAGCACAAGCCCCGAGCTGCCGTCGAACAGCCAGCGCCTGATCATTCACTACGGCGCGCTGAGCCTGTCGGCGCCCGAAGGCCTGCACTTTCTCTATCGCCTCGACGGCTTCGATCACACCTGGCATTCCGCCGGCCGTCAGCGCCAGGCCATCTATACCGATCTACCGGCAGGCGACTACCGCTTCCGGGTACGCGCCCTCAACCAGAGCGGCGTGCCCAGCGAACAGGACGCCGAACTCGGCTTCAGCATCGGCCCGGTGTTCTATCGCCAGCCGTGGTTCCTGCTGTCGCTCGGCGTCGCCCTGCTCGGCGCCCTGCATCTGCTATACCGCAGCAACATGCGGCGCGCGGCGGAGCACCTGCGCACGCGTCTGGAAGAACGCCACGAGGAGCGCGAACGCATCGCCCGCGAACTGCACGACACCCTGCTGCAGGGTGTGCAGGGGCTGATGCTGCACGTGCAGGCCGCAGCCGACAGCCTGCCTGCCGAACAGCCCAGCCGCGGCCTGCTGGAAAAGGCACTGGACCGCGCCGACCAGGTGATCAACGAGGGGCGCGAGCGGGTGCGCGACCTGCGCAACGTACGCCAGGCCTCTGCCGATCTGCCCAAGGCGCTGCGCGAGCTGGAGCATTTGCTCGATCATCCGGGCGTGGCCTATCGGGTCGACATAAAGGGCACGCCCCTTGCGCTGCACCCGGTGGTTCACGATGAGCTCTACCTGCTGGCACGCGAGGCCGTCGGCAACGCCTTTCGCCACGCCCACGCCAGCCTCGTGCAAGTGCAGCTGGACTATGACCCGCGTCAGTTCGAACTGCTGGTGACCGACGATGGCCGCGGCATTCGCGCCGATCAGCTGGATAGCAGCAAGGCCCTCGACCACTGGGGCCTGCAAGGCATGCACGAACGCGCCGCCAAGATGAGCGCCACGCTCGACATTCACGGCGTCCACGGGAGTGGCAGCCAGGTGCATCTGACCCTGGCCGGCGAACTGGCCTATCGATGCGAAGAGCCTCCCGCCCGCCGCCGGCTACACTGGAAAAGATTCACGAGGAGCCCGCGTCCATGAGCATCGCCACCCCCATCCGCGTGCTGGTCGCCGATGACCACCCGCTGCTGCGCGAGGGCATCGCCGCCGTACTGGCGGCGCAGGCGGATATCGAACTGGTGGGCGAGGCCGGCGACGGACGGGAGGCGCTGGACTGCTTCCGCCGCCTGCGCCCGGACGTCACCCTGATGGACCTGCAGATGCCGCGCATGAACGGTATCGAGAGCATCCAGGCCATCCGCAGCGAATGCCCGAGCGCACGCATCGCCATCCTCACCACCTACCGCGGCGACGTACGCGCCCTACATGCCATCCAGGCCGGCGCCCAGGCCTACCTGCTGAAAAGCAGCCTGCGCAAGGAGCTGGTCGAGACCATTCGTCTGGTAGCCGCGGGCAAGCGCCACATTCCAGCGGAGATCGCCGCCGAACTGGCCGAGCATATCGGCCAGCAGTGCCTCAGCCCCCGCGAGGTCGAGGTACTGCAGGCGGCGGCGCTGGGCTATTCCAACCGCGACATCGCCCTGCAACTGCGTATCACCGAGGACACGGTAAAGGGGCATATGCGCCTGATCATGGACAAGCTCGGCGCCAACAATCGCACCCACGCCGTGGCCATTGCCGTGCAGCGCGGCGTTCTCGAGGTCGGCCCCCCACTTTAGTGTTCCCCCTCTTCCCCTCCTTGTGAGCTGGGCGCCGACAGCTCCACCGCGCATGCTCTGTCTCTGACCAGACAAGGAGGCTTCACATGGGCTCGCTCGGAGAAACTCAGGGCATCGCGCCCCGTCTGGCAAAGGCGCTGGACGATGCTCGGACGCTGGCACGGATCGCCGACCTGCTGGCCGATGCAGGAGCGGCCCTGCAGCACGACACCCTGCGCGCCTACGTCTACCTCGACCAGGCCATGGAGCTGCTGCGTCAGGCAAACAGCGGCGTCGAGAGCGGCCCGCGCCATGCGGCGGGACTGAACCGCTGGCAAACGCGGCGTCTGGACGAATACATCAGCCGGCATCTGGATATGCCGATCCGCACCTGCCACCTGGCCGCCCAGCTCAACCTGAGCAGCAGCCACTTCTCCCATGTGTTCAAGCAGACCTTCGGCATCACGCCGCTGGCCTACGTGGCGCGCAAGCGCATAGAAGCGGCCCGGGCGATGATGCTGACCACCGATCAGCCACTGACGCAGATTGCCCATGCCCATGGCTTCTGCGATCAGTCGCACTTCACCCGCACCTTTCGCCGCGAGACCGGAGTCAGCCCCTTGCTGTGGCGGCAGCGCTGTGCCGCGAAGGCGCAGGCTGCCTCCGAGGGTTGATCAGCCCAGCATGGTCACATGACGCGGATGGCTGGCCACGCGCTCGAGCCAGGCGCGCACGGCCGGGAAGGCTTCGAGGCTGAAACCGCCCTCATCGGCCACATGGGTGTAGGCATACAGGGCGATATCGGCGATGGAGTAATGCTCGCCGACCAGATAGGGGGTGCGTTCGAGCTGTTTTTCCATCACCTTCAGGGCCTTGTAGCCGAGCTTCAGGCAGCGCGCGTGTTCCTCGCGGCGCTCCTCGGGCATGCCCTGGTAGAGCTGGATGAAACGCGCCACGGCAACGTAGGGCTCGTGGCTGTACTGCTCGAAGAACTGCCATTGCAGCACCTGGGTGCGCAGGCGCGGCTCGCGGGGCAGGAACTCGCTGCCATCGGCGAGGTAGTTGAGGATGGCGTTGGACTCCCACAGGCAGGTGCCGTCGTCCAGCTCCAGCACCGGAATCTTGCCGTTGGGGTTCTTGGCCAGGAAGGCTTCGTTCTGCGTTTCGCCCTTGAGAATGTCGATCGGCACCCACTCGTAGGATTTGCCGAGCAGATGCAGCATCAGCTTGACCTTGTAGCAGTTGCCCGAGCGGTAATCGCCGTAGACCTTGTACATCGCATTGCCCTCCCCGTGTTTCCTTGTGTTTTCGTAGGAGCCGGCTCGCCGGCGATCCGCCGCAGCGAGAGCGTCGCCAGCTAGCTGCTCCTACGCTACAAACTTCTACTTCGCCTGCGCCTCTCGAATCACCGCCGCCAGTCGGCGCAGCCCCTCACCCAGGCGCTCCGGCGCCACATGGCTGAAGTTCAGGCGCAGGTGGCCAGGGTTGGCATCCGGGTCGATGAAGAACGGCTCGCCCGGCATGAAGGCGACGTTCTGCGCCAGCGCCGCATCGAGCAGCGTGCGGGTGTCCAGCGGCTGCTTGAGGGTCAGCCAGAAGAACAGGCCGCCCTGCGGGATCTGCCAGTCGGCCAGCTCGCCGAAGTGCTCCAGCAGCGCGGTCTGCATGGCGTCGCGGCGGATGCGGTAGAAATCGCGCAGCTCGGCCAGGTGGCCACGGTACTGCTCGCTGCCCAGCCACTGCAGCGCCTGCCACTGACCGATGCGGTTGGTGTGCAGGTCGGCCGACTGCTTCAGGCGCAGCAGGTGCGGGTACAGGTCCTTGGTGGCGATCAGGTAGCCGACGCGCAGGCCCGGCAGCAGGGTCTTGGATACGGTGCCGGTGTAGATCCAGCTGGCCTTCTGCAGGCGGCTGACAATGGGCGTGGCGCTGCCGGCGTCGAACACCAGCTCGCGGTACGGCTCGTCCTCGATCAGGGTCACGCCGAACTCGTCGAGCAGCGCCGCCACCGCTTCGCGCTTGGCTTCGCTGTAACGGGTGCCGGACGGGTTCTGGAAGGTCGGAATCAGGTAGGCGAAAGCCGGCTTATGCGTTTCCAGACGCTGGCGCAGCGCGGCCAGCTCGGGGCCATCGGCCTCCTGCGGTACGCTGATGCAAGCGGCGCCGAACAGCTGGAAGGCCTGCAGCGCGGCCAGATAGGTCGGCGCCTCGAGCAGCACCTCGGTGCCCGGATCGATGAACAGCTTGGAGGCCAGATCCAGCGTCTGCTGCGAGCCGCTGACGATCAGCACCTGGCTGGCCTCGCAAGGCACACCCAGAGCCCGCGCCTCGGCGGCGATGGCTTCACGCAGCGCCGGCTCGCCCTCGCTCATGCCGTACTGGCCCATGCTCGCCGGCATCTCGGCCCAGTCCACCTTCGGCAGCATCGGCTCGGCCGGCAGCCCACCGGCGAAGGACATCACCTCCGGACGCTGCGCCGCGGCGAGAATTTCACGGATCAGGGAGCTTTTCAGGCGGGCGATGCGTTCGGAGAAGGCCATGGGATGTCCTGGGGTGCAAATGTCATTGAAATTAAGTCAAACTGCTTGACCGAAACTACGACGCCGCCCAGAGATACGTCAATATGACTGACCTAAAAAATTTCCCCGAGAAATTTTTATCCTCGCCCAGCGACGGCCCGCAGGGTGGCCGCACCGGGTGGCAGGCGATGAAGAACCCCGCCGTGCAGCAGGCGGCCATGGAGGCCTTCTTCTTCGGCTACCAGGCCTTCACCGCCAAACCCGACGAGATGCTGGCCAGGCGCGGCCTGTCGCGGGTGCACCACCGCATCCTGTTCTTCATCGCCAAGTACCCTGGGCTGAGCATGAAGGAACTGCTGGGCTATCTGGGCGTGAGCAAACAGGCGCTGAACACGCCGCTGCGCCAGCTGATGGAAATGCACCTGGTACAGAGCGAGGCGGCAGAAGACGACAAGCGCAAACGCCTGCTCGGCTTCACCGCCGAAGGCGCCAAGCTGGAACAGGCCCTGCGTCGCGAGCAGGCGCGACTGCTGCAACGGGTGTTCAGCGAAATGGGAGAAGAAGCCGTACAGGGCTGGCTGGCCGTCAATCACGCCCTGGCCCGCAGCCGCCAGGAACGTACGTAGCCACCGCCGCCATGTCCCGCTCGTGGAAGCGTTGCTCGCGAAGCATTCGTTCGCGGGCATCGCAGCTCCTACCGATTCAGCCTCCCCCCTTGCATTCCCCTGCACCGCCGGTCATTTCGGCAATTGCGCGCAACCATGACCTCTGCAATCATATGCGAATCATTATCACCTTAACTTAGATCTCGCGAGGTGCGCGTGTCGGTTCAGGATTCCAGCAATCAGCAGTTGGTCGGCCTGCTTTACCGCGACCATCGCGACTGGCTGTTCGGCTGGCTGCGCAAAAGTCTGAACTGCACGCAGCGCGCCGAAGACCTGAGTCAGGACACCTTCGTGCGCCTGCTCGGCCGCCCGGACCTGCACAGCCCGCGTGAACCTCGTGCCTTGCTCACCACCATCGCCAGGGGCCTGCTGATCGACCAGTTCCGCCGCAGTGCGCTGGAGCGCGCCTATCTCGAAGAACTCGCTCTGGCCCCCGAGGCCCTGCAACCGAGCCCCGAGGAACAGGCGCTGGCGCTGGAACAGCTGAGCGAGATCGATCGTCTGCTCGGACACCTGTCGAGCAAGGCGCGCGCCGCCTTCCTCTACAACCGCCTGGACGGTCTCGGCCATGCCGAGATCGCCGAGCGTCTGGGCGTATCGCCCTCGCGGGTGCGCCAGTACCTCGCCCAGGGCCTGCGCCAGTGCTACATCGCGCTGTATGGAGCGCCGCAATGAACCGGGTATCGGCGCGCGCCCTGGATGAGGCCATTGCCTGGCAGCTGTGCCTGGACTCCGGCGAGGCCAGCGAACAGCAACGCCAGGATTTCGCCCGCTGGCTGGCGGCCCATCCCGAGCATGGCCTCGTCTGGCGCAGGCTCGGCGGCATCGACCAGCAACTCGCCGCGGCCACCCCTGCGCCGGCCCGCCGCGCCCTGCTGCAAGGCGGCCAGCGGCGTCGCAGCCTGCGACGCCTGGGGGGCAATGCCCTGGCCCTGCTGCTGGCAAGCGGCATCGCCCTGGCCTTGCTGGCTCAGCAGCGCCCGCTGGGCGACTACCTTGCCGACTATCGCACCGCCGCCGGGGAGCAGCGCGACCTGCTGCTCGCCGACCGCAGCCAGATCCGCCTCAACAGCCGCAGTGCGCTGGACGTTGCGTTCGACGACGACGAGCGCCGCCTGGTCCTGCTCAGCGGCGAAATCCTGATCCAGACCGCCAAGGGCGATGCGCGTCCGTTCGTCGTGGAGACGGCGCAGGGCCGCCTGCGTGCCCTGGGAACGCGCTTTCTGGTGCGTCGCGATGGCGACGCCACCGAGCTGATCGTCCTGCAGTCGGCCGTGGCTGCGCGGCCGCTCTCCGGTACGCAGGAGCGCATCATCCAGAGTGGCGAGCAGGTGCGCATGGACAGCCGGCATCTCAGCGACAGCAGCCCCGCTCCCATCGGCGCCGATGCCTGGAGTCGCGGCATGCTGGTGGCGGACAACCTGCCGCTGCAGCGCCTTATCGATCAACTCGGCGAATACCGTAGCGGCTACCTGGGCCTCGACCCGAGCCTGGCCGGCTTGCGTATCAGCGGCAGCTTCACGCTGCACGACAGCGACAAGGCCCTAGCCGCGCTGCCACCGAGCCTGCCGGTGCGCATCGAGCAGATCGGCCCTTGGTGGACGCGCGTCGTGCCGGCAGAAAAATAATCTGCCGCCCCTGTCATTTTTGATTTCTGCTTCGGCAAAAGGACATTGAGATACATTACCTCTTAGGAGAAGTTCGCAATGTCCTCCACCGCCGCTCCCTTCCGCCGCACCCTGCTGGCGCTGACCATCGCCCTCGCCGGCCAGGTGGGGTTGGCTCATGCCGAGCCCTATCAGTTGCCCGCCGGCCCCCTGGCCGCCACGCTCAACCAGATCGCCAGCCAGGCCGGCGTGACCCTGAGCATCGACCCGGCGCTGACCGAGGGCAAACGCTCGGCGCCGGTAGAAGGTGATCTGCAAGCCGTCGACGCGCTCAACCAGGCCCTGCGCGGCACCGGTCTGCAACTGCAGAGCAACGGCGCTGGCGTCTACAGCCTGGTGCCTGCCGCCGAATCGGCGGTGGCGCTGCCCGACGTGACCGTTACCGCCAGCGAACAGGCCGCCGAAACGGCCTGGGGCCCGACCCGCGGCTACCTGGCCAGCCGCACGGCAACCGGCACCAAGACCGACACGCCGCTTCTGGAGACGCCACGCTCCATCTCGGTTGCCACTCGTGAGCAGATGCAGGATCGCAAGGTGCAGAACCTGGACGATGCCGTGCGCTACATGCCCGGCGTGATCGCCAGCAGCTACGGCAGCGACAGCCGCGCCGACTGGATGAAGATCCGCGGCTTCGAACCGATTCAGCTGCTCGACGGCCTGCCGCTGCCCAAGGGCAGCTACACCATGCCCAAACTGGAGACCTGGAACCTGGAGCGCGTCGCCGTGCTGCGCGGCCCGGCCTCCTCGGTCTATGGCCAGACCCCGCCCGGCGGCCTGGTTGACGCCGTCAGCCGTCGCCCACAGGCCGAAAGCAGCCATGAAGTGCAGGTGCAAGTCGGCAACTACCAGCACAAGCAGATCAGCTTCGACAGCACCGGCAAGATCGATGACGAGGGCCGTTTTCTCTACCGGTTCAGTGGCGTGGGTCGTGACAGCGGCACGGTCATCGAGCATATGGATGACCAGCGCTTCAACCTGGCGCCCAGCCTGACCTGGAACATAGCAGGCGACACCAGGCTGACCTTCCTCGGACAGTTCAATCGCGACGATACCGGCGGCACCAGCCAGTTCCTGCCTCTGCAAGGCACCAAGCTGGGCACGCCGGCCGGCAAGATCGACTACAACAAGAACCTCGGCGACCCCGACTGGGAGTTCTACGACAAGACCTTCTATGCCCTCGGCTACGCCTTCGAGCACCGCATCAACGATGTCTGGCAGTTCAATCAGAACCTTCGCTACAGCAAGCTCGAGCTGGATAACCAGATCATCACGGCTGGGGGTTGGGCTACCGCGGTCGCTGACGACGGCACGGTTGCGCGCGGCGCCAACGTGTACGACGAGAACATCAGCCACTTCGCCATGGACAACAATTTCCAGGCTGACTTCCGTACGGGCGCGCTGACCCATACCTTGCTGCTGGGCGTGGATTATCTGCGCGTCAACACCGATTACCGCTGGCTGTATGGCAGCGCCCCGAGCAGCAATATCATCAACCCGATCTATGGCCAGGACTTCAGTGGTGTCGCCTACACCGCCTTCCAGGACTACAACCAGAAGCGCAGGAACGCAGGCCTCTACCTGCAGGATCAGATCGCCCTCGACGCCTGGCGCCTGACCCTGGGTGGCCGCTGGGATCGGCTGGATACCGACTCGGTGTTCTACAACGCCAATGACGCCGAGGACAGCCGCCGCGACAGCCAGTTCAGCGGCAACGCCGCGCTGAGCTACGTCTTCGACTCCGGCTTCACGCCCTACCTGTCCTACGCCGAATCCTTCCAGGCCGAAGCGGGCGGCAATGGCGGCGCCGCGTTCAAACCCAGCACCGGCAAGCAGTACGAGCTGGGCATCAAGTACCAACCGCCGGGCAGCGACATGCTGTTCACCGCCGCGGTCTATGACCTGAAGCGGCAGAACATCGTGACCACCAATATCGCCGGCGCCAGCGAACCGGTGAGCGAGGTAGAGGTACGCGGCCTGGAGCTGGAGGCCACCGGCAACCTCACCGAGAACCTCAGCCTGACGGCCTCCTACACTTACACCAACAGCAAGATGACCAAGGTTGGCGACCCGCGCGACAAGAACCGCGCCCTGCCTCTCACGCCGGAACACCAGGCTTCGATCTGGGCCGACTATGACTGGAATCAGGGCATGCTGGCCGGATTCGGCGTTGGCTTCGGCGCCCGCTTCGTCGGCTCCACCGACAACATCGCCGTCGGCAACCTGGGTTTCGTGCGGGATGCCTCCGACGGCCACAGCAGCGCCTACACCGTCTACGACGCTGCCGTGCGCTACGACCTCGGTCAGCTCGATGCCAGCCTGCGTGGTGCCAGCGTATCGCTCAACGCCAACAACCTGTTCGACAAGGAATACCTGGCCACCTGCGACGGCTTCTACTGCTATGCCGGCGACCCGCGCCGGGTCACCGCGAGCATCGACTACAAGTGGTGACCACCCGAAGGGCTGATGCCTGTCAGTCAAACGTAGAAAAATGACTTTGCAGGAGCCAGCTTGCTGGCGATCAAGCGTCTCGGCGAGCACCAGCCTCACAGACGCAAAGCATCGCCGGCAAGCCGGCTCCTACAGGTCTGTAGCGCTGCCCCCGAGGTGCTTTGACCTTGTTTGATCGGTACGGGCCCATCAGGCGGCTCTTGCCGTTTGCACGCAGTCAGTCCGCAACCCGCTGCAACTCGGCAGCGCCCTTGAAGAACACCAGCATCAGCGCCACGCCCGCCCCTAGCAATGGCAGCAACGCCACCAGCATCAACAGCACGCTGGCCAACATCAGCCCACCGACGATATCGAGCCAGGCCATCACTTTCAGCTCCGGATAGGGGCCTTGCAACTTGAGCAGCCGTATCCCCAGCCAGGTAGTGCAGATGCCCATAAGACACAACAGCGCCATATAACCGATGGTCTGCCAGTCCAATCCGGCGAACAGTTGGTCAGCGAAAAGCATGTCCACTGCCTCCAGCAGCAGCGTCACCGCAAGCAGCAACCAGATCGGTACGCTGAGGTTGCGCGCGAAAAAACGCGCCTCGGCAAAGGCCTTGAAACGCAGCAGCAGGTAGCAGCCGAGTAACGCCAGCGCCAGGCTGAGCCAGTCGGTGTAGGTAAACAGCAGTTCAGCTTCATCTGCCTCCAGCAGGGCTCCGGCAAATGTAAGCCCGACCACCATAGCGTTGGCTACCACCGAGACCAGCGCCAGCCAGCCAAGCACCCGCAGCTGGCGAGCGCTCCAGCCCGGCAGGCGGTGAACGGGAGCGGCGTCGAGCAGCTCCACCTGTGGCGCACTGTAGGGATTGTCCGGTTGCATCGCACGTCAGCCTTGTTCGGCAAAAACCCGAGGCTAACCAGCCGCGCGGCGCTTGACCAGACTGTACGGTTCAACCCAGCGGTGGCTGTACCGCGACGCCACCGCAGCCGCGCAATAGGCTTTGCCAGTCACCGGAGAACGACCATGTCCACCGAACTGCTGCTCGCCTTCATTGCCTTCGCCTTCGTCACCTCGGTGACGCCCGGCCCCAACAACATGATGCTGCTCGCCTCGGGCGTGAATTTCGGCGTGCGCCGCAGCATCCCGCACATGCTCGGCATCAGCCTGGGCTTCATGCTGCTCGTGGCCTCGGTAGGCCTGGGCCTCGGCCAGCTGTTCGAACGCCTGCCGGTGCTGCATGACGTGCTGCGTTACGTCGGTGCGGCCTACCTGCTCTACCTGGCCTGGAAGATCGCCCAGGCCGGCGCTCCGCAAGGCCGTGACAACCCCGCCGCCAAGCCGTTTACCTTTCTCCAGGCCGCGGCCTTCCAATGGGTCAACCCCAAGGCCTGGATCATGGCCATCGGCGCCATTACCACCTATACCCCGCAGGACGGCTTCGTCAGCAACGTGCTGCTGATCGCCGCACTGTTCGCCCTGGTCAACTGCCCCAGCGTCGGTCTGTGGACCGTCGCCGGCAGCCTGCTGCGCAGCTGGCTGGACAACCCGCGCGCCCTGCGCGCCTTCAATATCGGCATGGCGCTACTGTTGGTCGCCTCGCTCTACCCCATCTTCGTCGACACGGGACTGCTCTGATGCAAGACGTCGCCCCTACCCGCCTGCGCCCACTGGCCGACACCTCCACCTCGGCCGTGGTGGCTGGCTTCATCGCCATGCTCACCGGCTATACCAGCTCCCTGGTGCTGATGTTCCAGGCCGGCCAGGCTGCCGGCCTCAGCGCCGGGCAGATTTCCTCGTGGATCTGGGCACTGTCGATCGGCATGGCGCTGTGCTGCATCGTGCTCTCGCTGCGCTACCGCGCGCCGGTGATGATCGCCTGGTCGACGCCCGGTGCGGCGCTGCTGATCACCAGTCTGCCGCAGGTCTCTTATGGCGAAGCGATTGGCGCCTATATCCTGGCTTCGGGCCTGATCGTACTGATCGGCCTGACCGGAACCTTCGACCGCCTGATGCGCCGCATACCCGCCTCCATCGCCGCTGCGCTGCTGGCCGGTGTGCTGTTCAAGATCGGTCTGGAAATCTGCGTGGCCGCCGAGCAGCAGCCCTTCCTGGTGATCGCCATGCTGCTGGCCTATCTGCTCGGCAAACGTCTGTGGCCGCGCTACTCGGTGCTGTCCGCGCTGATCGTGGGCAGTGTGCTGGCCGGGGTCTTCGGCCTGCTGGACTTCAGCGATTTCCAACTGCAGCTGGCCACGCCCGAGTGGACCACGCCCAGCTTCTCGCTGGCCGCGGCGATCAGCATCGGCATTCCGCTGTTCATCGTCGCCATGGCCTCGCAGAACCTGCCCGGCATGGCCGTGCTGCGTGCCAACGGCTATGACGTGCCGGCCTCACCGCTGCTGACCAGCACCGGCCTGGTATCGATCCTGATGGCGCCTTTCGGCAGCCACGGCATACACATGGCCGCCATCAGCGCCGCCATTTGCGCCGGCCCGGAAGCCCATGAAGACCCGCGCAAGCGCTACACAGCGGCGGTCTGGTGCGGGGTGTTCTACGCCATCGCCGGCATCTTCGGCGCCACCCTGGCCTCGCTGTTCGCCGCGTTGCCGGCCGCACTGATCCTCTCCATCGCCGCACTGGCGTTGTTCGCCTCGATCATTGGCGGCCTGACCCAGGCCATGAGCGAGCCCAACGAGCGCGAAGCGGCGCTGATCACCTTCCTGGTCACCGCCTCCGGCATGACCCTGGCCGGCGTCGGCTCGGCCTTCTGGGGCATAGTCGCCGGCCTGTTGACCCTGGCCGTGCTGAACTGGGGCAAGCGGTAGCCCCCGCAGCCCGAATGCAGTCCGGGCTACGAGCGGTAGGGTGCGCCGTGCGCACCACTGGCTAACAGCCTGTTCAACGGTGCGCGCGGCGCACCCTACCGTTCTGCCACCGCCTCGTGGGCCAGCTCGGCGCCATGCACGCGGTTGACCCACAGGCCGAACAGCGCCGCCGTGATGAACATGATCAGGCTGTAGATGGCCGCGGGAATGGCCATGGTCGGGTTGTTCAGCAGCGCCGGGCTGAGCGCCAGGGCGATGGCCAGGGTGCCGTTGTGGATGCCGATCTCCATGGCGATGGCGATCGCCTGACGCAGATTGAGCTTGAGCAGCCTGGGTACGCAGTAGCCCACCGCCATGCTCAGCAGGTTGAAGGCCAGTGCCGCGCCGCCGACCGAGGGCGCGTAATCGACGAAGGTGCGCCAGTCCTTGGCCACCGCCAGCAGGATGATCAGCAACAGGAACAGCGCCGAAACGATCTTCACCGGCTTCTGCATGCGCTCGGCGAAACCGGGAAAGCGGCTGCGCAGCCACATGCCGATGGCCACCGGGCCAAGAACGATGGCGAACACCTGCACCACCTTGGCGAACTGCAGCGGTATGGCCTGATCGTCCGCCATGAAGTACATCAGCGACAGGTTGACGATCAGCGGCATGGTCAGAATCGCGATCACCGAATTCACCGCGGTCAGGGTGATGTTCAGCGCCACGTCGCCATGGGCCAGGTGGCTGTAGAGGTTGGCCGTGGTGCCGCCCGGCGAGGCGGCCAGCAGCATCAGGCCGACGGCCAGCGCCGGTGCCAGGCCGAAGGCCTTGGCCAGGAAGAAGCAGGCCAGCGGCAGCAGCAACAGCTGGCAGGCCAGTCCGATCAGCACGGGTTTGGGGAATTTCACCACCCGGGCGAAATCGGCCAGGGTCAGCGACAGGCCGAGGCCGAGCATGATGATGCCCAGCGCGGCGGGAAGGAAAAACGTCAGCAAGGGATCGGCGGTCATTATTGTTATCGCTCCAGGGGAACCTGGCAGGATTTTGCGCAGTCAGGGCCACCGCTGACAGTGGCCCTGCGAGCCAACCTTCGCCCGCTGAGCTAGCGGGATAGAGCCGTCAGATCGCCGTGGCCCCACCGTCCACCGCCAGCGCCTGGCCGGTGGTGAACGCGGCGTGATCGCTGCACAGATAGAGTACGGCGGCGGCGATCTCCTCGACCTTGCCGATGCGCCCGACCGGATGCATGGCGGCGGCGAACTCGGCCTTCTTCGGATCGGCTTCATAGGCGCGGCGGAACATGTCGGTGTCGATCACCGCCGGGCACACCGCATTGACGCGGATTTTCTTCTTCGCGTATTCCACCGCCGCGGACTTGGTCAGGCCGATCACCGCATGCTTGGAAGCGGCGTAGATGCTCATCTTCGGCGCAGCGCCGAGGCCCGCCACCGATGCGGTGTTGACGATGGCACCGCCGCCCTGAGCCAGCATCAGCGGGATCTGATGCTTCATGCACAGCCACACGCCCTTGACGTTGACGCCCATGATGGCGTCGAACTCGGCCTCGCTGCCGTCGGCCAGCTTGCCCTGCTCGATCTCAATACCGGCGTTGTTGAAGGCGTAATCCAGGCGGCCGTATTGCGTCATGGTGGCGTCCATCAGCGCCCTGACCTCGGCGTCGCGGGTCACGTCGCAACGCACGAAGCAGGCCTCGCCACCGGCCGCGCGAATCAGCTCGACGGTACCCTCGCCACCTGCCACGTCCACGTCGGAAACCACCACCTTCAGCCCTTCGGCGGCGAAGGCCTGGGCGGTGGCGCGGCCAATACCGGCGGCAGCGCCGGTGACCAGGGCGACCTGGCCGGAAAACGTCATGCTCATGTCTGCTTCCTCGCAGCGATTCTCGTTGAATTGGCGAGGAGTCTAGCCAGACGGCGAAGCGCGCAGCAGCACTATCAGGCTCTGGAGTGAAGGGTTATGCAGGGCGCTGATGGCGACTCCAGCAGCGCGGTGCCACGATCAGCGGGTAGCCCGGATGAAATCCGGGAAGGATCGGACGGCGTGCCAGGCTGCCGATGTCATCCGGGCTACAGGGCTCAGGCGCGCAGCTCGGCGACCACCGCAGCCAGCGCCTGCGCCGGGTCGGCGGCCTGGCTGATCGGGCGACCGATCACCAGATAGTCGGAGCCGGCTTCCAGCGCCTGACGCGGGGTAAGGATGCGTTTCTGATCATCGGCATTGCTGCCGGCAGGACGAATGCCCGGCGTCACCAGTTGCAGACGCGGCTGCGCGACCTTCAGCGCCTGCGCCTCCTGCGCCGAGCAGACCAGACCATCGAGCCCGGCATCGGCCGCCAGGCCGGCCAGGCGCAGTACCTGCTCCTGCGGCGGCACGTCCAGGCCGATGCCGGCCAGGTCCTGCTGCTCCATGCTGGTCAGCACGGTCACGCCGATCAGCAGCGGCTTGGCGCCAGTCAGCTTGTCCAGCTCGTTGCGGCAGGCCGCCATCATGCGCAGGCCGCCGGAGCAGTGCACGTTGACCATCCATACGCCCAGTTCGGCCGCAGCCTTGACCGCCATGGCCGTGGTGTTGGGGATGTCGTGGAATTTCAGATCGAGAAACAGCTCGAAGCCCTTGGCCTGCAGCGCCTCGACCACCTGCGGGCCGCTGCGGGTGAACAGCTCCTTGCCGACCTTGACCCGGCACAGCGCCGGATCGAGGCGATCGGCCAGGGCCAGGGCGGCGTCACGGCTGGGAAAGTCGAGGGCGACGATGATCGGGGTTTGGCAGGCGGGCATGAGGCGGGTCTCGGACAGGACAAAAACGCCGCGCATTGTAGCCTAAAGGCGGCGCGCAGTGCCTGCCGCAGGCGCAGCTGCCGCGACGCACAACGGTGCACGAGCGCACGCGCCTGCACCAGCCTGGCCCTCTCGCACCACCGCTGCTGGCCGTAGTGGGCGCCTGAGCGTGCTGGCATGAGCACTGCACGGCAAGTCCATCCTCTGTGCAACGGGTCGCAGCCATGCCCTACCAAACCACCATCGGCAACCTGGTCTATCGCTTCGCCGACCTCAAGACGCTGCTGGCCAAGGCCAGCCCGGCGCGCTCCGGCGATTACCTGGCGGGGCTGGCCGCCGCTACCTACGAAGAGCGCATGGCGGCCAAGCTGGCCCTGGCCGAGGTGCCCCTCAAGCGTTTTCTCGACGAGGCGCTTATTCCCTACGAGCAGGATGAAGTCACCCGCCTGATCATCGACCGCCATGATGCCGCTGCCTTCGCCCCGATCAGCCACCTGACCGTGGGTGACCTGCGCGACTGGCTGCTGCTGGAAAAGACCGACAGCGCGCGACTGGCAGCCGTGGCCGCCGGCCTGACGCCGGAGATGGTTGCCGCCGTGAGCAAGCTGATGCGCAATCAGGATCTGATCCTGGTGGCGCGCAAATGCCAGGTGATCAGCCGTTTCCGCAATACCCTGGGCCTGCCCGGTCATCTGGCCGTGCGCCTGCAACCCAATCACCCCACCGACGACGTGCGCGGCATCGCCGCCAGCATGCTCGATGGCCTGCTCTACGGCTCGGGCGACGCCACGGTGGGCATCAATCCGGCCAGCGACTCGCTGCCGACGCTGATGCGCCTGTGGCAGATGATGGACGAGGTGCGCCAGCACTTCGATATCCCCATGCAGAGCTGTGTGCTCACCCATGTCACCACCCAGATCCAGGCCATCGAGGCCGGCGCGCCGATCGATCTGGTGTTCCAGTCCATCGCCGGCACCGAGGCCACCAACGCCGGCTTCGGCGTCTCCCTGGCGATCCTGCGCGAGGCTCACGAAGCCGCGCTGTCGCTGGGGCGCGGCACTCTGGGGGATAACGTCATGTACTTCGAGACCGGCCAGGGTAGCGCGCTGTCGGCCGGCGGCCACCATGGCGTCGACCAGCAGACCTGCGAAGCCCGCGCCTATGCCGTAGCCCGCGAGTTCCGCCCGCTGCTGGTCAACACCGTGGTCGGCTTTATCGGCCCGGAATACCTCTACGACGGCAAACAGATCATCCGCGCCGGCCTGGAAGACCACTTCTGCGCCAAGCTGCTCGGCCTGCCGATGGGCTGCGATGTCTGCTACACCAACCACGCAGAAGCCGATCAGGACGACATGGACAGCCTGCTCACCCTGCTCGGCGCGGCCGGCATCAACTTCATCATGGGCATCCCGGGCGCCGACGACATCATGCTCAACTACCAGAGCACCTCGTTCCACGATGCGCTGTACCTGCGCAGCGTGCTGGGCCTGAAACGCGCCCCGGAATTCGATGCCTGGCTGGCGCGCATGGCCATTACCGAACCGACCGGCCGCCTGCGCGAAATCGGCCGCGGCCACCACCTGCTCAAGCAACTGCCACATATCTCGGGAGCCGCGTGATGGCCAACGATCTGATCCAGCACAACCCCTGGGACGAACTGCGCGCGCACACCTCGGCGCGCATCGCCCTCGGCCGCGTCGGCTGCAGCCTGCCCACCCGCGAGGTGCTCAAGTTCGGCCTCGCCCACGCCCAGGCGCGCGATGCCGTGCATCGTCCGCTGGACTTCGCCGAACTCAAGCACCAGCTGCATGCCGCCGGTTTTCGCGCCCTGAAGGTGCGCAGCAATGCCGAGGACCGCCAGACCTACCTGCTGCGCCCGGATCACGGCCGGCACCTGCATGGCGACTGCCGGCTGCAGCTGCAACACGAGCTGCCCGCACCCGAAATCGCTATCGTGCTGGCCGACGGCTTGTCGGCCGTCGCCGTGCAGCGCCATGCCCTGCCGCTGCTGCAGGCCTTTCGCGAACGCTTCGCTACCGACTGGGCCAATACCCCGGTGGTGCTGGCCGAACAGGGCCGCGTGGCGATTGGCGACGGCATCGGCGAAGCGCTGCGCGCGCGTCTGGTGATCGTGATGATCGGCGAACGCCCGGGCCTGACTTCGCCGGACAGCCTGGGCCTGTACCTGACCTACGCGCCGCGGGTGGGCTGCCCGGACAGCGCGCGCAACTGCATCTCCAACGTACGTCCCGAGGGCCTGCCTTACGAACTGGCCGCACACAAACTCGACTACCTGACGCGCCAGGCGCTGCGCCTGCAACTGAGCGGCGTGCAGCTCAAGGACGACAGCAGCCTGCAGCAGGTCGCGGCACAGCCAGACTGACAAGTGCCCCTGTGCGGGTTATGGTGGTACCTCAGCCATCCCTGAGGAATCGACATGCCCTGGTACGTTTGGCTGCTACTGGTCCTGGTCTTCGGCTCGGTGATCGGTAGCCTGCTATTGCTGCATAGCAGCGCCAAGAAGATGCCCCTGAGCGAGGACCAGCTCGAGCGCATGCGCAAGCGCGCCATCGAGCAAGAGGCCAAGGACGCGCGCGAGCGTCAGCGCTAGACCGAGCGTCCCCTCAGGTCACTCCGAGACTGCCCACGACGCAGCCTGCTAGCAGGTCGTTGAAAAACGTAGGCGAGGCAGCTAATGCAATACCGATGGCGGCCCCGCAAAAACAGGCGAGGAACGGTCGGAGTCGCGCTCGACTTTACGAGTTGTAAATGAGCATTCCGACCGGGCTGGCGCTCCAGCCTGTTTTTAACGCAGCAATAGCAACGCAGGTAGTTTTTCGACTGCCCTGCTAGACTGCGCGCCTTCTCAAGGAGGAGGTGCCATGCCCCTGCATCTGCGCTTGCTGCTCCCCGCGCTCACCCTGGCCTTGGGGATGGGCCTGGGTTTCATCCAGCTCGTCGGCCTGCTGCTGGGCAGCCTGTTCGTCATCCTCCTGCTGGTCGGCGAGCGGCATCTGCCGAGCTGGCTGTGGCTGCCACTGATCCTGCTCGGCGGCATTGCCCTGGCGGCGCACCTCGTGCCCGGTTTCCGGCCCTGGCAGCTGTGGCAGCCGCGCCTCATAAGCGCCGATGCTGCGCCCTACGGTCTGCGTCTTTCCTGGGACAAGCTGCTGCTGGGCACCGCCCTGCTGGCCTGGTGGCTGGGGCAACCCCACCGACCGGCCATATCGCTGCAACGGACCTGGGTCGTGTGCCTTGCCACCCTGCTGCTGGTGCCGGTGCTGGCCATCGCGCTGGGCCTGGTCGCCTGGCAACCCAAATGGCCGCAAGGGCTGCTGCTGTGGCTGGCGGTCAACCTCGGCGTGGCGGTGCTGGCCGAGGAGCTGCTGTTTCGCGGCGTACTGCAACCGGCGCTGGTCAAACGCCTGGGTACCTGGCCTGGTTTGCTGCTGACGGCGGGCCTATTCGGCGCGGCGCACCTGCCCTTCAGTCCGCTATTTGCCGTGGTGGCCACCTGTGCAGGGCTCGGTTACGGCCTGGCCTTTCACTACAGCGGACGTCTGAGCCTAGCCATCGCCCTGCATGGTGCCGTCAATCTGCTGCATATTCTGCTGCTGAGCTATCCGCTGCGACTGGCATGACGGCGATTCGGTAAGGCGAGAAAATGCGCGCCAGCTCGCCATTGGCACGCAGCTGCTCAAGCAGCGCAGCGAAGCGTTCGGGACTGATCGGCGCGCCGGCGCGGATCATCGCATGGTGGCGATAGACCTGATCGATACGATCGGAAATCAGCAATTGCCGCCCATGCTCGCGGTTGCGCTCGAGAAAATCATAGAGATTGGAACGGGTCACCAGAGCGATGTCGGCGCGACCGCGCAGCACCATCAGCAGATTGCTGTCATGGGAGTGGCCGAGGTTGGCATTGAAGGTGCGGGTGAGGTATTCCGGGTCGCTGTTGAAGCCGGCGAAGCCATAGTGATAACCACGGTACAGGGCCAGGCGCTTGCCCTGCAGCTGCTCGAAATATCGCTGATCACGCAGCTCCTCGTTCCTGGTAACGAACAGCTCCGCATCCTCCAGGCCCATGTCGACGGCATCGGCATCGATATCCTGCCAGCCCCAACCGGGGTTCTCGAAGATCGCCATATCGATACGCCCGCGCTGCAGATCGCTGAAGCGGCGCACGATGGCGGTGGGCAACATGATGAAGTGGTATTCGCTCTGCTCGCGATTGAGTGCCTCGAGCAGCTGTGGCAGCAGGCCGCTGGATTCCTGCAGATTGGACTTGACCACGTAAGGCGGGAAATGCGCGCCGCCTACCTTGACGACTTCCGCGGCGGACAGCGAGCCGGCGAGCACCAGACAGATGGCGCCCACCCACATGTGACTCCAGCGCCACGCATGCCGCATATCGACCCCCAAAAAATCCTTCTTCTAGTGCGAAGCAGCCTACTCCAGTCTTCCCTGACCGACCAGATGGTTTTTCAGTCTGGCGCGACTTTCCCACCCAGTGCCAGACGATAGCGGCTCAAAAGCCTCTGCAACTGCCCGTCGGCCTGCAGCTTGTCCAACAACTCGCTCATCTGCGCCGGCGTCAGCGGGCCGTCGGGACGCAGCAGCACCTGATGCTGATAGAGCTGATCGAAGTGCTCGGACACCAGCATATCGGCCGCCGCCTCGGGATGGCGCTGCAGGTACATTTCCAGGTAGGAACGGGTAATCACCACCACGTCCACCCGGCGCGCCTGCAGCATGCGCAGGTTGCTGTCATGGGAATAGGTGATCAGCGCATTGAAGGTGCGCGCGAGGTAGCTCTGGTCGGCATTGAACCCGGCGAAACCATAGTGATAGCCACCATACAGCGCCATGCGCTTGTCGCTGAAATCCTGGAAGTACTCCTGCCCGCGCCCCGGCTCCGCGGCCGCCACGTAGACTTCGGCATCCTCGATGTCCAGAGGCAGGGCCAGATGGGGCGTGTTCTGCCACCCCCAGTGGCTGGATTCGAAGAACATCAGATCGAAACGCTCGCCCTGCATGTCGCGATAGCGCCGGGTAGCGGAGGTCGGCACCAGCACGAAGCGATAGTGCTCCTGCATGAGATTGAGCGCCTGCAGCAACTCCGGCACCAGGCCTTGCGGTTGCGGGTCTTCGGGTCGGTTCAGGTAGGGCGGGAAGTGATAGCCACCGACGCGCACCTCCTGCGCCGCGAGACTGCCGGGCACATGCAGGAAGACGAAACACGACAGCAGGCAAAGGATTAACCCACGCAAACTCGACCTCTCATCACGGAGCACAATGCAGGAGCTTGGTGAACATCCCGTGTTCGAGCCAATACAGCGGCGGTTGCAGGAAATCTTAGCCGAATTTCGTCATGCGTCCTTGCAGACTAGGGAAAGAGCTTCTTCGGCCAGCTGATCCAGGCTCATCGGTCCCTGCGACCGGAACCAGGTGGTGGTCCAGCTCAACGCACCGGTAAGGAAACGCCGCTGAATGAACGGGTCGCCCTGGAAATAGCCGGCCTCGCGGGCCTCGCCCAGCACCGCCAGCCAGATCTGCTCGTAGGTGTCGCGCAGCGCCAGGACCTGCGCCTGGCCGTCGGCCGACAGCGAGCGCCATTCATAGACCAGCACCGCCATCGCCTCGCCGGTACCGCCCATGATCGATTGCAGCTCGCAGCGGATCAGCGCCAGCAGCCGCTCGCGGGTCCCCTGCGCTTCGGCTAGTGCGGCGCGCATCAGGGCGGTGTTGTAGACGATGGTTTCCTCCATCACCGAACGCAGGATTTCATCCTTGCTCTTGAAGTGATGGAAGATGCTGCCGGACTGAATGCCGATAGCGGCGGCCAGATCACGCACCGTGGTGCGCTCGTAACCCTTGCTGCGGAACAGGTGGGCGGCCATCTGCAACAGCTTGCCGCGGGCGCTTTCCGGATCGGTCACCTGGCCGCTGGCGACCAGTTCCTGCATCACGGCCTGGGCTCTGTGTTCATCCACGCTGACTTCTCCCCTGATTGCCCTGCTCGGCGATTGTTCTGATGAATTCTTGTTGCAGCCGGCAAGTGCTTGTCTTGCTTGATGAAATGTATGCGGCGCCAGCTGACCAAGCAAGCGCTCGGCCGTACTTTTGGCCGATTTGCCCTGCCCCAACGCTTTTCAACCAAGCGCTTGCTTGGTAATGTCGACTCACCTTCTAAATGTGTGACGGGCCAATTCCAATGAGCAAAACCGTACGCATCGGCTGCGCCTCCGCATTCTGGGGCGATACCTCCACCGCCGCCGACCAGCTGGTGCGCGGTGCCGAGCTGGATTACCTGGTGTTCGACTACCTGGCCGAGATCACCATGTCGATCATGGCCGGCGCCCGCATGAAGAAGCCCGACGAGGGTTACGCCCGCGACTTCGTCGAGGTGCTCGCGCCGCTGCTGGGCGATATCGCCGCGAAGAAGATCCGCGTGATCAGCAACGCCGGCGGGGTCAACCCGATGGCCTGCGCCGCGGCCCTGAGCGCAGCGTGCGAGCAGGCCGGAGTGAAACTCAAGATCGCCGTGCTGCACGGCGACAACCTGCAGCCCAAGCTCGGCGAACTGGTCAAGTCCGGCACCCGCGAGATGTTCACTGGGGCCCCGCTGCCGCCCTTCTGCGTCTCGGTCAACGCCTATCTGGGCGCACCGGGCATCGTCGCCGCACTGGAACAAGGCGCCGACATCGTCATCACCGGCCGCGTGGTCGACAGCGCGGTGGTCAGCGCTGCCCTGGTGCATGAGTTCGGTTGGGCCTGGAGCGATTACGACAAGCTGGCCCAGGCTGCACTGGCCGGGCACATCATCGAATGCGGCGCGCAGTGCACCGGTGGCAACTTCACCGACTGGCGCGACGTGCCGGACTACGAACACATCGGTTTCCCCATCGTCGAGGTTGAAGACGATGGCCGTTTCGTCGTGACCAAGCCGGAGGGTTCCGGCGGCCTGGTCACGCCCTTTACCGTCGGCGAGCAGATGCTCTACGAGATCGGCGACCCGCGCGCCTATCTGCTGCCGGATGTGGTCTGCGATTTCACCCAGGTCGAGCTGACCCAGGTCGGCCCCGACCGCGTGCAGCTACAGGGCGCGCGTGGCCTGCCGCCCACCGCGCACTACAAGGTCAGCGCCACCCACCCGGACGGTTTTCGCTGCACCGCCAGCTGCGTGCTCGCCGGTATCGATGCCGTGGCCAAAGCCGAGCGCGTCAGCCAGGCGATCATCAACAAGACCGAAGAGATGTTCGCCGAACGTGGCTGGGGCCGTTACCAGGAGGTCAGCGTCGAGCTGCTGGGTAGCGAGGCCACCTATGGTGCCCACGCTCGGCGCCAGGACAGCCGCGAGCTGGTGGTGAAGATCGCCGTGCGTCATGCCAAGAAGGAGGCGCTGATCCTCTTCTCCCGCGAGATCGCCCAGGCTGCCACTGGCATGGCGCCAGGTCTGACCGGCATCGTCGGTGGTCGTCCCACCGTCTACCCGGTGATCCGCCTGTTCAGCTTCCTGGTGGACAAGAGCGCCTGCGCCCTGAGCGTCGAAATCGACGGCGAGCGCCAGCCGATCGCCCTGCCTCAGGTCGATGCCTTCGACCCCGAGCGACTGCACGCGCCGGCCGCCCTGCCCGTACCGATGGGCGAAGCCGACGCTGCCGTGCCACTGATCCGCCTGGCCGTGGCGCGCTCCGGCGACAAGGGCAACCACAGCAACATCGGCGTGATGGCGAGAAAACCCGAGTACCTGGCGTGGATAGCCGCTGCGCTGACGCCCGAAGCCGTGGCCAACTGGATGGCACATACCCTGGACGCCGAACAGGGCCGCGTCAGCCGCTGGTACCTGCCGGGCAGCCACAGCCTCAACTTCCTGCTGGAAAACGCTTTGGGCGGTGGCGGCGTCGCCAGCCTGCGCATCGACCCGCAGGGCAAGGCTTTCGCCCAGCAACTGCTGGAATTCCCGGTACCGGTGCCCAAGGCGCTGGCGCAAACCTTGAATGGTGCGCACGGCGCACCCTACACCCCGTAGGGTGCGTCGTGCGCACCGGCATCAGTCAGGACAACAATAAAAATGCCATATGACTCTGTGTTCAAACCGGGCCTGTTCGCTGACCAGACCATCCTGGTCACCGGCGGCGGCAGCGGTATCGGTCGCTGCGTGGCCCACGAGCTGGCCCACCTGGGCGCCCATGTGGTGCTGGTCGGACGCAAGCAGGAAAAACTGGAGAAGACCTGCGCCGAGATCATCGAAGACGGCGGCAGCGCCAGCTTCCAGGTCTGCGACATCCGTGATGAAGAGGCGGTAAAGGCCATGGTCGCCGCGGTGCTCGCGCAACGCGGACGCATCCATCACCTCGTCAACAACGCCGGCGGCCAGTTCCCCGCGCCGTTGATCGGCATCAACCAGAAAGGCTTCGAGACCGTGGTGCGCACCAACCTGGTGGGCGGTTTTCTGGTGGCCAAGGAAGTCTTCCTGCAGAGCCTGAGCAAGCACGGCGGCGCCATCGTCAACATGCTCGCCGACATGTGGGGAGGTATGCCCGGCATGGGCCATTCGGGGTCGGCGCGGGCCGGCATGGAGAACTTCACCAAGACCGCCGCCTACGAGTGGGGCCACGCCGGGGTGCGAGTCAACGCCGTGGCGCCGGGCTGGATCGCCTCCAGCGGCATGGACACCTACCCCGAGTCGATGAAGAACATGATCCGCAACCTCAAGGATCACGTGCCGCTGCAACGCATCGGCAGCGAGTCCGAGGTGGCCGCCACCATCGTCTTTCTGCTCAGCCCCGGCGCCAACTTCATCAGCGGCAACACCATCCGCATCGACGGTGCGGCCAGCCAGGGCACCCGTGCCTGGCCCCTGGGCAAGGCGAGAAACAGCGAGCCCTACAACGGTTTCCACCGGGCCTACCTGCCCGATGTACTGAAAGATCAGGAGTAAGGCGATGCCCGTGATCCAATCGGAAATCGACGTGCATGGCGAAGCCTTCGCGCAGAACCGCGAGGCCATGCTGGCGGCCATCGCGGCCTTCCGCGACGTCGAGCAGAAGGTGCTGGACAAGGCGCAGGAGGCCAAGGCCAAGTTCGACAAGCGCGGCCAGTTGCTGCCGCGCGAACGCCTCAACCTGCTGCTCGATGCCGGCGCGCCCTTTCTCGAACTGGCCTCGCTGGCCGGCTACAAGCTGCACGACGACAAGGACGGTAGCCAGGCCGGCGGCGGCCTGATCGCCGGTATCGGCTACATCGCCGGTGTACGCTGCCTGGTGATCGCCAACAACAGCGCGATCAAGGGCGGCACCATCTCCCCCACTGGCCTGAAGAAATCCCTGCGCCTGCAGCAGATCGCCTTCGAGAACAAGCTGCCGGTGGTGACCCTGGCCGAGAGCGGCGGCGCCAACCTCAACTACGCCGCCGACATCTTCGTCGAGGGCGCGCGCGGCTTCGCCAACCAGGCGCGCATGTCCGCCATGGGCCTGCCACAGATCACCGTGGTACATGGCTCCAGCACCGCCGGCGGGGCCTACCAGCCCGGCCTGTCGGATTACGTGGTGGTGGTACGCAGCAAGGCCAAGATGTTCCTTGCAGGCCCGCCTCTGCTCAAGGCCGCCACTGGCGAGATCGCCACCGACGAGCAACTCGGCGGCGCCGAGATGCACGCCCAGGTCGCCGGCACCGCCGAGTACCTGGCCGAGAACGACGCCGACGGCGTGCGCCTGGCGCGCGAAATAGTCGGCATGCTGCCGTGGAACCAGCAGCTGCCGGCACGTGAGAAACGCACCTGGCGCGAGCCGCTGTACCCGGCCGAGGAACTGCTCGGCATCGTCCCGGCGGACGCCAAGAAGCCCTACGACGTGCGCGAGATCATCGCGCGTATAGCCGATGGCTCGGCGTTTCTCGACTTCAAGAACGAGTTCGACAGCCAGACCGTCTGCGGCCATCTGCAGATCGAAGGCCAGGCCTGCGGCTTTATCGGCAACAACGGCCCGATCACCCCGCAGGGTGCGGCCAAGGCGGCGCAGTTCATCCAGCTGTGCGAGCAGAGCAACACGCCGATCCTGTTCTTCCACAACACCACCGGCTTCATGGTCGGCACGGAATCGGAGCAGAACGGCGTGATCAAGCACGGCTCAAAGATGATCCAGGCCGTGGCCAACGCCACCGTGCCCAAGCTCACCATCGTCGTCGGCGGCTCCTACGGCGCCGGCAACTACGCCATGTGTGGGAGAGGACTGGATCCGCGCTTTATCTTCGCCTGGCCCAACAGCAAGACCGCCGTGATGGGCGGCGCCCAGGCCGGCAAGGTGCTGCGCATCGTCACCGAGGACAAGCACGCCAAGGAAGGCAAGGAAGCCGATCCGAAAATGCTCGACATGCTCGAACAAGTCACTGCGCAGAAACTCGACAGCCAATCCACAGCGCTGTACGGCACCGCCAGCCTGTGGGACGACGGCCTGATCGACCCACGCGACACGCGCCAGCTGCTGGGCTTTTTGCTGGATATCTGCGCCGAAGCCAACCTGCGGCCGTTGAAGAAAAGCAGCTTCGGCGTCGCGAGATTTTAAACGTAGGGCGGGTGAAACCCGCCAAGCATGTGGCGGGTTTCACCCGCCCTACAGACCCATTCGATACGGAGCACAACAACAATGATCTTCACTCAAGAGCACGAAGAACTCCGCCGTACCGTCCGCAACTTCGTCGACAAGGAAATCAACCCGCACGTCGATGAGTGGGAAAAGGAAGGCCGCTTCCCCATCCACGACATTTTCAAGAAGGCCGGCGAACTGGGCCTGCTGGGCATTTCCAAGCCGGAGAAATTCGGCGGCATGGGCCTGGACTACAGCTACTCCATCGTCGCTGCCGAAGAGTTCGGCACCATCCACTGCGGCGGCATCCCCATGTCCATCGGCGTGCAGACCGACATGTGCACCCCGGCCCTGGCGCGCTTCGGCTCCGATGAGCTGCGCGAAGAGTTCCTGCGCCCGGCCATCAGCGGCGAGATGGTCGGCTGCATTGGCGTCTCAGAGGTCGGTGCCGGCTCCGACGTGGCAGGCCTGAAGACCACCGCGCGCAAGGATGGCGACGACTATGTGATCAACGGCAGCAAGATGTGGATCACCAACTCGCCATCGGCCGACTTTATCTGCCTGCTGGCCAACACCTCGGACGACAAACCGCACGTCAACAAGTCGCTGATCATGGTACCGATGAAGACCCTGGGCATCAGCGTCAGCCCGCACCTGGACAAGCTGGGCATGCGCAGCTCGGAGACCGCCCAGGTGTTCTTCGACAACGTGCGCGTGCCACAGCGCTACCGCATCGGCGCAGAGGGCGCCGGGTTCATGATGCAGATGCTGCAGTTCCAGGAAGAGCGCCTGTTCGGCGCGGCCAACATGATCAAGGGCCTGGAGCACTGCGTCGATGCCACCATCGACTACTGCAAGCAGCGCCACACCTTCGGCCAACCGCTGATCGACAACCAGGTCATCCACTTCCGCATGGCCGAGTTGCAGACCGAGATCGAGTGCCTGCGCGCACTGGTCTATCAGGCCACCGAGCAGTATGTGAAGGGCCGCGACGTGACCAAGCTGGCGTCCATGGCCAAGCTCAAGGCCGGCCGCCTGGGCCGCGAGGTGTCCGACGCCTGCCTGCAGTACTGGGGCGGCATGGGCTTCATGTGGGACAACCCGGTGTCGCGCGCCTACCGCGACGTGCGCCTGGTCAGCATCGGCGGCGGCGCCGACGAGATCATGCTCGGCATCATCTGCAAGCTGATGGGCATCCTGCCGGGGAAAAAGAAGGGCTGACCCGTAGGGCGGGTGAAACCCGCCACTCACAGCGTTGCGGCGGGTTTCACCCGCCCTACACCGAGGCTATGCGATGAACGATCTGCCCTCCTGCGAAACCCTGCTGCTGAATCTCGAAGATGGCGTGCTGCATGTCACCCTCAACCGCCCGGACAGCCGCAACGCCATGAGCCTGGCCATGGTCGGCGAACTGTGCGCCACCCTGGAAGCCGTGCGCCATGATCCTAACGTGCGTGCCCTCGTTCTGCGCGGCGCGGGCGGCCACTTTTGCGCAGGCGGCGATATCAAGGATATGGCCGGCGCCAGAGCCCGCGGCGGCGACGCCTACCGCGAGCTGAACCGCGCCTTCGGTGCGCTGCTGGAAGAGGCCCAGGCCGCACCGCAGGTACTGGTGGCGGTGCTGGAAGGCGCCGTGCTCGGCGGCGGTTTCGGCCTGGCCTGCGTGTCCGACGTGGCCATCGCCGCCAGCAGCGCCAGGTTCGGCCTGCCGGAAACCACCCTGGGCATCCTCCCGGCGCAGATCGCCCCCTTCGTGGTGCACCGCATCGGTCTGACCCAGGCGCGCCGCCTGGCCCTGACCGCCGCCCGCGTAGGCGGCCCGGAGGCCCTGCGCCTGGGTCTGGTGCACTACTGCGAGCACGATGACGCCGCCCTGCAGCAGCGCCTGGACGAGACCCTGGAGCAGATTCGCCAGTGTGCGCCGCAGGCCAACGCCCAGACCAAGGCCCTGCTGCTGGCCAGCGAACGCGAAGCCCTCGGCCCGCTGCTCGACCGCGCCGCCGAACAGTTTGCCGCCGCCGTGACCGGCGCCGAGGGCGTCGAAGGCACCATGGCCTTCGTGCAGAAGCGCAAGCCGAAGTGGGCCCAGTAGTAGCTCCCCTCTCCCCAAGGGGAGAGGGAACGAATAGACCGTAGCCCGGATGCAATCCGGGGATCGCCTCACAGGAGCACGAAGATGCCCGCATTCAACAAGATCCTGATCGCCAACCGTGGCGAGATCGCCTGCCGGGTGATGCGCACCGCCATCGAGCTCGGCTATCGCACAGTGGCGGTGTACTCCGAGGCCGATGCCGACGCCCGCCACGTGCAGATCGCCGACGAAGCCGTATGCATCGGCCCGGCTCAGGTCAGCCAGTCCTACCTGCGCATCGACGCCATCATCGAAGCCGCGCGCAAGACCGGCGCCGACGCCATCCACCCCGGCTATGGCTTTCTCTCCGAGAACGCCGACTTCGCCCGCGCCTGCGAGGCGGCCGGTATCGTCTTTATCGGCCCAACCGTCGAAGCCATCCACCTGATGGGCAGCAAGCGCCTGTCCAAGATCGCCATGCTCGAAGCCGGCGTGCCCTGCATCCCGGGCTATGAAGGCGCCGCCCAGGATGACGAGACCCTGGCCAGCGAAGCCGAACGCATCGGCTACCCGCTGATGATCAAGGCCAGCGCCGGCGGTGGCGGCCGCGGCATGCGCCTGGTACAGGAATCCGCCGAACTGCTGGGACAGATCCGCACCGCCCGCTCGGAGGCGCAGAACGCCTTCGGCTCCGGCGAGCTGATCCTCGAGCGCGCGGTGATCCGCCCACGCCACGTGGAGATCCAGGTATTCGGCGACCAGCACGGCAATATCCTCTATCTCGGCGAGCGCGACTGCTCGGTACAGCGTCGCCACCAGAAGGTGGTCGAGGAAGCGCCCTGCCCGGTGATGACGCCCGAGCTGCGCAAGGCCATGGGTGAAGCGGCGGTCAAGGCTGCAGCTTCGGTGAACTACGTCGGCGCCGGCACCGTGGAGTTCCTGCTCGACGCCAGCGGCGAGTTCTTCTTCCTGGAAATGAACACCCGCCTGCAGGTGGAACACCCGGTCACCGAGCTGATCACCGGCCAGGATCTGGTGGCCTGGCAGATACGCGTCGCCGAGGGTCAGCCCCTGCCGCTGCGGCAAGACGACATCCGCCTCACCGGCCATGCCATGGAGGTGCGCCTGTACGCCGAGGACTCGGCCGCCGGCTTCCTGCCGCAAACCGGCCAGGTGCTGCGCTGGGAACCCGAATTGTTGGCTGGCGTGCGCATCGACTACGGCCTGGTCGAGGGCCAGGCCGTCACCCCCTTCTACGACCCGATGCTGGCCAAGGTCATCGCCTACGGCGCAACCCGCGACGAAGCCCGGCGCAAGCTGGTGCGCGCGGTCGAGCAGTGCGTGCTGCTCGGCGTCAACGGTAACCAGCGCTTTCTCGCCAACCTGCTCAAGCACCCGGAGTTCGCCGCCGGCAACGCCACCACGGCGTTTATCACCGAACACTTCGCTGATGACCCCAGCCTGCAGCCGCACACGGCCAGCCTGGCCGAGCTGGCCATGGCCGCTGCCCTGCTCTACCAGACCTCGGCTGACGCCCGCGCGCACCAGCCCGGCCTGTCCGGCTGGCGCAGCGCCGGCAGCGCGCCTTGGCGCTTCGTCCTCAAGCAGGGCGAACACAAGCACGCCGTGGAGCTGGACGTGATCGCCAGCGGCATGCAAGCGCAGCTGCGCGTGCGCCGCGGTGAGGAACAGCTGCCTGTGCGCCTGCTGGCCAGCGACGGCCGCTGGCTAACCCTGGAACTGGACGGCGTTCGTCGCCGCCAGGCCTACCACCTCGAAGGTGAGCGCCTGTGGCTGTACGGTGAACACGGCAACCTGGAGCTGCTGGACGTCACCCACGAGCCGGCCGGTGGGCAGAACGCCGCCAGCAGCGGCGCGGTGAAGGCGCCGATGGATGGTGCCATCGTCGACGTGCTGATCGCCGAGGGTGCCAGCGTAAGCAAGGGGCAACTGCTGGTGGTGCTGGAAGCGATGAAGATGGAGCACCCGCTCAAGGCCGGCATCGACGGCATCGTTCGCCGCGTCGGCGTGAGCCAGGGCGACCAGGTAAAGAGCCGCCAGTTGCTGGTGGAGATCGAAGCCGCCGAGGTTTGACCACATCACCGTGGGAGGGGCTTTAGCCGCGAGCGTCGTTCATCGCGGCTAAAGCCCCT
>MTEW01000815.1_pt1 | contig 33423 bp, 30 predicted proteins | sample 1042681 | NCBI WGS metagenome assembly MTEW01 (sample SAMN06185811, study PRJNA358809) | soil metagenome | isolation source: soil biostimulated with citrate as carbon source | place: India | collected 2015-05-23
TCATCCGCGAGATCGAGGAGATGCGCGACAAGGTGCCGGGCTTCACCGGCGTGGTCTCCGACCTCGGCGGGCCGACCGCCAACATGTACCGCATTGCCTGCAAGGACCCGGAAATCGAGAAGCACTGCCGCAAGCCGTCGTGCGTGTTCCCCGGTATCTGCGAGAACCTCAATACCGATCACTCCTCCCTGATCGAGCTGTACCGCAAGGCGCGTGCGCTGCCAGGGGTGAAGAAGATCCTGATTGCTTCCGGTCTGCGCTACGACCTGGCGGTGGAGTCGCCGGAGTACGTCAAGGAACTGGTTACCCACCACGTCGGCGGCTATCTGAAGATCGCGCCGGAGCACACCGAGCGTGGCCCGCTGGACAAGATGATGAAGCCGGGCATCGGCAGCTACGACCGCTTCAAGCAGATGTTCGAGAAGTTCTCGAAGGAGGCGGGCAAGGAGCAGTACCTGATCCCGTACTTCATCGCCGCGCATCCGGGCACCACCGACGAGGACATGATGAACCTCGCCCTGTGGCTCAAGCGCAACGGTTTCCGCGCCGACCAGGTGCAGGCCTTCTACCCCTCGCCGATGGCCACCGCCACGGCCATGTATCACTCGGGCAAGAACCCGCTGCGCAAGGTCACCTACAAGAGCGACGGCGTGACCATCGTCAAGAGCGAGCAGCAGCGTCGCCTGCACAAGGCCTTCCTGCGTTATCACGACCCGAAAGGCTGGCCGATGCTGCGTGAGGCGCTGGAGCGCATGGGCCGCAGTGATCTGATCGGCAATGGCAAGCATCACCTGATTCCCACCTACCAGCCGCAGACCGACGAGTATCAGAGCGCCCGACGCAAGAACTCGACGCCGGCCGGTAGCAAGAAGGTGGGCGGGGCCGCCGGCGGCAAGATACTGACCCAGCACAACGGCCTGCCACCGCGTGCCAGCGATGGTGGCAAACCCTGGGACAAGCGCGAGCAGGCCAAGGCGGCGGCCTTCGCCAAGCTGCAGGAGCAGAAGAAGGGCGGCAAGCCGGGCGGCGGGAAGAAGAAGCCCAGGCCGGTCGCGCCGCGCTGAATGAGAACGCCAGCCTAGTGCTGGCGTTTTCTTGTCTGGCGGTCGATTCGGGCAGCTCTTGGTTTTTGTCTAAATTGGTACTAAGGTACCAATTAGACAAGAATACTGGAGCCCGCCATGCGCACCGCCGTCCTCTCTCTGCTCGCGCTGCCCCTGCTGCTGACCGCATGCGGGGATTCCGAAGCGCCGCCCGTCGCCAACCTCGATTTTCAGAAACAGCTGCAGACCCAGCTGATCAAGGCCAAGCCCGGTGAGGTGATCGAAATTCCTGCCGGGACCTGGCAGCTCGACCGCAGTCTCAGCCTCAAGGTCAGCGGGGTGACCCTCAAGGGAGCCGGGATGGACAAGACCATCCTCAACTTCAAGGGCCAGAAGTCCGGTGCCGAAGGCCTGCTGGTGGACGCGTCCGACTTCACCATCGAGGACCTGGCGCTGGAGGACACCAAGGGCGATGCGCTCAAGGTGGTCGGCGGCAGGAACATCATCATCCGCCGCGTGCGCACCGAGTGGACCAACGGTCCGGCCACCGAGAACGGTGCCTACGGCATCTACCCGGTGCAGACCGAGAACGTGCTGGTCGACGGCGTGGTGGCCATCGGGGCGTCGGACGCCGGTATCTACGTCGGTCAGTCGCGCAATGTGGTGGTGCGCAACAGCCGCGCCGAGCGCAACGTCGCCGGCATCGAGATCGAGAACACCATCGGTGCCGACGTCTACGACAACGTCGCCACCGGCAATACCGGCGGCATCCTGGTGTTCAACATGCCCAACCTGCCGCAGCCTGGACATACCACGCGGGTCTACCGCAACAGGGTCGAGGGCAACAACCACAAGAACTTCGGGCACAAGGGCACGCCGGTGGCGAGCATCCCGGCCGGCTCCGGCGTGGTGATCAACTCCAACGACAAGGTGGAGATCTTCGACAACGACATCGGCGAGCACCGCACCGCCAACGTCATCGTCAGCAGTTACTTCAGTACCGGCTACACCGATCTCTCCACCGAGGCGGATTTCGATCCCTACCCGGAGGCCATTCATATCCATGGCAACCGTTTCGGCCCGGGTGGCGACAGCCCCGACAACCTCGAACTGAAGGCGCTGAAACTGGCCAAGTTCGGGCTCAACGGCCGCCTGCCCGACATCCTCTGGGATGGCTACGTCAACCCGGACAAGCTGGTGGGCGGCAGGCTGCCGGCCGAACTGGCGATCTGCATCGACAACGGCGAGGCCGGCATCGTCAACGTCGACGGCCCTGGCGGCTACAAGAACATCAGCACCGACATGACGCCGCATCGCTGCGAGCTGCCGCGCCTGCCCGCGGTCGAACTGCAGGCGGCGCTGGCCGAGGCGGGTGAGGACGCATGAGAGCCGGCTGGCTGTTGCTCGCCACCCTGTTGCTCGGCGCCTGCGAGCAGCAGCGCGCGCCCCTGTACCTGCCCAGTGGCGAGGACTATCCCGACAAGCTCAGCGCCTGGGGCGTATTGCAGCAACGCGGCGGCCAGCTGCAGCCGGCCGCCGGCGTGCTGCCCTACGACCTCAACACGCCACTGTTCACCGACTACGCGCACAAGCTGCGCACCGTCTGGATGCCCGCGGGCCGCAGCGCGCATTACGCCGAGGCGCGCTTCGACTATCCCGTCGGCACCGTGCTGAGCAAGACCTTCTACTACCCGCGCGATGTCCAGGGCCGGCTGCTGCGCAGCGAGCAGCACGGTGTCGAGGCGCTGCAGCTCGATCGGGTACGGCTGCTGGAGACGCGTATCCTGCTGCGCCAGGAGCAGGGCTGGGTGGCCTTGCCCTACGTCTGGGACGAGGCCCAGCGCGACGCCACCCTGGAATGGGCCGGCACCAGTTTCGACCTGCAGCTGCAGGATGCGACTGGCGAGGGGCTGGCGGTGGACTACCAGGTGCCGGACGCCAACCAGTGCGCCGGTTGCCATGAACAGCAGGCGGGCAAGGGCGTGCAGCCGCTGGGGCCGAAGGCGCGGCACCTGAACAAGGATTACGTCTATGCCGATGGCACGGTCAATCAGCTGCAGCGCTGGCAGGCCGACGGGCTGCTGCAGGGCGTGCCGGCCGACCTGGCCGGGGTACCGCGCAATGCACTGTGGGGCGCACCACGTGAAGGGGAGGGCCTGGAACATCAGGCGCGCAGCTATCTGGACGCCAACTGCTCGCACTGTCACAACCCTGAGGGCCCTGGGCGCACCTCCGGGCTGTATCTCGACCCGGCCACGCCGCTTGGCATCGCCTATGGGCTCTGCAAGCAGCCGGTGGCCGCGGGCAAGGGCTCCGGCGACCGCCTGGTGGATATCCACCCCGGTGCGCCGGAAAAGTCGGTGCTGAGCTTCCGTCTGCACAGCACCGACCCCAGCATCATGATGCCCGAACTGGGCCGCTCCACCTCCCACCGCGAAGGCCTGGAGGTGATCGATCGCTGGATCGCCAGTCTCGACGGCGAATGCTGAAGTCCGCACGCATCACGCATATAGTCATCAGGGTCGCTGGCGCCTGCTCTATAGTTGTGCGTCCATTTGACCCTGGTGCGGGCTGTGCCCCGATAAGGGGCCTGCCGGGCGCGGCACGCTGGAGAACCAGCGGGTTGTCTCTGGCATAAGTCTTGCGCGGCACAGGGTATCGTCCAGGCTAGCAGGAGGCCGCCGTGTCGATTCATGTCGCGCTGCACCACGTCACCCACTACCGCTACGACCGTGCGGTCAACCTCGGGCCGCAGGTCGTGCGCCTGCGCCCGGCACCGCACAGCCGCACGCGCATCCTCTCCTACGCGCTGAAGGTCGAGCCGGGCCAGCACTTCATCAACTGGCAACAGGACCCGCAGGGCAACTACCTGGCACGCCTGGTGTTTCCCGAGAAGACCCGCGAGTTCAAGGTCGAGGTGGACCTGGTCGCCGAGATGGCGGTGTTCAACCCCTTCGATTTCTTCCTCGAACCCTATGCCGAGCGCATTCCCTTCGCCTACACCGAGGGCGAGCAGCGCGAGCTGGCGCCGTACCTGGTCAAGCTGCCGGCCACGCCGCTGTTCGCCGAGTACCTGGCCGGCATCGAGCGCACGCCCAAGCCCAGCGTCGATTTCCTGGTCGCGCTGAACCAGCGCCTGTCGGCCGACATCCGCTACCTGATCCGCATGGAGCCGGGCGTGCAGACGCCGGAGCAGTCGCTGCAGCTGGCCTCCGGTTCCTGCCGCGACTCGGCCTGGCTGCTGGTGCAGCTGCTGCGTCATCTGGGACTGGCGGCGCGCTTCGTTTCCGGCTACCTGATCCAGCTCACTGCCGACGTCAAATCCCTCGACGGCCCCAGCGGCACCGACAAGGACTTCACCGACCTGCACGCCTGGTGCGAGGTGTATCTGCCCGGCGCCGGCTGGATCGGCCTCGACCCGACCAGCGGCCTGTTCGCCGGTGAAGGCCATATCCCCTTGGCCTGCAGCCCGGAGCCGACCTCGGCGGCGCCGATCACCGGCGGGCTGGACGAGTGCGAGGTGACGTTCGAGCACCTGATGAGCGTGGAGCGCGTGTGGGAGGCGCCGCGCGTCACCAAGCCCTACAGCGAGGCGCAGTGGCAGGCGATCCAGGCGCTGGGGCGACGCATCGACGATGACCTGAGCAAGCACGACGTGCGCCTGACCATGGGCGGCGAGCCGACCTTCGTCGCCCTCGACTACCCCGATGACGACGAATGGAACACCGCCGCGCTGGGGCCGAACAAGCGTCGCCTGGCCGCCGACCTGTTCCATCGCCTGCGCGAGCACTACGCCCCCAATGCGCTGGTGCATTTCGGTCAGGGCAAGTGGTACCCGGGCGAGCAGTTGCCGCGCTGGTCGCTGAACTGCTTCTGGCGCCGCGACGGCGAGCCGCTGTGGCACGACCCCAAGCTGCTGGCAGACGAGAAGCGCGGCTACGGTGCCAGCGCCGACACCGCCGCGCGTTTTCTCGTCGCGCTGGCGGGGCGTCTGGATGTGGACTCCGGCAACGTCTTCCCAGCCTATGAGGACTGGTTCTACTACCTGTGGCGCGAGCGCAAGCTGCCGGACAACGTCACCCCGGACGACCCGCGCCTGAGCGACCCGCTGGAGCGCGAGCGCCTGCGCAAGGTGTTCGACCAGGGCCTCGACGCCGTGGTCGGCCACGTGCTGCCGCTGGCGCGCCAGGTGGTGGGCGAGGGCTGGCAGAGCGGGCGCTGGTTCCTGCGCGACGAGCATTGCCGCCTGCTGCCAGGGGACTCGCCGCTGGGCTACCGTCTGCCGCTGGATTCGCTGCCCTGGGTGAGCCAGGCCGACTACCCCTACATCAATCCGGTCGATCCCAGTCAGGCGTTGCCGCCCTTGCCCAGCCCGGCGCAGATCCAGCGCCAGTTGCGCGGCGTCTGGCGCGGCGCCAGTGCCGGCCCGCAAAGCGTGCGTCCGACCTGCGGGCAGTCGGCTGCCGGCATCGTGCGCACCGCGCTGTGCGCCGAACCGCGCGAGGGCCGTCTGTACCTGTTCATGCCGCCGCTGAGCCATCTGGAGGATTACCTGGAGCTGGTTGCGGCCATCGAGGCGGTGGCGGCCGAGCTCAACTGTCCGGTGCTGCTGGAAGGTTACGAGCCGCCGCTCGACCCACGCCTGCTGCACTTTCGCGTCACCCCCGACCCCGGCGTGATCGAGGTGAACATCCACCCGGCTGCCAGCTGGGACGAGCTGGTCGAGCGCTGCGAATTCCTCTACGAGGCGGCGCGTCAGTCGCGCCTGTCCAGCGAGAAATTCATGATCGACGGGCGCCACACCGGTACCGGCGGCGGCAACCACTTCGTCCTCGGCGGTGCGACACCGGGCGACTCGCCTTTCCTGCGCCGCCCCGATCTGCTGCGCAGCCTGATCAGCTACTGGCACAACCACCCGTCGCTGTCCTACCTGTTCAGCGGCCTGTTTATCGGCCCGACGTCTCAAGCCCCCAGGGTGGACGAGGCGCGCAACGACGCGCTGTACGAACTGGAGATCGCCTTCGCGCAGATGCCCGAGCCGGGCCGCGACTGCCCGCCGTGGCTGGTCGACCGCCTGCTGCGCAACCTGCTGGTGGATGTCACCGGCAACACCCATCGCGCCGAGTTCTGCATCGACAAGCTGTACTCGCCGGACTCGGCCAGCGGCCGCCTCGGCCTGCTCGAGCTGCGTGCCTTCGAGATGCCGCCGCACGCGCAGATGAGCCTGGCCCAGCAACTACTGTTGCGCGCGTTGATCGCGCGTTTCTGGCAGGAGCCTTACCGGCCGGCCAGGCTGGTGCGCTGGGGCACCGAACTGCACGATCGCTTCCTCCTGCCGCACTTCGTCGAGCAGGACTTCGCCGATGTGCTGCAGGAGCTGTCGGCCTTCGGCTACCCGCTGCGCGCCGAGTGGTTCGCCCCGCACCTGGAGTTCCGCTTTCCCAAGGCCGGCGACTTCGCGTTCAAGGGCATCGATCTGGAACTGCGCCAGGCCCTGGAACCCTGGCACGTGCTGGGCGAGGAGGGCGCCATCGGCGGCACTGTGCGCTACGTCGACTCGTCGCTGGAGCGCATGCAGGTGAAGGTGAACGGCATGGCACCGGATCGCTACGTGCTGACCTGCAACGGCGTGCCGGTGCCGCTGCGACCGACGGGCAAGGTCGGCGAGTTCGTCGGCGGCGTGCGCTTCCGTGCCTGGCAGCCGGCCAGTTGCCTGCAGCCGACCATCGGCGTGCACGCGCCGCTGGTGTTCGACCTCGTCGATACCTGGATGCAGCGCTCGCTGGGCGGTTGCCAGTACCATGTGGCGCATCCGGGCGGGCGCAACTACGACAGCCTGCCGGTCAACGCCTACGAGGCGGAGAGCCGGCGCCTGGCGCGCTTCTTCCGCCTGGGCCACAGCCCGGGCAAGCGCCCCGTCATGCAGCCGATAGACAATAATGAACTGCCGATGACCCTGGATCTGCGTCGCGTCTGACGACATCTTGCTCACATGAATGTCGGCTGCCGCGATCAGTCCCCTCGCCCCTCTGGGGAGAGGGCCAGGGAGAGGGGAGAACTGGCGAGATCGCGGTGTTTTCAGCCCTCTCCCCCGGCCCCTCTCCCATAAATGGGAGAGGGGAGCGTAAAGCCGTAACGCCTTGCCACTGCCGAGCCTGCCATGCACGACCTGCTAGCCGATTACCCGCCGCCCAACGGCGCCTACCACGAACTGCTCGACGCCAAGGGCAACGTGCGCCCGCATTGGCGCCGCCTGTTCGAGCAGCTGGCGCGCAGCCGCCCGGAGCACCTGGCGCAGCGCGAGGCCATGCTGGCGCGGCAGATTCAGGAAAACGGCGTCACCTACAACGTCTACGCCGATCCGGATGGCGCCGACCGTCCGTGGGAACTGGACCTGCTGCCCAACCTGATCCCGGCTGACGAGTGGCAGCAGATCGCCGCCGGCGTGGCGCAGCGCGCGACCCTGCTCAACCGCGTGCTGGCCGATCTCTATGGCCCGCAGAAGCTGATCGCCGAAGGCCTGCTGCCCACCGAACTGGTGTTCGGCCACAACAACTTCCTCTGGCCGTGCCAGGGCATGCAGGCGCCGGGCGGTACCTGGCTGCACCTGTATGCCGTGGACCTGGCCCGCGCGCCGGACGGGCGCTGGTGGGTCACCGCCGACCGTACTCAGGCGCCCTCCGGGGCAGGCTATGCGCTGGAGAACCGGCAGATCGTCTCCCGCGCCTTCCCCGAGCTGTACCGCGACCTGCGCGTGCAGTACCTGGCCAGTTTCTTCCGTACCCTGCAGGACACCCTGGCGCGTCAGGCACCCAGTGGCGGCGAGACGCCGCTGGTGGTGCTGCTGACGCCGGGGCGCTTCAACGAAAGCTATTTCGAGCACCTGTACCTGGCGCGCCAGCTCGGCTACCCGCTGGTCGAGGGCAGCGACCTGACCGTGCGTGACGCCACCCTCTACCTCAAGACCCTGGCCGGCCTGCGCCGCGTGCACGCGGTGCTGCGCCGCCTCGACGACGACTACTGCGACCCGCTGGAGCTGCGCACCGATTCCGCCCTTGGCGTGCCCGGCCTGCTCGAGGCGGTGCGCCGTGGTCGCGTGCTGGTGGCCAATGCCCTGGGCAGCGGCGTGCTGGAATCGCCCGGCCTGCCCGGTTTCCTGCCTGCCATCAGCGAGCACCTGCTGGGTGAGGAGCTGCTGCTGCCTTCCATCGCCAGCTGGTGGTGCGGCGAGCCGCCGGTGCTGGACGAGGCGCTGGATAAGCTCGACGAACTGCTGGTGCGCCCGGCCTTTCCCTCGCAAAGCTTCGCCCCGGTGTTTGGCCGTGATCTGGACGAGACGCAGCGCGCCAAGCTGGCCGCACGCCTCAGGCAGCGCCCCTACGCCTACGTGGCACAGGCGCGGGCCAAGCTGTCGCAGGCGCCGGTATGGGATGGCAGCGGTCTGCAGCCACGCGCCATCGGCATGCGTGTGTTCGCCGTGGCCAGCGCCGATGGCTACCGGGTGATGCCGGGCGGCCTGACCCGCGTGGCCGGCGAGGCCGATGCCGAGGTGGTGTCGATGCAGCGCGGTGGCGCGAGCAAGGACACCTGGGTGCTCGGCACTCGGCAGAGCGCGGGCGAGCCCTGGCAGACGCAGCGCACCCTGGGCAGCGCCGACCTGGTGCGCAGCGACCCCTTCCTGCCTTCGCGGGTGGTGGAGAACCTGTACTGGTTCGGTCGGTACGCCGAACGCTGCGAAGACGGTGCGCGCCTGCTGCGCATCATGCTGGCGCGCTACGTCGACGATGACGACGACCCGCAGGCGCTGCAGAGCGCCCTGGCGCTGGCGCAGGAGCTGGGGCTGCTGGCCGGCGCGGATGAAGGCGAGCTTGAGGCGCGCCTGCTGCAGGCGCTGCTCGGTAGCGACTGGCCGGCCAGCCTGCGCGCCAATCTGCAGCGCCTGCAATGGTCGGCCGGCAGCGTGCGCGGCAAGCTGTCCCAGGCGAACTGGCAGGCGCTGGTGGAGTTGCAGCGCGAGGCGCAACTGCTCGAAGGCCAGCCGGCGGACTTCGGCGAACTGCTGGACTTTCTCAACCGCCTGCTGATGTCGCTGGCGGCGCTGTCGGGTTTCGCCCTCGACGACATGACCCGCGACGACGGCTGGCGCTTTCTCATGCTCGGTCGCTACATCGAGCGCCTGCAATTTCTCTGCGACAGCTTCGCCGGCTTCCTGCGCAGCGGCTCGGCCACCGACCAATCGGCGCTGGAGTGGCTGCTGGAACTGGGCAACAGCAGCATCACCTACCGCACCCGCTACCTGGCCTCGGCGCAGTTGATCCCGGTGCTGGACCTGTTGCTGCTGGACGAGCAGAACCCGCACGCGGTGATCTTCCAGATGCGCACCCTGCTGCGCTCGCTGGAGGGGCTCAACGAGCGCTTCGAGCTGCCGGCCGAGCGCTACCTGGTCTATCTGGAGCAACAGTTGAGCGCCTTCAGCCTGGCCAGCCTGGAGAACCCGCTGTTCGGCCCCGGCAGCACCCGCGCGGTGCTCGAAGGCCTGGCCGACCTGCTGGTGGCCATCAGCGAGGCTGCCGGTGCGGTTTCCGATCACCTCGGGTTGCGCTTCTTCGCCCATGTCGATGTCAGCCAGCGGACGCAATCCTCATGAGCAGTGCGCTTTATCAGGTTCTCCACGACACCCACTACCGCTACTCGGCGCCGGTTTCCCTGGCGCAGCAGCTGGCGCACCTGTGGCCGCGCGACTGCCCCTGGCAGCGCTGTCACGAGCAGGAGCTGCGCATCGACCCGCAGCCCTGCCAGCGCCGCGACGGCCTGGACGTGTTCGGCAACCCGCTGACGCGCCTGGTGTTCGAGCGCCCGCACGAGCAGCTCAGCGTCAGCGCGCGCTTGTGCGTCGAGGTGCTGGCGCGCGCGCCGCTGGATCTCGATGATTCGCCGAGCTGGGAGGCGGCTTGCGCGGCGCTCAGCTATGGCGGCCGGCCGGTGGCGCCAGCGCTGCTGGAGGCGGCGCGCTACCGTTTCGAATCGCCCTACGTGCGCCTCAAGCAGGTCTTCGCCGAGTACGCCGATGACTGTTTCACGCCGGGCCGTCCCCTGCTGCAGGCCGGTCAGGCGCTGATGCAGAAGATCTTCGAGGAGTTCAGCTTCGATGCCGGCGCCACCCAGGTGGCCACACCCTTGCTGCAGGTGCTGGAGGAAAAGCGCGGCGTCTGCCAGGACTTCGCCCACCTGATGTTGGCCTGCCTGCGTTCGCGCGGTCTGGCGGCGCGCTACGTCAGCGGCTATCTGCTGACCCAGCCGCCGCCCGGCCAGCCGCGGCTGATCGGCGCCGACGCGTCGCATGCCTGGGTATCGCTGTACTGTCCGCGGCAGGGCTGGGTGGATTTCGACCCGACCAACAACGTGCGCCCGGCGCTGGAGCACATCACCCTGGCCTGGGGCCGGGATTTCTCCGATGTGTCGCCGCTGCGTGGAGTGATTCTGGGAGGCGGCAGCCACGACCCGGAAGTGCAGGTCACGGTGCTGCCGCTGGGATAGGCGGGATGAAGGGCCTCGCCTGAGGCCCTTGGGGTGACTCAGTCGGCCAGGGTCAGGCTGCCTTTCATCAGCGAGTAGTGGCCGGGGAAGGAGCAGAAGAAGCTGTAGTCTTCGCCTGCCGCCAGTTTGCTGACATCGAAGGTCACCGAGGTGCTCTCGCCACCGCCGATCAGATCGGTATGAGCGATGACGCGCTCGTCACCGGCCTTGAGGTAGCTGGCGTCTGGGCCGGCGGGAATGCCGTCGGTGGCGATGCCGGGCATGTCGGCAGTCTTGCTCAGCACCCAGTTGTGGCCCATGGCGGTCTTGGGCAGGCTGCCTGTGTGCTTGAGGTTGACGGTGAAGGTCTTGCAGCTCTTGCTGACGGAGATGGCCTGGGTGTTGAAGGTCATCTGGTCGGTCGACTCGACATCCACTGCGCATTCGGCAGCCAGGAGCGGAGTGCTGGCCAGGCCGAGCAGAGCGATTAGAGCAGCGTTACGCAACATCTTGATTCCTCCAGTTTCTGATAACCCGGTCAGGTCAGTAGAGACTGGCACAGCTGCCTGCGCTTATGCATGCGACCGAACGCCACGTCTGGTTATTCAGAAAAACTGTGGATAACTCTGTGAGAAAGCTCTGCAGCGGGTTCTCCAGGCCCTGTGCCCGCGGGCTTTCTGGGTAGCTGGTCAGCTTTTGCGCAGATCACCGGTTTGCAACAAAAAATGCTTTGTAATGAATTGCTTGAGGCGAGAGCAGGCACTTGTCCATGCGGCTCGAGAATGGCTTGCCGGTTATCCCCGAAAGCGGTGGAGCAAGCTGTGGATAAGCTTGGGGAAAGCCGCTCGCGACTGTGCCCGGCAAGGGGCGCAGGGAACTGGCCAGAAAATCGCCGCGGTTAACGACTGTGGGGTTTGCGCAGCGCCTGCCACAGACGCGCCGCGAGGCTCACCACGGGGACGCTGAGCACCCCGGCGACCACGCCCAGCAAGGCATTGAGCAGGGTCGGTACCAGCGCCGAGAGCAGCTGTCCGGCATCGCGGGCGACCCATTCGGCGGCATGATGCACGGCGCTTTCCACCGGCGGCAGGCCATGGCTGAGAATGCCGCCGCCAACCATGAACATGGCCGCGGTGCCGATCACCGACAACGACTTCATCAGCCAGGGGGCCAGGCGCAGGATGCCGCGGCCGCAGGCCTGGGCGAAGGCGCTGGCGCGCTGGCTGAGGTAGAGCCCGGCGTCGTCCAGCTTGACGATGCCGGCCACCAGGCCGTAGACGCCGACGGTCATCAGCAGGGCGATACCGCTGAGCACCAGCACCTGATTGAGGAAACTGGCAGTGGCGACGGTGCCCAGGGTGATGGCGATGATCTCGGCCGACAGCACGAAGTCGGTACGCACCGCGCCGCGGATCTTGTCGCGCTCGAAGGCCACCAGGTCCACCTGCGGATCGGCGATGGCCTCCAGCAGCGGCTGCTGCTCGTCGCCCTCATGCCGGTGCAGCAGCTTATGGATCAGTTTCTCGGCCCCTTCGTAGCAGAGGAACAGACCGCCGAGCATCAACAAGGGCACCACCAGCCAGGGCGCCACGGCACTGATCAGCAGCGCGGCCGGCACCAGGATCGCCTTGTTCACCAGCGAGCCCTTGGCCACGGCCCAGACCACCGGCAGTTCGCGATCCGCCTTGACCCCGGTGACCTGCTGGGCATTGAGGGCGAGGTCGTCGCCGAGCACGCCAGCGGTCTTGCGCGCGGCGATCTTGGTCATGGTGGCGACGTCATCGAGTACCGTGCTGATGTCGTCGATCAGGGCGAGCAGGCTGCTTCCGGCCATGTTGCGGCTTCCATGAGAAAAGAGGCCGCAGATCGTAGCATCGTGTTACATGTCTGCGTACAGGCTCAGATGGGCGAGCGATCCACCCACTTCGGTGCCACGCTGGGGCGCCATTCGCTCAGGGCGTCGAGCAGGTCCTGCGGGCTGTCTGCGATCTGCAGCATCTCGCGGTGCTGCGGGCGCACGAAGCGCTCGGCCACCAGGTGGTCGAGGAAATCCCCCAGCTTGCTGTAGAAACCGTTCACTTCCAGCAGCCCCAGCGGTTTGGCGTGGTAGCCGAGCTGGCCCCAGGTCCACACCTCGAACAGCTCTTCCAGGGTGCCCAGGCCGCCGGGCAGGGCGATGAAGGCGTCGGCCAGTTCGGCCATGCGCGCCTTGCGCGCGTGCATGCCGTCCACCACTTCCAGGCAGGTCAGGCCGCGGTGGCCAATCTCGGCGCGCTCCAGGCTCTGCGGGATGATGCCGATCACTTCGCCGCCGGCATTCAGCGCCGCGTCGGCGACCACACCCATCAGGCCGACGGCGCCGCCGCCGTAGATCAGGCGCAGGCCACGCTGGGCCAGGTGCTGGCCAAGCGCTTCGGCAGCCTGGCGATAGACGGGACTGGCGCCGGGGCTGGCACCACAGAAGACACAGACGCTACGCAGGGACATGTACGGGCTCCTTGGCTGAATGTGCCAAGGGTAACCAGCCGCTGCGCTGCCACCAACGGTCAGTGCCGCGTATCAATGCCGCAGGTGGCGCAGGCGTAGCTGGCGAGCAGTTGCTTGAGCAGGTCGTTGAGGTGCATGGCGCGGCTTCCTGACGCGGGGACATGTCATTCAGGCTAGTCCCGCTGCTGGCACCGCGCCGTTAGATTGTTTCGATCAGGGCGATAGCCGCCACTCCATCACATCAGCTCCATCGCGCTCATCCCGGCCAGACCCAGCAGCACCACGCCGCAGGCTGCGTAAGTCAGGCGGTGCCAGAGCAGCGAGGCGGCGCGGCGGAACCAGTCCACCAGGCCGGCGCAGATGAAGCACCAGAGCAGCGAGGACACCATGAAGCCGGCGAAGAACACCGCCAGGTGCGTCGGTGTTGGCTGGGCAACGCCGATGGCCGCCATCGCCCCGCCCATGGCGGCCCAGTAGACGATGTTCTGCGGGTTGGTCAGCGACAGCGCGGCGCCGGCGGCGAAGGCGCCACCGGCCGCGATCTGGCTGTCATCGCTGGGTTGCGGCGGACGATGGGCGTCGCGCAGCGACTGGTAGCCGAGCCAGGCCAGATACAAAGCGCTGGCCAGGGTCAGGGGATAACGGATCTGCGCGCTGTCGAGCAGCAGGGCCAGGCCGGTGAGACCGAGAGCGGCCCAGGTGGCGTCGCCGACCAGCGAGCCGATCTGTACCAGCAGGGCGGGTTTGTAGCCGTCACGCAAGCCGCGGCGCAGGGTTTCGCTGAACACGGCACCTGGGGCGGCGTTGAACACGAAGCCCAGGAGCATGGCGGCGAGGAAGAAGCTGAACATGGAGTGTCCTTACACGGCAGGCAAAAAAGTCAGAGGTTCTTAGCAGATGGCGTGCCAGCGGATGACAGAAAGTTTTCCACGGGCTCTGTGTGTATCTCTGTGGACAAGCTGGTGGCCTTTGTCTGACGGCCTCGTTATGCGCCGTTCAGCGCAAGCTGACGAATATTTGAGCAAGGCAATTTTTCCTTTGTACACAGGGGCTTGACAATCTCCCAGGGTGTTTTCCAGGTATCTCAGGATTGTCCACGATAGCTGTGGATAATTTTGTTGGTAAGGCCTGTAAGCATTGCCGCAGGCATTGATTTTCGAGGCCTTCAGCACTTTGCCGGTTTTTTGATCAGCGCCTCGGAGGCATCGGGCGAGGGCGGAAACGGGGCAAGATGTCCAGCGTTTTCGCAGGGGATTCTCAGCGCAAGACAGGTTATCCCCGGATTCTGTTGGCAGTTTTGTGGATAAGCTGGTGGCAAAGCCTTGAGGCCCGTGTCGGGCTTGCTCATGAGGCAGGCTATGAGTTCATCGCCATCAGCGTGGCTCCAGCGCGCCAAGCTGCGTGGAGCGGCCGAGCAGTTGCAGGGCGCGGTCCGGATAGTCGGTGATCAGGCCGTTGGCGCCCATTTCCAGCAGCCGTCGCATGTCGGGCTGCTCGTTGATCGTCCACAGCTGCACGTGCAGGCCGCGCGCCTGGGCATTGCGCACCAGGCGCGGGGTGGCCAGGGTCAGGCCGCTGTGTTGGGGCGGAATCTGCAGCACCGGGTAAGAGGGCGACAGCAGATCGCTCAGGCCCAGCCAGTTCAGTGCCAGCAGCAGGCGCACCGAAACCGGTCCGGCGGAGGTGGCGACTTCCGGACAGAGTTCGCGGAAGCGTTTCAGGCTGCGTTCGTGAAAGCTGCCGACCAGCACCCGGTCGAGCTGGTCGTAGCTGGCCAGGGTTTCGCACAGCAACGCTTCCATGCCGACATCGGGGACCTTGATCTCGACCACCTTGGGTATCAGGGGAAACCGTTCCAGCACCTCGCGCAGGCTGGCGATGCGGGTGCCCTGGCCGCGGTAGGGATAGCTCTGGCCGCCATCGGCCGTCCAGTGGTAGCCGGCGTCGAGCGCCTGCAGTTCGGCCAGGCTGTAATGGGCCACCGGGCCTCGGCCATTGGTGGTGCGCTCGAGGGTATCGTCATGGATGACCACCAGCTCGGCGTCCTGGCTCAGGTGCAGGTCCATTTCCAGCATGTCGACGCCGAGTGCCACCGCGCGCTCGAAGGCGAACAGGGTGTTCTCCGGCCACAGCCCCTTGCCGCCGCGATGGGCGATCACCAGCGGGCGCTCGCCCAGGTCGGCCAGCACTTCGGGCACCGTGGCCGGGCGGCTGGTCAGTGCCAGCACCAGCAGGGCGATGGCGAGCAGCAGCAGGGGGGCGAGCAGGAAGCGGGCGAAGCGCAGCATGGGCCGGGTCTCGACAAGGGTTCGGGACTTTGTGCCCCAGCGCAGCGGCATTGGCAAGCGCCAATGCCGCGGCCGGTAGGGTGCGCTGCGCGCACCGCGGGCACCCACTATGGGTGACCTGTACCTCAGTAGCTATCGGCGCTTAGCTGGCCAGCAGCCAGACACCGGTGGCGGCCGACGCAGCGCCGGCGATGCGTACCAGCGGTGCCGCGGCTTGCGGCAGGAAACGCACCAGGGCGAAGCCGACGGCGTGCAGCGCGGCCGTGGCGACGACGAAGCCGATGGCGTAGCCAAAGGGGCTGGCCAGGTCCGGCAGCTCCAGGCCGTGGGCGACGCCGTGGGTCAGGGCGAATACTGCGGTCAGGGTCATGGAGGCGGCCATCGGCAGGCGCGCCGCCACGGCCACCAGCAGACCGAAGGCCAGTACCGAACCGGCGATACCGGTTTCCATCAGCGGAATTTCCACGCCGGCGAAACCCAGCAGGCCGCCGATCAGCATGCTGCCGACGAAGGTCAGCGGCAGCGCCCAGCGCGCCGCGCCGCTTTGCTGCGCGGCCCACAGGCCGACGGCGAACATCGCCAGCAGGTGATCGAGGCCGAACACCGGGTGGGCCAGGCCGGCCATGATGCCCGAGTCGCCATGCCCGGGATGGGCGAATGCCAGCGCCGGGGTGCAGAACAGGGCGATGGCATAGAGGGTTTTGCGCAGATTCATGTGGATCTCCTTGAGGTGGAATCAGGCCGCCGTGAGCATGCCCTGGCGTTCGATGAAGGCGATGATCTCGTCGAGACCCTGGCCGATTTTCTGATTACTGAAGACGAAGGGCTTGTCGCCGCGCATCTTCAGGGTGTCGCGCTCCATCACCTCCAGCGAGGCGCCGACCATGGGCGCCAGGTCGACCTTGTTGATCACCAGCAGGTCGGACTTGCAGATGCCCGGGCCGCCCTTGCGCGGCAGCTTGTCGCCGGCCGACACGTCGATCACGTAGAGGGTCAGGTCGGACAGCTCGGGGCTGAAGGTGGCCGACAGGTTGTCGCCGCCGGACTCGACGATGATCAGATCCAGGCCGGGGAAGCGGCGGTTGAGCTGCTCGACCGCTTCCAGGTTGATCGAGGCGTCTTCGCGGATGGCGGTGTGCGGGCAGCCGCCGGTTTCCACTCCGATGATTCGCTCGGGCTCCAGGGCCTCGTTGCGCACCAGGAACTGGGCGTCTTCCTGGGTGTAGATGTCGTTGGTGACCACGGCGATGTTGTAGCGCTCGCGCAGGGCGCGGCACAGGGCCAGGGTGAGGGCGGTCTTGCCGGAACCGACCGGGCCGCCGATACCGACACGCAGAGGTTGGCTGTTCATGTGCTGATGTTCCTCGTCAGGAGCGGAAGAGACGCGAGTACTGGCGCTCGTGCGCCATGCTCGCCAGGGCCAGGCCGAAGGCGGCGCTGCCCCAGTGTTCGGGGGAAAGGCTGGCGGCCTGCTGCTGGGCGGCCTCGAGCGTTGGCAGCAGACGGCTGGTCAGGCGCTGGGCGGCCTGCTGGCCCAGCGGCAGCACCTTCATCAGTACGGCCAGCTGATTTTCCAGCCAGCCCCAGAGCCAGGCGGCCAGGGCATCGTCCGGGGTGATCTGCCAGGCGCGTGCGGCCAGCGCCCAGGCCAGGGCCAGACCCGGTTCGTGATGGCTTGCGAGCAGTTCACGCGCGGCTTCGTCCAGCTCGGGCAGGCCTTCGAGCAGTTGCCGCAGCGAGTAGCCCATCTGCCGGCTTTCCAGAGCCAGCTCGCGGGTTTCGCGGCTGGCGCGGTGCCGTTCGGCCAGTTCCTGCAGGTGCGGCCAGTTGCCCTCGTGCGCGGCGCGACAATGTGCCAGCAGCAGCGGCGCTTCGAAGCGGGCGAGGTTGAGCGTCAACTGATCGGCCAGCCAGCGTTCGGCGGCGTCGGCATCCTGGATCAGGCCGCTGTCGATGGCCCACTCCAGGCCTTGCGAGTAGCTGTAACCGCCGATGGGTAGCTGCGGGCTGGCCAGGCGCAACAGGGCCCAGGCCGGTTTCATGAGCTGACCCCGATATGCGTGGGTGATGTCGCTTGGCTCACTTGCGCACACCGAACTGGTGCAGACGCGGGCCGTAGTTGAACTCCTCGTCGCCATGATGGGAGTGATGGTGACCGCCGCCATAGGCGCCCTGCTCGGGCTGATAGGGCGCCTGGATGGCTTCGACGGTGGCGCCGAGCTGTTCGAGCATGGCCTTGAGCACGTAGTCGTCGGGCAGGCGCAGCCAGCCGTCGCCCAGTTGCAGGGCGACATGGCGGTTACCCAGGTGATAGGCGGCGCGCATCAGCTCGAAGGGGCTGGCGCAGGTGACGTGCAGCAGCGGCTCGGCCTTGGCGCGCACGCGCACGATGCGTCCATCCTTGGCCTGCAGAAACTCACCATCGGCCAGTGCCGGTTGGCCGCGTTCGAGGAACAGGCCGACTTCCTCGCCCGCGGTGGTGAAGCAGCGCAGGCGGCTTTTGCTGCGGGCTTCGAAGGTCAGTTCCAGTTCGGCGTCCGCAGCAGCCTGCGGCGCGATTCGGGTGTGGATCACCAGCATGCGTATCTATTCCGGGGCAATGTGCCCGGAAATAGTGCAAGTGGCTTGCCAAGGCCGAGAAGCGGCGCAGGACGGGGCGTTCAGGCGCTCTGTGGATAACTTGGCGAAGCGGTCAGGATTTATTTGGTGCGTTTTCGCTGAGCGCGCACGCTTGTGGTGCGCGCTACTCGGAGGGCTTGCCCAGGCCCAGCCAGTGCTTGCCGCCGATCATGATGAAGCGCAGCTGCTGGATGATCTTGGCTTCGGCGCTGAGGTGCGCCGGCAGATTTTCCGCCGGCGGGTCGATCAGTTCGGGCAGGGTGGCGAACACCGTCTTCACCACCAGATCCGACACCACGTCGAGGCCGGCATCGTCGAGCTGCGGCATGCGGTTCATCAGCTTGAGGTCGGCGGCCAGGTCGCTGGTGATGCGTTCGCGCAGGGCGGCGATGGCCTGGCGCACCGGTTGCGAGCCGCCGTACTGCTCGCGGGCGAGAAACAGGAACTGGCCATGGTTGGCGGCCACTTCGGCGAGGAAGATGCGCACCGAGGCGTCGATCATGCCGCGCATCTCGAACTCGTGACGGCGCACCTGGCGGATCGCCGCGCGGAAGGTTTCGCCCACCTCCGCCACCAGCGCCAGGCCCAGCTCGTCCATGTCAGCGAAATGGCGATAGAAACCGGTGGGGACGATGCCGGCGACGCGGGTCACTTCGCGCAGGCTCAGGCTGCCAAAGCCGCGGCCACTCTCCATCAGGGTGAGCGCGGCTTCCATCAGGGCCTGGCGGGTCTGCTGCTTCTGTTCGGCGCGTGGCGTCATGCGAGATCGGGGTCATTGAGCGATGCCGCACTCTAGCAAATGCGCGGCGCCAGCGTCGAACCATGGCGGGCGGCTTTCAGTGAACAACTGTTGACTGAAATAAGGCGGTTCTGTCAGTCTTGTGCACAAGTGTTCACTGGAATCGATTTATGGCTCTGCTTTCCCTGGCGCTGGCGCGGCATGTCGCGCGCGGCCTGCAACCGCTGCGCCGGCTCTGTGCATCCGGCTGGCTGCGGGAGGCGGATGTCGACCTGTGCCTGCGTCTGCTGCACCCGGCGCTGCGCCTCAATCGCGTGTTCGCCCAGGTCGAGGCGCGTCGTTGGGTGGCCGACGACATGCTGGCAATTGAGCTGCGCTGCAACGGCAATGCCCGAGACTGGCGAGCCGGGCAGCACGTTCAGCTCTATCTGGAGCAGGACGGCGTGCGCCACGGGCGCAGTTACAGCCTGACCAGGGTGACAACCGACGGGCGCATCGAACTTGCGATCAAGCGCCAGCCGGGCGGGCGCCTGTCCAATCGGCTGCTCGATCACCTGGCGGTTGGCGAGGTGATCGAGCTGGGCCAGGCCTTCGGCGATTTCGCCTGGCCGCAGGAGCAGGGCGCCGTGCTGTTGCTGGCGGCCGGCAGCGGCCTCACGCCCTTGCTCGGCCTGCTGCGTGACGCGCTGGCGCGGGGCTTCGCCGCACCGGTGACGCTGCTGCATCAGGTGCGTCGCCAGGGGCAGCAGGCCTTTGCCGAAGAGTTGCAGGCGTTGGAGGCGCGTCATGCCAACTTGCAGGTGCGCTGGGCCTTCAGTGGTGAGGTGGGTGGCCGCCTGACGGCCGCACAGCTGGCGGCGCTGCCGGGCGAGCACCTGTTGCTATGCGGCCCGCGTGGTTTCGTCGAGCAGGCGTGCGGCTGGTGGCGCGACGCCGGGCGCGGAGGCCGCCTGCAGGCGGAAAGTTTCAGCCCGCTGCCGGTGCTGGCCGAGGCCGATACCGGCGAGGTTCGTCTGCGCTTCGCGCGCAGCGGCCAGCAGGTCTCGGGCAACGGCAATGCCAGCCTGCTGGAGCAGGCCGAGGCCAGCGGGCTGCGCCCGGCTCATGGCTGTCGTCAGGGCATCTGCACCAGCTGCACCTGCCTGCTGCTGGCCGGCACGGTGCGCGATCTGCGCAGCGGCGAGCTGTTCGCCGAACCCAATCAACCCATTCGCTTGTGCGTCAGCGCCCCACATGGGGATGTGGAGATCGACCTGTGACGACCCGCCTTGACCGTGAACTGAGCCCCGCCGAACTCGAAGCCTTCGGCCAGGAACTGGATGCCCTGCGCCAGCGCACCCTGGCCGATCTGGGCGAGGCCGATGCGCGCTACATTCGCCGTGTACGCGCGGCCGTGCGCGGGTGCTGCTGGACGGGGCGCGCGCTGCTGATGCTCGGCTGGTTCCCGCCGACCTGGCTGCTCGGCACCCTGCTGCTGGGCCTGGGCAAGATCCTGGAAAACATGGAGCTGGGCCACAACGTGATGCACGGCCAGTACGACTGGATGAACGACCCGGAATTCGCCGGTCGCCAGTACGAGTGGGACATCGTCGGGCCGGCCGATTTCTGGCGGCATACGCATAACCACGTGCATCACACCTACACCAACGTGCTGGGCATGGACGATGATGTCGGCTACGGCGTGGTGCGCCTGTTCCCCGAGCAGCGCTGGAAGCCGTTCTATCGCTGGCAGCCCCTGTGGGTGACGATCCAGGCGCTGTTGTTCCAGTACGCCGTGGCCATTCAGCACCTGCGCCTGGACAAGCTGGTCAAAGGGCGTATCAGCAAGGAGGAAGTGAAGCCGCTGGCACGTCGGTTCGGCGCCAAGCTGGCGCGGCAATGGGGCAAGGACTATCTGGCGTTTCCGTTGCTGGCGCTGCTGCTCGGCGCCAATGCACTGGCCGTACTGAGCGGCAACCTGGTGGCCAATCTGCTGCGCAATCTGTGGACCTTTCTGGTGATCTTCTGCGGTCACTTCACCGAGAAGGCGGCGGTATTTGCACCCGAAATACTGGAGGGGGAGACGCGTGGGCACTGGTACCTGCGTCAGCTGCGCGGTTCCAGCAACCTGTCCGGTGGGCCGCTGCTGCATATCCTCACCGGCAACCTCAGCCACCAGATCGAGCATCACCTGTTCCCCGATCTGCCGGCGCGGCGCTATGCCGAGCTGGCGCGCGAGGTGCGCCTGATTGCCCAGCGCTATGGCCAGCATTACAACTGCGGCACTCTGTGGGGGCAGTTCGCGACCGTGCTGCGGCGCATCTGGATCTACCGCTTGCCCGCGACAGGAACGGCGTGACTCGCGTGAAAGGCATAAAAAAGCCCGGCATGCGCCGGGCTTTGGGGGGGACGCCAAGGGTTCAGGCCGTGTGGCCACGCTGCTTGATCAGGCGATCGGAACCGCCCTCGGCCAGTTCAATGCGCTGGGCACCAGGGGTGCGCTCGTAGCCACCTTCTGCCACCTGGATACGCTGGGCGCCCGGGGTACGGTCGGAGCCGTCTTCGGCCAGCTGCAGGCGCTGCGCGCCGGGAGTGCGGTCATAACCGCCTTCGGCCAGCTGAACGCGTTGGGCACCCGGAGTACGTTCATAGCCGCCTTCTACCAGCTGGATGCGCTGGGCGCCCGGGGTACGGTCGGAGCCGTTCTCGGCCAGCGGTGCGAGGGGTTGCTGTTGTACCTGGCTGTCCTTGGCTTCGCCCACCAGAGGGAAGGGCGCGCTGCTCGGAGCGGCGAATGTGCTGGTGGTTATCAGGCTAAGGGCCAGTGCGGCGAGAGTCAGTTGAGTTTTCATGTCGATGTCTCCGTAGGGGAGTAATAAGTGGCGTCGGAGTCAATTGTTGGGGACATGGACACGGATAAGAACTTGACTGACCTGATAGTGAACATCGATCCCCTCAATACTTGATTGGGAGGCTCTATCTCGGCACTTCTGGCCTGGCGTCAGGGCGCTTGGCGGATGCTTCCCAAGGCATCGCGTTGGCCGTCGGGCACGCGTATGCTTGGCGACTTTTGCGGGGCACGGTCGAATCGGCCCCTTCTGCAGTTCTCTGGAGGCGGGTGCAGCCATGCTTGCGGTACAGGCAATTTTGCCGATCTTCGCCCTGATCGTTCTCGGCTACCTGCTTGGCTGGCGCCAGTGGCTCACCAGCGAGTCGGCCGCTGGCCTGGCCAATATCACCTTCAAGCTGTTCATGCCCACGCTGCTGTTCGCCGGTATCGCCAAGGCGTCGCTGGCCGAAGGCCTGTCGCCGATGCTGCTGCTGGCCTATTACCTGCCGGTGCTGCTGGTGTTCGCCGCGGTCAATGCGCTGGCGCACTGGCGGCGCGGTACGGCGACGCCGCTGGGCCTGGTGGCGGCCTTCTCCAACAACGTGCTGGTGGGCATTCCGCTGATCGCCAGCCTGATGGGCAACGACGGCCTGCTCTACGTCTTCGCCATCCTGGTGTTTCACAGCCTCACGCTGTTTTCCCTGCACAGCTTCTACGCCGCTTTCGGCAGCCAGGAGCGGGTCGATACGCGCGCGCTGCTGAAGAACCTGGCCAACCCGATGATCATCGGCCTGGCATTGGGGGCGTTGCTCAATCTGTCCGGGCTGGTCGTGCCGGAGAGCCTGTGGCGGGCGGTGACCTGGCTCGGCCAGGCCGCCTTGCCCTGCGCGCTGATCGTGCTTGGCGCCAGCCTGTCGCGTTACCGCCTGCGCCCGACCGGCGAGGCCTGGGGCGTGGCGTTGGCCAAGCTGCTGCTGTTCCCGGCGCTGGTCTGGTGGCTCAGCGGCCAGCTGCCCGGCCTGAACGACACGGCGCGCAGCGTGCTGGTGCTGCTCGCGGCCTGTCCCAGCGGGGTCAACGTGATGGCCTTTGCCCGTAGCGCCGAAGACAGCCGCAGCGTCAGCGCGGCGATTTCCCTGTCCACACTGCTGGCGGCGGTTTCCCTGCCGGCGTGGATGCTGCTGGTGGGGTTCTGAGCGCTGCGCCAGGCGATTCCCTCTTCCGGGCGATAGGCGTGTTCGCGGTGTCTGGCTAGCATCGCGCCTCTCGCTCCGCTGAGGACTGTATCGATGAAACGACTCGCCCACGTGCTGCTCGGCCTGTTGCTGGTGTTCGGGCTGACCCTTGCCGGCTTCGTCGCCCTCAACTGGGCGCCGGATCGTCCTCTGGATGAGCTCAAGGCGCGCTGGGCGCCGCCGCCTTCGCAGTTCGTCGAGCTCGATGGCCTGTCCGTGCACCTGCGTGACCAGGGCCGGCGCGACGATCCCGAGCCCATCGTCCTGCTGCACGGCACCTCGGCCAGTCTGCACACCTGGGAAGGTTGGGTGACGGAGCTGGCCAAGCAGCGCCGGGTGATCAGCCTGGATCTGCCCGGCTTCGGTCTGACCGGGCCATTCCCCGATGGCGATTATCGCCTCGAGCGCTATACCGGCTTTCTCCTCACCCTGCTGGACAGGCTGCAGGTGCCCCGTGCGGTGCTGGTGGGCAACAGCTTCGGCGGCCAGCTGGCCTGGCGCTTCGCTCTGGCCCATCCCGAGCGCAGCGCGCGGCTGGTGCTGGTGGACGCCGCCGGCTATCCGCGCAACGCCGAATCGGTGCCGATCGGCTTTCGCCTGGCGGGCGTCCCGGCCCTGGCGCCGGTGATGAGCCGTTTGTTGCCGCGCGCGATGATCGAGTCGAGCCTGCGCAACGTTTATGGCGATCCAGACAAAGTCGATGACGAACTGGTCGAGCGCTACTACCAGCTGACGCTGCGCGAGGGCAACCGCCAGGCGCTGCGTCAGCGCTTCGCCCAGGCGCCCAGCGGCGAGCTGCACGAGCGCATCGGCGAACTGCAATTGCCGACGCTGATCATCTGGGGCGGGCGTGATCGCCTGATTCCGCCGGACAATGCCGAACATTTCGCCGCCGACATCGCCGGCAGCCAGCTGGTGCTGTTCGACGACCTCGGCCACGTGCCCCAGGAAGAGGACCCGCAGCGCACCGTTGCGGTGCTGCTCGCCTTCCTGGCTCGCTAGGGCTCTAGCGCGGTACTTTCCAAGCCATTGATTTTGTTCGGGGAGACAACCGTCGGTGGCGGCTGGCGCGTTTCCTGCTACGGCCTCGCGGGGCGGTTGGCTTTGGCGAATCTTCGTCTAGGCTGACGGGATAACGAACAAGAACAGCAGGAAACTGCATGCGCAAGGGCATTCGAGTTTTCGTCCGGGTCGTGGACGCATTCAACCGGAGGGTCGGGCGTTTCGCCATGTACCTGATCTTCGCCATGCTGGCGGTGCTCCTGTACTCCTCGATCAGCAAGACCTTCTTCACCCCGTCGATCTGGACCCTGGAAAGCGCCCAGTTCCTCATGGTCGCCTACTTCCTGCTCGGCGGCGCCTACTCGATGCAGCTCGACGCCCATGTGCGCATGGACCTGGCCTACAGCCACTGGTCGCCGCGCACCCGCGCCGTCGTCGATGCCATCACCGTGTTCATGCTGATCTTCTATCTCGTGATGCTGCTGATCGGCGGCATCTCCTCCACCGAATACGCCATCGAATACAAGGAGACCAGCTATTCGGCCTGGTCGCCCTACATGGCGCCGATCAAGATCGTCATGTGCTTCGGCATCGCCCTGATGCTGCTGCAGGCCATCGCAACCTTCTTCAAGGATTTCTACGCCGCCCGTGGGGAGACCCTGTGATGAGCTACGAGCTGATCGCGCTGTTGATGTTCTCCTCGATGATGCTGCTGCTGCTCACCGGCAAGCGCGTGTTCGGCGCCATCGGCTTCGTCGCCGCAGCGGCAGCGCTGCTGCTGTGGGGCGACGGTGGCTCGGAGATGGCCTTCAGCGCGGCGATGAAACTGATGAAGTGGTACCCGCTGCTGACCCTGCCGATGTTCGTGTTCATGGGCTACATGCTCTCCGAGTCGGGCATCGCCGAAGACCTCTACCGCATGTTCCACGTGTGGATGGGCCCGCTGCCGGGGGGCCTGGCGGTGGGCACCATCTTCCTGATGGTGGCGATCTCGGCGATGAACGGCCTGAGCGTGGCCGGCATGGCCATCGGCGCCAGCATCGCCCTGCCCGAGCTGCTCAGGCGTGGCTACGACAAGATCATGATCACCGGGGTGATCCAGGCCGGCAGCTCGCTGGGGATTCTGATTCCGCCCAGCGTGGTGCTGGTGCTCTACGGCATGATCGCGCGCCAGCCGGTGGGCCAGCTGTGGCTGGCCGGGGCCATTCCCGGGCTGATGATGGCCGGCATGTTCATGCTCTATATCGCCATTCGCTGCCGCCTGCAGCCGCACATGGGCCCGCCGCTGGCCAAGGCCGAGCGCGAGCAGATCTCCTGGAGCGAGAAGCTGCGCCTGCTCAGCGCCGGGCTGGTGCCGCTGTTCATCTTCTTCTCCATGACCGGCTTGTTCCTGCTGGGCTACACCAGCCTGGTGGAAAGCTCGGCGGTGGGCGCCTGCGCAGCCACCCTGGCGGCGCTGTTCAAGGGCCGGCTGAACGGCAAGGTGATGGAAGAAACGCTGCGCAAGACGCTGGCCATCAGCTGCATGTTCATGTGGATCATCCTCGCCGCGTTGTGCTTTGGCGCGGTGTTCGACGGCCTCGGTGCGGTCAGGGCGATCGAGCAGTTCTTCGTCGACAGCCTGCACCTGGGGCCCTGGCAGATCCTGATCATCATGCAGCTGTCGTTCATCCTGATGGGCATGTTCCTCGACGACACCGCCATGCTGGTCATCGTCGCGCCGCTCTACGTGCCGCTGGTGGGGGCGCTGGGCTTCGACCTGATCTGGTACGGCGTGCTCTACACCATCACCTGCCAGATCGCCTACATGACCCCGCCGTTCGGCTACAACCTGTTCCTCATGCGCGCCATGGCCCCGCCCGAGGTGAGCCTGCGCGACATCTACGTGTCGGTCACCCCCTTCGTGCTGATCATGGCGCTGGCCCTGGTGCTGGTGATGGCCTTCCCGCAGCTGGCGCTGTGGCTGCCGCAACTGCACTACGGCGGTTGATTCACGGAAATCGGCGCGCCTGGCGCGCCAACAGTCGAGCCGGCGCCCGCCGGTCACTGGCAAGGCCGCCGCGGTGCACGCGGCGGCAATGAGCGGTTGTATTGCATCTGCATCGACACTATTGGAGAGACCAGCATGAGTACGAGACGCGATTTCCTGAAAACCGCCGCGGTCGGCACCGCTGCCCTCGGCTCGGCGCACATCTACGCCGCCGAGCCGAAGAAGATCACCTGGCGCCTGCAGACCTACGCCGGCCCGGCGCTGGCCGAGCACGTGATCAAGCCGTCCATCGATGCCTTCAACAAGGCCGCCAATGGCCAGATGGAGATCCAGCTGTACTTCGCCGACCAGCTGGTGCCCACCGGCGAGCTGTTCCGCGCCATGCAGCGCGGCACCATCGACGCGGTGCAGAGCGACGACGACTCCATCGCCGCGCCGGTGGACGTCTCGGTGTTCGGCGGTTACTTCCCCTTCGCCACCCGCTACAGCCTGGACGTGCCGGTGCTGTTCGAGCAGTACGGCCTCAACGAGATCTGGGCCGAGGCCTATGGCGAGGTCAAGGGCGTTACCTGGCTCGGTGCCGGCGCCTGGGACCCCTGCCATTTCGCCACGGTGCAGCCGATCACCAAGCTGGCCGACCTCAAGGGCAAGCGCATCTTCACCTTCCCCACCGCCGGCAAGTTCCTCGCCCGCTTCGGCGTGATTCCGGTGACCCTGCCCTGGGAAGACGTCGAGGTGGCGGTGCAGACCGGCGAGCTGGACGGCATCGCCTGGTCCGGCATCACCGAGGACTACACCGTCGGCTGGGCCAACGTCACCAAGTACTTCCTCACCAACAACATCTCCGGCGCCTGGATCGGCTCCTACTTCGCCAACTCGGACAAGTGGGCCGAGGTGCCCGAACACCTCAAGACCCTGTTCAAGCTGTGCATGGACAGCTCCAACTACTACCGCCAGCACTGGTACTGGGGCGGCGAGGCGCAGCTGCGCGTGGAGGGCGGCAAGCTGCAGCTGACCTCCATCCCGGCCGAGGAATGGGCCACGGTGGAGGCCGAGGCGCTGAAGTTCTGGGACGAGATTGCCAAGACCAGCCCGCGCTGCGCCAAGGTGGTGGACATCTTCAAGAAGTACAACGCGCTGATGGCCAAGGCGGGGGCGCCTTATCGCGGTTGAGCCTGCGCAGCGTCAGGCGAAACCATGCGCCCGTACCCCTAGGTACGGGCGGCGAGGCCCCAGGTCTGTTTGGTGCGCGGCCGGCCTCGGTTGTCTGGTGCGCACGGCGCACCCTACGGTTAGTCCTGCCGGCCTGGCGCCGCGCAGGCAGATTTTTCCCGCCTCGACCTGCCATCCCGGCAATCCTGTACCACACTCAATGGGCCTGAAACGGACGCTGTCATAGGCGTCGTGCTGTGCCCATGCGCTGTCGGCCCTGCCAGGCCGGTCATGAATGCCCAGCCGTGCGCCAAACCCGCCCGCGATAACAACAAGACACAGGGGTTAGCATGTTCAAACCACGGGATGTAAAGACCCTGGGCGATGCCCGGCGCATCGTCGAGGAACGTGGCCTGAGCCACGTGAAGGTCGGTCTGTTCGACAACGATGGGGTGATGCGCGGCAAGTACATGAGCCGCAGCAAGTTCTTCTCCGCCCTGGAGCACGGCTTCGCCTTCTGCGACGTGGTGCTCGGCTGGGACGTCAAGGACCAGCTCTACGACAACGCCCAGTACACCGGCTGGCACAGCGGCTACCCCGATGCGCCGGTGCGCATCCTGCCGCACACCTGTCGCGAGATTCCCTTCGAAAACGGCATGTTGCTGTTTCTCGCCGAGTTCGATCAGCAGGCCGAGGCGGTGTGCCCGCGCGGTACCCTGCGCCGGGTGATCGAGCGCTGCCAGGCCATGGGCTTCGAGCCCTATGCGGCGCTGGAGTACGAATTCTTCATGTTCGACGAAACGCCGGAGTCGGCGCGGGCCAAGGGCTTTCGCGATCTCAAGCCCTTCACCCCGGACTGGTTCGGCTACTCGATGATCCGCAACTCGGTGCACGCCGAGCTCTATCACCAGATCCTCGAGATGGGCGAGGCGATGGATTTCCCCATCGAGGGCCTGCATACCGAGACCGGCCCCGGTGTGCTGGAGGCGGCCATTGCCTATGACCGCGCCGAGGCGGCGGCGGACAAGGGCGCGCTGTTCAAGACCTTCATGAAGGTACTGGCCCAGCGCAACGGCCTGATGGCCACCTTCATGGCCAAATGGTCGGGCAAGTATCCGGGGCAGAGCGGGCATATCCACGTGTCCCTGCGCGACCGTGCGAGCGACAAGTCGGCCTTCTTTGATCCCGATCAGGCGCACAACATGAGCAAGCTGCAGCGGCATTTCCTCGCCGGCCAGCAGCGCCTGATGCCGGAATTTCTGTGCATGGTGGCGCCGACCCTGAACAGCTACCGGCGTCTGATTCCCGGCTTCTGGGCACCCACCGACGCCACCTGGGGCGTGGAGAACCGCACCGCGGCGCTGCGGGTGATCCCCGGCAGCGACAAGTCGCAACGCCAGGAGTACCGCCTCGGCGCCGCCGACGGCAATCCCTTCCTGGCCTTGTCGGTGGCCATCGGCTCGGGGCTGTACGGAATCATGCAGCAGTGGGAGCCGACCGCGCCGGTCAGCGGCAACGCCTATGCGGTCAAGCACCCCGAGGAGCTGGCGCTGCCGCGCACGCTGTGGGATGCGGCGCAGCGCCTGAAGGGCTCGCAGGCCGCGCGCGAGCTGTTCGGCGATGCCTTCGTCGAGCACTTCGCCGCCAGCCGCGAATGGGAAGAGCGCGAGTACCGCCGCCATGTCAGCGACTGGGAGCTGGATCGCTACTTCGAAATCATCTGATTCCCCATTCCCGTAGCCCGGATGCAATCCGGGGCGGCTTTTCGTCGAGTGTCTCCGGATTGCATCCGGGCTACGAAGGCAAGATTCGTGGAGCACCTAATGAGCAAACTGCAATGCATTTCCCCCATCGACGGTTCGGTCTACGTCGAACGTCACCTGGCCTCCAACCCCGAGATTCAGGCCGCGCTGGCCCGGGCCGAACTGGCGCAGCAGACCTGGAAACGCACGCCGCTGCGTGAGCGCATCGCCATCGGCCGGCGCGCCATCGACGCCTTCGCCGCACGCGAGAGCCAGCTGGCCGAGGAACTGTGCTGGATGATGGGCCGGCCGATCCGCTACGCCGCCGGCGAGATCCGCGGCTTCGTCGAGCGCGCCACGCATATGGCCGATATCGCCGAGGGTTCGCTGGCCGATATCCGCCTGCCGGACAAGCCTGGCTTCACCCGTTTCATCCGCCGCGAGCCGTTGGGCGTGGCACTGGTCATCGCGCCCTGGAACTACCCCTACCTGACCGCCGTGAATGCGGTGATGCCGGCACTGCTGGCGGGCAACGCGGTATTGCTCAAGCACTCGGCGCAGACCCCGCTGTGCGCCGAGCGCATGGTCGAGGCCTTTGCCGAGGCCGGCCTGCCCGAAGGCGTGTTCCAGTACCTGCACCTGAGCCACGGCGAGACCGAAGCGCTGATTCGCGCGCCGACCATCAACCACGTCGCCTTCACCGGTTCGGTGCCGGGCGGGGCCATGGTCGAGCGGGCGGCGGCGGGGCGCTTCATCAGCGTCGGCCTGGAGCTGGGCGGCAAGGATCCGGCCTATGTGCGCGCCGATGCCGACCTGGCCCATGCGGTGGAAACCGCCATCGACGGCGCCTTCTTCAACTCCGGCCAATCGTGCTGCGGCATCGAGCGCATCTATGTGCACGAGTCGCTGTTCGATGAGTTCGTCGAGCGCGCCGTGGCGCTGGTGCGCCAGTACAAGCTGGGGCGCTCGGACGACCCGCAGACCACCCTCAGCCCGTTGGTGCGGGCCGATGCCGCCGATTTCGTTCGCGCGCAGATCGCCGAGGCGGTCGCGCAGGGCGCCAGGGCGCATATCGACCCGGCCGAGTTTCCCCTGGATGCGCCGGGTACGCCCTATCTGGCGCCGCAGGTGCTGACCAACGTCAGCCATGAAATGCGCGTGATGACCGAGGAATCCTTCGGCCCGGTGGTGGGTATCCAGAAGGTCGCCAGCGACGAGGAGGCGCTGGCGCTGATGAACGACAGCGAGTTCGGCCTGACCGCGGCGATCTTCAGCCGCGACGTCGATGCCGCCATGGCCCTGGCCGATCGGGTGGAGGCCGGCACGGTGTTTCTCAACCGTTGCGACTACCTCGACCCCGGGCTGGCCTGGACCGGCGTGAAGCACTCCGGGCGTGGCTGCACCCTCTCAAGGGTCGGCTACGAGCAGCTGACCCGGCCGAAATCCTTCCACTTCAAGACTCAGCTGTGAGGCGCGCAATGACTCTCGATCAGTACCGCATGAACTGGAATTACCCCACCTCGATGCGCGTTGGCGTTGGCCGCATCAGCGAGCTGGCCGAGGCCTGCCGCCAGCTCGGCATGCGCGCGCCGCTGCTGTGTACCGACCCAGGCCTGGCGGCGTTGCCGATGATCGACGCGGCGTTGCGTCAGTGCCGCGATGCAGGCCTGAACGCAGGGCTGTTCTCGGCGATCAAGGGCAACCCCACCGGCGCCAACGTGATGGACGGCGTGGCCGCGTTCAAGGCCGGCGGGCATGACGGGGTGATCGCCTTCGGCGGCGGCTCGGCGCTGGATGCCGGCAAGGCCATCGCCCTGATGGTCGGCCAGGATCGGCCGCTGTGGGATTTCGAGGACGTCGGCGACAACGCCAGCCGGGTCAATGTCGCCGGCATGGCGCCGGTCGTGGCGGTGCCGACCACCGCCGGCACCGGCTCGGAAGTCGGCCGCGCCTCGGTGATCACCGACGACGCGGCGCATATCAAGCGCATCATCTTCCACGCGCGGATGCTGCCGGCGCTGGTGATTCTCGACCCGGAGCTGACGGTCGGCCTGCCGGCCAAGATCACCGCCGCCACCGGTATGGACGCGCTGTCGCACAGCCTGGAGGCCTTCTGCTCACCGCTGTTCCATCCCATGGCCGAGGGCATCGCCTTGGAAGGCATGCGTTTGGTGCAGCAGTACCTGCCGCGTGCGGTCAGTCAGGGTACCGACGTCGAGGCGCGGTTGCAGATGTTGGTGGCCTCGAGCATGGGTGCCACCGCCTTCCAGCGCGGCCTCGGCGCCATGCACGCGCTGGCCCATCCGCTGGGGGCGCTGTACGACGCCCATCACGGCCTGCTCAATGCGGTACTGATGCCGTACGTGCTGGTGGCCAACCGCGGCGCCATCGAGCCGCAGATGGAAAAGATGGCGCGCTATCTGGCGCTACCGGGCAGTGGCTTCGAGGCGGTGCTGGACTGGGTACTGGCGCTGCGCAGCGAAGTGGGTATCGCCCACAGCCTGGGCGAGATCGGCATCGACGACGCGCGCATCGAGCAGGTCGGGCGCATGGCCGAGGTGGACCCCTCGGCGGGCACCAATCCCATCGCCTTCAGCGCCGCGCAGTACAGCGCGTTGTTCGAGAAAGCGCTGCGAGGGGCTTTGTAGCGCCAATCCGCGAGCGGTTGGCCTGCTTTGCCGTAGATCTTGTAGGAGCCGGCTTGCCGGCGATCATCGCGAATCGCCCGCAAGCGGGCTCCTACAGGTTATGCGGGCTTATTCTCCAGCCTGCTCTGCCTGCAGAGCTTCCAGCGCCGGCGCGGCATAGATGCCCACTTCCACCGCCAGCTCCATCACCCGCGGCAGGTCGCTGGCGTACACCAGCACCGCCTGCAGCTCGTCGTCCAGCGGTTCGCTGAAGTCCACCAGCACATAGCCGCCGGTTTCCGGCGACAGCGCCGAGAGCTGCACCTGAATACGGTTGAGCGCCTTGAGCGGTTCGGTCTTGGCCAGTTGCTTGGGCTTGAGCACGAATTGCACCTGCGGGCCGAAGGACTCGGTGATGCGCTGGAACAGCTCTTCATGGCTGTCGGCCTGGAACAGCACGGTATCCGGCAGGCTGCCGACCACCACCCACTCGCCCAGCGGGATGGGGAATTCGTCGTCGTAGTTGACGTCCGGATTGGCGGCGAGGAAGGCGGCCGGGTTGGCATAGGCTTGCGCGGCCTCGTCGGCGATACGCGCGATCTCGTCCTCGGCCAGGCACCCGGAGCTTATCTTGGCGATCAGTTCTTCCAGCTGGGCTTTCATCGGGGCATTCCTGTTCGAGGGCGAAGGCGCGCAGGATAAGGCAAAGCACGCCGCGCTAGAAGTAAGCCAGGAGGCGGCCGAGGCTCATCACCAGTATCCACGCCAGCAGCGACAGCGCCGCCTGTAGTCGACCGAACAGTGGCGCATGCGTATCCCAGTCGCTCAACCGGGCACTCCACAGATGACGAAACAGTAGAGCATTGGCGACGCCCAGAATGATCAGCAGCAGCTTGAGCTGCAGCAGACGGTCGACAGCCAGCGGCCCGGCGTCGGCGGCGAACAGACAGATGCCGCTGCCCAGCAGGAGCAACAGGCCGGCTACCGCCAGCGGCGTCAGCGTGCGCGACACCGCTGTCAGCGGGAAGCCGCGGCCGGCGCCGAGCAGGCGCGCATCGAGCAGCAGCATGGGCCCAAGCAGCAGCACCAGGCCCAGCAGATGCAGCAGGTTGAACGCCGGGTAGAGCAGTGCCGAGCTGCGCATCTGCTCGCCCAGCGCCGAGGCTTCCAGCCAGGCAGCCCAGGCGATCAGGCTGTCCATCTAGCGCAGTTCGATGGTGCGGCCATCGACGATGATGCGTTCGGCGCGAATCTCCGCGGTGCCGTCCTTGCGCGGGTAGCCGACTATGGTCACGGTCTTGCCCGCTGTAAGGTCGGCCTCCGGCAGGCCACGCGCTTGCAGGCGACTGATCGGGGCGAGGATCACCTGCCAGGTGCGCCCGTCGTGTTCGATGCTCACATCGGCGTGGGGGTTGCGATAGTTGACGCTCTGCAGCGGCACTTCCAGGGTCAGGAGCTGGTCCGCGTCGTAGGAGCTCCAGCCGTGATGAGCCTGGGCAAGGGCGGCGCTGAGCAGCAAGCCAAGCGTGGCGGTGAGAAGCAGCAGTTTCTTCAGCATGACGGGTCACCCGGTGGGCTGGTTGAACACCGGGTAAACCTAGACCCTCTGACCGGCGCTGCGGCGCATGGGCACATTTGGAAACAGAATGGGCGCGCGCCGCTGCCTCAGCCGTAGCGCTTCTTCGCTTCGATGGCCAGGCCGCTGCCGATGCTGCCGAAGGTGTTGCCTTCCACGCTGCGCGCATTGGGCAGCATCGCCGCCACGCTCTGGCGCAGCGCCGGTACGCCGCTGGAACCACCGGTGAAGAACAGCGTGTCGACCTGCTCGGCGGCGATGCCGGCATCGGCCAGCAGCTGCGTGAGGCTGGCGCGGATGCGCTCGAGCAGCGGCTCGATGGCGTTCTCGAACAGCGGCCGGGTCAGCTCGGCGACCAGGCCCGGCTCGACGCGCGACAGGTCGATGGGGCGTGCATCCTGCTCGCTGAGGGCGATCTTGCTCTCTTCCACCTGCATCGCCAGCCAGTGCCCGGCACGCTGCTCGATCAGGCCGAACAGGCGGTCGATACCGGTGGCGTCGACGATGTCGTAGCGCATGTTCTGCAGGGCCAGCTGGGTCTTCTGCGCGTACAGCGCGTTGATGGTGTGCCAGGTGGCCAGGTTGAGGTGGTAGCTGG
>MTEW01004959.1_pt8 | contig 32264 bp, 32 predicted proteins | sample 1042681 | NCBI WGS metagenome assembly MTEW01 (sample SAMN06185811, study PRJNA358809) | soil metagenome | isolation source: soil biostimulated with citrate as carbon source | place: India | collected 2015-05-23
TGAGACTGGCTTTTTTTTGCTCTCGGAAAAGCCCTCTGGCCATGTTGCCCCGCCTGTGGCGATGGGCAGGCAGGGGGTATACTCGCAGCTCGCTCAAGAGCGCCGCAGGTTCGATGATATGACGCAGATTTCCGAACGCCTTCTGGTTCAAGCCCACCTCGATGCCAAGCAGCCCAAGCCGCTGACCGCCGAGGAAGAGGCTTTCTATCGCCGCGAAATCGCCGCCGAGCTGAAGAAGCAGAACGCGGTGCTGGTGGCGCACTATTACTGCGATCCGGTCATCCAGGCCCTGGCCGAGGAAACCGGTGGCTGCGTTTCCGACTCCCTGGAAATGGCCCGTTTCGGCAACCAGCACCCGGCGCAGACCGTGGTGGTGGCCGGGGTCAAGTTCATGGGCGAGACGGCGAAGATCCTCAACCCGGAAAAGCGCGTGCTGATGCCGACGCTGGAGGCGACCTGTTCGCTGGATCTGGGCTGCCCGGTAGACGAATTTTCGGCCTTCTGCGATCAGCATCCCGAGCGCACCGTGGTGGTGTATGCCAACACCTCGGCAGCGGTGAAGGCGCGTGCCGACTGGGTGGTGACCTCCAGCTGCGCGCTGGAGATCGTCGAGAGCCTGATGGACAACGGCGAGACCATCATCTGGGCGCCGGACAAGCATCTGGGCAACTACATCCAGCGCGAGACCGGTGCCGACATGCTGCTGTGGGACGGCGCCTGCATCGTCCACGAGGAGTTCAAGTCCAAGCAGCTGTTGGACATGAAGGCGCTGTACCCCGACGCCGCCATCCTGGTGCACCCGGAATCGCCGCAGAGCGTGGTGGAGCTGGCCGATGCCGTGGGCTCCACCAGCCAGCTGATCAAGGCGGCGCAGACCCTGCCGAATTCCACCTTCATCGTCGCCACCGACCGCGGCATCTTCTACAAGATGCAGCAGCTGTGCCCGGACAAGACCTTCATCGAGGCGCCGACCGCCGGCAACGGCGCGGCATGCCGCAGCTGTGCGCACTGCCCGTGGATGGCGATGAACACCCTGGAGCGTGTGCTGACCGGCCTGCGTCAGGGCTCCGGTGAGATTCATGTCGACCCGGCGCTGATTCCCAAGGCGATCAAGCCGCTCAAGCGCATGCTCGATTTCACCCAGGCAGCGCGGATGAAGGTTGCCGGCAACGCCTGATAAGCATGCAGTAAAAAGAAGCCCAGCCAATGCTGGGCTTCTTGCTTTGCGTAGCCCGGATGCAATCCGGGAATGGCGAGAGGACAATACCCCGGATTTCATCCGGGCTGCGGCAATTCGTCAGCTCAGGTTGCCCAGTTTTCCGGTGCGTTGACGGCATTGAGCAGGGCGCGCAGCCGTCCGTAGTCGCGGCCGTTGAAGGCGAAGGCCAGGCGGGTCAGGTGCCGCAGCTCGGGCTCGTCGCGTTCCTGCTCGCAGGAAGCCTGCTGGGTGAAGCCGCCTTCCTTGCACAAGCCGGCGAACTCGCGGGTCAGTTGCGCCAGTGCCACCTCGCTGAGCGGATGATTCAGGCGTATGACGAAGCGATCCTTCAGCCAGCGGCTGGAGTGGAAGTTGCCGTAGAAGCGGGCGATCTCTTCCACCGCTTCTTCGGCGCTGTAGACCAGGTGCAGCAGGTTGAGGTCGGTCGGCAGGATGTAACCGTTGTCGCCCAGCTGGCGGCGAATGAAGCCCAGGGCGTCTTCCCAGTAGCTGCCGCCCGGCTGGTCGAGCAGCACCACCGGCACCAGCGGGCTCTTGCCGGTCTGGATCAGGGTCAGCACTTCCAAGGCTTCGTCCAGCGTGCCGAAACCGCCCGGGCAGAGCACCAGGGCGTCCGCTTCCTTGACGAAGAACAGCTTGCGCAGAAAGAAGAAGTGGAACGACAACAGGTTGTGACTGCCGCGCACGGTGGAATTGGCGGCCTGCTCGAAGGGCAGGGTGATGTTGAACCCCAGGCTGTTCTCCAGGCCCGCGCCTTCGTGAGCGGCGGCCATGATGCCGCCGCCGGCGCCGGTGATCACCATCAGGTCATGATGCGCCAGCAGGGCACCCAGCTCGCGGGCCTGCCGATACAGGGGGTGATCGGCCGGGGTGCGTGCCGAGCCGAACACCGTGACCTTGCGCCGACGCTTGAGCTGTTCCAGCACGCCGAACGCGTGTTCCATCTCGCGCAGGGTCTGCAGCATGATCTTGGCGTCCCAGCGGTTGCGATCCGCCTGGGCCATGTGAATCACGGTGGTGAGCATCTCCCGATACAGGGGCAGGTTCGGGCTGTTGCCGGGGGCCGCCAGTGCTAACAGCTCGTCCACTTTGCTCGGCAGATCGACCTCGCTGGTCTGCACGTGGCGTGACAGGTAATCGTCCGGTTCGTAAGCCATGGAAACTCTCCTTTTCTGGGCCTGGCGAAAGTGGATCACGCTCGCGCCTGTGCCGGTTCCTTGATTATGGAGTTTCGCGAAGGTTGCCACAGCCAGGTTGCAGCCTGGCTGCAAGCTTTTCGTAAGCGCGGGTTACAGGGCGATCTGCTCGCCGGGCTCGGGAATATTGGCGATCCAGTGCAGCCGTTCGCGCAGGGCCTGCTGCAGGGCCTGCATCTTTTCCAGCTCGCCGTGGACCAGATACAGCTCGGGGTGATGCTCGAACTGGCTGGCCCAGTGCAGCAGCTGCGACTGTCCGGCATGTGCGGAGAAACCGCCCAGGGTATGCACCCTGGCTTTCACCGCGATGCGCTGGTGCAGCACCTTGACCGTTTCGGCGCCGTCGACGATCAGGCGGCCCAGCGTGCCCTTGGCCTGGAAGCCGGGGAACACCAGGTGGCAGTTCTCGCGCCAGAGGTTGTGCTTGAAGTGATGGACGATACGCCCGCCGTTGCACATGCCGGCCCCGGCGATGATGATCGCCCCGCTCTTGATCCGGTTGATGGCCATCGACTCTTCGGCCGTCGCGGTGCAGCGCAGGATCGGCAGCCAGTCCTCGACCCGCTTGACCCCCTTGGCGGCCAGGGCGGCGCGGTCCGCGGCGGCGAACTGATCGTGAAAGCGGCTGTAGATGGCGTTGGCGCGGATCGCCATGGGGCTGTCGAGGAACACTGCCTGCTGGGGCAGACGGCCCTCCTGGTAGAAGCGGCCGAGGTAGTAGATCAGATCCTGGGTGCGACCGACGGCGAAGGAGGGAATCAGCACATTGCCGCCATCACGATGGGCCTGCTGCAGGATGTCGGCGAGCTCTTCCAGAGTGGCTTCGCTGTCGCGGTGGTCGCGGTCGCCGTAGGTGGACTCCATCAGCAGCACGTCCGCCTTGTTCAACTGCGCCGGGGCCTGCATCAGCGGCGAGCAGGTGTTGCCCAGGTCGCCCGAGAACACCAGATGGCGGTGCAGGTGATGGTCCTCCACCTGCATCTCGACGATGGCCGAGCCGAGGATATGACCGGCGTTGTGGAAGGTCACCTGCACGCCCTTGGCCACCTCGACCGCTACGCCGTAGGCATGGGGGCGGCGCTGGCTGAGGGCCTGTTCGGCGTTGGCGATCGTATACAGCGGCTTGATCGCCGGCTTGCCCTGGCGTGCGCGCCAGCGGTTTTCCCATTCGGCGTCCTTTTCCTGGAGGAAGGCCGAATCCAGCAGCATCAGTTCGAGCAGTTCGCAGCTGGCCTCGGTGGCGTGGATCGGGCCGCGATAGCCTTCGGCGACCAGGCGCGGCAGCAGCCCGCTGTGATCGAGATGGGCGTGGGAGATCACCACCGCATCCAGGCTGCGCGGGTCGAAGGGGAAGGCGCTGCGGTTCTGATCCTCCTCTTCGCGGCGTCCCTGGTGCATGCCGCATTCGAGCAGGACCCTGGCGCCGTCGCGGCTTTCCACCAGGTAGCAGGAGCCGGTGACCTGTTGAATCGCACCGAGAAAAGTGAGCAGGGCCATGGTTCTATCCTTGTTGTGATGATGAGGCGAGTCTGCTGGTTCGCATCGCAGCGCTTGTTGATGCAGGTCAGCCGGGGCCTTTTTCCCGCTGCCTAGACTGCAGGCAAACATTCAGGAGAGCAGCCATGACCCAGCTATTGCCCGACGCCGCCGCCTTGCACCAGCACGCTCAGCAATATCCCGACTTCGCCCGCTGGCAAGCCGGCCACGGACCTATCCAGCATAGCCCGCAGACCAGCGCCGCAGTCTTTCGTCTGGCCCATCAGCTGGTGCAGAGCGGCCTGCAGCCCGACTTGCCAAGCGTCTATCGTCTGTTGTGCGCCCTTGATTCGCTGACGGCCGCCGGCCTCTGGCTGGTGGTGCACATGACCTACGCGCAGCGCGTGAGGCTCGATGGCCAGCCGCTGCAGGCCGCCGACTTCAAGGACGTGCCCGAGGGGCATACCGGCGGCGCGCTGAACATGGTGCCGGCCTACGCCGGTTACCTGGCCCTCAATGCCCTGACCGCCGAGACGCGCGGCTGGCTGATGGGGCAGGGCCATTGCGTGGCGGCGATCGAAGCGCTGAACCTGCTGACCGGCAATCAGCACCCCGAACAGGCCGCCCGCTACGCTCGCGACGAGGCGGGCATGAGTCGTCTGGCGGCGGATTTCTACAGCTACGCTCAGGCCGCTGACGGCAGCCCAGGCGTGCCGCTGGGCAGTCACGTCAACCCGCACACCGCCGGCGGCATCGCCGAGGGCGGCTACCTGGGTTTTGCCGAGCTGCAGTACGCGCATCTGCCATTGCCGGGGGAGAAGCTGGTGGCCTTTCTCTCCGACGGCGCCGCCGAGGAGCAGCGCGGCAGCGACTGGATGCCGCGCTGGTGGCGCGCCGAGGATTGTGGCGTGGCGTTGCCGGTGATGATCGCCAATGGCCGGCGTATCGAGCAGCGCACTGAGCTGGGCACGCATGAGGGCCTCGAAGGCTTTCGTCAGCACCTGCGGCTGTGCGGCTTCGATCCGCTGAGTTTCGATGGGCGCGATCCGGCGGCCTTCGTCTGCGCCCTGTGGGAGATGGAGCAACGCCTGGCGCACCGCGTCGGCGAACTGAACGACGACGTACTCGCCTATCCCTTGCCAATGCCCTACGGCATCGCCGAAACCACCAAGGGCTATGGCTTTTTCGGCGCCGGCAGCAACGCCGCGCACAACCTGCCGCTGCCGGCCAGCCCGGGGCGCGACGAGCAGGCGCGCGAGCTGTTCAACCAGCATGTGGCGGCCTTGTGGGTGGAGCCGCAGAAGTTGTCCGATGCCTGCGATCTGTTCGCCAGCCGCAAGGGGCGCGCGCTGGAGCGGGACAACCCGCTGGCCTTGCGCCAGCCGCCGCAGCCCGTGCAGCCGCCGCTGCAGTTTCACGATCATGCCTGCTCGCCGATGAGCGCCCTGGATCGCTATTTCGTCGACCTGGTGCGCGCCAACCCGCAACTGCGGCCGCGGGTGGGCAACCCGGACGAACTGGCCAGCAACCGCCTGAGTGGCGTACTGGCGGCGCTCAGGCATCGCGTCAGCCAGCCGGAGAGCGAGCTGGAGTCGGTGCACGGCGCGGTGATCACTGCGCTCAACGAGGAGGCCGTGGTATCCGCCTGCCTGGCCAACCAGGGCGGGCTCAATCTGGTGGCTAGCTACGAAGCCTTCTGCGTGAAGATGCTCGGCGCCGTTCGTCAGAGTCTGATCTTCGCCCGCCAGCAGAAGGAGGCAGGGCGTCCGGCCGGCTGGCTGGGCTGGCCGCTGGTGGCCACCTCGCACACCTGGGAGAACGGCAAGAACCAGCAATCGCACCAGGACACCACCTTCTGCGAGGCGCTGCTGGGCGAGATGCACGACGTCATGCGCGTGTTGCTGCCCGCCGATCACAACTCGCTGCTGGCCCTGCTGCCGGAGATCTACCAGACGCGTGGTCGACTGGCCTGCCTGGTGGCGGCCAAGCGTGAACGACCCTGTTTCTTCACGGTCGAACAGGCACAGCAGCTGGCGCGCGACGGTGCCCTGCAGGTCGCTGAGGGTGGCGACGGCGAGCCTGTGCTGCTGATCGCCAGTGGCAGCTATCAGCTGAGCGAGATGCGCCGCGCCGCCGTTCGTCTGAGTGAGCAGGGCGTGGCCTGGCGTCTGATTTACTTGCAGGAATCGGGGCGTTTTCGGGCGCCGCGCGATGCCTGGGAGGCCGCCAGCGTGGCCAGCGCCGAGCAGCGTGAAGCGCTGTTTCCGGCGGCGTGCCGCCGTCGCGTGCTGCTGACGCACATGCGCCCGGAGGTGGCCGCGGGCCATCTTTGGCCGCTGCTTGGCGACGCCGCCAGCTGTCGGGCGTTGGGCTACCGCAACCGCGGCGGTACCTTCGACGAGGCCGGCATGCTGTTCGCCAATGGCTGCAGCTGGGCGCATGTGCTGCAAAGCGTGGCCGAAGTGCTGGGCATATCGCCCGATGGCTGGTTGAGCGCTGAGGAACGCGCGGCTCTGGCAGGCAGGGGGGACCCTCGCTGTCTGCGTTGAGCCCACGAAGTGGAGCAACGGGAAGGGAGGGGCAGGTATGCCCAGGTTGACGCTGGAGATAAACACGGAGCTGTACCGCATGCTGCAACAGGCTGCGCGTACCAATCACATGAGCATCGAGGACGAGTGCCTGCGCCGCCTGGAGGGCGGCGCGCGGCGCTCACGCTACATGGAAGCACTGCTCGCCGAGCTGCGCGCCGATGAGGCGCAGCGGCGAGCGGGAAGAGGCTGAGTTTTCGACTGCTTCAGAGACCGCAGTCGCTCTTGTCGAACACTTCCACGGTAACCGGGCGGTTGCTGCGGTACTCGCTGAACTGATAACGCAGCTGGGCGCCCTGCGCCAGCAGGCTGCGATAACCCGGGTTGCGGCAGACGCTGGCCGCCAGCTGGCTACGCACCGTATCGGGGTTGCCGCGCATCTGCGCGGCATGCGCTTCGCGCACGCTGAGATGGTTGATCAGCGTGTGGCCTTCCACGGTATAGCCCTGATCGAGAATGTCCTCGTTGATCGCCCGCGGCGTGCCTTCGCTGCTTTGCCGGGCGACCTGCTCCAGCGTCCGGGTCAATTCCATCTCCTTCAACGAGGCCGCCTGGGCAGTGGCAAGCATCAGGCCGAGGGCGAGTGCGGGAAGGGTGTAACGCAGCATCTGACTGACTCCTAAAGCGTGGACATCGTTGGACACGGGCCCGATGGGATTGTTCGTTGCCCGGCAAGGCGTTACCTATGGGTACATGCTGGCACCTGGCCGGCGCCGCTCACCACGACCAAAGGCCGGGGATCGTCTCGGCAACCTGCACGTCACAAGACTGACCGCCTGGTGACGTGCCTGCCTCACTGCCAACGTTGCGCATCGTGCAGGCCACGCCAATACCACGCGGCGACTCGTATACCGCCTCGCTGCAGCGCCCGGCCGTTGCAGCTGTCTAGCGTCTGCCCCTGGCGATGACTGCAGCGTGCGGTGTTCAAGGTAGCGTGCAGGAGAATAACAATGACAATGCTCTCTCGGCGCTGGCCATCGCCCCTGATGGTTGGCAGTTTACTGGTTTTGCCTGTGGTTCAGGTGCAGGCATCCGGTTATCACTTCGGTTCGCAGTCGGTCGCGGCGCAGGGTTCGGCGCATGCCAACGGCGCCGAGGCAGCCGATGCCTCGACCATCTTCTACAATCCTGCCGGGCTGGCCCGGCTCAAGGGCACCCAGCTCACCTCCGGGTTGACCATTCTGCTGCCGGACGGCAAGTACGAGGACAAGGGCAGTCGCGACGTGTTCGGCAACCCGGTATCGGGCGATGCCGGCGAGTTTCTCCCCGATGCGGCGGCAGCGCCGAATTTCTACTTCTCCCACGAGATCAACGAGCGGGTGACGGTCGGCCTCGGCATCTTCACCCCCTTCGGCGCCAAGCTCGACTACAAGGAAGACTGGGCGGGGCGCTACGGCATTCAGTCGGCCAGCCTGGAGACGGTGACCTTCAACCCGAGCATCGCCTTTCGTTTCAACGACCATCACAGCATCGGCTTCGGTGTTTCGGCGCAGTACATCAAGTCGGTGCAGCGCGGGGCGGCGGACGTCAAAGGTGCTTCGCGACAGTTGGCCGGGCAGTTCGTCGATGCGAACTATGACAGCACCCGTAACGCGGCCGACCCCATTCTCGGGCCCATCGTCGGGATCATCGCCGGGGTTCCGGTGCCGGAAGAAATCACCTCCTGTCGCGGCGTCGCGGACAGAGACGGCTTCGTCGATTGCGTCGCCAGCAACTTCGCCGACAACGTTCAGGGCGACGGCTACTTCCGGGTAAAGGGTGATGACTGGGGCTTCGGCTGGAATATCGGCTACATGTGGGAGCCGACCGAATCGACGCGCTTTGGCGTGGCCTATCGCTCCAACATTCGCCACACCCTGGAAGGGGAGACCAAATGGAGCTTCGCCGGTGTGCAAGGCAGCGTTCCTTCGCCGGATACCTCGCTCGAGGGCGGTTTCACCATTCCCATCCTAGACATCTATGTGCCGCCGACCGATGCCCTGCGGGAGCTGTTCGATGAGGGCAACTGGGTCAATCCCGGCGATTTCGCTGCCACCCGGTTGCACCCCAATTCCAAGGCCAAGACCGCCATCGACACGCCGGAGATGCTCTCCTTCAATGCCTTCCACCAGCTCAACGACAAGGTGGCGCTCATGGCGGACCTGACCTTCACCCGCCATTCACGGCTCGATGAAGTGCGTATCGGCATCGACCAGGTCGCCGGCTATCCCTACTTCAACGGCGTCACCGAGGGCGACCTGAGCGTCAAGCAGGACTGGAAGGACACCTACAAGATCTCCCTGGGCATGAACTACCAGTACAGCGACGACCTCTTGTTGCGCACCGGGGTGGCGTACGACAAGTCGCCCGTCAATTCGACCCAGTTGCGTCACCCGGCGTTTCCCGACGCCGATCGCTACTGGCTGTCGTTCGGTGCCAACTACAAGGTGACCCGCGACACCTCGCTGGACTTCGCCTACAGCTACGTGCAGTTCTCCAGCGGCAAGATGGACTACCAGGACGGCTGCTCGCCGGCCGGTTGGGTGCCGGGCAGCGGTGGGCTGTACCAGGACAGCGGCGTGCGCTGCACCGGCAACGGCGGCAATTTCACCGGCGAGTACGAGACGCGCATCCATTTCATCGGCCTGGCCTTGAACCACACCTTCTGATCCATCTGACCGGCGAACGGGGTGGTAGAATTCCGCCCCCTTTGCTGTTCGCCTTGCCCATGAATCGTCCGTTTGCACCCGACTCACTGCATGCCGTTGCCCGCCTGCGCGCCGAGCGCCTGGCGCGCAGCGTCAAACCCTTCGTCGCCCGCGGCTCGCGCGCCGAGCGCTGCCCGGCCTGCCGCGTGCAGCCGGACTATTGCCTGTGTGCCTGGCGCCCGCGCGTGGAGGCGAATGCCGGCATGTGTTTGGTGATGCACGACATCGAGGCGTTGAAACCCAGCAATACCGGCTGGCTGATTGCCGATGTGGTACCCGACACTCACGCCTTCGGCTGGTCGCGCACCGCCGTCGAACCGGCGCTGCTGGAGCTGCTTGCCGAGCCGCAATGGCAGCCCTATCTGGTGTTTCCCGGCGAGTACGCAGAGCCGGGGCGGGTGGTGGAGGAGGTGCGCCTGACGCCGGGCAAGCGGCCCCTGTTCGTGCTGCTCGACGCCACCTGGACCGAAGCGCGCAAGATGTTTCGCAAGAGCCCCTATCTGGACGCACTGCCGGTGCTCAGCCTGACGCCTGCGCAACTGTCGCGTTATCGCCTGCGCCGCTCCACCCGCGGCGAGCATCTGTGCACCGCCGAAGTGGCTGCCATGTGCCTGGAACTGGCTGGCGACCTGCGCGCCGGCGAGGCGCTGGACGATTATCTCGATGCGTTCAGCCAGCACTACCTGGCTGCCAAGCGGCGTCTGCCGCTGGATCTCAACGACGCCCTGCATCAGCGCCTGCAATCGTACCGCTGAGCTCGCTTGGCAAGGGCTTGGGCCATAGCTGGGCCAGCAGCATGCCGGCGAACATCAGCGCGCAGCCCAGATAGCCGCGCAGGGCCAGCACTTCGCCGAGCAGCAGGGCGCCGGCGATGGCGGCGAACACCGCCTCCAGCGAAAGAATGATCGCCGCGTGCGAGGCGATGGCGTGCTGTTGCGCCACCACCTGCAGGGTGAAACCGATGGCCACGCCGAACAGGCCGCCATAGAGAATGGCTGACCCCGCGGCGATGATGCCGTCGAGCGTGGCCGTCTCGAACACCAGCGCCAGCAGCAGGCTGATCACCGCACAGGTGACGAACTGGATCAGCGCCAGGCGCAGCGGGTCGTGGCGGCTGGCGAAGAACCCCACCAGCAGCACGTGCACGCCCCAGACGAAGGCGCCGGCCAGCTGCAGCCAGTCGCCCGAGGCCACGGTAAAGCCTTCGCCGACGCTGAGCAGGAACATCCCCAGCACCGCGAGGCAGGCGCCCAGCCAGATGCCGGCACTGCTGCGCTGGCCGATCAGCAGGCCGAGGATCGGCACCACGATCACGTACAGGCCGGTGATGAAGCCGGAATTGGTCACGGTGGTGAACAGCAGGCCCACCTGCTGCAGGTTGATCCCCAGCGACAGCGCCAGGCCCATCACCACGCCGCCCAGCAGCAGGCCGCGGTTCAGGGGCGCCGCCGGGCGCTGGCTGCGTCGTTGCAGCAGGGCCAGCAGTGGCAGCAGTATCAGGCAGGCCAGGGCGAAACGCAGACCGGTATAGAGAAAGGGGCCGATGCTGTCCATGCCCAGACGCTGGGCGACAAAGGCGCTGCCCCAGATCATCGCGGTAATCAGCATCAGCAGGTCGGCGCGCAGGGCTTGGCTTCGCATGGAACGAACTCGGCTGGAAAAGCAGCGCATGCTGCCGCAAAGCACGAAGCTTGACCACCCCGTCACAGCTCGGCATGCTGGGCGCCGCCGTCGGTCCGAGTGGGGAGCCTGAATAGCTTGAATGCGCAGGCTTGAGCGGGTCGGCAGGCCAAAGCACTGCCATACTCAGTGCCACTCATAACAAGAACAGGATCTGCCGATGGCCGCTTACGAAATCCTGATTGCCGACGATCACCCGCTGTTTCGCAGCGCACTGCAACAAGCATTGACCCTGGGGCTGGGGCCCGAAGTAAGGCTGGTGGAAGCCGCCAGCATCGCCGAGCTGGAGGCCTGTCTGGCTGCCAAGAATGACTGGGATCTGGTTCTGCTCGATCTCAACATGCCCGGCGCTTACGGCTTTTCCGGTCTGGTGCTGCTGCGCGGGCAGTATCCGCAGATTCCCGTGGTGATGATCTCCGCCCAGGAGGAAGCCTCGGTGGTCAACCGTTCGCGCGAGTTTGGCGCCAGCGGCTTCATCCCCAAGTCCAGCCCGCTGGAAACCATTCAGCTGGCCGTGCGTCAGGTGCTCGACGGCGATACCTGGTGGCCGCCCATGGCGGAGGAGAGTGCACCGGTTTCCGAAGAGGCCAAGGCTGCCGGCGCCGGGCTGGCCAGCCTGACCCCGCAGCAGTTCCGCGTGCTGACCATGGTCTGCGAAGGCCTGCTGAACAAGCAGATCGCCTATGAGCTGAGCGTGTCCGAGGCTACCGTCAAGGCTCACGTCACCGCCATCTTCCGCAAGCTCGGGGTGCGTACCCGCACCCAGGCGGCGTTGCTGCTGCAGCAGATGGAATCGATTCCGGGTTGATCGACCCGGCGGCGGACAGGTCTGCGGCCTGTTCGCCTAGGCAATCGACGGCAGAACGATCTGATCGCTGCGCCCCACGCCTGCGGTGAGTTCGCGGCATTGTTCGAGAAACTCGCGCATGGCGGCGGTCTGGTACTTCTGTTTGTGCCAGATGAAGTAGAACTGTCGGCGCAGGTCCAGCTGCGGCGTCTCCACCGGCACCAGGCTGCCGCGGCGAAAGGCATCGCGCAGGGCCAGGCGCGAGATGCAGCCGATGCCCAGGCCCGACTCCACGGCGCGCTTGATCGCTTCGGTGTGTTCCAGTTCGAGACGGATATTGAGGCTGCGCGGGTGATGGCGCATGGCCTGATCGAAGGTCAGGCGCGTGCCCGAACCCTGCTCGCGCAGGATCCAGGCCTCATGCGTGAGCTCCTCCAGCGTCGCCGTGCCGCGTGCGGCCAGCGCATGCTGCGGTGCGCAGAACACCACCAGTTCGTCCTCCACCCAGGGCTGCACCTCGATGTCCGGGTGCTGGCAGTCGCCTTCGATCAGGCCCAGGTCCAGCTCGTAATGCGCGATCTGCTGCACCACATGGGCGGTGTTGTGCACCTGCAGCTTCACCCGACATTCCGGATGGCGCTGCATGAAACTGCCGATCAGCAGGGTGGCCAGGTAGTTGCCCACGGTGAGGGTGGCGCCGACGTTGAGCGAGCCGAAGCCGCTCTTGCCACCCAGCAGGCGCTCGATCTCGCGCGCCTGGTCGAGCAGCGCCACCGCCTGTGGCAGCAACTGGCGGCCCAGTGCATTGAGCGCCAGGCGTTTGCCGGCGCGGTCGAACAGCTGGCAGTCCGACTGGCGCTCCAGTTCGGTCAGCGAGGTGCTGGTGGCCGACTGCGACAGGGCGAGCGATTGCGCCGCGCGTGAGACGCTTTCCTGCTGCGCCACGGCAACGAAGACCTGGAGTTGTCTGAGAGTAAATCGCATATCGATATAACCGATAACCTATATCTTGATAATCCGCTTAACAGATATTGTTGCCGCGAATAAAATGCCGCGCAATCGCGTCTTCAGGCGCCCGATTCTCGAGGAAGTCATCATGAGCAATATGAACGTCGAGCGCGTGCTCAGCGTCCACCACTGGAACGATACGCTGTTCAGCTTCAAGTGCACCCGTGATCCGGGTCTGCGCTTCGAGAATGGCCAGTTCGTGATGATCGGCCTGCAGCAGGACAACGGCCGCCCGCTGATGCGCGCCTACTCCATCGCCAGCCCGAACTGGGAAGAGCATCTGGAGTTCTTCAGCATCAAGGTGCCGGACGGCCCGCTGACCTCGCAGCTGCAGCACCTCAAGGAAGGCGACGAGATCATCATCAGCAAGAAGCCCACCGGTACTCTGGTGCTCGATGATCTCAACCCGGGCAAGCATCTGTATCTGCTGTCCACCGGCACCGGTTTGGCGCCGTTCATGAGCGTGATCCAGGACCCGGAAACCTACGAGCGCTTCGAGAAGGTGATCCTGGTGCACGGCGTGCGCTACGTGAACGAGGTGGCCTACCGCGAGTTCATCACCGAGCACCTGCCGCGCAACGAATTCTTCGGCGATGCGCTGAAGGAGAAGCTGATCTACTACCCGACCGTGACCCGCGAGCCGTTCGAGAATCAGGGCCGTCTGACCGACCTGATGCGCAGCGGCAAGCTGTTCGCCGATATCGGCCTGCCGCCGATCAACCCGCAGGACGACCGCGCCATGATCTGCGGCAGCCCGAGCATGCTCGACGAGACCAGCGCAGTGCTCGACAGCTTCGGTCTGAAGATCTCCCCGCGTATGCGTGAGCCGGGGGATTACCTGATCGAGCGTGCCTTCGTCGAGAAATAAGCGCTGTGTTAAACGACAAAGCCGCCCAATTGGGCGGCTTTGTCGTTTCAGTTGTAGGGTGCGCCGTGCGCACCGGGGGATTGCTCGTTGGAGCGCGGTGCACACGGCCTGGGCGGCCCCACGACACCCTACGGTTTTACAGGCGCTTGGCCTCGATGATCAGCACCGGCTCGCGCGGCACGTTCTGGTGCATGCCGCGGTTGCTGGTGGGCACCTGGGCGATCTTGTCCACCACGTCCATGCCGCGGGTCACCTTGCCGAACACGGCGTAGCCGAAGTCGCGCGAGCCGTGGTCGAGGAAGGCGTTGTCCTTGTGATTGATGAAGAACTGGCTGGTGGCCGAGTCGCGTACCTGGGTACGTGCCATGGCCAGGGTGCCGCGCACGTTGTGCAGGCCGTTGTCGGCCTCGTTCTTGATCGGCGCATCGGTGTCCTTCTGGCGCATGTCGGCATCGAAGCCACCGCCCTGCACCATGAAGCCGGGAATCACCCGGTGGAACTGGGTGCCGTTGTAGAAGCCGCTGTCGACGTACTTGAGAAAGTTCTGCGTGCTGATCGGTGCCTTGTCGGCGGCCAGCTCCACTTCCACTTCACCCAGGCTGGTGGTCAGCAGCACCTTGGGATTTTCCGCGGCCAGCAGGCTGGACGACAGCAGCAGGGCGCCGGTGGCGAGAACGAGTTGCTTGAGCATGATGGTCAGTTTTCCTTGTTGGCAGTCTCGCCAAGAAAGGCGAGCAGGACGGTATTGAAACGTTCGGGTTGATCCAGTGGTGTGGCGTGGCGCGAATTTTCGATCACCACCAGGCGTGCATCGGGCATTTCTGCGACGTACTCGCGCTTGCGCTCGACCGGGGTGTAATCCTGGTCGGCCGTGATCACCAGGGTAGGACAGGTGATGCGCTTCAGCCGTTCCCGCACGCCCCAGCCGATGATGGCGTCGAGGCTGGCCAGGTAGGCGCGCTTGTCGTTCTGCGGCCAGCGCTCCTCGACCTTGCGCCGCAGCTCGGCCTGCTCGGGCCTGGGAAACAGCAGCTTGGCCAGCGCCTTGGCGATGGTTTCCAGGCTGAGCAGGCGCGACAGGGTCCAGCGCTTGCCGATTTCCAGCCAGTCGCGCGGGCTTTTCGCCTTGACCTCCGGGCCGCTGTTGACGATGGTCAGACTGCGCAGCAGCTCGGGGTGGTCGACCGCCAGCTGGAAGCCGATCATGCCGCCCATGGATATCCCCACCAGGTGCACCGGCGGCAGCTGCAGATGCTCGATCAACGCGGCCACGTCGTCGGCGAAGTCGGCGATGCGATAGGCCTCGTGCGGTTTGTCCGAGCGGCCATGGCCGCGAACGTCGAGCGCCACAACCCGATAATGCTGGCTGAGCACGGGCACCTGGTATTCCCAGTCGCGGGTGCTCGAGCCCAGGCCATGCACCAGCAGCAGCGGGGCGCCGTGGCCATAGTCCTCGTAGTGCAGCTGGCAACCGTCGTTGTCGAAGTAGGGCATGGCCGGGTTCTCAGTTGGGCGACTGCGGGGCGGCGAAGGCGGCGTCCAGCGGGGCCGCGTCGAAGTTCTTGATCAGTTCGATGAGAATCTGCGTGGCCGGGCCCAGTACGCGCTCCTTGTTGCTGTAGAGGAAGAAGCGCGGTTTGCGCACGGCGCCTTGTGCCAGCGGCAGGGGTTTGAGCAGGCCTTCCTGCAGCTCGCGGCTGATCAGGTGGCGCGGCAGCCAGGCGAAGCCCAGGCCGCTGCTGACGAAGGTGCGCGCGGTAGGCAGGCTGCCCACCGTCCAGCGCTGCTCTGCGCCCAGCCAGCCGGCGTCGCGCGGCTGCAGGCGGCCGCTGTCGCGGGTGACCACCTGCATCTGGCCCTCCAGGTCCTGAAAACCCAGCTCGCGTTGCAGGCGATGCAACGGATGCTCCGGATGGGCGACGGCGATGAACTCCACTTCGCCCAGTTCGATACCCAGGTGGCCGGTGATGTTCAGCGCGCTGACGGCCAGGTCGGCGGTACCTTCGAGCAGCACTTCCTCGACGCCCGAGAGCACCTCCTCGCGCAGACGCACCCGGCAGCCGCGGCTCTGCGGCATGAAGGCCGACAGGGCACGAACCAGGTTGGCGGTGGGATAGGCCGCATCGACCACCAGGCGCACCTCGGCTTCCCAGCCCTGCTCCATGTGGTGGGCCAGGTCTTCCAGCTGGCTGGCCTGCTTGACCAGTTGCCGCGAGCGGCGCAGCAGCACGTCGCCGGCTTCGGTAAGAACCGCGCGGCGTCCATCGATGCGCAGCAGCGGCACGCCGAGCTGCTCCTGCATGCGCGCCACGGTATAGCTGACCGATGACTGCGAGCGGTGCAGCACCTCGGCGGCCTGGGCGAAACCGCCCTGATCCACCACTGCCTGCAAGGTGCGCCACTGATCCAGAGTTACGCGGGGAGCTTTCATCACACTGTCCTGTTGCCGGCTGTTATCGTCGGCGATCTCGGCCTACACTGGCGCTCCCACGTTGGAGAGCGCCGATGAAAAAAATCTTCTGCCTGTTGTTCGTCCTGTTGCCGCTGGGGGCCCAGGCCTACCCCATCGAGCTGGAGAAACAGCTCAACGGTGCCGAGGTGTCGGCCAGCACCCAGGAAATCGACCACAACATGGCGGCGCTGATGCTCTACAACTACGGCCAGAGCGAGGCCGAGTGCAGCGCGGTGTTCCGCAACGGCCCCGAGGCGCCGCGCACACGGCGAACCCTGTTGGCACCGGGCGCCAGCAACAACATGACGGTCAAGTTCACGCGCAGCGTGATTCGCCTGCGCATCAGCCTGACCTGTGGCCTCAAGTAGGCAAAGCCTAGACTTGGGTGCCCTACAAATCAACTTTGTCGATATATGTAAGCGGATATTTGCGCTTTTTAATCGGCTTGACCGGTTCTAGTCTTCACTCCATCGACTTACCCCTACCTCGATGGAGTCTCAAACATGTCCCGTGTTCTGGTTATCGAAAGCAGCGCCCGTCAGCAGGGCTCGGTTTCCCGCCAACTGACCCAGCAATTCATCGCCAACTGGCAGGCCGCGCATCCGGCCGATCAGGTTCAGGTCCGCGACGTGGCCAGCGACCCACTGCCGCATCTGGATGCGACCCTGCTGGGTGGCTGGATGACCCCGAGCGAGCAGCAGAGCGACGCGGAAAAGGCGGCGCTGGCGCGTTCCAACGAGCTGACCGATGAGCTGCTGGCTGCCGATGTGCTGGTGCTGGCTGCGCCCATGTACAACTTCGCCATTCCCAGCACCCTGAAAGCCTGGCTCGACCATGTGCTGCGTGCCGGCGTCACCTTCAAGTACACCGAAACCGGGCCGCAGGGGCTGCTGAGCGGCAAGCGTGCCTTCGTCCTCACCGCGCGTGGTGGCATCTATGCCGGTGGTGCGCTGGATCATCAGGAGCCCTATCTGCGTCAGGCCCTGGCCTTCATCGGCATCCACGAGGTGCAGTTCATCCACGCCGAAGGTCTGAACATGGGCGCCGAGTTCAGCGAGAAAGGCCTGGCCCAGGCCAAGGCCAAGCTGGCTGAAGTAGCCTGATCCCTCCGCTATCTCCCTTCCCTTGAGCGGGCGCGTTCACCAGCCTGGACGCGCCCCCGCTCGATTCCCCTGTGCCGTTGAGCCTCATCCGCGGCAGATTGCGCTAGATTGTTTTTCTGCGTCTTCATAAATCGACGCTCTGGCCGATACTCGTCCAATCATCAATCTATCTGGCGACCGTTGCTGCGGTCGTGCTGCGCAAGGCTGGGGGAAAAACGGTGGATCTGGCGACGCTGATCGGTCTGGTGGGTGCTTTGGTGGTGATCGGCGCGGCGATTATTCTCGGAGCATCCAGCGAGGTGTTCTTCAACGTGCCGTCGCTGCTTATCGTGGTGGTCGGCAGCCTGTTCGTGGTGCTGGTGAAATTCAGCTTCGGGCAGTTTCTCGGCGCCTTCAAGGTGGTGGCCAGGGCCTTTCGTTTCCGTCTGCCGTCGGTGGAAAGCTGCATTGGCGAGATGGTCGAGATCGCCCAGGTGGCGCGCAAGGAGGGCGTGCTGGCGCTGGAGGGGCGCGATTTCAGCTCGCCCTTCCTGTCGGCTGGCGTGCAGCTGATGATCGACGGCCAGGGGCAGGACACCATTCGCGCCTTTCTGGAAAAGGAGCGGGTGCTGACCCTCGAGCGCAACCGCGAGGGAGCTAAGGTGTTTTCCGCCATGGGCGACGTCGGCCCGGCCATGGGCATGATCGGCACCCTGGTGGGCCTGGTGCAGATGCTGTCGAACATGGAAGACCCCAAATCCATTGGCCCGGCCATGGCCGTGGCCCTGCTGACCACCCTCTACGGCGCCATGATGGCGACCATGATCTGCCTGCCGCTGGCCGACAAGCTGAGCCTGCGCAGCAGCGAGGAGGCGCGCATGCAGGCGCTGTGGATAGATGCCCTTCTGGCCATCCAGGACGGCGTCAACCCGCGCATTATCGAGCAGATGCTCAAGAGCTACCTGCCGCCTTCGAAGCGCGAACTGCAGGCCGATAAATCGGGGTAGGAGAGAGCCATGGAGTTGCCTGAAGAGGAAGCCAGGGCGATGCCCGCCTGGGTCATGACCTTCGCCGACCTGATGTCGCTGCTGATGTGCTTCTTCGTCCTGCTGCTGTCGTTTTCCGAGATCGATGCGCAGCGTTTCAAACAGATTGCCGGCGAGCTGGCCAAGGCCTTCGGCGTGCAGCGCGAGGTGCCGGCTCTGGAAGTGCCGCTGGGCACCAGCCCGGTATTCGACAAGTTCTCCCCCGGCAAGCCGGAGCCCACCGAGGTACAGGAGATTCGTCAGCAGACCACCACCCAGGACCCGCAGCTCGACACCCTGCGCGGCGATGCCGAGGCCGAGCTGCTGGCGCGTGCCGAGGCCCAGGTCGACCAGCAGGTGCGCGAAAGCGTCGCCGCCCTGCAGCAATTGCTGCAGAGCGAATTGAGCGAGGGGCGTCTGCAACTGCTCGAGGAGCGGCGGCGGATCATCCTGCGGGTCGAGGAGCGCGGCTCCTTCGCCTCCGGTTCGGCCGAGCTGACGCCGGCATTTGAGGACATGCTGCTGGGCATGAGCGAGCTGCTGGTGGAGATACCCGGTACCCTGACTGTCGAGGGACACACCGACGATGTGCCGATCAGCACCGCGCGCTTTCGCTCCAACTGGGACCTGTCCGCAGCGCGCGCTTCGGCGGTGGCCAACGCGCTGCTGCTCAATCCCGCGCTCGAGCCGCAGCGGCTGGAGGTCAAGGGCTTCGCCGATACCCGGCCGCGGGTGGCCAACGATTCGGCGCAGCAGCGCGCCCTGAACCGGCGCGTGGAGATCATCATCGACCAGAGCGCCAGCGATGAGGATCAGGCCGAGCAGTTGCGCAGCCTGATGGGCGATCAGTTGCGACACGAGGTTGAGACGCAGCGACACTGATCTGGCCGTTGCCGCCTGGCTGGGCTATGGTGCCGGCCCGCGTTCGACCCGGAGTACCCGATGCGCTATCTGCTGTTCGTCACCCTGCTGTGGGCCTTTTCCTTCAGCCTGATCGGCGAGTACCTGGCCGGCAGGGTGGACAGCTACTTCGCGGTGCTGACGCGCATCGTCATCGCCGGCCTGCTGTTCGTGCCGCTGACGCGTTGGCGTGGTCACGCGCCGGCCTTCGTGCGCGGCATGCTGGTCATTGGCGCCTTGCAGTTCGGCGTCACCTACGTCTGCCTGTACCTGAGCTTCTCGGTGCTGAGCGTGCCGGAGGTATTGCTGTTCACCATCCTCACGCCGTTGCACGTGACCCTGATCGAGGATGCGCTGAACCGTCGTTTCAACCCTTGGGCGCTGGTGGCGGCCGCGGTGGCGGTGCTGGGCGCCGGGATCATTCGCTACGACGGTATCAGCAGCGGCTTTCTGCTCGGCTTCCTGTTGCTGCAGGTGGCCAACTTCACCTTCGCTGCCGGTCAGGTGCTGTACAAGCACCTGTTGCTGCGGCATCCCTCGGACGAGCCGCAGTATCGACGCTTCGGCTTCTTCTATCTCGGCGCGCTGCTGGTGGCGCTGCCTGCCTTCCTGCTGCTGGGCAATGCCGAGCGCCTGCCGGTCACCCCGCTGCAGTGGGGCGTGCTCGGCTGGCTGGGCGTGGTGGCGTCCGGCCTGGGGCTGTACTGGTGGAACAAGGGCGCCAGCCTGGTGGATGGCGGCACGCTGGCGGTGATGAACAATGCGCTGGTGCCGGCCGGTCTGCTGGTCAACCTGCTGTTGTGGAACCATGATGCCGACCTGCTGCGCCTGGCGCTGGGCGGCGCGGTGATCGCCGCGTCGCTGCCATTGCTGAAGCTTGGCCAGGCGCGTCGCGTGCGCGGCGAGGTGTTCTGATGCTGTTGTCGGGCAGAGGGGTGGCGCTTTCGGTCGGCGCCTCGGTGCTGTTCGCGCTGTTGCCGGGTTACGTGCAGCTGCTGGCCCCGCTGGACGGCATTCAGATCTTCGCCCAGCGCGTGCTCTGGTCGATCCCCCTGGTGCTGTTGCTGGTGTTCCTGACCCGACAGGGCGCTCTGTTGCGTGAGACCTTCGCCCGTTTGCGCCGCGAGCCGCTGCTGGTGGCGGCCTGGCCCGTGGCGGCCGTGCTGATCGGCGTGCAGTGGGGGCTGTTTCTCTGGGCGCCGCTGGCAGGGCGCATGCTGGAAGTGTCCATGGGCTACTTCCTGCTGCCCCTGGCCATGGTGCTGGCCGGCAGGCTGTTCTACAACGAACGCCTGCGCCCGCTGCAGCAGCTGGCGGTGGCTTGTGCCGTGGTCGGTGTGCTGCACGAGCTCTGGCGCACCCAGGCGTTTTCCTGGCTGACGCTGGTCACCGCGCTGGGCTATCCGCCGTATTTCATGTTGCGCCGCTGGATGCGCCTGGATGCCCTGTCCGGCTTCGTGCTGGAAATGCTCATGCTGGCGCCCCTGGCCATCTGGCTGATCCTCGCATACGGGCCGGTCGGCGCCTTCGAGGGCAGGACCGCGCTCTGGCTGCTGGTGCCCGGCATGGCGCTGATCGGCACCCTGGCGTTTGCCGCGATGATGGCCTCCAGCCGGCTGCTGCCAATGGGGCTGTTCGGCATCCTCAGCTATGTCGAGCCGGTGCTGCTGTTCGCCGTGGCCCTGCTGGTGCTGGGCGAGCGCTTCGATGCCGGGCAATGGCTGACTTACCTGCCGATCTGGCTGGCGGTGCTGCTGGTGGGCTGGGACAGTGCCCGGCTGCTGCGCAAGCAGCAGCTCGAGCGCTGATCAGGCGGCCGTGCTGCGCGGGGTGGGAATCTGGGTGAGCTGGCTGGCCTGTTTCTTCACCTGATAATGCAACTGCACCATGCCGCTCGTGAAGGGGCGCTGTTCGCTCAGCGTCAGGCTGCGCTCCATGCCGGTGGCCAGCAGGGGAATACCGGCACCGAGCAGATGCGGCACCAGATTGATCACCACCTCATCGATCAGCCCGGCGGTGTAGCAGCTGCCCGCTAGCAGGCTGCCGCCGACCAGCCAGATGCGCTGGAATCCGGCTTCTCTCAGTGCGCCAACGGCCTGCGCCGGGGTGCAATGGGTGAGCTGCACTTCATCGCCGGCGCGCGGCAGCTCCAGGCGGGTCAGTACCACGCAGGGCTTGCCGGGGTAGGGCCAGGGGCCGCCGCGTTTGAGCAGCGCTTCATAGGTGCCGCGGCCCATCAGCAGCGCGTCGATGCCCGCGTAGAAATACTGAAAGCTGTATTCCTCGTCCGGCTGACGCGGTGAATCGAACCAATCGAGGCGGCCGTCGGGGCGAGCGATGTAGCCATCGAGACTGGCTGTGACGTGATAGATCAGCGTGGGGGTCATGATGTCACCTCGGCAGGCCATCTGAGAATTGGAACGGTGCCGCAGGGACAAGTTCTGCGGGCGCCGTACCGTTTGTCGGCAGGCGCCCGCAGGCTCAGTCCAGCACGTTGCGCAGGATTTCGTAGACGATGCCGGTGGCGATGGCCACCAGCACCACGTCGCGGCCAATCTGTTTCCACTCGTAGCCCTCGTAGTAGGGCAGGCGTGCGGTCAGACGGCTGTCGAAATTCTTGGCGATGCCCGGTGGCAGTGGCTTGCCGCGGGCCAGGTTCTTGGCGATACCGGGCGGCAGGGAAGAGGTCGGGCCGATCAGTTGCCGGTTTTCACCGAGGATGATGCGCACCCGGCCGATATCGACGGTGGGGCCGCGCAGATCGATCTGCACGCCGTCATGGCCGCCGCCCGGTTTGCCCTTGCCTGGCGGCGGGCTGGCCAGCAATGGGGAGGCGGCCAGCAGCAGGCTGAGGCCGAGGCAAAGGGTGGTGCGGGATCGGGCTGGCATGGTCGGTACTCCTGCGATGGCGCCATGCTCATTGGAAACCCAACCGCCGTTCCGGTTCAATCCCGGGCCTGCTGCGCCGTTTGCGCTTGTGACGGAAGTCGCTGAACCAGAGCCTGCAGGCCCTGGCGCAGGTCGTTGCCGGCAGGCTGCTGATACAGCGCCAGGTCGAACTCCGGCAGCAGGGCCAGCAGGTAATCGAAGATATCGCTCTGGATGCGCTCGTACTCCAGCCAGTTGGTGGTGCCGGTGAAACAGTAGATTTCCAGCGGGATACCCTCGGCTCCGGGCTGCAGCTGGCGCACCATGCAGGTCATGTCCTGGCGGATCTGCGGATGATCCTTGAGGTACGCCTCGGCATAGGCGCGGAAGGTGCCGATGTTGGTCATGCGCCGGCGATTGGCCGAGGGGCCGTTCTCGGCCTTGTGCTCGGCGTTCCACTGGCGCAGTTCGGCCTGCTTGCGTGCCAGATAATCGGCGAGCAGGCGCACGTCGCTCAGGCGCTGCTCCTCGGCGTCATCGAGAAAGCGCACCAGGCCTGCGTCCAGATACAGGCTGCGCTTGATCCGTCGGCCGCCGGCCTGGGTCATGCCGCGCCAGTTCTTGAACGACTCGGCCATCAGGCGCCAGGTGGGAATGGAGACGATGGTCTTGTCGAAGTTCTGCACCTTGACCGTGTGCAGGGTGATGTCCACCACATCGCCGTCGGCGCCGACCTGGGGCATCTCGATCCAGTCGCCGACGCGCAGGGAATCGTTGCTGGTCAGCTGCACGCCGGCGACGAACGACAGCAGGGTGTCCTTGTACACCAGCAGGATCACCGCCGACATCGCACCCAGGCCGGACAGCAGGAGCAAGGGCGAGCGGTCGATCAGGGTGGCGACGATAACGATGGCGGCGAACACGTACAGCAGCATCTTGGCCAGTTGCACGTAACCCTTGATCGAGCGGGTACGCGCATGCGGGGTGCCTGCATAGAGATCGAGCAGGGCGTTGAGCAGCGCATTGAGCGCGAGGGTCAGCGACAGCAGGGTGAGGGCCAGCGCCAGGTTGCGCAGGAAGTGCTCGGCCTGATCGTTCAGATCGGGTACCAGCACCAGGCCGAACTGCACCACCAGCGACGGCACCATCTGTGCCAGGCGATTGAACACCTTGTTGCGGCGCAGATGCTCGATCCAGAACAGGGCCGGCTGCCGTGCCAGCAGGCGGGTCGAATGGAGGATCAGAAAGCGCGCCAGGCGTCCGGCCACCAGCGCGATCAGCAGCAGCACCAGGAGCCCTACCGCTGCGCTGAGCCAGGGATATTGCTCGAAACGGCTGAGCAGTTCCTGTGGTTGGCTGAGCAGTTCGTCCATGTCCATGGGGGTGATTTACCTTTCGAAGCATCTGAAAGGGCCAATTAGACCATCCGCACGGCACCGCTTCGCAACCTCGAGACGCTTCGCACCGCAAAGAAGCTCGGCCCGGACGCCGGAAACCGTTAGGCTATGCACCGTTTTGTCGATCTTTCGAGGTAGTGCCCCCGTGTTTGCCCAATTCGCCCTGCATGAACGCCTGCTCAAGGCCGTGGCCGAGCTTAACTTCGTCGAGCCCACCCCGGTGCAGGCGGCAGCGATTCCGCCAGCGCTGGAGGGCAAGGACCTGCGGGTGATCGCCCAGACCGGCAGCGGCAAGACGGCGGCCTTCGTTCTGCCCATGCTCAACCGCCTGCTCGGTGACGGCAACTCGCAGCAGCGTGTGAGCATTCGCGCGCTGATCCTGCTGCCGACCCGCGAGCTGGCGCAGCAGACGCTCAAGGAAGTCGAGCGCTTCGCCCAGTTCACCTTCCTCAAGGCCGGCCTGGTGACCGGTGGCGAGGACTTCAAGGTGCAAGCGGCGATGATGCGCAAGATCGACATCCTGATCGGCACGCCGGGGCGTCTGATCGAGCATGCCAATGCCGGCAACCTGCCGCTGGGCGATGTCGAGGTGCTGGTGTTCGACGAGGCCGACCGCATGCTCGACATGGGTTTCGCCGAGGACGCCCAGCGCCTGGCCGAAGCCTGCGGCCCGCACCAGACCCTGCTGTTCTCCGCCACCACCGGCGGCAATGGCCTGCGCGAGATGGTCGCCAAGGTGCTCAAGGAGCCGCAGCACCTGATGCTCAACAGCGTCAGCCAGCTCAACGAGGGCACCCGTCAGCAGATCATCACCGCCGACCACAACCACCACAAGGAACAACTGGTCGACTGGCTGCTGGCCAACGAGACCTATGACAAGGCCATCGTCTTCACCAACACCCGGGTGCAGGCCGACCGTCTCTACGGCAAGCTGGTGGCGGCCGGGGTCAAGGCCTTCGTGCTGCACGGCGAGAAGGACCAGAAGGACCGCAAGCTGGCCATCGAGCGCCTGCGCCAGGGCGCGGTCAAGGTGCTGGTGGCCACCGACGTGGCGGCGCGCGGACTGGATGTCGAGGGCCTGGATCTGGTTATCAACTTCGACATGCCGCGTTCGGGCGACGAGTACGTGCACCGCATCGGTCGCACCGGCCGCGCCGGTGGCGAAGGCCTGGCGGTGTCGCTGATCTGCCACGGCGACTGGAACCTGATGTCGAGCATCGAGCGCTACCTCAAGCAGCGTTTCGAGCGCCGTACCATCAAGGAGCTCAAGGGCAGCTACCAGGGGCCGAAGAACCTCAAGGCTTCGGGCAAGGCTGCTGGCAGCAAGAAGAAAAAGACCGACAAGAAGGACCCGAAGAAGGCCGCTGCGCCCAAGCGCAAGACCGGACCGCGCCCGGCCGGCAAGCCGTCGGCACTGGTCAGCGAGGACGGCAGCGCGCCGCTCAAGCGCAAGAAGCCGGCAGCGGAGTGATGTTCGGCTGACCAATGCTGTAGCCCGGAACCGTAGGGTGCGCCGTGCGCACCAGATCCCTTGGCCGCTTCCGGTATTCGGATTACGCCTGCGGCTAATCCGGGGCTACGGCTGATCTTCGCGGTGCGCACGGCACACCCTACTGCGTGGTTTTCATTCCACCCCGACGAAACCGCCGGTCTGGTGCTGCCATAGGCGCGCATACAGACCGCCGCGTTCGACCAGTTCGGCGTGGCTGCCGGTCTCGACGATGCGCCCCTGATCGATCACCACCAGCCGATCCATGCGTGCGATGGTGGACAGGCGGTGGGCGATGGCGATCACCGTCTTGCCTTCCATCAGGCTGTCCAGGCTTTCCTGGATGGCCGCCTCGACTTCCGAATCCAGCGCCGAGGTGGCTTCGTCCAGCACCAGGATCGGCGCGTCCTTGAGCAGCACGCGGGCGATGGCGATGCGCTGACGCTGACCGCCGGACAGCTTGACCCCACGCTCGCCGACCTGGGCATCCATGCCGCGACCACCCTGGCTGTCGTCCAAGGTCGGGATGAAGTTGTCGGCACGGGCCTTGCGCACGGCCTCCCAGAGCTGCTCCTCGCTGGCGTCCGGCTTGCCGTAGCGCAGGTTGTCGCGGATCGAGCGGTGCAGCAGCGAGGTGTCCTGGGTCACCACGCCGATATTGGCGCGCAGGCTTTCCTGGGTCACCCCGGCGATGTCCTGACCGTCGATCAGGATGCGCCCGCTCTCCAGGTCGTACAGACGCAGCAGCAGATTGACCAGGGTCGACTTGCCGGCGCCAGAGGGGCCGACCAGGCCGATCTTCTCGCCGGGGCGAATATCCAGGCTGAGGCCAGCGATCACGCCGCCGCGCTTGCCGTAGTGGAAGTGGATGTCCTCGAAACGCACGCCGCCCTCGCGCACCTGGATCGGCCGGGCATCGGCGCGGTCGAGCACCTGGCGCGGCTGGACGATGGTCTGCATGCCGTCCTGCACGGTGCCGACGTTCTCGAAGATGCCGTTGACCACCCACATGATCCACTCGGCCATGTTGTTGATGCGGATCACCAGCCCCAAAGACAGGGCGATGGCGCCCGTGGTGATCAGCGACTGGCTCCACAGCCACATCGCCAGGGCGCCGGTGCCGACGATCAGCACGCCGTTCAGGCAGGTGATGAGAAAGTCCAGGGCGGTGATGGTGCGCGACTGCAGGCGGAACTTGTCGAGCAGCTCCTGCATGGCTTCGCGGGCGTAGCCCTCTTCTTCCTGGGAGTGGGCGAACAGCTTGAGCGTGGCGATGTTGCTGTAGCCGTCCACCACCCGGCCCATGACCTTGGAGCGCGCCGAGGAGGCGGCTGCCGAGCGCGCCTTGATGCGCGGCACGAAGTACCAGAGAGCGGCGCTGTAGCCGACAATCCACAGGGCCAGCGGTATCACCAGGCGCAGATCGGCGGCCGCGAACAGGTACAGCGCGCTGCCGGCGTAGACCACCACGTGCCACAGCGCGTCGATCACCTGCATGGCCGAGTCGCGCAGCGATGGGCCGGTCTGCATCACGCGCTGGGCGACGCGGCCGGCGAAGTCGTTCTGGAAGAAGCTCAGGCTCTGCTTGAGCACGTAGCGGTGGTTCTGCCAGCGGATCAGGTTGGTCAGGCCAGGGTTGACCGCCTGATGGGTGAGCAGGTTGTGCAGGCCGAACACCAGGGGGCGGATGACCAGCGCCACCAGCACCATCCACAGCAGCTCGCTCTGGTGCTCGGCGAAGAAACTGCCGGCATCCGCGCTGGCCTGGGCCATGTCGATCAACTGCCCGAGGAAGCTGAACAGCGCCACTTCGATCACCGCGGCGACGAAGCCGACGATCAGCACGGCGAGCATCAGCGGCCAGACCTGTCTCAGGTAGTGACCGTAGAAGCGCAGCATGCCCTCGGGTGGCGCGACATCCGGGCTGGGTTTGAAAACGTCGATCAACGACTCGAAACGGCGAAACAGCATTGCAGGCGTCCTGCCTCGGTGAGTGGACGCCGATAGTAACCTCTCAGTGCGAGCGAGTCTCAGTCAGTAGCGGTTTTTCCAGCTCTGCGGCCCAGGCCAGCAAGGGAATGTCCAGGTCCGGTTGCCAGATGCGCTTGAGCAGCAGGGCCAGGTGGGCCGGCTCGCCGCGCTCGAAGGGCAGGCGATCGACATGCTCGTGTACCTGCCACTGGCCATCCTGCAGGCGGGCGAAGTCGAAGCGGAACGGGTGGAAGCCGGTCATGCCCAGGCGCAGGTCGGTGACGATCAGGCGGTCGCCTATCTGGTCGTAGCGCAACACGCCGTTGCTGAACCAGGCCAGGCGCTGGTGCTTGGGCGAGTCGAGCAACTGTTCGCGCAACTCGATTCCGCGCGGCAGGCGCTGCAGCTGCGGCGGCGCGGCATCCAGCCAGCCGACCAGGGCTTCGTGGTAGTGCTCGCCGTCCAGCACGATGACGCGCCACAACAGGGTATTGAGCGGCGTCGGGGTCACGAACAGCTGCTCGGCCTGGATGCCCTGACGCGCCAGTTCGGCTTCCACGCGTTGCTCGGCCATGAACTTGCCGGCCATGCTGAAGCCGATGTAGAGCGTCGACACCGCCAGGGCAACGCTGGGGATGCGCCAGCTGTTCTCGCGCAGCCCGGTGAACAGGCTGATCACCACGGCGGCAATCAGCGGCAGGGTGTACAGCGGGTCGATGATGAACAGGCTGGACCAGGCCGTGGGTGTCGGCATCAGCGGCCAGAACAGCTGGGTGCCGTAACTGGTGAAGGCATCCAGCAGCGGGTGGGTGATCAGCACCAGCCAGAGCGTCAGGAGCAGGCGTCGGTCCGAATAGCCGGGGTGAGGGCGGTAACGCCTGATCAGCCAGGTCAGCAGCAGCGCCAGGCCGCTGAGCACGAACAGCGAGTGGCTGAAGCCGCGGTGATAGGTCATGTTGCCCACGGCATCGCCGTAATCGATGACCACGTCCAGATCGGGCAGGGTGGCGAGGGCGGCACCGTACAGCAACGCCTTGCGCCCCTGCCAGCGACCGAGCAGGGCGCCCTGGACGCTGGCGCCGAGCACGGCCTGGGTTATCGAATCCATCGGTTGCTCTCGCGTGAATGCAGGCCGCTACGTTAGCCGAGCCTGCGCAGCGGCGCTGCGGGGAAATTTCAAGCAAAGATTACAGCGCCAGCGGTTATCCTGCCCGCTCGACAACGCGGACCTGAACCATGCTGATCATCTCCAATGCCGTGCATCTGCCGCTCGAGGAAATCGAGCTGAGCGCCATTCGCGCCCAGGGTGCCGGCGGGCAGAACGTCAACAAGGTGTCCAGCGCCGTGCACCTGCGCTTCGACAGCCAGGCCTCTTCGCTGCCGCCGTTCTACAAGGAGCGCCTGCTGACGCTCGCCGACAGCCGCATCACCGCCGGCGGCGTGGTGATCATCAAGGCGCAGCAGTATCGCACCCAGGAACAGAATCGCGCGGACGCCCTCGAGCGTTTGGCCGAGCTGATCCGCAGTGCCGGCAAGGTGGAAAAGAAACGCCGCCCGACCAAGCCGACCCTGGGCTCGAAGAAGCGCCGCCTGGACGGCAAGAGCAAGCGCGGGGCGATCAAGGCGGGGCGGGGCAAGGTGGATTTCTAGCGTCCCGTCAGCAGTCAGATGCCGCAGAAGATAGCGGCTTCACGTAGGGTGCGCCGTGCGCACCTGAATCTCGCGGGGGCGCACAGCCTAGGCGGCCCCGCGACACCCTACCCGCGGGCCGCCAGATAGGCCTGGTAGTCCGGAATGCGATACTCGTGCTGCTGCTCCAGCAGGCTGCTGCTGAGCAGGTAGTCGGCGCTGCTTTCGTTGCACGCCACCGGGATGTTCCACACCGCGGCGACCCGCAGCAGCGCCTTGATGTCTGGGTCGTGCGGCTGCGGTTCGAAGGGGTCCCAGAAGAACACCAGGATGTCCACGCGGCGTTCGGCGATGCGTGCGCCGAGCTGCTGGTCGCCGCCCAGCGGGCCGCTGATCATGCTTTCCACCGGCAGCTGCAGGCGTCTGCTCAGCAGCAGGCCGGTGGTGCCGGTGGCCAGCAGCTCGTGACGCGCCAGCTTGTCGCGCTGGCGCTCGCACCAGTCGAGCAGAAAACCCTTGCAGTGGTCGTGGGCCACCAGGGCGATGCGCTTGCGCGCCGGCAGGCTGGCGCTGGTGAAGGCGATACGGCTCATCAAGGCTCCTCGTTTCAGCCCAGGCGGGCCAGGGTCAGGCAGTTGTCCAGCATGCGGTTGGAGAAGCCCCATTCATTGTCGTACCAGGCCATCACCTTGAGCAGCTTGCCGCTCACCTTGGTGTGGTTGGCATCGAAGATCGACGACAGCGGGTTGTGGTTGAAGTCGCAGGACACCAGCGGCAGGGCGTTGTAGCCCAGCACCGGCGACTTCTCGCTGGCAGCCTTGAGCAGGGCATTGACCTCTTCGGCGCTGGTCTCGCGCTTGAGCTGCAGGGTCAGGTCGACCAGCGACACGTTGATCACCGGCACCCTCACCGCCATGCCGGTGAGCTTGCCGGCCAGTTCCGGCAGCACCAGGCCGACCGCTTCGGCGGCGCCGGTCTTGGTCGGGATCATCGACTGGGTGGCCGAGCGCGCGCGGTAGGGGTCGCTGTGGTAGACGTCGGAGAGGTTCTGGTCGTTGGTGTAGGCGTGGATGGTGGTCATCAGGCCCTGTTCGATGCCCAGCTCGCGGTGCAGCACCTGGGCCACCGGGGCCAGGCAGTTGGTGGTGCAGGAGGCGTTGGAGACGATCTGCATGGCCGGCGTCAGCACCGCTTCGTTGACCCCATAAACCACGGTTGCGTCGGCACCTTTGGCCGGCGCCGAGATCAACACCTTACGGGCGCCGGCAGCGAGGTGGGCTGCGGCCTTGTCGCGGTCGGTGAACAGCCCGGTGCATTCGAACACCACATCGACCTGATGCTCCCTCCAGGGCAGCTCGGCGGGGTTGCGAATGGCGCTGACGGCGATGTGATCGCCGTTGACCCACAGGCTCTCGCCATCGGCCACCACTTCGCCGGGAAATGCGCCGTGTACGCTGTCATGACGCAGCAGGTGGGCATTCATGGCGCTGTCGCCCAGGTCGTTGATCGCCACCACCTGCAGATGCTGGCGATAATCCTGGGTGTAGAGTGCACGCAGCACGTTGCGGCCGATACGGCCGAAACCATTGATGGCGATTCGCAAAGTCATGGTGAGCTTCTCGTAATTTGTTGTTGGAATTACAAGATTATGCTCATGATGCTAGAAATCAAGCCTTTTTGATGGCAGTATTTTGTTAAAAATACAAACAGATGCTAGTAGCTAGCCTGGAGAAGACCATGCATCCCCGCGTTGTTGAAGTCACCGACCGTCTGATCGAGCGCAGCCGCGCCACCCGCCAGCGCTATCTGGCCATGATCCGCGCGGCCGCCAGTGAAGGGCCGCAGCGTGGCAAGCTGCAATGCGCCAACTTCGCCCACGGCGTGGCCGGCTGTACCGGCCATGACAAGCAGACGCTGCGTCTGATGGACGCGGCCAACGTGGCCATCGTTTCTGCTTATAACGACATGTTGTCGGCCCACCAGCCCTACGAGCACTTTCCCGAACAGATCAAGCAGGCCCTGCGCGATATGGGCTCGGTGGGCCAATTCGCCGGCGGCGTGCCGGCGATGTGCGACGGCGTCACTCAGGGCGAGCCGGGCATGGAACTGGGCATCGCCAGCCGCGAGGTGATCGCCATGGCCAGCGCCGTGGCCCTGTCGCACAACATGTTCGACGCCGCGCTGTACCTGGGCGTGTGCGACAAGATCGTGCCGGGCCTGGTGATGGGCGCGCTGCGCTTCGGTCATCTGCCGTCGCTGTTCGTGCCGGCCGGGCCCATGACCTCGGGCCTGTCCAACAAGGAAAAGGCCGACGTGCGTCAGCGTTACGCCGAGGGCAAGGCCAGCCGCGACGAGCTGCTGGCCGCGGAAATGGCTGCCTATCACGGGCCGGGCACCTGCACCTTCTATGGCACCGCCAATACCAACCAGCTGTTGATGGAGGTGATGGGCCTGCACCTGCCGGGCGCTTCCTTCATCAATCCGGGCACGCCGCTGCGCGAGGCGCTGACCCGCGAGGCGGCGCAGCAGGTCACCCGCCTGACCAAGCAGAGCGGAAACTTCATGCCCATCGGCGAGATCGTCGACGAGCGCTGCCTGGTCAACTCCATCGTCGCCCTGCACGCTACCGGCGGCTCCACCAACCACACCCTGCACATGCCGGCCATTGCTCGCGCTGCCGGCATCCTGCTGACCTGGCAGGACATGGCCGATCTGTCCGAGGTGGTGCCGACCCTGGCCCACGTCTATCCCAACGGCAAGGCCGACATCAATCACTTCCAGGCCGCCGGTGGCATGGCCTTCCTCATTCGCGAGCTGCTCGAGGCCGGGCTGCTGCACGAGGAGGTCAATACCGTGGCCGGCCGCGGCCTGTCGCGCTACACCCGCGAGCCCTTCCTCGAGGGCGGCAAGCTGGTCTGGCGCGACGGCCCCACCGCGAGCCTGGAGGAGAGCGTGCTGCGCCCGGTGGCGCGGCCGTTCTCGGCCGAAGGCGGTTTGCGCCTGATGCAGGGCAACCTGGGGCGCGGGGTGATGAAGGTGTCCGCGGTGGCGCCAGAGCATCAGGTGGTGGAAGCGCCGGCGCTGGTGTTCGAGGATCAGCTGGAGCTGGTCGGGGCGTTCAAGGCCGGCAAGCTGGAGCGCGATTTCGTCGCCGTGGTGCGTTTCCAGGGGCCGCGCAGCAACGGCATGCCCGAGCTGCACAAGATGACCCCTTATCTGGGTGTGCTGCAGGATCGCGGCTTCAAGGTGGCGCTGGTCACCGACGGGCGCATGTCCGGCGCCTCGGGCAAGATCCCGGCGGCTATCCATGTCTGTCCCGAGGCCTTCGACGGCGGCCCGCTGGCGCGGGTGCGCGACGGCGATCTGCTACGCGTCGATGGGCAGAGCGGGAAGTTGCTGCTGCTTGGCGACGAAGCCGAGTTCGCCTCGCGCGAGCTGGCGCCGACGCCGCCACCGGCCAGCGGTTGTGGTCGCGAGCTGTTCGCCTTCATGCGCCACAACTTCAGCACGGCGGAGCAGGGCGCCAGTGCCTTTACCGAGAGTCTCGAGTCGCTGGTCTGAGGCTTGGCAATCCGGGAACGCCTTGCAGTGTTCCCGGATGGCATCCGGGCTACCGTCCTGTATCGGTGCGTAGCCCGGGCAAGGGTGATCAGATGCCTTGCGGAATCTCTTCGCCACCCAGTGCGGTGAATAGCTCCGGCAGGAACTCCACCAGGGTCATCATCATCAGGATGAAGCTGGCGTCCTGCTGGGCCAGGGCGTCGTCGCCGCCGTCCTGTTCCGCCTGCTCCTGCAGCACGTCTTCGAAGCGCAGACGCTTGATGGTCAGCTTCTCGTCGAGCACGAAGGACAGCTTGTCCTGCCAGGCCAGCGACAGCTGGGTGACCTGCTTGCCGGTGGACAGGTGCAGCTGGATTTCCTCGCTGGTCAGGTCCTGGCGCT
>MTEW01003612.1_pt1 | contig 32251 bp, 40 predicted proteins | sample 1042681 | NCBI WGS metagenome assembly MTEW01 (sample SAMN06185811, study PRJNA358809) | soil metagenome | isolation source: soil biostimulated with citrate as carbon source | place: India | collected 2015-05-23
GACGGTCACAGCCTTGTACTGCTCGAGGATCTTCCGCACTTCCCCGCTGATGCTCACAGCCTTGTACTGATCGAGAATCTTCCGCGTCTCAGCGTCCACCGACTTGTATTGCGCGAGCACCTTCTGAAGCTCCTCAGACGACCCAGACCATTCAGTTGCCATTTGCATCTCCATCGTTCGCAACCGGTATCGCTCTAGCCAGCGGATTCAGATTCACCACATCAGCCAGATGTCCGGGGCTGAAATGGGCGTACTTCTGCGTCATGGCCAGCGTGGCATGGCCCAGGACGCGTTGAAGGGTCAGGATGTCTCCGCCGTTCATCATGTAATGGCTGGCGAAGGTGTGGCGCAGGACGTGGGTCAGTTGGCCGTCAGGCAGCTCCAGGCCAATGGCCTCGACCACCTCGCCGAACTTCGAGTAGCTGGGTTTGAACGGCAGGGCAGCGGTCAGCCTCTTCTGTAGTTCCTCCATGATCGGCACTGAGCGGTTCTTGCTCGACTTCGTCTTGCTGTAGTGGATCAGACCATGGCGCACTTGGCGGGGCTGCAGGGACTCAGCCTCGCCCCAACGAGCGCCGGTGGCCAGGCATACCTCGGCGATTAGCCGCACATGCGCCGATTCGTCACCCAGGCCAGCCAGCAACTCCGGGATCTGCTCGGCGCTCAGGTAGGCCATCTCGGCTTCGTCGAACTTGAGCTTGCGAACCTTGGCCAGCGGGTTATCTCCACTCCACTCGCCCAAGCGCTCCAATTCATTGAACACCGCCCGGAGATAGGTCAGCTCGTGGTTCAGCATGTTGGCGCTGATAGGCTTGGGCTTCTCGTCGGCCTTGCTGAAGCCTCGCCCCGGCTTCGACCTGGTGTGCTTCCCCTCGGCGCGTTCGGCGCGGTAGGTAGCAAAGTGGGAGGCGTTGAAACGGTGGGCCTTCGGATCCCCCATCCGCTCCGCCATGGCCAGCAGCAACGCCAGGCGCTGTTCGCCCGTCTTCAGGTTCTGCCCGTGCAGCTTGTACCAGCGGTCGATCAGCTCGCTCAGCCGGCGCTCATCGAGCTTGGGCTTCTTCTCGAACTCGCCCTTCGCGCCGTCCCCCATGGTGAGGTTCTGGAACACCATGGCCTCGTTCTTGGTGCGAAACTTCCGGCGAATGCGCGTACCGCTGCGCCCCTCTGGTCGGCAGTCCACCAGCCATTCGCCGTTGTCCAGCTTCTTGATCGACACGGCGTCACCGGCTAGCGCGGCGTTTCACGCCCAGGATCTTGCGCAGAGTGTTGATCTCGCCAGTGGCGGTATCCGTAACCTTGTTGCGTGGATACACGCGATCTAGACGGAAGGTCCTGGGCTCGTTGCGCATGTGACAGAAGCCGACAAAGTAAGTGTCGTCAGCACTGGCCACAACCTTGTGCACCGTTACTTCGCGATCCGAGTACTCGCCCTGAGAGTTTCGGTAGTTGAAGCGGATTTGCTTCGCCCCCGTCCAGATCGTTTTGCCCTGGATGTACTCGGCATCGTTGTGCTCAAAGGCCCCGGACTGGTCAGGAGACGCCGAGCGATCACGCACGAAGTCCGACTTGAAGGGCCCAGCAGCGTCACCCTGCTGGGCCCGGTAGATCTTCAGCGCCTCAGACAGCCATTGGCCAATCACTACTAGATAGGCAACGATCACCACAACCCAGGCCCAAGGGGCCCAGCCGAAGTACCACAAGAACGCGATAGCCAGAGCAGTGATGCCAACTATGGGGGCTTTGAAATCCGGGTAGTCCTTGCTCACGAAACGCTCCTTGTCGGTGGTCACACCGGGCTGATCTGACCGGCGGCCGGGGCCGTCTGGTCGGCCATCAACCACAGGGTGTACTTGGTGAAAATGGGGTGGTGGGTGATCTTGAGGAGGGCCAAGGCACTGACCTCCAGGCGACGGGCCAGCTCGTAGTTCTTGTATGAGCTGAGGCTGAGGCCAACCAGCTCGGCCATCTGGGATTGGGTCAGACGCTCCGAGGTACGCATCAGGCGCAGCTTCTCGCCTAGGGTCATTGGCCAATCACCGGGCTGATTTGCCCGCACTCGGGACAGGTCTTTCCCGTCACAAGCCAGAGGGCGTACTTCTCAAAGCGTGGGTGCGTGGTGATTTTCAGCAGCTCAATCGAGCTGACCGATTTGCTGCGCCCGTATTCGTACCCCTTCCACGTATTCAGATAGATCCCCGCAATCTCGCAGATTTCCTGTTGCGTCAGGCGTTCCGTCAGCCGCACTTCCTTGAGCTTGTCGCCGAGTTCCATTGAGTCCCCTTGACCGTAAGTGTGTGTATGTGTACTTTGAATATGTGCTTGTGTACTTTTACTGCACATATACCCAAAGGAGCTTACCAAATGCAGATCACGATCGACACGCCGTACGCCACAGTTCGCGAGCTTTCGCGGCGGTCTGGGCAGTCCGAGCGGGCCATCCGCAACGAGATCGATAAGGGGCACTACCTGATCCGCGAGAAGCGCGACGGCTCGAAGGAAGCAGTGCTGGTGAACATGATTCACCTGGCCATCGAGGCGGCCGAGCAGGTCGAGCGGGTGCGCGGCAACAAGGGCAACAACGAAGCCGGCAAGCGTTAAGGGGGCCGGCACATGCAATTCGAGGACATCTATCGCAAGGAAGTCGTTGAGGCCCTGGAGCAAGACCGGGAACTGGACTTCCACGATCAACGCAACGCGAACTACCTGCAGAAGGGCGTCTGCCCGAAGTGCGGGCACCGCACCCTGTTCATCAGCCGGAAGAGCCCGTTCCAGTTGCAGTGCAACCGGCGCAACGAGTGCCAGTACGAAGGCAAGACCCGCGAGCGTTACAGCTACCTGTTCGAGAACCTCAGCCAGCGCTTTCCCCGTACCGAGGTGAACCCCAACGCCACCGCCGACGCCTATCTGCAGCGCAACCGCGGCTTCGACATCAGCAAGATGAAGGGCTGGTACACCCAGGAGCGCCGCAAGCTGAAGGACGAGAGCTGGGCCGACACCGTGCGCTTCCCGCTGGGCAACGGGTACTGGGAGCGCATCATCGACGCTCGGGCTGTTGCGGCCAACGATGGCGACAAGGCCGGCATCAAGTTCGGCATGAACTACAAGGGCAACGGCTGGATCCCGCCGGGCCTGGAGATCACCAAGGGCTGCCGTGTGTATGTGGTGGAGGGGATCTTCCACGCCATCGCGCTGACCCTGGCCGGCCACAAGGCCATTGCTGCGATCAGCTGCAACAACTTTCCCTGGGAGGTGATCGAGGCCAACAAGGGCAAGCTGGTGACCTGGGTGATTGCCCTGGACAACGACAAGGCCGGCCGCGCCATGGTGCCCAAGTACCTGAAGCGGATCCGCGATCTGAACGAGATCGGCTGGGTAGCGCTGGGTGACCCGGAGCGGGACTGGGACGACGTGTATCGCGACGGCCAGCTGGACGACACCTACCTGCAGGAAGCCTGCTATCAGGGCCGCCTGTTCTGCGCCACCTCTCCTATGAAGAAGGCGTACCTGGTGTACCTGAAGAAGCGCACTGGCTTCTTCCTGGTGGAGTTCGGCAGCTGCCTGTATGCGGCGCGGGTGAACCTCACCGAGCTGCAGAAAGACATCGAGGGCGACGACATCGAGGGCCACCAGCCCGAGTTCGCCAAGCACACCACCCTCGCCGAGGTGGCCAACTGTGTTCCGCGCTTCGAGTACATCGAGCGCGATGCGGTCACCGGCGAGCAGCGTTTCTTCTTCAGCTTCGAGTTCCCCAATTCTCGCCGCAGTTGCCGCGAGGCGCTGCCGCCGAGCTCGGTGAACGACCCGCGCAACTTCGCCAAGGCCCTGATCGAGAAGACCCCCTTCGGCACCTTCGAGGGTGGCGAGAAGGTGCTGGCCATGCTCCGCAAGGAATGGCAGCGCGACGCCCGCACCGTACGCACCCTGCCTTACATCGGCTTCGACGACGACACCGCCGCCTATTGCTACCCCACCTTCGGCTACCACAAAGGACAAGAGGTCATGAACAACGAGCACGGCTATCTGGACGTGAATGGCGAGGGGCTGAAAACCTCGGTGCGCAGCATGGCTGTGGTGCGCGGTGGTGACTTCGATCCGGAGTGGTTCGCCGACTTCATGGCCGTTTTCGGCCTCAACGGCCTGGCGGCGCTGGCCTGGTGGACTGGCACGCTGTTCGCGCAGCAGATCCGCGCGGCGCAGGCGTCCTGGCCATTCTTGGAGCTGACCGGCGACGCCGGCGCGGGCAAATCCACGCTGCTGCGTTTCCTCTGGATGCTGGTTGGCCGCCGCAACGAGGAAGGCATCAAGCCCAGCGGCAGCGGCGCCTCGGCCATCGGCCTGCTGCGTGCCATGGCGGCCGTCAGCAACCTGCCGGTGGTGCTGCTGGAGTCAGACAAGACCACCACCGACGCCATGGGCCGCGAGGTGGTGGTGCAATACAACTGGGAGGACATCAAGCCGCTGTTCGACTTCAACGCCAAGCTGCGCGTAACCGGCGTCAAGAGCACCAACGCCGACACCGAGGCGCTGCTGTTCCGTGGCGGCATCTGCATCTCGCAGAACGCCAAAGTGGAGGGGCATGAGGCAATCATCACTCGCATCGTCTACCTGCACATGACCCGTGCCCACCACAGCCCGGCACTCAAGCCGCTGGCCCAGCGCCTGCGCGGCATGGAGGTGGAGGACGTGGCCGGCTTCCTGCGCGCGGTGCTGTGCGACGAACGCGGCTGGCTGGAACGTTACTTCGCGGCCTTCGCCCACTATGAACAACGCTTCCAGGCCATCCAGGGTGTGGAGCACAGCCGTATCGTGCAGTGCCACGCCCAGGTGATGGCCGCAGCCAAGGCCACCCAGGCGCTGTTCCCGGCCTGGACGGACAATGACCTGGAAGCGCTGGCCAAGCACCTGGACAGTTGCGCCCTGGAGCGTCAGCAAAGCATCAGCGCGGAGAACCGCAGCGCGGCGCAGTTCTGGCAGATCTACCACTTCCTGAACGAGGACGTGGTGACCACCACCGACAGCGACGGCGAACGCGAGGAAATTCGCGAACGCCTGAACCACAGCAGCGACCGCAACCTGATCGCCATCAACCTGGAGCATTTCCAGCAGGCCTGCCGCCAGGCCGGCATGGAGGTCATCCCCGCCGTCACCTTGCGCCGCGTACTGCCGCAGAGCACCACCCACCGCTTTCTCGAGATCCGCAAGGTGCGCTCCAAGCTGGAGAAGCGCCCCCTCAACTGCTGGGTGTTCACCAAGGCAGGTAAAGAGTGATGAACAGCGGGATGAAAGTGGGCCTGGGTGGGCCCGATAGCAGCAACCAGGATTTGTGCGTATTCCCTCAATCTGTCCGGAACATTCGGAACATTAGAAAAACTGAAGAAAAACACCATTCAAAACAAGTAGTTACAAGCGCGAATTGGTTCCGGCACGAGTGGAACAAAGAGGAACCAACCGGAACAGAAATGTTCCTCGATGTTCTGGAAATGTTCCGCTTTTCAACTTTTCTCCAAAATCGTCGCAGCCCTAGTGCCACGGGGCTTACAGCGAGTTACCGCGAAATCTTGTTCCGGAATGTTCCGGAGGCGCGGAACATTTTCCAGAAAGCCGTAAGCCACGAACGGCGCGGGCTCCAGCAATTAGCGCAATGCCTTGTTCCGGATGTTCCGGATGTTTCGAGGGCATACGCGGGATTTGTGTTTTCCGCGCCCGTCAGTTGCCCGTCCAGGTGCCCTCCATGGCCGAGCTGACCCCCACCGAGCACCACCGCCGCGACTGCCTGGCCCGCCACTTTCTCAATCACTGGACGCGCCAGGACATCGTGGACTGGCTGGAACACCCCAAGCGCGGCAAGGCCTTCCGCGAGGACATGCGGGGCCGCCTGAACCGACTGAAACAGGAGATCCGATAGCGATGAACGCGATGATCCAAGGCCCCCAGCGCTGCCCGCTGGACACGGCGAATCTGCGCCCGGACCTGGACTTTCCGCACTGGTGGCAGCGCGCTGCCGTCCTGGTCGGGATGGCTACCGACACCCAGGTCATCGATCTGAGCGTGATAGGCCCCGGAATGGGCCGCCTGCTGAAGCGCCTGCAAGAGATGGACACCCCACGCCGTGCCCTGTTGCTGGCCATGGCCTGCCTGGCCAACCCGCACGCCGCCGACTGGCTACAGCGCGAACAGGGCATGCACTTCGGCCAGCTGACCGCCACCGACCTGGGCACCGACGTGTTCCAGGTCCTGGTCGGTCTGCTGGCCACTTTCCCCACCCACCGAGAAGGAGCAACACCATGCAAGAACAACTGAACAACGACCCGCTGAACATGCTGGCCCGAGCGATCCGCCGCATTGATGACGCCATGGACCGACTGGAAGACGCGGAGAAAGAGCGCCAAACCGCGCTCAGGGCCGTGGAAGAGGCCAAGGAGACGGCCCGAAATGCGTTCTTCCCGGCCTGCGAAGCGGCGCGCCTCCTGGAGAAGGAAGTGCCCATGGCCTACCAGTACGCCAAGACGGTGATTCGCTTCAACGATGAAGACGGAAGCGTGTCGGTGGAACGCATGTCGCTCGGCTCCACGTTTGAGCTGGAACGCTGGAGCGAACAGGCGAAGGAGGTCGAGAAGGAATGATCGTGCTCTACAGCGCCAATGGTGAACCCGGGCAGATCACCCTGCCATCGGCCTACCTGGACTTTGCCCGGGCCGAGGATCTGGCGGAGTTGGTGGCCAGTGATTTCTGGCGCCACAGCGGCCGATCTGCGTCCCCGGTGACCCTGATTCACCTGCAGGACGTGGACGGGACGGATCTTGGGCGGTTCGAGGTTCGGAGCCAGATGCGCGCCGTCTTCACAGCGACCTCCCTGGCCGGGAGGGGGTAAGAGAGATGGTGCTGGGGAGCGGCAACTCCTCAGCACCGACCACCAGCAAGGAGCAACACCATGCAAGCACCACACCCCAATGGCAGCACCCCGAAGGCTACCACAGCGCCGCGCCACCTGCTGGCCACCGCCATGGTCGGTAGCGCCCTGATCGGTTTCCTGGTCATGAAAACCCCGGAAGCCCGCACCCATCTGCAGAGCGTGACCGACTTGGCCCACCGGCTTGGCGACCTGAGCGACGGTGACGCCGACGTGGTTGCCCAGCTTCTCGCCACCCGCCCTGCCCTGACTTTCAACTGAAGGAGCGCGCCTGATGATCATCACCACTCGCCTACATGCAGGATCCTACGTGGCCCGAGCGAGGGGCCAGAAAGCCACGGCCAGTAGCGCTGAAAGCGCCCGCCGGGCGGCTGAGCGCCTGGCCGAAAAGCTTGGCCACAATCCCGACCTGGTCGAGCTGGAAGACAGTGTCGGCAGCGACTGCACCTTCTCGATACCGGAGGGGCCTGATGCGTAACCATCCACACCAGTAATTACAGATATATTGACATAAGGGGCGCCCTAATCCGGCGCCCCTTTCTATTATTGAATTCCAATATTAAAGCGAGCATACATTCTTATCGAGACCTTGATTTTACCGGAGAGGATCAGGAACAAAACCATAAAAGAACAAAACCATAAAACCATAATTGCGTTAATACGTTATTGCGTTAAAGCGTTATCCCGATATTTATTAGACGAACATAAGATCCAGATCTAACACCAAACCCAAACCTAGGCGCTCAGCCCTGAATCCCTAGGCTTGGAGCCGAGAAAGGCGGCACCTCAGTACCAATCCTGGGGATTCAAAACCCTTCATTTCCGCATTTTGGTACCAAACTTTAAATGCTGGCAAAATGGCTTGACCTCACAAGTTTTAGGCCATTAAAGTTGCGCCCCGCGGGACCGGACGAATTCATGGAGAAGTTGTAATGGACGCATATGTGCGCAGCGCGATTATTGCCCGAGACACCCTGGAAGAAGTTGCGAATATCTTAACTTTCGTGGGGGTTGCTGTCGGAGCACGCGAGCTGGATGAAGTGGAACGCGCTGGAGGACAGGCGGTCCTGGAGTGGGCTGCCGAACGCATCAAGGGAGCTTCGGCAGCCGTCGGCGAGGGAATCGATCAGCCTGGCAGCGCACCCAGCTGATCAAACAACTGACGCTGCTTCGCAGGAGTCAGTTCGCGGAGGCGGTCGAACAGCAACTGGTCGACTGCCCCTGCAGCAGGTCGGAGAGCGTGCGAGTAGGTGAGATTCATCACGAACGTATGCCCACACCTCGGATCCAGGCACTGGCAGTAAAGACGGGCGAACTCCAGCGACAGCTCGTCGCGTGACCCAATCCGGGCCTTTCCTCCACATTCCTTGCAGTAGATCCGCACCGTATCACCCTCCCCCGAGGTATCCGTACGGGCACTATTGTACCTGATACGCCACAACATCTAGTGGCCACCCGCCTCCATAAACGCTATCCGTCGATCACCGCGCAGGCTGGCGTTCAACTGCAGGAACAGCTGGCAGATCGGCCGGATCTCGTTGTTCGTGTACACCCTGTCGATCTTTTCGATGTCGCCGAAGCCGCCCGCGTTCTCCGGCATGATGCCGGCCAGCGCCGGGTTCATGCGCCAGGCCGCGATCACGTCGGCGCGGGTGATGTTCTTGATGCGCTCGAACTCGTCCTTGGTGGCCACGTCGCCCACCGGGATGATCTGGATGGCCTTTTCACCACCACCGGGGATGTTGACGAACATCGAGCGGAAATTGCCCACACCCTTGCTCGCGCTGATCTGCGACTTCAGGGCCTCCTCGTCCTCCTCCGACAGGTCGGGGTCGTTGGTGTAGAAGATGAAACCGGCGTGGGCGCCGTTGTTGTAGTAGCGCCGGCGGAACAGGGTGGCGGACTCGTTCAGCAACAGCGAGTGCATCCCGCCCAGGTAGTCGGGCACGCCGTAGACGTCCTGTTCCACGTCGTACTCCATGACGTGCTCCACCTCGTCTTCCTCGAAGTGGATCTCCTCGCCCTTGGGCAGCAGCATCACGAAGCCACCACCGACCTTTCGCCGCATGTTGATTGCCGGCAGGTGCCGCAGCTCCAGGACCTGGCCGATGACGTTGGTCAGGCGCTGAAAGTACGCCTCGCCGAACACCATGAAGTCGAGCGCCGCACGGCCCATGGCCTGCGCGCTACATCCGGTGGAGGGGATGAAGTCACGCAGCAGCAGGTTGCGTTTGAAGCGCGGGATGGTGCCGTGGTGGGCATTGGCGCGCAGCAGCTTGGCCAAGCCGGTGCGCGACACCGGCGGGGTGTAGAGCCGCCCGTCGTCGCTGGCGAAGACACCCAGGTACTCGCCGATGTTGCTGGTCAGAACGGACTCCGGCGCCCCGAACGTGAAGGCCCGCGCCTGCTTGGATGGTTGCTGCTGATGATGCTGTTTGCGCTTTGCCATGGCTGCCCTGTGGAAGTGTGGACCAGCGGCTACGCCGCTTGCGGTTGGTGTTGAGGGGTTCGTGGGCCAGCGCGTGCATGATGGCCCAGGCCACGTCGGCATGGCCGGTGGCGTCGGTGCGCGACGCGCTGTAGGTGATCTGGCCACTGGCCGTGGCGCCACGCTTGATGGTGAGGAAGGCGGCGGCGATGTCGTTCCAGCTGGCGTCCCATTCGATGCGGCTGCCCTGGATGGTGTCCTGTGCTTTCAGCACCAGGGTGTTCTTGGCCTCCAGGCTGTAGTGGATCGGCGTGGCGCGCGGGAAGAAGTCGCGCACCAGGTCGAACACGCCGTAGCCGACGCCGGTCACGTCGATGCCGATGTGGGCGACGTTGAAGCGTTCGCAGAGCTTCTTGACCTGCCCGGCCTGGTAGGTGAACGAATGCCCCCGCCAGCTGTGCCGCTCCAGGATGCGGAACTTGCCGCCCTGCTCCAGGGGCGGCGCCACCACCACGCAGGTGGCATCGTCGCGGGTCCGGCTGGGGTCGTAGCCCAGCCAGACCGGGCTGTTGCCGAAGGGCCGCTGGGCCTTCGGGTCGGGGTCGTAGTCGGTCCACAGTTCGCGGTCGGAGTAGCACCGCTCCAGGTCGGCCAGGGCGAAGGCGCTCTGGGTGCTGTCGATGAATTTGCACATGAACAGCTGATCAAAGCGGTCGTCGTCGTACTCCAGACGCAGCTGGTCGAGGTCGAACAGGTCACAGCCGCCGGCGATGGCGTCCATGATGGTGATGACTTTGCGCCACTGGCCGTCCGGGCAGAGCGCGCCCTGGTGGATCTGCTGGTCGCTCGGCCATGCCTCTTTCGATGCCTTGCCGCGCTTGCTGTTGCGGAAGATTTCGCCGGTCCAGAAGGGATAGGCCTGGTGGCTGACCGCGCTGGGGGTGGAAAAGTAGGTCTTGCGCCACTTCTTGTGGGTGGCCATGGCGCTGGCCACGTTGTTCAGCTTTTCGAAGTCGCGGATCCAGAAGTACTCGTCCACGTAGATGTGGCCGTGGTAGCTCTGCGCGGTGCTGCTGTTGGTGGAGAGGAAGCGCAGCTCCGCCCAGGGTTTGCCGTCGCGGCTGAGCACGATCGGGTTCCCGGTCAGCTCGATGTCGAACCACTGGCTGGCGAAGGCGACGATGTAGCTGCGGAACACTTCGGACTGGGCGCGGCTGGCCGACAGGAATATCTGGTTGTCGCCGGTCAGCACCGCATCCATGAAGGCCTCGGCGGCGAAGTAGTAGGTCAGTCCCACCTGCCGGCTTTTGAGGATGTTGCGGATCCGCCGGGTCAGCGGGTTCTGCTTGGCGGCGAACAGCTCCTGCTGGTAGCCGTACATGGTGGAGGTGAACTTCTCCAGGAAGTGCACCTCGGTCAGCCCGCTGACGTCGTTCTTCTGCTTCTTCTCGCGGCGCTTCCCGCCCCGCTCGCCCCGCCCCTGGTGCTCCCCGCGTGGTCGCTCGCGTCCCTCCGGGCGTTCACCTGGTGCTTCAGCGGTAGTCGCCGGCGCCGGTTTCGCGGCTTGCTTCAGCAGGCGCTCGCGGATCCCGGTGAGGCGGTCCAACTCGTCCAGCTCGCCCTTGGTCAAGCTGGCGGACTTCTCCAGGAGCAGGGTGATGCGCCGGCTGACGGCGGCCAGCGGCTCCTCGTCCGTGAGCATTTCGTCCCAGCCGCCCTTGGCGATCCAGTAGTAGACGATCCGGACATTGGGCAGGCCGAGCTGCGCCTGGATCTCGCGCGGTTTGCAGCGGCGGAGATAGAGGCGCTTGGCGGTTTCCTTGACTTCAATCGAGTAGGGCATGGGCCGCAGTCTATGCGGCGATCAGGCGGGAAACGCGCTGCTAATTTCTGTTTTATTCCTATTTTTATCAGATAGTTACGAAGCAAAACTAAAGCGTTTGTTTAGGTTTTGGCAGGTGCCTAAGGTGGGGGCTCCTAACCCCTGAACCGAGCGACCAGACCCCCCATGCCCCGCTCCCTTGTCTCCGACTGGAACCGCGTCGCCACCAGCGGCAAAACCGCCGACGGCCGCACCATCGACGCGCAGGATCTGCGCGACATGGCGGACGGCTATGACCCTGCCACCTACACCGCCTCCATCTGGTACGAGCACATCCGCTACATCGGCAGCCTGGGCACCGTGGCCGCGCTGAAGGCCGAGGACGTGGACGGCGGCAAGGTCGCCCTGTACGCCCAGCTGAAGCCGAACGACCGCCTGCTGCAGCTGAACAAGGACGCCCAGAAGCTGTTCACCAGCGTGGAGATCCAGCCGAACTTCGCCGACACCGGCAAGGCCTACCTCTACGGCCTGGCCGTCACCGATGAGCCGGCCAGCCTGGGCACCCAGGAACTGCACTTCTCCCGTCGCGCTACTGCCGGCAACCACTTCGGCAACCTGGAGCCGCTGGGCGAGCTGACCGACGAAAGCAGCGAAGAGGCCGCCGCCGTTTCCCTGCTCACTCGCATTTTCAAGGCCCTGCCTGGCCTGGGCGGCACTGAATCCCCCGCAACCCCCAAAGACGAGAGTACCCCCATGGATCCCAAAACCGCGCAGGCCTTCGCCGCAGCGGTGGACAAGCTCTGCACCGTGGCCACCAGCCTGGAAAAGAGCGCCGCCACCTTTGCAGCCCAGCCATCGAAAGAGCCCGAGAAACCGGCGACCACCACCACTGAGGCCCCGAAGGGCGAGGGCGACCAGGCCACCGGCATCACCGCCGAGCAGTTCAACAAGCTGCAGAGCTCGTTTGATCAGCTTGCCGAGCAATTCAACAGCGCGCTGAACCAGGGCAAGGGCAAAGACGTGCCTGCGACCACCGGCGCCGTCACTGACCAACCCGAGGCCGTGTATTGATATGAGCCTGAGCAACGACGCCCGCGCAAAGTTCTGCGCCCTCGCCCTCGCAATCGCCGCCACCTACGGTGTGGCGTCCGCCCGCGAAGAGTTCAACGTCACGCCAACCCACGCGCAGACCCTGAACGACAAGATCACCCACAGCTCGTCCTTCCTGCAGCGGATCAACGTGATCCCGGTCAGCGAGATCAAGGGCGAAAAGGTCATGCTGGGCGTGAGTGGCACGGTCACCGGCCGCACCAACACGAACACCACCGACCGCGTGGCGCGCAATGTGCTCGGCCTGGACGGTGAGCCCTACGAACTGTTCGAGACTCACAGCGACGTGGCGCTGAAGTACGCCACCATCGACGCCTGGGCCAAGTTCCCGAACTTCCCGCAGCGCTATGCCGCTGCCGTGCAAAAGCAGATCGGCCTCGACCGCATCATGATTGGCTGGAACGGCACCAGTGTGGCTGCCACCACTGATCGCGTGGCCAACCCGCTGTTGCAGGACGTAAACAAGGGCTGGCTGCAGATCGCCCGCGAGCAAGCGCCGGAGCAGGTGCTAACCCAAGGCTCCGTTACGGCCGGCAAGATCAAGATCGGCGCGACCGGCGACTACAAGAACCTCGACGCCCTGGTGTTCGACGTGTCGCTGATGATCGACGAAGAGTTCCGCGACGGCGGCGACCTGGTGGCCATCGTCGGTCGCGACCTGCTGGCCCACGACAAGGGCAAGCTGTACGCCGCCCAGGCCGACACCCCCACCGAGAAAGAGCGCATCGAGTTGGCCCAGGTGATTGCCACCTATGGCGGTCTCCCGGTCTACACCTGCCCCTTCTTTCCGTCCAAGGGTGTAGTGGTCACCAGCTTCGACAACCTGTCGATCTACTTCCAGGACAGCAGCTGGCGCCGTCACATCAAAGAAAACCCTGCCCGCTCCCAGACCGAAGACTTCAACAGCCGCAACGAAGGCTACGTGATCGAGCAACTGGGCAAGTTCGCTGCCATTGAAGCTGCCAACGTGGAGTTCGTCTGACCATGAGCCTGGCCCTTGAACACAAGCGCCGCGTGCGCGAGAAGGGGCCGGCAGCCAGCGGTGCGGGGGCTTACACCCCCGCCACCGCCCTGGCTGGCCCGGCCAACGCCCAGAAGCACCTGGCGCTGATGACCACCGCCCTGGCCGAGGACCTGGCCCGACTTTCCGAGCTGAACAGCCTGGAGGCCCGCCAGCGCCTGAAGCGCGACGAGCTGCTGCCCAAGTACCTGGACTACGTGCAGCGCTACCGCGAGTCCGGCCTGAACCACCCGAACCCCGTGCTGATGCAGGTCCTGGTCTGGCTGTTCGACACCGAGCAGTTCGAGTCCGCCCTGGAGCTGGCCGACTTCACCATCGAGCAAGGCCAGAAGCTGCCCGAGCGCTTCCGCCGTGACGTGCCCACCTTTGTCGCCGACGCGGTGATCGACTGGGCCGAGGCCGAGCACAAGGCTGGACGCAACCCGGAGCCCTACGTCTCCAACCTGCTGCCGCGCGTGGATGGCTACTGGGCCCGCATCACGGCTGAAGATGAGGCCGCCCTGCCCACGCCGTGGGAGCTGTTCGAGCGGATCCCGGCTCGCTTCCACAAGCTGCTCGGCATCCTCGCCATGCAGCGCGAGGAGTGGGCACCGGCCATCGACCACTTCGAGCGCGCCACTGCCCTCTACCCGGAGATCGGCGTGAAGACCCGCATGGATGAAGCCTGCAAGGCCTTGCGCAAGCAGGACGGCGCCGGCGGCGACACGACCTCTTAACCGACTTCCCACCCCCAGCGGGGCCTGCCGAGGTGTAACGGCTGCGTGCAGCCAGCTCCACCGAAGGCAGCCACCCCGCCCTATTCGAGCGGCCAGCGATGAGCTTTTCCGGCAAACCCACCACCCTGGTGGACCAGGCAATCGAGAACGACGGTTTCTGGCCGAACCTGGGCGTGTCCGAGTTCCAGAAGGGCTATCGCCTGCCGGCGGAATACCTGGTGGAACTGCTGGTCGATGGCATCACCCTGGCGATGGGTGAAGTGAACCTGGACCTGGCCAAGCGCAAGACTGCCTGGCAGGCCGCTGGCATCACCAACGTCGAGTCCGCCGACCCGCTGCTGCTGCCGGAGCGCGGTTTCTACGTCGCCACCTACAAGCGCGCGGTGTACTGCCGCGCCAAGGCCTACCTGCTGCAGCAGTTCGCCACCGTGAACCGCCGCGAGAGCGCCGAGAACCTGGGCAAAGAGGCCCCGGAAACCCGCGAGCAGTTCCTGTCTTTCAGCCAGCAAGCGGTGCGCCTGATCCAGGGCCGCGGCCGCATCACGGCGGTGCTGCTGTGATCAAGCTGCGCGCCCTCACCAGCTACCTGATCGAGCGTCGCCTGGTCGCGCCGGAGCAGCTCGACAGCTGGACCGAGCAGGTCACCCTGCCGCTGTACTGGAAGCCCTCCGAGCTGGGCCTGCACATGGGCGACATGCGCTATCGCGCGGTGATTGTCCTGGAACGTTTCGCCGACCACCCCGGCCGGCTGATGGCCCTGGTGGGTTCCTGGCTGGAAGTGAACGACCCCGGGCGCGAGGACGACGACCTCCCTGCCCCGACTTTCGAGATTGACCAGCTCGACCCCGACCTGGCCGATGTCGAGCTGCAGCTGGAGTTCATCGAGCCACAGCACCTGGCCGAGGATCCGGACGGCGAGATCGAAGCCTACGGCAAGCGCTGGGCCTTCGTGCCCTTCGACCTGTGGATTGCCGACGAAGGAGGGGTGACCGATGGCCAGACCGACCGTTGATTTCGACGTGCGCGGCCTCCTGGACGTGAAGGCCCAGCTCGAACTCGCCACCCTGCCGGAGAAGCTGCGTCGACGCCTGCTGAACCGCGTCACCCTGCGCCTGCGCGCCCAGTGGCGGCAGCGCGTGCGCGAACAGCGCGACCTCCACGGCGCCTCATTCCAGCCTCGCAAGCAGAAGCGCAAGGCCAAGCAGCCCAGCAAGATGCTCGGCGGCCTCGCCCGGCAGCTGACCGCCGTGAAGGTGACCGCCGAGCATGCCCAGTTGGGCTGGGGCGCGCGCAAGGCCGCCGTGGTCGCCGCCGCGCACAACCACGGCCAGACCTACCGCCGCACCGCCGCCCAGATGCGCCGGTGGCGCAAGGACGTCCCGGAGAAGGCGTCGCGCCTGCAGGCGAAGAAGCTGCGCCACCTGGGCCTGAAGATCCGCCAGCCCGGCAAGAGCAAGCGCGGCAAGGCCCGCTGGATGAAGCCGTCGGTGTCCTGGATCCAGGAAAACATCAGCTACGCCCAGGCGGGCCTGCTGATTGGCGTCCTGAACGACGAACAACGTGGCCCGACCACCTGGACCATTGAGCTGCCCAAGCGTGAGTTCTTCGGTCCCGAATCCCCGCAGGAAGTCGGTCGCCTCTTCGCGCACCTGCTCCCGCAAATCCTCAAATCCCCCCGATAGCGAGGCCTCGCATGGCTCAAGGCAAAGTCAGCGTCAATAACCTGAACCTGGGGCAAGGCCCGGTGACGGAGATCGAGCGCTATTTCCTGTTCATCGGCCCGGCGTCCAAGAACGTCGGCAAGCTGATCCCTTTGAACACCCAGAGCGACCTGGACGGCGAGCTGGGCATTCCGGCCAGCGACCTGAAGACCCAAGTCACCGCCGCACGCCTGAACGGCGGCGACCGCTGGGCCTGCATGGCGGCACCGATTGCCAGCGACGGCAGCTGGGAAGACGCCCTGGACCTGGCCATGCGTGAAAACGTGTCGGTCGAGGCCGTGGTGATCACCAAGCCGGTGACCGCGGGTGCCCAGCTCACCGCGTTCCACGACAAGTCCGTGGAGATCAACAACCAGTTCGGCCGCCGTCTGTTTGTCATGACCGCTTCGGCCGGCGTTGCCGTCGCCCAGGACTGGGCCACCTACCTGACCGAACAGCGCGCGATCACCGACAGCATTGCCGCGCCGCGCGTCCTGGTGGTGCCCCAGCTGCACGGCAACGACCTCGGCGTCCTGGCCGGGCGCCTGGCGAATGCCGCCGTGAGCATCGCCGACAGCCCCATGCGCGTGGCCACCGGCCCACTGCTGGGCCTCGGTGCCACGCCAAAGGACAAGGACAACGTGCCGCTGCCCTCGGCCATCCTGGCTGAGCTGGACGGCGCCCGCTTCTCGGTCCCGCAGACCTATCCGGACTACCCCGGCACCTTCTGGGGCGATGCCAACCTGCTGGACGCCCCGGGCTCCGACTTTCAGGTGGTGGAGTACCTGCGCATCACCGACAAGGCCGCACGCCGGATCCGCATCCTGCTGATCCAGCGGGTGGCCGACCGAAAGCTGAACAACACCCCCAACAGCATGGCCGCGAACAAGTCGGCGCTGATGCGTCCCCTGCGTGAGATGTCGCGCTCGGTGCTCTTCGCCGGCCAGCAGTTCCCCGGCGACATCGAGCCGCCGAAGGACGACGACATCACCCTGGTCTGGCTGAACAAGACCAAGGTGGAGGCCTACATCAAGGTCCGCCCGTACAACTGCCCCAAAGACCTGACCGCAAACATCGCCCTGGATCTGTCCAGCGGCGACGAGGAGTAAGCCATGGCCCGTATCAGCGGCATGAACTTCGACGTGAACCTGGGCGACCTGCAGGTGCACATCGAGAAGGCCACCCTGGACATCACCGACAACAGCGCCGTGGCGCAAACCGGCGGCGTGCCGGATGGCCATGTCGACGGTGACGTCTCCGGCAGCGGCGAGTTCGAGCTGGACAGCGCGAACTTCGCCCTGCTGATCGAGGCCGCCAAGCGCGCCGGCAGCTTCCGCAAGCTGGATCCCTTCGACGTGGTGTTCTTCGCCAAGGCCGGCGACGACGAGCTGCGCGTGGAGGCCTTCGGCTGCAAGTTGAAGGTTTCCAGCCTGCTGGACATCGATCCGAAGGGCGGTAGCAAGTCGGTGCACAAGGTGCCCTATGACGTCACCAGCCCGGACTTCATCCGCATCAACGGCGTGCCGTACCTGGATGCCAGCGAGATCGAGGGTCTGAGCTGATGGTGGACTGGGCCGACCGCGCCCTGGAGCGCGAGGAACGCCACCGCGAGCTGGCCCTGCAGGCCCAGCTCGCCCAGGCCACCCCGTCGGGCCCCAGTCTCACTCACTGCACGGACTGCGACTGCGAGATCCCGGCCAAGCGCCGGGCCCTCGGCGGGATTTCCCGCTGCGTGCCCTGCCAGACCACTTTGGAACAAGGACAACGCCGATGACGACCAGCCCCTGGCCGAACTTCGCCTATGCCGAGCTGCGCTGCAAATGCGGCCGGTGCGGCAGCGACGGCACCGAGATGGACCCCGAGTTCATGGACCGCCTGCAGCGCCTGCGGGTGGCCTTCGGCAGGCCGCTGCCGCTGTCCAGCGCCTACCGCTGCCCGAAGCACCCGGTGGAGGCGCGCAAGGCCCAGCCCGGGGAGCACAGCACCGGCAAGGCGGTGGACGTGGCCATCCAGGGCGCCGACGCCCTGGAGCTGCTGCGTCTCGCCCTGGAGCTGGGCTTCGGCCGCATCGGCATCCAGCAGAAAGGCGCTGGGCGCTTCCTGCACCTGGGCACGTCCGCCGGCGGCCGTTTCCCCTCCCCTGCCCTCTGGAGCTACTGACCATGCAGCGTACCGCCCTGCTCTTTCTCGCCCTGCCGGTCTGCGTCCTGTTCGGCCTCGGCGCCTGCAGCAGCCAAACCGTGGTGGGGAGCACCGCGGCCAACCTGGTGGCGCGCTACTGCGCGACGCCCGGTGAAGCCCGGGCCGCGCTTCGCTCCGCCATCGCCAGCGCGACGGCGCCGAACCGGATCCGCGTGGAGTGCGCCGCCGATGCCCTTTGAGTCCGACCTGGAACTGCGTTCCCTGCCCCGGGCCGACGCCTGGGAAGTCACGCGCCCGCTGCAGTACTTCGCCCCCGACTCCCGCCTGGTGGTGGTTCCGGTGGGCTACCGCACGGATCTCGCCAGCGTGCCGCGTCTGGCCTGGCGCATCGTGCCGCGCGACCACGCCCTGGCCCGTCGGCCGGCGGTGGTGCACGACTATCTCTACACCCACCAAACCCACCGATTCACCAAATCCGAGGCCGACCGCGTGTTCTACGACGCCCTCCTGGAAGAGGGCATGCCGCAGCCGCTGGCCTGGCTGATGTGGTGTGCGGTGCGCCTCTTCGGCCGGGGAGGCTGGAGCCAATGACCGTGGAATTGCTGGAGAACCTGATGGGCCTGTTGCCGGAGATGTTGCTGACCGCCGTGATCGGCTTCCAGGCCTTCCTGTTCCGCCAGGTCAGCGAGGCCCGCCGCGAGCACCTGGAGCTGCGTGTGGAGATCGCCAAGAACTACCCCAGCCATGCCGACTTCGAGCGTGCCTTGGACAAGCTGGAGAGCAGCCTGCGCGCCCAGCTCGACACCCACTTTTCAACCCTGCAACAAAGGATCCGTACCCCATGAGCGAACGTCGCGACATCACCCTGGAAATCGCCGGCCAGGACTTCACCTTCACCCTCGCCGCCCAGGACGTCACCAAGTACTTCAACGCCGTCACCCAGAACAACAAGGTGGCGCCCTCACACAACCTGCTGACCACCACCGTCCAGCAGGCCCAGCTGGCCACCCTGCGCCCGCTGCTGACCAACCCGATGCTGACCATGAAGGTCGCCGGCGCGCTCCTCGAGGAGTACGCCCCGGACGTTGAAGTGACCGTAAAAAAGCCCTCGCCCGAGCTGAACGACTGAGCGAGGACGGCCTGGGCCAACTGCTGGCCCTGGCCGAACGCTGGCTACCTGGCAGCGAGCCCACGGCCGACAACCTGGGCACCGCCAAGTGGCTGGAAGACGAGTACTGGCGCCGCATGGAGATGGCCGTTGCAAGCGGCATCGCCAGGGCGCTGAACGGCTGACTGAGAGTCCCTGAAATGGCCGCTGCCGCGACAAGTCATCTCGATTTCATCCTGCGCCTGGTGGACCAGGTGACGGCCCCTGCCGCGAAGGTCAGCAAGCAGCTGATGAACGTGGCCGAGGTCGGGAAAACCGGCTTCATGCAGATGGGTACCGGGGTGGCCGGCGTGGTCGGCACGGCCTACGCGCTCCAGGAAGCCATGGCGCCGGCGCTCGAACAGCAGCGCGCCCTGGCGGAAGTGAAGTCGCTGGGCGTCGCCGAGGCGGCCCTGGAACAGCTCAATCAAAAGTCCCTGGAATTCGCCATCGCCTACGGCGAGAACGCCCAGGAATTCGTCAGTTCGGCCTATGACATCCAGGGCGCCATCTCCGGCCTGGTCGGCAGCGAACTGTCCACCTTTACCCAGGCCTCCGCGATCATGGCCAAGGCCACCAAAGCCAGCGCCACGACGATGTCGAACTACGTCGGAACCATGTACGGCATCTTCCAGAAACAGGCCGATGCCATGGGCAAGGAAAACTGGATCAACGACCTGGCCAGTCAGACCGCCTACGCGCTGAACATCTTCAAGACCGACGGCGAGGGCATGAGCCAGGCCTTCACCTCGCTGGGTGCGGCCGCCACCTCGGCAGGGATCTCGCTCACCGAACAGATGGGCATCCTCGGCACCCTGCAGGCGACCATGAGCGGCAGCGAGGCCGGCACCAAGTACAAGGCCTTCCTCGCTGGCGTGGGGAATGCCCAGAAGGAGCTGGGCCTGGCGTTCACCGACAGCCAGGGCCGTCTGCTGCCGATGGTGGACGTCCTGGACAAGATCGTCGGCAAGTTCGGCGACACCCTGAGCGTGGCCGAGGCCGACCAGTTGAAGAAGGCTTTCGGCTCCGACGAGGCCATGGCCCTGATTCAGCTGCTGATGAACCAGGTCGATGGCCTTGGCGGCAGTATCACCGCTCTGGGCAAGATCAAAGGCCTGGACTACGCCGACGGCATGGCGAAGACCATGGTCGATCCCTGGGAGCGCTTCGCCAGTGCCGTGGAGGCGGTGCGCATCGCCTTTGGCCAAGTTCTACTGCCGGTCCTCAACCCGCTGATGGAGCGCCTGACCGCAGGCGCCGCCACCCTGCAGCGCTGGGTCGCTCTGTTCCCCAACATCAGCCGCTGGCTGGGCTACATCACCCTCGGTGTGCTGGCCCTGATCGCTGCTGCCGGCGGCCTGACCATCCTCGGCGGCCTGCTCAGCGTGCTGTCGGTGCTGGCGAGCCCCATTGCCCTGATCGTGCTGGGGATCACCGCCCTGGTGGTCGCGGTCGGCGCCGCCATCATCTGGTGGGACGAGCTGAAGGCCGCGTATGGCGACACCGCCTGGTTCCAGGCCCTGCTGACGATCATCACGCCCGTGGTGCTGATTTTCAAAGTCTGGTGGGCGGTGATGCAGCTGGTCTGGGCTGCGCTGCAGCAGCTGTGGACCTGGGGTGTGCAGTTCGTCGAGTGGTTGGGCAGCTTCGAGGCCGTCGCCTCAGCGGCCAGCACCGTCTGGCAGGGCGTGCTCTGGACCTTCGCCAACCTGTCGCCCTTTGCCCTGTTGGGTAAAGCCCTGCGCGGCCTGATCGAGCTGCTGAACAAGATCCCGGGCGTGTCGATCGACACCAGTTTTGCCGACCTGCCCGAGCTGCCCGGCACCGCCCAGGCCATGAGCGCCGCCGAACGTGCCAGCGCCGCGCAGCAGGCCCAGCAAACCATCAGCGCCGCTATCCCCAGCCTTTCGCCGTCGCGGCCGGCAGCCGTGCCGCCGGGTGGCCTGCTGACCAGCATCCAGAACACCACCAGCCAGAACAAGGGCACCCATGTGGAGAAAGTGGAGATCCACACCGGCAAGCCGATGTCGCCCCTGGAGCTGGAAAGCATGCTGGAGATGAGCGCCGGATGAGCCTCTACATCGACCTGCTGATCCAGGACAACGACCTGGTGCTTGACCCCTCCCGCCAGCCTCAGTTGGTGGACGACCGCGCGAGCATCGCCCAGGACATCGCCCACATGATCCGCGAGAGCGGCCTGCTGGTGACCCTCGTGGCCGAGCGCGACCGCTTCCGCCAGCGCGACTGCATCCAGCAACTGGAGCTGCTGGTGGAGGCCGACGAGCGCCTGGTGCCCGGTACCGCCCAGATCACCACGCAGGGCCTCGGCCAGTACCTGGTGACCGCGCGCACTGTTGAATTCGGAGCCATCGAGGTGACCCTGTGACCGTAGATTTCAAGCAGGCGCTCAATGACGCCGGCATCCCAACCACCGAAGCCGGGCTGCGCCAAGCCTGGGAAAGTGAAGTGGCCGCCCAGGGTAGCGCGCTGAGCAATACCAGCGCCTATTCGCCGTTCTGGCGCATCGTCACCGCCCTGGTGACCAAGCCCGTGCTGTGGCTGCTGAGCTTCGTCAGCGACACCGTGTTGCCCAACTTTTTCGTGAAGACCGCCACCGGCGCCTGGCTGGAAATGCTGGCCTGGGCGGTGAACGTGGAGCGCAAGGGCGCCACCAAGGCCCAGGGCGTTCTGCTGTTCACCCGCCTGGGCACCAGCGGCGCCCTGGAGGTGCCCGCCGGCACCCTGGTGCAGTCCGCCGCGATCAATGGCCACGTCTACCAGTTGAAGACCACCGCCGCCGGCGTGTTCCCCGATGGTCTGCAGCAGCTGGATATCCCGGTGGAGGCGCTGGAAGTCGGCAGCGGCTACAACCTCGCCCCGGGCTACTACGCCATCCTCCCCGAACCAGTCCCCGGCATCGTCCAGGTGGTGAACGCCGACGACTGGCTGACCAGCCCGGGCGCGGACCCGGAGCCGGACGATCAGCTGCGCCTGCGCGTGCGCAACCAGTTCTCCGCCGTGAACCAGTGGCACACCGATGCGGTGTACCGGGCCATGATCGCCGCCTTCCCGGGCGTACGCCCCGATGGCGTGTACTTCGAGCACAGCGCCCCGCGCGGCCCTGGCAGTGCCAACGCGTTCGTGCTGTTCGAGGCGGGAGTGCCGGCGGAAACTTACCTGGAGCAGATCAACGCCCATATCCGCGACCAGGGCAACCATGGCCACGGCGACGACCTGCTGGTGATGGTGATGCCCGAGACCCAGCACGCCCTCAGCGTGCAAGTGTGGCCCAAGGCCTCGCTGGGGGCAGAGCAGCACGCGGTCCTGGCGGAGGAGGTCGAACTGTTCATCCGTGCGGCCTTCCGTGAGAGCACAGCGCGCGACTACCAGCCGACACTGACCTACCCACAGTCGCGGTTTTCTTTCAGCCGCCTGGCCGAGGAACTGCACCTGCAGTTCCCTGGTATCGACTCGCTGCACTTCACCAACACCGACATCATTTCCGAGCTGAGCATTCCCCGGATACAGAGCCTGCAGGTGGTGCTCGATGCTTAACCTCAACCTGCCGTTCTGGTTGGCCGGCGCCGAGCTGGCCAAGCTCAAGGCCGCCGCGCAGGCCTGGTGGACCCGTGCCGAGGATTGGCTGCGCTGGCCGCTGCTGCAGCTGGACGCCGAGACCTGCCACCTCACCGTGCTCGACCTGCTGGCTTGGCAGCGCGACATCGAGCGCTTCATGGGCGAGCCGGAAAGCCTCTACCGCCTGCGGGTGAAGTACGCCTTCATCAACGCCGTGGACGCCGGCAGCACCGCCGGCATGGTGCGGATTTTCCAGCGCCTAGGCGTCGGCCATGTGGAACTCGACGAACGCATGCCGGGTATTGACTGGGACGTGGTGCGCCTACGGCTGAGCGACTGCCAGTTGGCCCGAGACCCTGTGCTGCTGCGAGTGATCACCCAGCAATACGGCCGCACCTGCCGCCGCTATGAGTTCGCCACCATCACCCCGGTGACGCTCGGCGTCATCGTGGCCGACTTTAACGACGACCAGCAGACCCTGGTGGCGCGCCTGGACCAGCCGACAGTGGTCATCAACGAATTGGCGCTGGTCGCCAGCCTTTAGGAGTATCCATGGCAGCTAGCATCACCCTGGCCGGCGAGAGCCTGATAGCGCAAAAGCAGGGCGCCCAGCCGCCCCTGCCCCTGAACATCGCGCGCTTCGTCCTGGCGAACGTGCCCGGCCTCGACCCCAATGCCGCCGTTGACCGTGCCGCCGGCAAACCCGCCGTCGAGCAGATCACCTACACCGCCGAGGTGACCCGCGCCGGCTACGTCAACCCGCGCCAGGTGGTCTACAGCCTGATGATCGGCTCCAACGTCGGCGACTGGGACTTCAACTGGATCGGCCTGGAATCCGAGGAAAACGTGCTGGTCGCCGTGGCCTACGTGCCCACCCAGCAGAAGCGCAAGAACATTCCCCCGTTGCAGATCGGCAACAACCTGACGCGCAACTTTCTGGTGGAGTTCAACGGCGCCCAGGAGCTGACCGGCATCACCGTGGACGCCAGCACCTGGCAGCACGACTTCACCGTGCGCCTGGCCGGCATCGACGCGCGCGAACGCCTGAGCAACCGCGACACCTACGGGCGCGCTTGCTTCTTCTCCGACAGCCTGGCGGTGGAAAAGGTGCTCGGTGCTTATCAGCTGAAGTCCGGCGCCGCCTACGTCGAGGGCATCCGCGTCGAGCTAATCGAACCGGAAGGGATCACCCTGCCGGCTATCCCCGCCAAGGTCTGGCTGGATGTCGCCCTGGAGCGCCAGGCCAGCGATGTAGTCGCCACCTGGTCGACGGCCTTCGGCAACGACCTGGCCGACTACAACGACGGCAACGGCGTGACGCATTACCTGGTGCCGCTGGCGGATATCACCAGCAGCGCCACCATCACCGACTTGCGCGCCAGCGAGCCGATCACCAGCGAACTGGTGAAGCACCTCGCCGCCCGCAACGGGGATTACGCCGGACTCCGGGCGCGGGCCACCACCAAGGAGGACGTCGGCCTGGGCAACTTGCCCAACGCCAAGAGCGACGACCCCGCGAGTGACAGCAGCGAGATCCTGGCCACCACCAAGGCGCTGCAGGCGAGCAAAAAGGCCGTCGAGGATCCGATGGTGGGCCAGGTCGCGACCTTTGCCATGACCACGGCGCCGGCCGGCTGGCTGAAAGCCAACGGTGCTGCTGTGTCGCGCGCTACCTTCGCGGCGCTGTTCGCCAAGATCGGCACCACCTTCGGTGTCGGCGATGGTGTCGCCACTTTCAACCTGCCTGACCTGCGCGGGGACTTCCCGCGCTTCTGGGATGACGGCCGCGGCGTCGATGTCGGGCGCGTGTTTGGCAGCCACCAGGACGGGGCGATCCAGAGCCATAACCACACCGGCAGCTCCGGCGCGACGGGGGCGCATACGCACACAGCCTCGACCGACTCCCAAGGTGCTCACTCGCACCAGGTGCAGGAGGGCAGCGCGGGCCCGGGCGGAGCGGGCGAGGTCCTGGCGTCCGGCGACGACTTCACCCAGACCGTGTCGTACTACTCGACTACCAGCACCAACGGGGCCCACAGCCACGCCGTCACCGTCAACGCTGTCGGCGACCACGCGCACACCATCACCATCGACGCGACCGGTGGGGCCGAGACGCGCCCGCGCAACACCGCCCTGCTCGCCTGCATCAAGTACTGAGTGCGAAACATGGATACCAAGATCGTCTACCAAACCGACCACCTGGGCATCTTCATCGGCACCACCAGGGCCGACCCATCGCCGCTGGAGCCGGACACCTGGCTGTTGCCGGCCGGCTGTGTCGAGGTGCCCCCACCCGAACCGGCGGAGCACCAGGCGGCCCTGTGGGATGGCCAAGCCTGGCAACTGATCGACTCCTACCGTGGCCTGACCGCCTATCACGTGGAAAACCGCACGGTGCTGACGATAGAGCGCCACGGCCCCCTGCCGGCCGGTTACACCCTGGAGGTGCCTGGTCCGCACCAGGTGTGGGGAAACGGTCAGTGGGTCGACGATGTGGCGGCGCTGGTCGAGCGCCGCCATGCCGAACAGGTTGCGGCGATCAATGCCGCCTGCGAAGGCGAAATCACCGGCGGATTCTGGTCGTCGGCGCTGGGCAGCCCTCATCGCTACGACAGCCAGTTGGAGGACCAGATGAACCTGACCGGCATGGTGCTGGGCGGCAGCGACTGCACCTATGCCTGCCGCGATGAGCAGGGGGTAAAGGCATTCCGCGACCACACCGCCGAGCAATTGCGGCAGGTCGGCGACGAGTTCAGCGCCTACAAGTTGCAACGCCTGCAGAGAGCCCTGGCCCTGAAACAACAACTGGCCGAGGCCATGGCGAACCGGGACCTGGACGCCATCGAATCCGTTCGCTGGGCGGTATCGCCATCATGACCTGGGCCCCTGTCACCATGCGCTGGCCGGAGCAGGCCACCCAGTGGCTGGGCGACCTGGCGCTGGCCAAGGGCTTGGCCGGCGGCGAGCTGGCCAGCACCGCGCAGCGTTTGGCCGCCCTCGACGGCCTGGCCACCACCAACCCGGGACCGGTGGGCACCGCCGCGCAGGCAGCTATCGCCGCCGGACGCGCCGCGCTGGCTGTCCAACTGGGCGAGGCGCCGGCCTGCCTGGCGGTGACGCCGTTCCAGAGTGGTATCGGCCAGGGGCGCGGGCATCAGCGTTTCCTGTCGGCGCCGAACCTGCTGCAACAGCTGGCCAGCAAACTGATGGACGCCCGCGACGCTGGCCGTCCGAGCGGGCCGCAGTACGCGTTGTCGCTGTTGTTCCTGGCCGTCCGCCCGGACCAGTTGGCCGATACCTTGGCCCGTTTCAACGCCCTGCTGCCCGTTCCGGATCTCGTTCGCGCCGAGCGCCGTGCCCGCCACCTGGCCCGCCTGGAGACGGAAAAGTGGGAGATCCCCACGGCCGGTCCGCTGCCGCGCTGGCAAGCCCTGCCCCTGGAGCGCTGCACCCTAACCAAGGCTGCCCGGCAGTCTCTGGCGGGCCAGTTGGCCGTGCTGGAGGGGTACGCCGCCGACAGCTCACCTCTGGCCGACCTGGCCGTGTTAGCCAGCCGCAAGGCGACCCAACAGCAGGCCCGCGACCAGCAGCTGGCCGACCTGCAGGCACAACTGGCCGGCGGCGTCGCTGACGCCAGCATGCGCGCCCGCCTGATCGGCCCGGGCGATCCTTACCAGTTGCGCAGCGCCCTGCTCGACGGCGAGGCGCCCGGCCATGAGTGGGTACTAAGTGCCGGCCTTGTGCTGGTCGGCTCGCTCGACGGCCTGAACTTTGTACGTGAACTGGTGGGCCTATGACCCTGCTCCTGGATGGACAGCAGGTGCGTGGCAAGAGCCTGAAGGTGACGGCCAACCTGCGCATCGAATCCGATGACATGTCGGGGCAAACCAGCAACACCGACGCGGCGCACAAGGGTTTCAAGCCCAAGTCGCTGACGGTCTCGCTGCTCATTCCCTACCGCGACCGCGCCAACCTGGCGCAGTTGATGAGCTGGGCCGAGGCCACCGGCGCCGGCGGCCAGCGCCGCGTGTACCGCATCGTCAACGACACCGCCGAAGCCTTCGGCGTGCGCCAAGTGGAGTTCAGCGACAACCTGAGCGCCCGCGAGGACGACAGTCTGGCCGCCTGGCGGGTGCAGTTCAGCCTGACCGAGAAACTGTCCACCGCTGAACGGGTGGAGACCCGCCGCCCCGGGAACCCGGTCAAGCAGCAGGTCGCCCCGGGCCAGCCGGTGACCAGCGCCACTCCGGCGGCTGTTGGTACCGGCGGCGACACCACCCAGCCCGCCGAACTGACCGGTTTCGAGGCCGTGCTGAAACGCCTGGATGACACCCTCGCATGAAGCTGCACAAGGTTCTCACCGTCGCCGGTCAAACCTATCCCCTGGTGAAAGAAGAGATCCGCCTGGATCTGCGCAGCCCCGGCCGGGCCAGTTTCACCATCAAGGCCGACGGCCCCGTCCGGGGCCTGGTCGTCCTCGATGTCGGCTACAACGACCGCGCGCTGCAGCGTCACTTCATCGGCCATGTGGAACGCTGCACCAGCGTGAACAGCGTGCAGCAGGTGCTGTTCTGCCGGGAGCTGGCCAGCGTGCTGGCCCAGCCGCTGCCAATGAACCTGCGCCATGTCGACTTGCACCAGGTGCTCGCGGCCATCAGCGAACGGACCGGCCTGCGTTTCCGCATCCCGGTCCAGGCCTATGCGCGGGTCAAGGTGCCCTACTTCTACAGCTTGGCGGCGGGCTACCAGGCCATGGACAGCCTTGCCCAGGTGTTCGGGATCCCCGATTTCATCTGGCAGCAGCAGGGCGACGGGGAGGTGTTCGTCGGCAGCTGGGCCGACAGCTTCTGGGGTGCCCGGGCGCCGATCCCGCTGCCCAAGGAACTGTTCGACGACTTCCAGGGCAACCAGAGCGCCATGGTCTCAGCCCTTCCCGGGCTGCGTCCTGGTGCAGTGATCAACCAGGGCGAACGGATCACCTCGGTGACCCTCGCCGGTACCCAGATGGCCATCCGATGGAAGACATGATTCGCCGCGCCGTCGAGCGCCAATTCCCCGAACTGACCGGGCGCTACCACCTGCCGCGCTTCGGCCGCGTGGTGGCGGTACCGGACGCCCCGGAGGCGCCCGGGCTCTGCGATGACTTCCGCCCGCGCTTCGGTGTGGATGTGGAAGTCCTGCTACCTGACGGCGAGCCCGATCCAGATCTGCCCATCCTGGAAAGCCTGCCGCTGCCCGTTCCCAATGGCGGCCAGGAGGCCGGCTTCTTCGGCTTCGCCGAGGAGGGCACCACCGTGGTGGTGTGCTTCGCCTACGGACTGCCGAGCAAGCCTTTCATCCAGCAGGTGCTTCCTCACGGCCTGAGCCTGCCGCGCGTGCCGAAAGGCGATCAGGTCTGGCAGCACAGCGAGGCCTGCCAGCAGCGCGTGGACGCCGACGGTAACTGGACCCGGCAGACCGATGGGCGAATCCGCGACTTCGCCGCCGAGCGCGAAGTGGAGGCCCTGGAGAACGCCGAGCGCTACCAAAACCACACCGTGCAGGTGGACGACCACGCCACCGAGACGGTGGGAGGGGTCAAGAAAGTGGAGGCCCTGGGCGCACTCAAACTGCTGTCCGGCGGTTCCGCCAGCCTGGCCGCCGTAGACGATCTACACCAGGCCACCGGCCGCGATCTCAACCTAGTGGTAGGGCAGAAGTTCAACGCCACGGTGGGCGGCGACATGCAGGAGCGGATCGAGGGCGTTCGCCGCAGCCTGGCCCCTCAGACCTGGCTGGGTTCCGAGGGCGTGAACGTCCTACAGATCCTTTGCGACCTGCTCGACCTGGTGGAGCAGATGAACCAGCAACTGGCCAGCCACACCCACCTGCCCGGGCCCGCACCGAGCGCGGGGGACGCCTCCGGCTTTACCGCCAAGGCGTCCAGCGCCGCACAGCTCGCGGCGCAGCTGAAGCCCATTACCGCTTAACAGAAGGAAGACCACGTGGAACTGAAGAACTACTTTGCTCAGGACGACGCTGGCAACGTGCTCGCCGGGGCGACCTGCTACCTGTACGAACAGGGTACGGAAATCCTGGTCACCGGGCTTTTGAAAGCCAACGGCACGGCCTTGGGCAACCCCTTCAATGCCGACCCGCAAGGCCTGGTCCAATTTGCGGCACCGACTGGGCTGTACGACCTGCGAGTGGTCAGCGACGACCGCGACTACCGAATCGTTGTTCAGTGCAACGATGTCCAGGACCCGATCCTGGAGGAGAAAATCGCGGATGACGCAAACCTGGTTCACGGCGCGGGGATGGTCGGGTACCGGGGCCGCAGTGTCGCCGCGCACCTCGGCGATAGGGTCTCGGCCCGCGACGTGCAGATCCTCTCCGACCTGGATGAGTTCGAGTCGGACAAGTTCATCCCTGCCGGTAGCTACGCCTTTGCGGGCGCGAACATTGAAAGCATCGGTGACATCGAAGTGTCGCTGCGGGCTTCGATCAGCAATGCCATCTATGCCGGGATCGTCCAGCAAGACGCCGGCCGGGCCTGGCTTCAGCACAATCACCTGGAATTCTCGGCACCAACTGCGCCATACCCGCCGGTCTCATCGGGGAACGTGCCGCCGGCGCCGCTCTACTCCGGCCCGAAGCAGGATCACACCCAAGTGCTGGCCTACTGGTATCAGGATTTCGGTCTGGAAGCGACGCGCGCTGCGGCCGGCGCCATCGGTTCGACGTCCTGGTACTACTGGAGCTGGCTGTTCCATGGCGCGGCAGGGGATGGCCATCAGGCCGAACGGCACCCGTGGCTGGGTTACTACCGCGGCGACGATCCGCATGTGCTGGATTGGCAGTGCTACTGGCTGAACGAGGCCGGCGTCAGCGGCGTGATCCCGCAGACCCGTGGCAACGGCGCCAAGTACGGCGCGATCCGGGCGAACTGGGCCAACCCTGCCGATGAAAACCATTGGATGTACCAGTTGTTCAACAACGCGCCGAACTTCAAGCAACTGACCTATGTCTTGTGGGCCTGGTCGGGCGGCAACACGACGGCGGACAAGCCGGCTATTGAGGCCAGCTTCGATGAGCTGATCGCGATCTATCAGCAGTTCCCGAACTTTGCCTTTGTCAAAAAGAACGGCGGCATCTACCCCATCGTGTTTGCCTTCGAGGGCGATTTTTGGCGCGGCGCCTATGACAACTACGTAGGGCAGACCAACACCCGAACCTTCCTCATCGCGCAGGCGAACAAGTTCAAAGCGGCGGGCTTCTCTGGCTTTGCGGTCCTGGCCAGGAATAGTTCGGGGGCCTTGGTCGGCGACCGGACCCTGGAAGCTGGCGGCGTGCTCTACCTCGATGGCGAATACTCAGTGACGAACTACACCCCGGCGCTGAATGGCGGCTTACCTGCGGCGGTGGACTATGAGGATCTGGCGATTGGGGCGGGTACCCGCCCGGATGGGGCCACCTTCCCGTATCGCTACGTGGTGCCCAACATCATGACCTCGAGGAAGTCGCACAGCGCCCACCCCAGCACCTTCAACCACCCCGGCTCGACCCCGGCACTGTTTGAGCTGATGTGCCGCAATGTGCTGCGACGCATGTCGCAGAACGGGAACCCACGCATCCTCACGGTCTACAACGTCAGCGAGTGGGCCGAGGGCGGACCTGCCTTGCAACCCAACATGCGCGACGGTAAGGGTTACCTGGCGGCGCTAAAGAATGCCCTGGCATCGGCCCCGACGGAGCTGACCGCGCCACGCTTGTTCCAACGACAGGCGGACCAGTTTCTGTCCGCCCCGTCGGTGCCGGTCAGCGTTGACGAGGGCGCAACCACCGTGCCGCTAACAGTGAGCTACGCCTGGACCTCAACGGCGGCCCCGGTCATTAGCGACCCACTGGCGTACAACGGCAAGCGGGTACGTCTGATGCTGAGCAACGCCAGCGGCCATTCCGGCCCCATAACGCTGGAGGACATCGGGACACGTGCTGCATCCGGGCTCCGCTTGACGGCAGCAACCATTGCCCTGGGGAAGAACGACTCGGTAGAGCTGGAATATGACGTCGCGCAAGCCGTCTGGATTCAGGTTAGCCCGGTGGCGAACGTGCTCTGATGGCGTAACCCCAGCCACCCGCCCCGCTTGCAATACACCCGCCCCTAAGCCCGCCTCTCGGCGGGCTTTCTTCATCCTCCTACACCCATCTAGGACGCCTGACAGCTCTGCTGATCGGACCGGGGGCGCCCCGCGCGCCGAAAAACTGCGCGGCCAGAAAACTGCGCCAAGGAACGGACTTTTCCCCCTCCCGCCGACGGGCTTTGCGTCGTTTTTTTGTGCAAACCAGGGGTGTGGTGAAAGGGGGCCGGCAGGCCAGCAGCGGCGCGGGCCTTGGCGGGGTGGCAGGCTTTTCACGCTGTGAAAGGATTTGCAGGGGTGTGCAAAACGGTACAGTCCAGAGTGTCCACATTGCGTCCACACCCATGGGGGACGATGTCACTTACTGACCGGCAATATCCCAGAAAACATTGATATAGAGCTGTTTTGCCAGATGGGTCGCAGTCTTTATGCGGGCTCATAATCCTTTGGTCCACGGTTCGAGTCCGTGTGGGCCCACCAAATCAAAAGCCGCGCAGTGCGCGGCTTTTGTCTTTCTGAGTGTGCGATTTCAAGGAGGCTTCGCCTTTCACACCTGGGCGATGTGTCCACAAAGCGTCCACACCAGTCATCGTTGCCGTCGAACCTTCTTCAGCAGCTTGGCGGAAACGTACCCATCGACTGCGTAGCCCTCGTGGTCATATGAGACCAGAACCCAGGTTCGATCCTCTTTGTCCAAAACAACCACAGGCGCATTCTTAGGCAGTTGCATGATCACAACTGACTTCATGCTGGGCCCTTCTCGCAAATTCACGTCTGAGCCATTCACCAGTCGAAAATCACCAGGTTTCCCTGCCAACTCGGTCCGAATGTAGTTCCGGACCTCGTAGAACGATTCGGTGGTAGGGATACGAGAGTTGATATCAGCTAACCCCTCCCTCGCGTCCTCCCAATTGCAAACCAGGTACAGAGCTGGCACTAGGAGATAAAGCCAGAGCCACAGTACCCAGGTAGGGACTTTGGATAGCTCAGATCCGCTGGCGCCTTCCCCCGAACCTTCAACTTCATTCGATGTGCCTCGGGTCCAGGTGCCATCAATATCGGCGAGAGGAGCCGGTTGGTGAACCGCTTTTGCCGGCTCTGGCACTCCATCAGTCCGAGTTTGTAACTCACTGAGCAATGCCCCAACGGTACGCGCCGTGGACTCTACAAGCTCCGAACCATCTGGTGCACTGCATATCTGGGACGCCACGGAAGAGCCACCAGGCTCAGCAGTAAAGGCCCCCCAACTCTGGAGGACTTCACCAATCTCATTCCCTTTCAGGATTGACTGGTAGTGCTCAAGAGCCCTCTGGATCTGGCCGAGATCACCGCTAGCAGTCATCGCTCTGTACTGCTCGAGAACTTTCCGTACCTCACCACCAGCAGCTATTGCCTCGAACTGCTTGAATGCCTTCGGGACCTCGGCAGCGATAGCCTGTTGCCGCTCGAGCACCTTCCGCAATTCACCACCCACGGTCACGGCCCTGTACTGCTCGAGGATCTTCCGCACTTCCCCGCCCATGCTCACGGCCTTGTATTGCTCGAGCAGCTTCCGC